>ERZ1035001.643-NODE-643-length-17101-cov-24.715241_pt1 | contig 17101 bp, 27 predicted proteins | sample MGYA00520685_ERZ1035001 | MGnify/ENA primary metagenome ERZ1035001 (study PRJEB33766, sample SAMN09781749) | gut metagenome | biome: gut microbiome | host: Homo sapiens | place: Madagascar | study: EMG produced TPA metagenomics assembly of the PRJNA485056 data... | reverse complement strand
AGTCAAATTTATTGCGGATGTGTGCGGGCTAGTGCTGTTAAAACAAACGAAAGAACGCATAAAATGTAAAAAGCTACCCGCCGCTGATTGGTGCGGCGGGTAGTCAAAATGTAGTCAAACGGCGGCATCGGAGAAATAGGCGTTCAGGCGGTCAACTACTTGGATGCTGTCCTCGGCCTCCAAGTGCGTGTAGATGTCGGCGGTCATGTGGATTGAGGCGTGGCCCAGCAGGCGCTGGGCGGTGCGCAGGTCCACGCCCGCGCGGTACAGCTGCGTGGCGTAGGTGTGGCGCATCATATGGGCGTGAAGCGGCAGGGGGTAGTGTGGCTTCACATGCGTGGCCCACATCTTCCGGTAGGCCGTCTGCGTCATGATCTCGCCGCGGGCAGAGGGGACAACGTAGTCGCTGAGGTGCGGCGTGGCCAGCAGAATGCGGCGCAGCGCGGCGGGGATGGGCACGATGCGGTTGGCCGCGGCGCTCTTTAACTCCATGGATGGATCGTGCCGGTTGTGCCCGGCAGGGAAGCTCACCGCCCGCGCCACGATCAGCCCGGCGGGGCCTATGTCCGTCCATTTCAAGCCCAGAGCCTCCTCCCGGCGCAGGCCGCAATAAATGCAGAGGGCGCAGAACGCCTTGGCGCGCGGCTCGGTGATGGCGTCCAGCAGGCTGCTGGCCTCGGCCTTAGTGAGGTACTCTTTGCGCTTTGGCTTGGCGTGGCGGGTGATCTTCACGCCCTCGGTGGGGTCGGCGGAAATCAGGCGATTCTGCCGGGCCGAGGTGAAAATCTGGCGCATGGTGATGAGCACCTTGTGCTGCAGGCTCTCGGAATCGTCTGCGACGCCGGACATCACGCGGCAGATGTGTACCGGGCGCACGGCGCGCAGCTCCATAGAGCCGATAATGGCCATTATGTGGTTGTTGTAGGCGTTGCGGTACATTCCGACGGTGGCCGGGCGCAGATCGGACTTGTAGGTGGTGAGCCAGATTTTGGCCCATTCGCCAACGGTTGTAGTGTCGCCGACCTCTAAGCCGGCATCATCCTCTGCCATGGCCCGGCGGGCGGCGGCGTTGACCTCTGCCTGCGTTTTGCCGTAGACCAGCTTTGTTTTGCCGTTGGAAAGGGTGACGCGGCGCTGGTAGCGCCCGTCTTTTCGCTTTTTTAATGCCATAATTAACCTCCGATACTTGTCGAATCGTGCCGGAGGTGGTATAATCTAAATGGTTTTCGGTTTGTGTCCACCTCGGACACGCTGATATTCTAATCCCGTGGTGCTGGTAACGCCGCGGGATTTTTTTATTGGTTGAAATCTTTGGAATCGTGCGCGGAAACAAGCTCGCCGGATTCGGCATTGAGGATGTCCACGTGGATGTTGTCCGGCTCCTGGCCGCTGACGATGCCGTACATCTTGCCGCAGGTGTAGTAGATCAGCACGGACATTTCGTCAGAAAGTCCCACTGCGCCGGGCTGGGTGGTGGTGTAGACGGTGAAGTCGGTGAAATCGTCGTTCGTCTCGATAGCGGTGAGGTTGGGGTAGTCTGCGGAGCCGATCATGTCGTCCAGCGTGCTGCGCAGCTGGGCGGCGACGCTCTCCAGCAGGGCGGCGTGCTTGGCCTTGCTCATGGTGTACGTTACGCTGCCGTCATCGTTGAGCACGCCGGTGTGGACCTTGCCGTCGGCCACCTGCTGGGCGATCTCCTCGGCGGTAATGTCGCTGGCGTAGTCGGCGGGCAGGGTGATGGTGACATCAAAGAGGCCATCCTCCACCTCGATCTGCTCGGCGGTGCTGATGACGTCGGCGGCTTCCTGCAGGGAGCTGTCCGGCTCTGCGGTTGGCTCGGCAGTCGGTGCGGGGGCCTCGGTTGGGGTGGCTACCGTGCCGGTGCCGGGTGCGCTGCCGCACGCGGCTAGGCTCAGGGCAAGGGCAGCGGCAGCGGTGAGAGCGACCATGCGTTTCATGGGGTTGCGTCCTCCTCTGTTGTTGCTTCTTCTTTTTGTAAAAGCGTCTGCCGGATCAAATCAATGTACTGCCCTTCCGTCAGCTTTGTAATGGGCTGGCCGCTGGCAATGCGAATATCTGCTATGCCAGCCTTGCGGGCACGCGCCCATTCGGGCAGCTTGGATAAGTCCCCGCATACAAGATAGTTTGTGCCGCCGTCCACCATTGTGCAGAGGTCCGCCCCGACTTCGTCCAGAAGAGATTCCAATTGCGAGCGGTAGGTGAGAAAATCGCCGGTGAATACAAATTTTTTATCCAGCAGCGGGGACCACCAACAGCTGGCCCTCTGTTCTTCCTTCCGGCGCTTCAAATCAGCCTCGATGCGCGCCAATGCCTCGCGTTGTTCTTTCTCTCGCTGGCGGGCGGCCTCGGCCTCCACCTTGGCCAGCATAGCCGCGCATTTGTCGTAGAGGGCCTTAGTGGTGCGGGTGTCATCCAGCGCGCGGTGGCCGTGGCCGGGGTCGATGCCGAGGCGCGTCGCCATATCTTGGAGCTTGTGCGATCCGCTTTTGTAGCACCGGCGGGAAAGTGTGACGGTATCCACATAGGAGAGCTGCATGGTACAGCCGTAGCGGCGCAGGGCGCGGGCCAGAAAGCGCAAGTCAAAAGTCACGTTGTGCCCGATAATTATTTTGCCGTCGATGCGATCAATAATATCGGGGAGGACATCGTCGATGACGGGGGCAGTCTCCAGCTCAGCATCGGTGATGCCGTTGACGGCCTGGGCCATGGGGGACATCCTTACCGTTGGCTTGATAAGCGTTGAGTACTCGTCGGTGATTTTGTCGTTGGTCACGGTGAGGATCGCGATCTCTACGATTTCGTCCGTGTTGCTTTTTCCTGTAGTCTCAGTATCGAGCACCACATAGCTGTGCAGGCGCTCCAATGCCTGCGCATTATCCGGGGCGCGGACAACTTCAACATCCATAAGGGCCTCCTGTGAATTACGTATCTTTCTTTCGATAAAAGTTTCTGCCGGCTTCCAAATTGTGCCGATACGTGCAGCCGTTGGAATAAAAAGGATTTTGGTGAATGCAGCGGTTTTCGTCGCTGCACTCCTGATACAGAGCGCAGCATCCAAACGTGGAGGTCGACGAAAAAATTTTATTTGTCTCCGCCACCAAAAGTTGGGACAGCTCCGGGCTTGAAAGCGGAACTACCTGCTGGCTCACGGACAAATAAAGGCTATCCGCAAATGCCTTGCACAGAACAAAGCTCTCGCCGGTAGGGTAGAAGGCCGACGACTTGATCCGCACCGTTACGTTGTACACCTGATTTTTCCCAGCTGGCTTAAGTTTGTACTTTGCGGAAAGCTCCGACACATCAACGCCAGCAATCTGCTCCTTGAAATTTTGAGGATATGCGGCAAAAATCGCCGACGCTATAGATGATTTATCCATTTTTTCACCTCCGTTCCATATCGACAAAATATTCCGCTTCTAGGTCGTATTATAAGGAAAAGTAATTACTGCACAGCGCAATAACTACTTATTTGTTTATTTTGCGGATTGTTTTACAACCAGCTGTTGTATATAATGAAAATAACGAAAGGAGGACAGCGCATGGATGACCCAGACGCCATGATTCGCGAAATCAACTACATACTGCGCCGCAACCGCAACGCTCTGTTTTTGCGCAAGGCGTTGACGCGGCTGCTGACGCTGGAACGAATCTGGCATTAGTACAAGGCCCGGAGGCTTACTCCGGGCTGTTTTTTTTGTACTCCTCCACAACGTTGTCCACCAACCTGCGGACGGCGGCCTTGTCCTCCTCCGGCAGGTGCCAATAGGCACGCAGGATGCGAACGATGACCGGGTCGTTTGCGCCGATGGACTCCATAATAAGGTTAAACTCGGCGTCATCATCAAGGCGGTTGTACATTTCCCCCTCTCCGGTGCGCAGCCAAGTCTCGGAGACATTGAACTCGCGGCAGATTGAGCGGATTGTCTGGTCGGACGGGTTTGTTTTGCCGTTCTCAATTGTACTGCAAGATGAAGCGGTGATTCCGATTCGCTCCCCGAACTTTTCCAGGGTCAGACCTTCATTTTTACGCACCATTTTAATACGTTCGTTCAAAACTCTATCACCTCCTTAGTACACATATAGAATATCATATATCGCCCAAAAAATCAAGCACTTTTTTTAGAGTACCTAAAAAATAATGCTTGACAAATTAGAGTTTCTAAGCTATAATTTAGATACTCCAAAACGAAAGACAGGAGGTGAGCCAAGTGGCCGACAACAAAATTACAGCAACCCACCCGGGGCTGGATACCGTCAAGTGCGTGGATATGCAGACACTGACCGACAAAATCAAGCAGCTGCCGCCGCAAGCGATCAGCTACATAGCAGGTGCCGTCGAGATGGCAAGCCTGCTGCAAAACAAGGGGGCCTGAAAATGAAGCGTAAAACCGCAATCAAATTTTTGATGAGCGCTTGCTATAAAAAAATGGATCGGAACACGGTCACGCGGCTTTTTGACCAAGGCCGAAAAATTGCTCCTGATTATAGCAACGACGAGATTCTGCACACATTTCTACGCGCATGCGAAATGTGGGCGGGGCTGGATGGCCAGCCCGAGCAACAAGGCCGTGCTGCCTTTAAAATTTTTGAGTTCGTTTTGCGCCAAGGAAAACGAGGGAGGGATATAAATGGACAACACCGCATTACAACCTGTCCTTGACGCCCTGCTGGAAGAACTGGCCGCCCGGGTGGCGGGCAGGATCGCCCCGCAGCGCAAGGAACTGTACACCGTGCAGGATCTGTGCGAGCGGTACGGCGTGAGCGACGACACGATCACCCGCTGGATGCGGGCGGGTGAGTTCGGCGAGACCGTCAACCCGACGCCGCGCATCCATCTGGTGACGCTTTCGGGCATTACAGAGTTTGACGCCCGGCACACCGGCCCGGCCTACGCGGGCCAGCCGGCCGCCCCAACACGCCGCCGTATCAGCCGGGCCGACCCCGGTAGAATTTAAGTGTGTCCAACGTGGACACAGGGAAGAGGTCACACAATGGAGCATCACATCAAGGCCGTATGGTCTGACACGGAAGTTGCCGGCGAGAATGGTGCCGTAATCCGGGCACTGGACAGCATCACCGCCCAGCTGATGGAGCAGGCAGAGCGGCAACACATTAGCCCGGCCTTTGTTCTTACGGAACTGGGCCGCGCTGGCGGCAATGCCTACTGCCGCAAGGACACGGAGGTCAAGAAGAGCGTTGCCATAGACCTCTCCGACTGGCCGACAGATATGGGGGGCAAAAATGAGTAAACACACATATATCAACGCCGAGAGCGTTGACGGCACTGTAACCATCCGCTCCGGCGGCAAAGGCCTTGACGTGCTGATGCTCTCCGCAGAGGTGTTCTGCAGCACGCTGTACAGCAAGCTCAAGAAGGACTGCCCCGACAGTGACCGCTTGGAGATTGCCCACGATCTTATTGATGAGACTATGGAAAGGCTTAAGACAGAACCGGTGACGACCATCGCTTTACCGCGGGATTTTTTAACGGAAAAGTGATGAACTACAAAACATACAAGGAGGTGCCCAGATGACGCCCGATGATATCGCCTGGGTGCAGGGCCGGCTGCGAGGCTGTAAGTATCTGATCTCCACGCTACACAAATGCGCCCAGTGCCTGGGCGTGGACACCGGCGAGCTGCTGACAGCGCTGGGGTACGAGAGCGAGGCCGCGCTGAGACAAGCCTACCCGGACAAGCTGCGCGGGCCCGGCGGCGAGCACCCCAAGCCGTCCCACTACCAACCGCCCGACGCCGAGACGATGCACGAAGCAGTGCTGATGTTTTACGGCGGCACCGACATGGATGTTGTCAAGCGGCTGATGGGCTATGCCGGAAGGATAACCAATGCGGCCATCACGCAGCGCACCAACCACTGGAAGGAAAAGCACCCCGTCGTGGCGCGCCGACTGCCGCACAGCCGGGCGACTCCGGCACAAATACGAAAAAAGGGAGAAATCAAGATGGACATTGACAAGAAAGGCCTGCCCGCGTACTGCTACGCGATAGCGCCCAAGACCGGACTGCCGGTACGGATTTTCCGGGGCGAGCACGCCATGTTCGGCATGGGGCCTGACATGATAGTGAGCAAGGCCAACGAGCAGATCAGCGTGGACGCCCGACAGGCGGCGGCCATGGTGGGGGGCGTGCTCTACGGTTGGGACGGTCCGCGCGCCGACCCGGCCCAGTATGATGACGATGGGGTCTACATTGGCCCCCAGTAAGGAGGAACTGATGGAAAACGAAATCAAAACCAACGAGAGGCAGCAGGCCCCGGCACTCGGGCTTCTGAACGCCAAGGATGTGGTCGTCAGCATCGTGAAGGTGACTGCGGAGGGTGTGAGCATCAAGCTCTGGCCCGATGCCGGCGCGGTGCGCGGCGTGCTGGGCGAGGTTGCCCAGCTGGCGCAGGTTCCCGGCGGGTACAGCCTGCGGCGCTATGTGTGCGGGCGGGCGCTGTACTGTGCCGTGCAGCTGGGCGATGCCACGCGGGACGCGCCCTGCCCGGCGGGCTACCATGTGCACAGTGACGCCAACCTCAACGAGGCCGATGGCAGCCTGATTGCGGCGGCGGCGGAATGGGGCATCGGCAAGGGCGTGTTTGACCTGCCGCCCCTGCGCATCTCGGCCGGCAAGGTGCATATTGTGCCAAAGGCCAAGGACGGCACCAACGTTATCGAGCGGTACATTCTGGACGATGTGCTGACACTGGACGACATCACCTACAACGATGACGAGAGCGTCGCCGCCCTGCGCGTGCGCAAGCGGGATGGGGGAATCATTGCATGGCAGGCAAACTGATCGGGCATCTGGCCGCGTGGTACATCCCGACCGGGCGCACCGATCTGGACGGCATGGAGGGCCTGACCGTGGACGGCGGCTACCTGCTGGAAGCGCGGCGGATGCACACCGAGCTGGAAGCCCGCGCCCGCGGCCAGCCCCTGATGGTAGAAATCGAGATCAAGCCGGTGCGGGACAAGCGGACGCTGGACCAGAACAGACTGATGTGGGCCTTGTTGAACAAGCTGGCCCAGGCATTGAGCGGCGGCACCCCCGGCGGGGTGACTGCCGAACAGTGCTATCTGGACCTTTTGGCCGACTACGGCGCCGAGGTGGAGACCTGGCGCGTGCCGCTTAAGGCACTACCCGCGCTGCGCCGCGCCTACCGTGTTGTGCAGGTCGTGGACATGCTGGAGGGCGGGGCGTGCATCGTGCGGCTGGGCATGGGCAGCTCGACATTTGACCGGGCGCAGATGCGGGAATTTATCGACCGCATCTTTGACCGGCTGGCCGAAGCGGGCGTGGACGATGCCGAGACCACCCAGCAGTACCGGGACTGGAGGCGTGCGGATGGCTAAGAGCATTTTGCAGAAGGATAAAGAGTGCTACCTCTGCCGCCGGTTCTACAACCTGCGCACGGTGCGGGGGCTGGAGGAGCACCACATCCTCTACGGCCGCGGACGGCGGGAGCTGAGCGAGCGGTACGGCTTAAAGGTATGGTTGTGCCACAACCATCACAATGAGCCGCCCTTGGGCGTCCATTTTGACCCCGGTGCCCGGCGGGTTCTGGAACAGGATGCACAATTCGCGTTTGATAATCTCCACGGCCCCGGCAGCTTCGCCGAGGTGTTTGGAGAAGAAATTTAGTTTTTAGGAGGATGCAAGCAATGGATGCACGGTATAAGCCCAGGCTGCACAGCGTTGATAACATTATTCAGACGCAAATTCTGGGCGGAAAAGTAAGCCCCAAACAGATTGATGCCGTCCATGAAGAGGCGCTGGAGGTCGTTCTCACGGCGCTGAACGGAGAGGCGGGACTGTCTGGCCCGATATCCCTTTTTTGTGTGCGGCTCTACATTTCTGGCGTGATGAACTGATCGAGAGGATGCGCAGAGAAGACCCTGACGACCTTGAGGCCGAGAATGCCGCTTATATCTTGATGAAGCGGCATTATCAGGGAGCGGGCGTAAAAGTTGGAGGTGATGAGTAATGCCCCAGATCGTAAACAAAAAGAGCGTGCTGGAGATGGCGATGGGCGCGATTGCTGAAATCACCGATTACGAGGTGGAGCGGGTCGTGGCGAACATCATGGACCCCAACACCGCGCCGACCGCCAAGCGCAAGATCACCATCACGCTGACCTTTGCACCGGACGACTACCGCCAGCAGATCGGCATGGACGCGCAAGCAAAGACCACCCTCGCGCCGATTCAGCCGGTGCGCACATCCCTGTGCATTACCAAGGCGCGGGACGGCAGCCTGCTGTTGGCCGAGATGACGCCGCAAGTCCCCGGACAGGTGGACATGGACGGCGATGAAGCCCCGATGCCCGCCATGGCCCGCGTGGGCCGTGCCGGGTATTAACACACAGAAAGGACAAAGACAATGGAAAACAGTTTTTTGAAAGATGCCATTGACCGCGTTGTGGAGTTAGCAAAGCCCTTTACTTTGGAGACGCACGGTGGGCATCAGTTCTGCTCCGCTATTTTGCGTGAGGTCAAGCCGGAGGTTGAACTCACGGAGCGGTACTCGGTGGATACTCTGGAGGCGCTGGTCAAATTGATCCGCACCGAGGGTATCGACCACTCGCCCCGGCTGTATGTGCGTGTGGACAGCGCCCGGCGGGTCATGGTGGACACTACATACACGCATAAAGAATATGCAGAGTTCAGCCGCCTGCCGCTGTATGAGGCCGTGAGCGATGTGCCGAGCATTTCTGTCAACCAGTACATGAGCCAGGAACACGCCGTTATCGAACTGCAGAGCCTGTACGCTGTCACCGATGACCGTGACTACCTGCTGGCCCTGCTGAGCCGCATTGACGTCAATCAGGGCGTGTCCAGTGTGGACAACGGGATCAGCCAAGAGGTCAGTGTCCGCACCGGCGCGGTGCTGAAGGAGCAGCAGACGGTGCAGCCCATCGTCCACCTGCAGCCCTACCGCACTTTCCTTGAGGTCGAACAGCCCGCCAGCGATTTCCTGCTGCGCCTTGACAAAGAGGGCCGCCCGGCGCTGTACGAGGCTGACGGCGGTGCATGGAAGCTGGAGGCCAAGCGCAACATCGCCGCCTATCTGGGCGAGCAGCTGGCCGATCTGGTGGAGCGCGGCAGTGTGGTGGTGATGATCTGATGCTGAATATCTGTGCATTGCAGGGCCGCTTGGCCCGGGACCCGGAGCTGCGCCAGACCAACACGGGCAAGCAGGTGGCGCGCTTTACGCTGGCGGTGGACCGCGGGAGAAAGGACGCCAACGGCCAAAGCCAGACGGACTGGATCAATGTCATCGCGTGGGAGCGGCTGGCGGACTTCGCCTACAAGCACCTGAGCAAGGGCCAGATGGTGAATGTGGACGGCCGCCTGCAGAGCAGCAGCTACACGGCCCGGGACGGCACCAACCGCACGGCGCTGGAGGTCGTGGCCGCGGGCATCAATTTCTGCGGCAGCAAGGCCGACAGCACCGGCCAGCCCTCCCCTGCCCCGGCGGGCCAGCCTGCCGCTGCACCGGCTTACAGCCAGCCGGGCGAGGACTTCGCACTGATCGAGGATGACGGCGACCTGCCGTTCTGACTGCTGAAAACTGAAAAATGACCTGACAGGGATGCGCCAAAAAAGAGCGCGGCGCACCCCTGTATTAAGGTCAGCCATTTTTAGGGAGCGGAACAATATGGAAACACCCACATTTTACGCGGTTCTACCGGCCAGCGTCCGGTACGACAGCCGACTCAAGGCGCAGGAAAAAATCCTGTACTGCGAGATCACGGCGCTGTCCAATGTCAATAAGTTCTGCCATGCCGGAAACGGGTATTTCTCAGACCTCTACGGTGTGGATGAGCGCACGATCAGGCGATGGCTGAACAATCTGGCCAAGCACGGATACATCACGATCGAGTATGAAAAGCAAGGCGAGGGCCAAAAGCGGAGAATTATCCCGAGCGATAATGCTGCCGCTGATGTGCACGAAATGTCCGGCCCGGACAAAAATGTCCGGACCCCCCGGACAAAAATGTCCGATACCCCCGGACAAAAATGTCCGCAAGAATATTACAAGAATAATAATACAAGAGAGAATAATACGCGCGCGAGGGAGACTGTCACGGAAATCCTGCAGCAGGCCTTCCCCGGGGATGCGCGGCTGACCGCTGCGCTGCTCTCTTTTGCTGAGAACCGGGCGACCGGCAAGCACCCCCTGACAGCCAACGCCGCCAAGCTGGCCTGCAGCAAGCTCAGCCAGTTGGCCGATGAGGCGGGCGTGCGTGACCGCAGCGGGTACATGGCGGCCGTGCTGGAGCAGAGCATCCTGCGCGGCTGGGAGGGGCTGTTCGCCCTGAAGGATGATTTCACCGACCGCGCCCTGGCGGTGCAGCCGGTCAACGGGCAGGATCGCCCGCGTGAGATCAGCCCGGACGATGACATCACCGATTTTCTGTGAGGTAAGGCATGGAGAAAACAATAGACAGGCGCACCGCCAACCAGTGGGCGTTTCTGGGTGCTGCGCTGATGGATCCGGACGGCGCGCGGGATTATGTCACTAGGATGGTCCCGGCTATGTTTGAGGACGGTGTCTGTCACGACATTTTCGCCGCGATCCAGCAGTTGATCTACAGCGGCAGCCCCGTGGACGTTATCACGGTCATCAACACAGCGGCCAATGGACTCCCAGCGGATGATATGAAAGTTGCCGTCATGCAGATGGCCGAGACTTGCCCGAGCGTAACCAACATAGGCAGCTATGCCGCGCAGATTCTGGAGGATTACCGGTACGAGCTGCTGCAGGCAGATTTGATGAAGTGCATGGCCAAGGACGCAATGGACGCCGACAGTGTCTGCCGCCAGCTGCGCCGCACGCTGGCGATGCAGGATGCCATCAGCAGCACCCAGACCGACAGCACGGCCCGTGACTTTGACGCGGTGCTGGATTCCGCGCTGGCCCGGCTGGATGAGCCTGACACCAGCCTGAAGCTGGGTTGGCCGGAGCTTGACCGGTACGGTGTATTCCACCGCGGCCGCACCTGCGTGGTGGCCGGGCGGCCCGGCTGCGGCAAGACGGATTTTAGTATCAACCTTGCAAGCCGGCTGAGCAAAAAGTACCGCGTCTACTACCTGACGCTGGAGGAGACGGCAGAGGCGCTGATGGATCGCATCCTCTCCAAGGTCAGCCGCATCGACAGCGGTAAGCTGACCAACAAGACCCTGACACCGCGTGAGCGGGAGATCATCGACAACACGGCGGGCATCCTGCGCCGCCACCACAACATGATGCTGGACGCCGACAGCAACCTGACGATTGACGGGCTGGAGGCAAAGCTGATCCAGCACAAGCCGGACATCGCCTTTATTGACCACATCGGACTGTTAAGCCCCACCGACCCCCGCCAGACCGAGTACCAGCGCATCAGCGAGATCACCCGGCGGCTCAAGGTGGCAGCCATGCGGATGAACATTGTCATCGTGGAGCTGTGCCAGATCAGCCGCAGCGGCGTCAAGGGCAACGAAGGTCGCTTCTGCAATCTGGAGGATCTGCGCGGCTCCGGCACGATCGAGCAGGACGCCAACAGCGCGATCTTTGTGGAGAACCGCAAGCCCGAGGACAGCCGGGAGCTGCACGGCGAGGAGGCCAGCACCGCCACGGCGATCATGTACGCGAAAAACCGAGAAGGCCCCACGGGCGTTGTTTCAATGCAATGGCAGCCCCAATACCATCAATGGCAGCCCGCCCCTAAAGAGGATTTTGAAGAAATCGACCAGATGAACTGGCCGCAATAACACCCGCCGCCCCGGCGGGACAGGAGGATTACTATGATAAGCATTGCAATTATCAACTTGAAGGGCGGCGTCGGGAAATCCGTCACCGCCTGCAACCTGGCCGCCGAGCTGGCCGCCAAGAGCAAGAGCGTTCTGGTGGTGGACCTCGATAAGCAGGGCAACACAAGCAAGTTCTTTGGCGTGGCCGACTACGACAGGCCCTGCGTGTCGTCTGTTCTGCTGGGCGTGGCCCGGGCGCGGGACACCATTGTGGAGACGGCGATCCCGGCGGTTGCCCTTCTCCCCTGCGACATGCGGATGCTCAAGGCCAACCGCACGATCCTGATGGACAACGGCCCGCGGCAGTATTATCTGCGGGACGAACTGGAGACTTTGGACGATAGCTACGACTACTGCCTGATGGACTGCCCGCCGGATCTGGACATGGGCAGCATCAACGCGCTGACGGCTGCGGACTGGGTGATTATCCCGGTCGACTGCGATGAGTGGGCCTGCGATGGCATGCAGGAGATCATGGACCAGATCGAGCAGGTGCAGATGTACTACAACCCGCACCTCAAGGTGATGGGCGCGCTGATGACAAAGTACCGCCGCACGCGGTACGCGGGCGAGGTCGTTCACCAGCTCAACGAGGCGGGCATTGAGATGCTGCACACCGTCATCCGGTACACGGTCAAGGTCAGCGAGGCCAAGAGCGCACACGAGCCGCTGCGGGTGTACAAGCCGGACTGCTCGGCAGCGCTGGACTACGGATGCCTGGCAGATGAGGTCGATGAGGCCGTGTCCAAGATGGACACGCACAAGGAGGGCTAAGCGATGAGCAAGGGATTTTCCATCAACGATATTCTCGGCAGCACAAAGACCAACGCCCCGGCGGGGCAGCGGATGCAGATCGTGATGCTGCCGGCGGCCGACATTGAGCCGAACCCGGAGAACAGCATCTACGAGATCGGGGATGTGTCGATGCTCAAGGCGGACATTGCCGAGCGGGGACTGCGCAGCCCGCTGGAGGTGCTGCCCGCCAAGGGCGGCAGGTACATGCTGATCGCAGGCCACCGCCGCTGGACGGCCTGCCGCGCCCTGACTGCCGAGGGCGTGGCCGGGTTTGAGGTCCTGCCCTGCGTTATCCGCCAGAGTCAGGGCGAGGATGACGACCTCATCGCGCTGATCACCTCCAACGCCACGGCGCGCGAGCTGACGGACGGTGAGCGGCTGCGCCAGTACCGGGCGCTCAAGCAGGCACTCGAACGCAAAAAGGCGGCGGGCGCGCTCGATGGCCGCATCCGTGATGAGATGAGCCGAATCACCGGCGATGGCACCGGCACGCTGGGGCGGCTGAATGCCATTGCCAACAACTGCGTGCCGGAGGTTCTGGCGATGGTGGAGCGCGGCGAGATCACCATGACGCGGGCATATGAGTGCAGCAAGCTGTACAAGGTGCAGCAGGTCGAATACGCCAAAATCAAGTACGCCAGTATGCCGCCCATTACCGATATGGCCCGGCGGGCGGCCATCAAGTATCTGGTCGAGTGCGGTCTGGCCGACCAGTTTAAGAAGCTCGACTACGTTCGCAAGAGCGAATGGAACTACGCTGACAACAGGCTGGATGTCCGCAAGCTGGAGCCGGTGACGCTGGATCTGACGGAGGGCGAGACGGATGCGCTGTTAAACATTGAGCCTGCCAATAGCAGCGGCGTCCGGGTGCAGATGCGAGACCCTGCCGATACGGATGAGGTGCTGGCAGAGAGCCTGCTGTATACCCGGGACTTTTTCGATGCCGCGCGCAAGGCGTACATCAACAAGGACGATCTGGCGGCGTACAAGGCCGGGGAGAAAAGTAAACGCGACCAGGAACGCGCCCGGCAGGATGAGGCCGAAAAGTGGCAGGCGCTGGCCCGGCAGGAGCTGGAGGCGTTTGACAACTGGCCGCTTGTGACGCGGATGAAGGACCTGGGCTTGACGATCCGTGAGCGGAAGATGGCAGACGGCGGGCGGCTTATTATTGCCGTGGATGATCTGACGCGCTTTTCCGGCCATGTGGACGGCTTTCAATACCGTGAGTGCTTCGCGGTGCGCCTCGGGCCGAACGGCGAGCGCGCAGGCCGGGACGGAGACATCAATGCGCTGGAATGGTACAAGCGCTGGTACAGCACCGGCGCGGGTATTGAGGGCTACATTGCCGAGGACATCCAGCGGGCTGCGCGGGAGGCGAAAAAGAAATGAACAGCGGATTTTGCGGGATTTCCGGCATGAGCCAGCCGCATCTTGACATGTGCGAGAGGTGCGCCCACAATAAGGGGCTGTTTAACCTGGACTGTGAGCTATACTGCTACGGCGTCGAAAAGACGGACGGCGCGGGTATGGTACTGAAATGTGAGGATTTTGAACTATCTCCGGGAGGTGATGCCGGGTGAGCTGTGAGGAGGAGACCAGGCGGGCACGGGCCTTGCGGGTGCAATGGCTGTACCGCTATCTGGACGCCTGTCGGTTGGAGCGCCTCTATGAGGAAGAGGTCCGGGAGCTGCGCGCTGATGCGTGCCGCGTAACGGCCAGCCTGAGCGGTATGCCCGGCGGGGCCAGCGACGGCCAGGCCCTGCCGCGGGCGGTGGAGCGCATCGATGCGGCGCGAGCCAAGGTGGATGAGCAGCTGAGCGTATGCGGCGCGGTACGCCGGGAGGTGGCCGCCGTGCTGGAGACGATACCGGCAGCCGACGACTACGAGCTGATGCGCCGCCGCTACCTGCTGGGGCAGACCTGGCGGGAGGTCGGCAGGGCCATGGGCTATTGCAGCCGACAGGTACGCAGAAAGCACGATAAAATTGTGGACGCGCTAAAGATGTCCACTGATGTCCCTTGATGTCCATTGCGAAAGGCGTATAATGGTAGTATCAGAAGCCGCGGGACAGAGATGCCCTGCGGCTTTTGATTTGGGCGTATGTCGTCATAATCCTCCCCGTGGTACGGGTGCTGCGCTGCGTGATGCGGCGTCGCCACGATGAAGCTCCCGCCGTCCGGTTGAAATGCCGGACACTATGCCGCACAGCCACCTGCCGGAATGCCCGGCGGGATGGGCACCGCGCGCCGCAAGCAACGGCGCGGGCTGGGTGTGAGACCCGGGTGTGGCGCCAGCACGCAAGCCGCTGGCGTGAAAAGAAAAAGAAGTAGCGGCTGACGGGCGGGAATATAGACCGCCATGCCCGGCGGGCGGGAGAGGCTCACCTACATTGAGACAAAAGAAACTCCGTCTCGCGCCGCTGGGCAGCTAGTTGATTTTGAGGTGCGTATGCGGTACGGAGTGCCTTATCAGGGCAGCAAAAATAAAATAGCTGAGTGGGTAGTGGAGCATTTGCCGTCGGGCCATACGCTTGTGGATTTGTTCGCGGGAGGCTGCGCGGTAACGCACGCAGCGCTGCTGGCCGGGCGATGGGACAGGTACATTGCCAATGACATCGGCGACGCGCCGGAGGTATTTTTGAACGCCGTGCATGGACGGTACGCGGACGAAAGGCGGTGGATCAGCCGGGAGGACTTTTACCGGCTGAAAGACGCCGACCCCTATGTCTGCCTGTGCTGGAGCTTTGGAAATAACCGAAGCGATTATTTATACGCCGAGGAGGTTGAGCCGTGGAAGCGGGCGCTGCATTATGCGCGCGTCCTTGGCGATACCGGGCCTCTGCGCGAGTTTGGAATCAATTCCGATGGGAGCGCGGCGGACGTTTTGGCGCACCATGACGAATACAAAGAGAAATATATCCGATGGTGGTTAGGGCGGCAGTGGTACACCCCGGCGGAGCTGGACGAGCTGATAAAAAACAACGAGCGGGAAGTGGCCGCAGAAGAAGAGCAGCTGCGAGCGTATTTGCTGGCGGGCTTGAAAAGCAGCGGCATGACGCAGGCAGAGGTGCAGATAAGGCTGGGGACACAGATGGCCGGTCACTATTTTGGGCGCAGTCAGTGGGCTTTTCCTACGCAGGAATACTACGAGAAGATGCAGGCGTTTATGCCTGCGCTGACGGAAGATTATAATAAAATTATCGGCTTGTACAGATTAAGGCAAAGTCTGCAAAGGCTGCAAAGTCTGCAAAGTCTGCAAAGTCTGCAAAGGCTGCAAAGTCTGCAAAGGCTGCAAAGGCTGCAAAGGCTGCAAAGTCTGCAAAGTCTGCAAAGGCTGCAAAGTCTGCAAAGGCTGCAAAGTCTGCAAAGGCTGCAAGGAGATTACGAAAGGGTCGAGGTGCCGCGCGGGGCTGTAGTTTATGCCGATCCGCCCTACCGCGGGACGAACCAGGACGGGTACGGCGGCGTGTTTGACCATGAGCGATTTGATACATGGCTGGCGCGTGTGCCGTATATGGTGATTATAAGTGAGTACATTTGCCCGGCGGGCTGCGTTGAGGTGGCAAACATCAAAAAGCGAAAACTGTTGGGCACAGGGAACGGCAGCAGCGAGAATTGCGAGAGGCTGTTTGTACAAGAGCGCTTTGAGGGCAGATATTATGAGAGGCTGGGGGCGGGGATACAAATGAGCTTTGAGGATGTGTCCAAGGTGGACACATGAGCGAGCCTAGCAATATTTGAGCATTGGGAGGATTTGAAGATGGCATTTGGTGAGTTTAAGATTACGGATGAGCGCCGGGAGTGCGTTGTCAACGGGAAGGTTGGTTATTTCTGTTGCTGGGAACAGTATGCCGATGTGGTTGAGCCGTCGTTAATGATGGGCGGACATCCTGGCGGGCAGCTTGCTGCTGTCTATGCGATTGTGGAGTTTGACGAGGGCGTCCGCAGGGTGAGCATCGCGGATATTAAGTTTACGGATGAAATACACAAGAGCTTGGAGCGGATGCAGCTGAGCTATGATGCAACGATGAGGGCATGGGAAGATGCTGCCGTTGTGGGAGGACGTGCCCAGGGTGGACACGTGAGTAATGGCAATAAATCCGTATGATCTGGCGCGGCTGAAGAAGATGATTGCCGCGGGCACGGAGCATGACTTCTACTACTGGCCGCAGTGGCGGGCGGTTCGCGCTGAAGTGCTGGCCCTAGATAGGAGCGAGTGTCAGCGCTGCCGTGAACTGAAACACAGATACAAGCGCGCAGTGTTGGTGCATCATGTAAAACATTTGCGGGATAGGCCGGACTTGGCGCTTAGTATTTGGGATGGCGATGAGCGGCAGCTTGTTAGCGTGTGCAAACAGTGCCATGAAGAGCTTCACCCGGAAAGTTTTACGCAATTTTTGCCGAAAGAGCCGCCGATCACGGCGGAAAGATGGGATTAATTGCGCGATACCCCCCCCCCTACGAAAAAACCAACAATTTCCAGCG
>ERZ1035001.635-NODE-635-length-17238-cov-15.919688_pt1 | contig 17238 bp, 31 predicted proteins | sample MGYA00520685_ERZ1035001 | MGnify/ENA primary metagenome ERZ1035001 (study PRJEB33766, sample SAMN09781749) | gut metagenome | biome: gut microbiome | host: Homo sapiens | place: Madagascar | study: EMG produced TPA metagenomics assembly of the PRJNA485056 data... | reverse complement strand
GAGGAGGACTAAATTATGAGTTTCGGTAAGAATTTGTTTGTGTTCATGTCTGGCGCGGTTGTCGGTGCTGGTGCGTTGGCTGGTTTTGCTGGATGGAAAATGTATAAGGCACTCAAGAAGAATGATGTTTTGTACACGGCTGTTCGTAGTTCCGTGGATGCCGGGGTAAAGGCCGCCTCGAGTGAATTCAGCGAGCATGGGGCCAAGGCTATAGTGAATATGGTGTTTGGGTGGCCGAAGAAACGTAACAAGATTTCCTATGAGGATCATTCCCCTAAGTGTTGGGAGACTTGTGACTTTGACATCAACCAGGTAAGCTTTGGCAGTCGGAAAGAAGCTGCAAATGTTCTTAATAGTCTTTCCGATATTCTGGACCAGTATGGAACAGTCACGGTCGCGGATTTCTATGACGAAGCTGGAGTCGCCCGTCCTTCTTATTCTGGTATGGATTATGGATGGAAGGACATTGGCGATGCTTATGTTGTCAAAGTGCGTTCTGAATGGTCTATTTCTCTTCCTGACCCGATTAAACTGGAGTGATTTATGTGATGCGTTATATTTTCAAAGGTCATGTGGTAGACCAGTTTGGGACTATGCTTGACCGGAACTGGAAAGGGGAGACCTTTGCGCCGAGTATGGCAAAGGCGAAGTCGAACCTGAATTACCAGTGGAAGAAACAGAATAACTACCCTCGGGAGACGAAAGTGATTCTCGAGGGTCATTTTACATCCGAAATGGATTTTCTGAAAGGAGTTAGCTGATGGCAGAATACGATATGCCCAATAACAGCCACGCATTTAAAAATGGACAGGTGAAAGAAAAGCCCAAGACCCAGAAAGTGATCGAAGGCACAGCCAAGACCAAGAAAAAGACCAATGCCCGGAAACTGGCTGATATTTTCCTGCCGGAGGATGTTACCAGCGTTAAGGAGTATATCTTCTGGGAGAGAATCGTGCCAGCTATCAAGGATATTATCCATGATACGGTGGATACTTTCCTGTATGGTGAGTCCAGAAGGCCGAGTTATTCGAGTGGTTCCCGAATCTCGTATTCGGGATATTATTCTGGCAGCAATCGCCCGGAGCCTCGAAAGGATACTGGCCGCCCAAGGAATGCCTTTGATTACGATGACATTATCTTTGACAGCCGTATTCAGGGCGAGCAGGTGCTGGACAATCTGATTGATATTTTGGACCAGTACAATATTGTGACGGTTGGTGACCTTTACGATTCCGCAGGCATCACAACCACGAACTATATGGTCAATCGTTATGGCTGGGATAACCTGGCAGATTCGAGTGTTGTCCGAGTACGAGAGGGCTATACCCTGAAGCTGCCTAAGGCTAAACCTATTTGAAAGGAATGATATTTTTGGAAACAGAACAATGGTTTCTAACTCTACTCGAGGAATCGAGCAGAAAAAGCAGAGAACTCGATGAAGCAATCGGAGAGGCCAGAGAGCAGCAGAGAAATATGTCCCCATTCGATTATTCCGGCCCTAAATTTACAGATGACGAACTTCGGTTCAGGGATATTACTGAAAAAATGAGGGAAACTTTCCTGAAGAAAAATCATGATTACGGTAATAGTTTTCATGAAACTTGGGACGAGTTCGGCGACAAAGGCATCATTACCGCTCTTACGCAAATTTCTCACAAGTATCATCGACTTATGAATATCGGCCTCGGCACTAAACCTTTGGTCGATGAATCAATCGACGATACTCTACTCGATATGGCAAATTACTGCATTCTTACAATTATGGAGCTGGAAAAAGCTCGTAACAATGAAAAGGAGAACTGATTATGAAACTTTCTAACATTATGTCCGTTGCTGGCCGCAATTTGTCTGTGGCTAAGCTAAAGATTTCTAAGCACAGCCCGGAACTGCTGCTGATCGCTGGTATTGCCGGCGGTGTAGCGAGTGCGGTCATGGCCTGCAAAGCTACCACTAAGGTGTCTGAGATCCTGGATAAGACCTCCGAAGATGTTGCCAGCATTCATCAGGTTGAGGCGAATCCTCCGATGGGCTCCGATTATTCTCACGAGGATGCACAGAAGGATCTCGTCATCACTTATGTGCAGACTGGCGTAAAGCTCGCCAAGCTGTACGGTCCGAGTCTGGTCGTTGGTGGTTTGTCCGTGGCGGCAATTCTCGCTTCCAACAACATCCTGCGTAAGCGTAATGTGGCTCTGGCTGCTGCATTCAGCACGGTTTCTAAATCCTTTGAGGAGTATCGTGGCCGCGTGGTGGAGAAGTACGGCAAGGACGTTGATAACCAGCTGCGCATGGGCACCCATGAAGAGGTTGTGCAGGAGACTGTGACCGATGATATGGGCAACGAGAAGCAGGTTTCTAAGACTGTAAAGGTCACGAATCCTCTGGGAAGCCCGTACGCCAAGCTGTTCGATGAATGTAATCCTAATTGGGAAAAGAATCCTGATTACAGCCTGATGTTCTTAAAGTCTCGTCAGCAGTTTGCCAATGACAAGTTGCGCAGCCAGGGTTATCTGTTCCTGAATGATGTACTTGACTCTCTTGGTATTCCTCGCTGTAAAGAAGGTCAGATCGTTGGCTGGGTTTTCAAGGGCGATGAAGGCGATAACTTTGTTGACTTTGGCCTGAACGAAGAAAACGAGTGGGTCCAGGACTTTATGAACGGTGACGAGCCTAGTGTTTGGCTGGACTTCAATGTGCAGGGCAACATTCTGGACCTGATCTAACATGATATTTTGAGGAGGAATCAGTATGCGTGACATTCTTGGTTATACTTTTGCTACAATCGCCGGTGTTTGCTTTGCCGGAGGTATTGCGGTCCTTTCCGGCGGAAAGGGGAAGTAAATGGACTATCTCGACAATCTGCTGACCACCCTCGATTATATTCTCAACTCAAAACGCAAGCGCCATATTGTTGGCGGAATCCTTATCAGTATGTCAACCCTATTTGCCGGGTTGGCTGTTACTGTGATGAGCATCAAGGAGGACGATGATGAATAAGGTTTTATATTTTGGCATCATGGCCGGCGCTGCCGCTATTGCTGCGGTGGCTACCTGGGTGTATGCCAAGGACAAGTTTGCCAAGCAGGCCTCGGATGATATTTCCGAGATGAAGGCCTATTACAAAGAAAAGTATGAGTCCAAGCCAAAGGAAGCACCTAAGGAACCCAAGAAAGAGCAGCCGAAGACCGAGGCTCAGAAGAAGGCTGAAGATCTTAAAACTTATCGCCAGATGGCACGGGACAAGTACAAAGCCAATCACGAGGAGGAAGAAGGAAATCCCCATGTGATTACGCCGGAGGAATTTGGCGAGAATAATCACTACGACAGAATCACTCTGACCTATTATGCCGACCACGTGCTGGCAGATGAGAACGATGAGGTCATTCGGGATGTCGAGGAGACGATCGGATTCGGCAGCCTGAATCACTTTGGAGAGTACGAGGCGGATATCGTGTATGTACAGAATGATATTCTCAAATGCTACTACGAGATTACTCGTGATCTGCGCAAATACGAGGATGTTGCCGGAGAACTGCCTTACCGTCCGGAGGTAAACTGAACTTATGACGAAAAACGAGACTGACGCCGCCTATTTCGACTGGATGTGTGGTCTTGTAGCGAAAGATTTTAAAGACGGCGGGCGTCAGTATCGTAATCTACTGAACACGCTGAACCGAATTGACTTCCGCTACTCGATCCCGCTGGATTCCAACCGAGAGGCAGACGGCATTGATTTGCGATACCGTTTCGGCTATGAGAAACATGTCAGAGACTATGTTATCGCAAGATATTTGGATGACCACCCCTGCAGTGTGCTGGAAATGATGATTGCATTGGCCCAGCGATGCGAAGAAAGCATCATGGACGACCCGGAGGCGGGTAATCGCACCGGCGTTTGGTTCTGGGCTATGATCTCGAATCTCGGCCTTGACTGCATGAGTGATGACGATTTTGATGAGCTCTATGTCGAAGAGCACATCCAGCATTTTTTGGACCGCCAGTATTCCTATCAAGGAGATGGCGGTCTTTTCTTTGTCCGAAAGCCGCCTATGGACATGCGCCGGGTGGAAATCTGGACACAGCTGAACTGGTATCTCAATGAGAACGATTGATATTTGAAAGGAGAAATAACCATGTATAAAATCGGAGGTAATGTTGCAATCGATACGATTGACGAGCTTTTGCCTGTCTTCAATAAAAACACCGAAGTGACAGCCAAGGCACTGAATATTCTTGAAAAGAAAGTTGGTAAACTCAGCCGCAAAATGAAAATGAACAACCTTACAGACCTTGCTCTTTGGATCGGCCTGTTTGGGGTGATTTCGGTGACCGGCGGCATGCTCAAGCAGATGGACATTCAGCGCCAGCGGATTGATATTCTTGAGGGACTTGTCAAAGATACCCAGAATACTGTCTACAACACTGCAATCAATACTGAGAATAAGGACGAAGAAATGTAATGGTTGACTTTCTCGAAATCGGCCGAGTGAACAAAAAGGGGTATACCGAAATATACCCAAAGTTTGTTCTCAAGCGCCGTTCTGAAGATTTGATGATTCGGGGCGGAGACTTTTACGCGATTTGGCTCGAAGATCGAGGGCTGTGGAGTACGGATGAGATGGACCTGACGTACCTTGTGGATCAGGAACTAAGCAGGGTGAGCCAGGAAATTCGGGATAAAGGAAATGTCGTAAAAACGCTGTACATGTGGGATGCAGAATCCGGCATGATCGACCAATGGCACAAATTCTGCCAGCGGCAATGCCGAGACAATTTCCACATGCTGGACGAAAAATTGATATTTTCCAATCAGGAACTGAAAAAGACGGATTATGCCTCAAAGCGTCTGAATTATCCGCTGGAAGAAGGGGATGCACCCGGGTGGGATAAGCTCATGAGCGTATTATATTCTCCGGCGGAGAGGCATAAGATCGAGTGGGCGATTGGATCGATCATTACCGGTGACTCGAAGGATCTGCAGAAGTTTATGGTTCTGTATGGTCCACCGGGCAGCGGTAAATCGACTGTGCTCAACATTATCCAGCAGCTTTTTGATGGATATTACTCGGTCTTCGATGCCAAGGCGCTTGGCAATCCGTCCAACTCGTTCGCGCTTGAGTCCTTTAAGACAAATCCTCTGGTTGCCATTCAGCACGATGGCGATTTGTCTCGGATCGAGGATAACACTCGCCTGAACAGTCTTGTCTCTCACGAGTTGATGACCGTAAACGAAAAGTTCCGCTCTGCCTATGCCAATCGGTTTAAAGCATTCCTATTTATGGGTACGAATAAGCCAGTAAAGATCTCGGATGCAAGGTCCGGTATCCTGCGCCGACTTATTGATGTAGAGCCCACTGGAGATAAACTTTCCGGTAAAGAATACCGCCATGCCATGAAGCAGATCCCGTTTGAGCTTGGAGGGATCGCTTGGCACTGCAAGGAAGTTTATGAGGAGGACCCGGATTATTACGATGACTATGTGCCGACGAATATGATGGGGGCTTCCAATGACTTCTATAACTTCGTATCGGATTCGTACTTGATATTCTCGAAAGAAAACTCCACGACTCTGAAAATTGCCTATGAGATGTACAAAAATTACTGCGACGATGCTAAAGTGACCTACCCCTACAACAAGCGACTCTTTAAAGAGGAACTGAAGGCTTACTTTACTGTCTTCGAGGAAAAGCATGTAGATCCAGATGGCAATACGATTCGTGGATGGTACGAAGGATTTGATCTCAATAAATTTGATGGCAGCGGTGAGAAAAAGCCGGTTGAAGAACCAAAAGAGGAACCGCCCCCTGCCATTGAGTTTAAAGAGCAGCACTCCGTCTTTGATGATATTTGTGCTGATTGTCCAGCCCAGTATGCCAAAGAGGATGAAACCCCTAAATGGAAGTGGGAAGGGGTCAAGACAAAGCTCAAAGACCTTGATACCCACAAAGTTCACTATGTAAAGGTGCCGGAGAACCATATCGTAATTGATTTTGATTTGAAAGGAGGAGACGGATTTAAGTCGTTTGAGCGCAATCTGGAGGCTGCTGCAAAGTGGCCCAAGACTTACGCAGAACTTTCCAAGTCCGGAAAAGGCATTCATCTGCACTATTTATATTCCGGCGATGTTACAAAACTCATGAGAATTTATGAGGAAGACATCGAAGTGAAGGTCTTTACCGGCAAAAGCAGCCTGAGAAGAAAATTGACCCTTTGCAATGACCTCCCGATTGCAACGATCAGCTCGGGACTACCCTTGAAAGGAGAAAGCAAAGTGGTTAATTTTGAAGCTGTGAAAAATGAGAAAGCCATTCGAACGATCATTCGTAGAAATTTAAATAAAGAGTATCACGACAATACGCGCTGCTCGATGGATTTCATCAAGAAAACGCTGGACGATGCCTACAATGCAGGCGTTAAGTATGACGTGCGGGACATGTACAATGATATTTTGGTGTTTGCCATGAACTCGACGCACCAGTCAGAGTATTGCATGAACCTGATGCAAAAACTGCACTTCTGTAGCGATGAGGCTTCTGCTCCGGTTGTCAATGACGAGGCGCCTATCGCATTCTATGACTGCGAGGTGTTCCCGAATCTCTTCTTAGTCAACTGGAAAGTTGCAGGCGAGGGAAAGACCGTTGGCCGGATGGTGAACCCTACTGCACAGGACATGGAAAATTTGATGAAGTATCGTCTGATTGGCTTTAACTGCCGCAAGTACGATAATCACATGATCTATGCCCGAATGCTTGGATATTCTAACGAGCAGCTGTACGATCTCTCGCAACGCATCATTGCCGGTGATAAGAATGCCTTCTTTGGGGAGGCGTACAATATCTCCTACACTGATATTTACGACTTCTCGAATAAAAAGCAGAGTCTCAAAAAATTTGAGATCGAGCTGGGCATCCATCACCAGGAATTGGGCCTGCCTTGGGATAAGCCGGTACCGGAAGAACTTTGGGGCAAGGTGGCTGAATATTGTGATAACGATGTTATTGCAACAGAGGCTGTCTTTAATGCCCGTAAGGCTGACTGGGTGGCGCGGCAGATCCTGGCGAGTTTGTCGGGCCTGACAGTCAATGATACGACCAACCAACACACCACCAGAATTATATTTGGTGGAGAGAAAAATCCGCAGTGGCAGTTCAATTACCGTGAATTGTGGAAACCGGTGCCTTATACCAAATATGAAGAGCTGCGTGAGAAACTTGGCAACGATTATGATTTCCGTGTCTGGAATGAAAAGGGCGAGCCGCAGTATCGAAGCTATGTGCCTGGCGAGGAGCTGCCGATTGGCTGGAGCATCATGCCATTCTTTCCGAATTATGTCTGGACGGGAATCAAGTCTTACTGGGTATATGATATTTTGGATGCTGATAGAGCCAGAGCGAATCCTGAGTATCTTTATGAATTGTTGGAGGCCCAAAAGGAAGTCGAGGTGTGGTGCAAAAAAACAGGAGAGAAGCCTCTGAATTTTATTGAAGAAATTCCTGAGGATGATACTTCTGAAAAGCACTATAATGTCGTCGAAGAAGTCGGTGAGGGTGGCTATGTCTATTCGGAGCCTGGCATGTATGGTCATGTTGGGCTGGATGATATTGCTTCGATGCACCCGTCCAGCCTCATTGCAGAGCGGCATTTCGGCCCTTATACAAAGAATTTCGCTGACCTGAAGACTGCTCGTGTGGACATTAAACATCACGATGTAGAGGCTCTGAGGGGCATTCTGGACAGTAAGCTGGTACCCTTTGCTGAGGCAATCGCTGCTGGAAAGGCTGAGTATGATTGGGACGATCTGGCGTTTGCGCTGAAAATTGCAATCAACTCGGTGTATGGTTTGACATCGGCAAAATTCAGTAATGCCTTCAGAGATCCGCGTAATAACGACAATATTGTTGCAAAGCGCGGGGCCTTGTTCATGGAGACACTCAAGCTGGAGGTCCAGAAGAAAGGCTTCATCGTAGCACACATCAAGACCGATTCCATCAAGGTACCGGATGTCACGGATGATATTCTCGACTTCATCGATAAGTATGGCCGGGAATATGGGTATGTCTTTGAGCATGAGGCGACTTACGACCGCATTTGCCTGGTGAATGATGCTGTGTACATTGCCAAATACAATGAGCAGGGTATCATCAACAAGGGCGGAAAACATGCCAGTGAATGGACAGCCACGGGTACTCAGTTCCAGATCCCTTATGTGTTCAAGAGCTTGTTCAGCAAGGAGCCTATCAAATTTGAAGACATGTGCGAGACCAAGCAGGTAACTTCGGCTTTATATTTGGATATGAACGAGTGCCTGGCGGAAGATCAGCATGACTACAAATTCGTTGGTAAGGTTGGTTTGTTCTGCCCTGTAAAGCCTGGCTGCGGTGGCGGTATTCTGGTACGCGAGTCCGACGATAAGAAGACCGGCGGGAAGAAATACTCGGCTGCTACAGGTTCCAAGGGTTATCGCTGGATGGAAGCGGAGATGGTCAAGAAACTTGAGAAAGAGAATTGCATCGATAAATCGTATTATCAGAAGATGTGCGATACGGCGGTGCATGATATTTCCAAGTTTGGCGATTTCGAGTGGTTTGTCTCGGATGACCCGTACATCTTGCCAAGTTATGATGAGCATGGAGCGCCGATTTACGACGATGTACCGTTCTGACGCGAATTTTACAAGACCTTATATGAGAATTGACTCCGTGGAAACGCGGGGTCTTTCTTTTGACTTTTGAATGGAGTGATATTTTCTGAAAGCAAAAGACTATTTTAAGAAGTACCTCGACACCTACAAGCATCGTGAGTATTACGGCTTTACTGACAGGGAAGTTGGGGCGCTAATCCGTAAGGAGTTTGTCAAGGAGACGAACGAGCTGATCGACCTGAGAAAAATCAAGTCGAACTGGCAGCTTGTGACGATTCTTGGCGAGCAAAACGACAAATGGAATGCCCTGGCAAAGATCTTTAAAAACAACCTGGGTTCAAGCCCTATCAACAAAAACGAGTTTCGTCGCAGAATTGTACCGGAGGAGTGGCCCTCGGTAAAAGAGCCTGCCGGTGATTGCGACAATGATATTTGAAAAGGAGAAAACTGTAATGGCTGAACGTATGAATAAACTGGTGATCGACAATGCACGTCTGACCTTCAAGAATTTCTCGGGTAAGGGCGATAACTACAATCGTGAGGGCGACCGCAACTTTGCTGTGATTATCGACGATCCCAATGCCGCTGAAGATCTGGCAGATGCTGGCTGGAATGTGCGTCCGCTGATTTCCAAAGACCCGGATGAGGAGCCCACTCATTACATTAAGGTGAAAGTCAGCTTCAAGGTTCGTGCTCCGAAGGTTCGCCTGCTGTCTAATCATAAGCAGGTCTTCCTCAATGAGAACACGATCTCCAGCCTGGACTTTGCCAAAATTGAAGAGTGCGGTGTTGTCATCAGCCCGTATATGTGGGAGGTCAATGGTAAGAGGGGCATCTCGGCCTACCTTGACTCGATGTATGCAAAGATCGAGGACGATCCGTTTGCTGATAAGTATGCGGACTATGTGGAAACCGAGATCGATAATCCCGATGGTTGCCCGTTCTGATTGATATTTTGGGGTGCCTGATTTGAGAAGGTCAAACGGCGTATTACGGTACGGCCCCGATGAAAGGAGAAAATGATGTTACTGTCGCCTTTTTATTCCGGACCAGTAGAGATTGTAGATAAAAGATCTCGCTTATATAGAAAACATGGAATTGTTACAAACCAATGGATGCGGGACGACTTACTCATGTTTTACGAGGTAGAAGTTGTTGACAATGGTAATCCAGTTCGAGGCTGGTTTGATGAGAAATATGTTAAAAAAGTGGTTCTCAAGGAAGGACCGGAACTCTGGAAATTCTTATGCCACAAAGATAAAGCTCTCGTTGGTTACACTTTGGCTGAAGAATTTGACGGTGAAGAGGAAGCAACTATAAAGTCTATTGCTTCCGAGCGAGGAATACCTGCCAACGAAATTGATATCCGGATTGGGACAATAAACAAAATCAACTGGAAGAAAGGAGACTCCAATGAAAAAGTTCACTCTGAAGGAAGTTCTGACAGCGGCTTGCACTTGGACGCCTCCGGAGAAAAGAGAGCTGACAGCGAAACCGAGACTCCAAAAGCAGAGTAAAGAACCTCCGAAAAAGAAGCAACCTATTAAAAAAGAAGCGCCGAAGGACTACTCGCAGTTGTTTGTCAAAGATTTTATGAGGCTGGCATATACCCGTAGCAAATGGACTGTTTGGGATGACTTTATTAGGATGTTCGCATGTTCAATATCGAATGCAGTGGATAAGTCGGATATTCATTGGGATGCGAGAGAAAAAATGTATCTTTCTATCGTTAAAAAGTATAAAAAAGACGAAATGGATATTTTCCCTCGGCTGGCTGCTTATGTTGTTGAGGCGCTCGATAAAAACCAGGAGCAAGATTTTCTCGGCAAACTTTTCATGAATTTGGACTTGAGTAACGAACATAACGGGCAATTCTTCACGCCGTACCATGTCTGCGATATGATGGCTAAAATCACTTGTGACGTAGATTCAATACCTAAAACGGGGCCTATAACTATCAATGATCCAGCGTGCGGGGCAGGGGCCACGTTGATTGCTGCTGCCAATGAGTTGCGAAAGATTTATGAAAAGCGGGGCCTCAACTTCCAAAATTATGTTTTAGCTGTGGCGCAGGATATCGACCAAAATGTAGGGCTCATGTGCTATATCCAGCTATCCCTTTTGGGACTTGCGGGGTTCGTAAAAATCGGAGATAGCCTTTCTGACCCGATTAGAAGTAGCGATGATCTTTCCAATTATTGGTTTACACCGATGTATTATTCTGAAATCTGGACTTACAGGCGAATGTTTGGCTATTTGAAAGGAGACACAAATGAGGAAGTTTGAACCTGGTAATGTTTGTTCTACTCCTGGTGTGAATGCAAAGCTCGAGGATGCAGGGTTTATGCGGTTTATGATTGTCTCTTTGAACCGGCATATCAACGGTGATTGGGGCAATATGTGCGACGAAGATAAGGCTGCCAACGAGGAAGCACTTGTGGATGGGCTGCGGCTGATGAGTGTCTATAAGCGCATGGACCATCCTGATGACACGATTTGGATCATTACGGAGGCAGATCGAAGTTCTACTACGATTTTGCTGCCAAACGAATATTGATATTTTGGAGGAACTAATTATGTTAGCTTTTATTGGATTCATTGCTCTTATCGGGGCCGTGGTACTGTTGGTGTCGAGTGTCTTTAGCATTATCAGCTTGGGACTTGCCATTATCATTAAAGTGGCAGCTGCAATTATTGGCATTGGCTGCGGTATTTTGCTTTTGCTGTTTGTGATCTTTTTGATCGAGGAGATGATGAACTTATGACTTGGTTACAGATTTTGGGATTGATTTTGTTGCTCCTTCCAATTGTTAGCATGGTGATTATAGGGTTTATTGTCGAATGGCGAGGAACTCTCTTGGGCCTGGTTACGGCTGGGATGACGTTACTCGGGGCATTCTTATTAAGAGGTGGATTATGAGTTTACGAGATTGTCTGTACCTTCTGGGTGTTATGGTGCTTATATTTGCAGCAGAGATCACTGGACATTGGGATTACCTCGGCCACATGCTCGATGGTGCGGTTATAATGTTTTTATATTTGAAAGGTAAAGAAAAATGATGAAACTATTTGGATTTATTATGGTTATGACACCTATAATATTCTTTATTTCACTGCCGTTTGATCATGTTACTATTTGGGATGCCATAAAAATAACAATATTCGTTGATTTAGGGATAGGCATGTTAGGTCTTGGCCTTTTAATCATGTTTTATGGAGGCTTTCCACCACAATGATGAAACTCTATGACTTCCAGCTTGAAGCTATTAAAAAGATGAAGCGAGGCTGCATTCTTTGCGGAGATGTTGGAAGTGGGAAGTCGATTACTTCTCTTGGATATTACTATTTGCGAAACGGAGGTGATATTGAAAGCTTAAAAGGTGGGGATTATGTACCTATGGATGACCCGCCGAAGGATCTTTATATTATCACAACGGCCCGAAAGCGCGATACTCTCGAATGGGAGAAAGAGCTCGGGCCTTTTCTTATGTCTACGCATAAGGATTGTGATATTTACAGGCACAACGTTGTGGTGGACTCGTGGAACAACATCAAAAAGTATGTTGGAGTGTACGGTGCGTTCTTTATATTTGATGAACAGCGTGTAGTAGGGTCTGGCAGCTGGGTGAAGGCATTTTACAAAATTACTCGTAAGAATGAGTGGATTTTGCTGTCGGCTACCCCCGGAGATACCTGGAGTGATTATATTCCGGTCTTTGTGGCAAATGGGTTCTACAAAAACAAGACGGAATTTTTACGTAGACACGCTGTTTATTCGCAGTATTGCAAGTCGTTTCCAAAAATCGAACGGTTTGTTGATACTGGGCATCTATGCAGGCTGCGCAATGATATTTTGGTGCCGATGGATTTCAAACGAGATACCGTGCAACATCACGAGTATCTGGTGGCAGAGTTTGATCGAGAAGGGACGAAGCAGCTTTTCAGAACTCGTTGGAATCCGTGGAAGAACGAACCGATCGAGAATGCTTCAGAGCTTTATTACTGTGCCAGGAAGATCGCGAACTCTGATATTTCCAGGCAGACACTGGTTCTGGAAGTGTTTGAGGATCACCCGAGATTGATCATCTTCTATAACTTTGATTACGAGCTTGATATTTTGAAAGGGATGAATTTTGGTGAAGGAGTTTCCGTTGCAGAGTGGAATGGCCATACCCATCAACCCGTTCCGGAAGGAGAGTCGTGGGTATATCTCGTGCAATACACTGCCGGGGCGGAAGGATGGAACTGCATTACTACTGACACGATTCTGTTCTACTCCCGAAACTACTCATACAAAATCTCAAAACAGTCAGAAGGACGCATTGACCGACTGAACACACCTTATAAAGATCTATATTACTACCACCTCACTTCTAAATCCTTCATAGACCTGCGGATTGCCAAGGCCTATGAAGAGAAGCGAGATTTTAATGCAAATCGAGATTTCAAACGTCACTATGGTGATTTCTGAAAGGAGAAATTCAGATGAAATTCTTAATCGACAGGGCTTCTTTGGGAGCCAATGATGTAAAGCCGTGCGAAGGAGCTATTAAACTCGATGGCGGCGGTTATGGGATCAAGTTGCATAGTCTTGACGACCTGATGGACCTTGTAAAAAGCGTTGGCCATCCGGTAATCATTTACGATAGGGATGAGCATGTGTCGATCCCATTTATTCAGATCTACGATGACTAAATTGAGTGAGGCTACGTGATGGGATACAAGGCTCATGATCATCAAGAAAGACGGTGTATGGATTGCCTGTTTCTGAAAAGGCGCAAAACCTGGAATAATTCTAAACGATATTATGAATACGGATGGTTCTGCACGTGCACAAATCAGGAGATCCACAAAATTAGAAATGAAGATTGCTGGGTACTTAGTGATGCGTACCCATACGGAAAAATGGAGGTTAAGTAAAATGGGTGTTTTTGCTTTTGTTGGCGGTATCATTATTGGGACTATTTTTAGCGCTACTGCGTTATATTTTACCGCCATGAAGGACGATGAGAAGGAAATTGAAGCTGCTCGCCGGGAAGCTGCTACATGGGAAAGCCAGGCGCGGCACTGGGAAGGCGAAGCAATCCGTGCAAAGGACAATGAGCGAATGGCCCGAAAGATGCAGCAGTATTGGCGTGCACGGTGCATGAATGAGCATTTTAGCTTTAATGCTGCGTGTGATGGCGATGGAGTCCGGCCGGTGGTTATTTACCGCGATGAAAACAATGATATTTGTGATGGGCTGCTTTTGGCTGCAGTAAAGGAGGAAAGTGTAGGATGAGTGAGAGCAATGTGCTGATTTTGCAGTGTGATGTGGTGCTCAAGAACTATGAAATGAATGAACTCTACGATACAATCCTCGAGCAAAAGGAGCAGGGTGTGATTTTACTACCCAAGTATGTCAAAGTTGTGAATGTTCCAGAGGAAGTGATCAATGGAGAACTTGTTGTTATGAACGGTGGAGCACCTGAGCCGAAGAGATATCTACTTAAATGTTATGACGGAAGGTACGTATACCGTTATACTCCAGGTTCGTCTATTATAGAATTGACTCACGATAAAACATTTGCCATTTCTTTCTCTAAATCAAGAGCGGAAGAAATGCTGAAAAAAGTTGGCAGGGACTACGAAATGGAGGAACTTTAAATGGAAACTCGTACTAAGGAAGTCTTTTATGATATTTACTGCAAGCAGTGCAAGTATTATAACCTTGAGCCTTACAAAGACCCGTGCAATGAGTGCCTGGCGGAACCGTATAACATGGACAGCCATAAACCTGTGAACTTTAAGGAGGGCAAGTGATGGAATTTGGTAATGTTTATGAAGTGCTTCAGACTGGTGACATTGTAAAGGTCAAAGATATTGCATCGATCTATTGTGGCCATATCGGAGTAATTGTCAGTATTGACAACCCGGGATGCTATATTGACCCTATTTATACAGTTAGATTTGATGAACCAAGTTTGTGGTCCTGTACTGATCGTAGTGAACCCCGTGAAACCCAATTTAATGCAAAAAACCTTGTAAAGGTAGGACATGTTGCCCATGAAGGCGAAATCGCAATGGGGCCCCGAAGCGGTAAAACCCATTTGACACAAATTGGGAAATTCACAAACAAAGATAACGGTTTTGACAGCGTTATTTATGAAATGAAGAAACAGAGAAAATTTGCTGAAAGAGGTACTGATGAAATGAAAAATGTCGAGGTTAAGAAGATCATCTTTAATAATTTTAAGACTATTGTTTTCTGGAATGATGGGACAAAAACTATTGTTTCTATGAGTCAAGAGGAGAGAAACTTTGATCCGGAGGATGCTTTCCGGGCTGCTTACACGAAGAAAATGTTTGGCACGAATAGCAAAATCAAGCGTGTTATCAAAGAAAAATCCAACATTGAGCAGCATCAGAGAATTGTTGAAGAAAAGCTAAAAGAAGAAATGGGGAAAATCAGTCGAGACTACGACAAATATATGAAAGAAAATTACCCTTGGATATATAGGGATGAAGAGAAGAAAGAAAAAGAAGAACCTGATGATCAGTTGTACAGACTTGGGCAAAAAGCTCTTGCTGGGTGTAAAGATGTTGATCTTAAAGCAATCGAGAGTGTGGGCAAAGAACTCGAGAAATTTCAAGACCAACTGGTTCAAATGATGTATGAAACTCTTACCGGACATCCCTACAAAGGAGAGGAGAAAAACAATGGTAACAACTGATTTCACGTTCAAGCCTGAGAGACGGCTTTGCATGGTAAATGGCGAGTATGGATATTTCCATTGCTGGGAACATTATATGAAACCTATAGAGCCATCGCTGATGATGGGAGGCCATGGTGGGGGCCAAATTTCTTATGTTTTAGGAATTGTTGAGCTTGAGAACTCTATCCAAGAAGTTGACCCATCAGTAATTAAGTTTGTTGATGAGGAAAACCAGATGCTTCACTGGATGAACGAGCATGAGAAAAAGAGAAAGGAGAAAAGTAATGGCTCTTCACTGGATTGATGATGCCGACCATTGGGAGTGTCCCGTATGCGGAGAGTATGTAACTTGTCCGTCTATCTGCCCAGATTGCAAGTGCCCGGTGTGTGGGTTTCAAGATGAAAAAGATAAGGAGAAAACAGAATGACTGTTGGCTGGATAATTGCGTTTATAGGGATGGCATTTCTCATGGATCTTATGGTGAAGATTGGAGAGCTTCCTTGTGACCCTCACCATTATGATTTTGAAGATTACGATAAGGAGAATGACGATGCTGAAAATTGAAAAGACTGATATTCATGGCTGGGAGGCGGCTATTCGCGGAGCTCGGAACTCGTTTAATAGCTGGGATAAAAGTGATAGTGCAGCGTGCTATTTTTGTAGAGATAATAACACGAACCCTGGATTCTGTGATGATGGTCTCTATGACAAAACAATTGTACTAAGTAATCCTGATGGTTCCTGTTTTGAAATTGGACCTAATGATCAGAAACTTATGAAGAAACTCGCTAAGGCTGGGCCGAGTCATGCGAAGTATCGGCGGTTTATTACGGTGACGATGGATGTGACAGGGCCGCTGTACTGGTGGAAGGAGATGGATACTTACAAGGTTGGCACTGTTGGGAATAGCTGCTCCACAATGCACAAGATTGCGGACAAAGAATTTGAGCTGGAGGATTTCAGTCATGAGCATCTTCGCTTAAGTGCATTTGATACCTTGGAGCGCGTTATTAGAGACCTTAACTTTTATCGTGAGTATTATCTTTCAATTAAAGAACAGAGGTCTAAAGGTGTTGATGGTCCATTAAAAGAAGTTTGGTGGCAGATGATCCAGCTGTTGCCGTCCTCTTACAATCAGAAGCGGACGTTGCTCGTAAATTACGAGGTGCTTGCCAATATTTACCATCAGCGTAAGGGGCATAAGCTTGACGAGTGGCTGACGTTCTGTGAGTGGATTGAAGGGCTGCCGATGAGTGAGATTATTACGGGGGAGGAGCCGGATAATAATACGATCGAAAAAGTAGCTGAGCGGTTTGAGAAATTAGGAGAAGGATATACAGTTTCTCCTGAAGAACTCAAGGATTTGATGAAAGGAGACTCAAATGATTAAAGTGGGAAAACTCTTTGTCTGTGACCGATGTGGGAATACGGGGTTCACCGAATACAATGGGCCTGCAAACAGATGCGGAGAGATTGATATTTACAATAATCGGTATGAGAAACTCGAAGGTTGGGAGATTTGGGACGGTAAGAACCTGTGCCCGGATTGTGCCAAAGAATACCATATGCGACTCAAAGGTTTTTGGAAGGAGGAAACAAAGTGAAGCTTACATTCAATCAGTTTGTTGATATTTGTCCCCAGGGATACAGCGACTGGGCAATGGGATCGTTTGATGATTCTGTGTCCACTATGTACGGTACAGTATATATAATGTATTCGCGCCTGACTGAAGAGCAAAAATCGGAACTCAAAAAGTATGAGAACGTACGGCTGACAGTAGGCTGGAAACCGTATGCACCTGAAATAAGACCTGATGTTGTCTTTATTGGCGGTCATGTGGAAGGAGAATGATATTTATGCCTTTGGATGAGGAAGTTAAGAAGATTGTCGATGAGGCGGA
>ERZ1035001.634-NODE-634-length-17279-cov-14.241814_pt1 | contig 17279 bp, 18 predicted proteins | sample MGYA00520685_ERZ1035001 | MGnify/ENA primary metagenome ERZ1035001 (study PRJEB33766, sample SAMN09781749) | gut metagenome | biome: gut microbiome | host: Homo sapiens | place: Madagascar | study: EMG produced TPA metagenomics assembly of the PRJNA485056 data... | reverse complement strand
TAAACACAGGTTTATGCGCAGGTGCCCCCAATCCCTTTCATCATTCTAAGTCTAAATCACTTTTAGATATTTCAATGCTTGATATATTCCGTCATCATCGACAGAATTTGTAACATGGTCTGCCGCATCTTTTACAGTTTGAGATGCGTTCCCCATTACCACGCCGATTCCGGCTTCCCTTATCATAGGAAGATCATTGCCGCCATCTCCGAAAGCAACCGTCTGGGAAAGGGGAAAGCCGTACCATGTAATCATATCTTTCATGCCCTTTGCCTTATCTACTCCTTTTGCTGTAATATCAATAAACTCAGGACACCATCGGCTTGATACTACATTATTTAATAAAGGCAAAATAGCCTGTTCTTCCGTTGGCGTTACCACTGGTGTAAGTTGCAATATGCGTTGTCCGAGAATCGTTTGCAGTGATGTGCTTTCACTGAGGTCCTGAACATTCAGCATATCCTTGAAGATATGGTCTGCTGCCGGATTGTTGTTGTACATCATAATGTCCTGCTCCCCGACAATCATGCAGGCAAACCCCATCTTGTCCGACAGTTCTATCACAGAGGTAACCTGATCCATCGGAATCGGACAACAGGAAATCTCTTGTTTGCCGGAAAAACAATATGCGCCGTTAGCCGTGATATAGCCATCGACCAAGTGTTTAATTTCTTCAATATTGTTTATAAGCCCGTATGGGCGTCCTGTGGCGATGTATATGCCGGCCCCCTTTTCTTTCGCAAGCGTCAATCCATATATGGCCGACTCCGGTATCTTGTGGCTCTTGAAACTTACGAGCGTACCGTCTATGTCAAAAAATAGAAATCTTTTCATTCTTTATGCCTTTCATTAAATGAAATAAGCGACCATGAGTATCGCACGGTCGCTTATTCCACTATCCAAATCAAATGTTATTTACTCAAGGAAATAATCTCTCCGTCTTCAGGAATGAGCAATTTATCATTTCCTATTTTCATTTTCTTCGCCTCTTTCCGTAAAACAGCTCTGGTGGTAAGGCAATGATCCACTGCATCCATGTGTACGGCAATGATTTTCGCGTTGCCGCTTTCTTGTATCAATGCCATGACCTGTCGTTCGTCCATGATGATAGGCGTAGCGTCGTAACCGCCTGGCATGACGGCTCCGCCGGAATTAACTACGATATAGTCTGGATTATATCTTCCGATATTGTCGGCGATACCTTGTGTCCAAACTCCATCACCTATTATATAAAGGGTAGGATGTCCAGATGCCTTCAGGACAAAACCCGAAGCGTCTCCCATGTTTTTTAACATGCGGCCTGTGCCGTGTTGCGCATCCGTGCGAATGATCGTGATACCGTCATATACTACACTGTCGGCAATGGCTTCGGCATTCCAAAAGTTGTAGTTAAGAAAGTATTGTTCATCGGCTTGTTGTCCGAACAATTTCAGCGACTTATCCAATACAGCCGCTGCCGTTGGGTCGAAATGGTCAACGTGAGCGTGGGTAACCAACACGAAATCAATCCCCTTGGTAATTTCATCTACTTTCATTGGCAATTCCACCATCGGTGTTTTTACTTTGCCTCTCACGCTTCCTAATGCGCCCTTAGGTGAAAGCATCGGATCGAGCAGAATATGATGCCCGGCATAGTCTATAAGCAGGGTTGCATTTCTAACTAACTGAATTTGTGATTCTGCAGCATTTCCGCGCGCATAGACGCACAGAAACAGACTGATAAACAGGAATGTTGTTACTATTCGTTTCATTGTCTCTAATTATAATTTTAAATTAAACTTTAAATTTCGCTGCAAAATTAATACATTTGAGACAGAAAGGCGCTACCATAGATTTACGGAATACTACCATTTTGATAACCGCTTACGAATTCACATACAGTTTGTCCTGTCTGCGACTTGAAGAAACGCATCATGTGGTTCGGCTCCGAGAAATGAAGCGAGAAAGCCACTTCCTTAACCGACAAACCGGAAAACAACAAACGGCTTTTGATTTCTTCCACCATACGACTCCTGATCATATCCGACACCGTTGTTCCGAATTGTTCCTTGACGTTTTTATTCAGGCAAATCCTGCTCACTCCCGTCATTTCGGCGTAATCGTTAACGGTAAGATTATCGGCAATATGCTTTTCCAGAAGCTGTCTGAACTTATAGGCATAATTGTTTTTCGGGGCACCGAAAGGTAGAGTGTATTCCTTGGCGTATACCCGGTTGAGTTTTATCAGCAGGCTGTACAGGGAGGACAGCAGCATGTGATAGCTGTCTGCCACTGGATGTACCTGTTCATACGCCATTTCTTCAATATAATCAGCGTACCAGCTCATTTCGTCGGCATCTATCTCCAACAACGGCGGACAGACTGTCTGATAACAGTACAACAGGCGGTAAACGAAATATTTGTCGGAAATCAAGTTACTGATAAACTCCTCTTGGAAAATGACGAACTTGAAATCAAGGGCATCTTCATCCACCTCCCATTTTTGCCGTTGAAAAGGAGAGATGAAAAGAATCATATTGTCATGTATAGGTATTGTCCTATCACCAAGAAGAATCCTCCCGTTACCTTTCAGGAAAAAGAATATCTCAAAAAAGTCGAACTTAAAAGGAGAGAGATCGGAAATGTTGCCTTTCAAATCTTTTTTGGGACCAACTTTCATCAGAAAATCAACGCCGCATTCTGTTTTGCTAAATTCAATCAATTTCATAATCAAATACCTTTGGATTCCACAAAGTTACCAAAACTATATTGAACACTACTTCCATAGACTAAATTTATTTGATTGTTTAACGAACATCTGAAATTTGATATACCAGAATATCCAATCCACGCTGCTAATTTTACACAGTCCATAAACATGTGAATGAGATATTTACGATGACAATTTAATGGTACCAGAGGTCTTGGATTACAATCGCTTAAAAATACTAAATGGCAAATTTTTGTAGATGAAAGCAAGGATATGCCATTGTTTTGTGACATAGACTTTAGACTTCTTTTTGTGAATGGCTGAAATGATTTGATTAGATACTTTTTCAACTGGCATAACCCAAAACAGACCTTCTCCCTTTGCCATGGCTGTGTCAACAAGACCTGGCCTGATGTCTGTTACGGTTATACGACCACCGTTCTTGAAAGCCTTTTTCCGAATTGCTTCCATATAATTTATTTGGTAAGCTTTAGTTGCACTATAGGCGGGTGCTGCTGGTTCGCCTCGCAATCCGCCAACAGAACTTATTGCTACAAGATGACCAAAACCTTGTTGCTCAAAAATGCAATACAATTTATCAATAACATAAGTCCAACCTACAACATTAGTATCTATTGCAGGACGCTCAATTGCATAGTCAAGTGTGGTATTAATGTCACCAACGCCTGCACACATGATGACAAGATCAAAGTGTGTTAACTCTTTGTGAAGTGTATTAATCGCCTGTTCAATCTCTTCTAAGTTTGCAACATCTGCTTTTGCAATAATAGTTTTAGACGGGTGTTGTCGACTTAATTTATTAAGTAAGTTTGCTCGACGTCCTACGATACCGATACGATTATCAACATTGGCATATATCGGAATATCTTGAGGGGATTCTATGTGAAATTACAAATAAATGGCTGAACTTACAACTTAATCTTCAAATTTTATTAGTTTTGCGTAGCGAAATAATAACTCTTGTGTTATTATTAATGTAAAAACAAATAGAAAGAAATGACGTGGAAATACAAGAGTTTGTGAATGGTGCAGAGAGTCTGCGCGATGGTTTGCTCAAGCAGGCTATGCACTATCTTGGTAATGGCTCTGACGCTGAGGATGCTGTTCAGGAAACTCTCTTGAAACTGTGGACTGTACGTGAGCGTATAGCGGATGCTACAAAGATGCAGCACATGGCTTCGGTTGTGTGTAGGAATGTATCGCTTAACATGCTTCGTGACGCAAGATGTAATGTGCAGATAGATAAGGTTGGATATATGGCTAATGCTGACAATCCGCATAACCAACTGGAAATTAAAGAGAGTGACCGTATGCTGAAACAGAGTATCAGCGCACTTAGCGATAGGCATCGTGCCATTATCAGAATGCGCAACGTCGAGAATATGCCGTATGCAGATATTGCACGTATAATTGGTACTACGGAAAGCTCGGTGCGTGGAATGATAAGCAAGGCACGAATGGAACTTATTAAGAATCTTAAAAAGGCAAAACAATGAAATACTCAAGAGAATATATAGAACGACTGTTGGGCAAGTTTGTTGATGGTCTGACTACTGAACTTGAGGAACAGCAGCTTGCAGAATACTTCGATACAGCTGATGATATTCCTACGGAATGGCAAGTATATAAGGAGATGTTTAGTAGCTTCAAGACTGATAATTACACCTTCTGCAATGCGGAACTTGATGCAATGCTCACATCTGATGTGGCTGTTGAACCCTCTGCAGCGCACATACTGCCAAAACATACATCACATGTATGGCGTTGGGTGGCTGTTGCGGCATGTGCAGCAGTAGTAGTGGCATTCGTTGCTATTCGACCATGGACAGCTTTTACAGACAATACTTCTGCTGTAGACAAAATTGTTGCTGTAGAAAAGCCTAAAAAGGCAGACGGGGTAAAATATGATGTGGGCATAGTCAAGACACAAGATACTGACGCAATAGAAAAATCTACAGAGGAAAAGGTTGATAATAACACTCAAAGTAAGACTCAATCCAAGCGATTGACCAAAAAGCGATTGCCTACAGTCGAACCAAGTGTAGTCAATAGGGTTGATAATATCATCGCTACGGTAACATTACCAAACGAACAGGTGGAAAGCTATGAGATAAGAAAAGTGGGTGAGGCAAACATTGTAACCAAATGTTATGATGATGGAACGTCTGCCTCCTTCATTGTCTCATGTTCTGACGATGAGTTGAGCAGTCAGTTTATTGCACTCAATTAAAACCTTTAGCTCTCGATAGAAATAATAAACAACTTAAAATATTATACTTATGAAAAAGTTTTTTGTCCTTACATTTATTGCGCTCTTTGTGGTAGCAGCATCGTATGCGCAAGAAAACGTCTTTATCATTAATGGCGAGAAGATAGAGAATTTCGACGGTTCGCAACTCACGGGAAAGAAAATCTTGTCGTTTAATGTGATAAAAGACGACAAAGGGGATATTTACAGTATACATACTGATGAAATATTGCCTGATAGTCTGAGAAACCGACCGTATAAAGTTTCTACCGAATTTCATCTCATCACAAAGGATACTTTGGCAATTGGAAACAATATAAATAAGTCGGAAAAGGCAGTTAAGAGAGAGGTGGAAGTGACAAAGTTTGACATGCTTAATTCCAAGCCATTGATTATTCTGGATGGTAAGGAATACACTGGGTCTATCAACGATATCAAGTCTGGCGACATAAATTCAATAAATGTGTACAAGCCAGGGTCGGACGTAGCCAACGCCTATGGAGAGAAAGGGAAGAATGGTGTGCTGAAAATCTTCACCAAGGCAAGCAAGGAGAACATATTGTATGTAGTAGATGGCAAGTCAGCAACGTCTCAGGAAGTGAAAGACATTGCACCATCGAAAATATCAAACATCGTTATATTGAAGCGTGGCTCAAAGGCAGCTATGGAGCATGGGGAAATTGGCAAGACGCATGATATCTGTATTATCAAGACAAAGTGATGCTTGCTATAATGAATGGTAGGATATAAAACACAATCAACGTATGAAAAAGATTTTGTTACTGCTGGGTTTGTTGTTGTGTGTCGCATCTCAGATGATAGCACAGGACAAGATAGTGCCAATGTATAGAATTGGAGGCCATTATTTCTCTAAGGAATTGCCGATGGATGAGGCTTTTAAGATTAGCAGTTCGATAATGGCTCTTGCTGATAAGGACGGAAATCGTGTTGTCAATCTCTTTGTAGGCGACGACTTCAAGGTGCCGCAGTCGATAAAGAAGTATGAGATTCCTTTTGAGAAGGTGCTTAATGCTAAACAACTGGAGGAAGGAGCACTGAACTATGCCAAGATGAAAAAGCTTATCAATTCAACTGATGTAGAGAAGTTTGTTGTTGGCAAGGCTCTGCCGGATGATTTCTCTGAGAAAGATATTGATGGCAAGACATGGACTAAGGATGCACTTAAAGGTCATGTTACGGTTGTAAATGTGTGGTATTCTGGTTGCGGACCGTGCCGTAGGGAGATGTCAATCCTATCAACGTGGAAAGACAAATATCCTGATGCGCAGTTCGTTTCAGCCAATTTTGAGAATGTCGACAAGGTAAAGCAAATCACGGAGAAGGAAGGCTTTAATTGGACGCACATTGCCAATGACACGTATTTCACCAAAAGAGTGGGCAATGAGGGCTATCCATTGACCATTGTTGTAGATAAGGATGGCATTTTAAGATATTGCAAGCATGGCGCTAATGATAATGTCAGCAGTGAGATATTGCAAATGATAGATGCTTTAGTTGGTCATAGTTGAGGCTTAAGCAGAAAGAAAAACGGGAACAGCGAATGATAGGAGTTCGCTGTTCCCGTTTGTTATTAATAAATGTAGCTTTTACTTCTTTGTCAGCACGTACAGCTTAGCCATTTCACCTTCAGCCTCATTGCCAAGCGAGTCGGTCATAACGATACTCTTGCTGTCCTTAACCTTATAGAATGTATGCTCACCGCTTGATGGACGTACAAGCATCAAGACATTGCCGTTGAGCACTTGCAGTACACCGCTTGCTTCGTCGTGTCCGTCCTTACGTTCTATATAGTCCTGCTTCAGCTCGTATGTGCTATCAGCATTGATAGTGAGAACAGTCTTTATTCCCGGACAGTCGGCAGCAGGCAATGTTCCTTCGTATGTGCCGGCTACTGCAGCAAGGTCTACATTCTCGCCTGCAACTGTTGTATCAGTTACACTTGTTGAATCGTTGTTTGCGTCATTCTGTGCAGTCTTCTTACCATTGCAAGAAACCATAATTGCTGCAGACATCACTGCAACATAAATAAAAATTCTTTTCATACTTATTAGTGTTTTGTTGTTATTATCCTTTATTCCTCTTTACTTATAGCTTATTTCTTGTTTTCTACAGCAGCCGGAGTCCAGTTGTTGAAGAATCTTAGCACCTTCTTTTCGCTGTAGCTCTTTTCCTCCTCAAGAAAACTTGAGTCTTGTGTATGCAGCACCTTGCCGTTGGCATCAAGCACAACGAATACGGGGAAACCGAATCGGGCTGGATTGTCAAGACGTTGCATAAGCTTGGCAGCCTTCTTTACTGCTTCTTCGCCACCAGCCTTGCGTGGATTATAGTTTACGTGTATGTAAACAAAGTTGTCATTAATAACTTTGTTTACTGCTTGGTTCTTTTCGGCAAAGTCGGCAAAGCGCAGACACCATGGACACCAGTTGCCACCTACTTGGCATACTACATATTTGCCTTCGGCCTTAGCATTGACAAGAGCCTTGTCAATCTGTTCCATTGGGTCGATGTTCTCATTATATACCTTCTTCAATGCGGTCTGAGCCGTGATAGTCATCACGGTCATTACCATGAGAATCGCTGTTATTAATAATCTCTTCATTTGTTTTCTATTTATATTTCTTCTACAATCTCCTCTATTGCCTTGCGCTTTTTCTCTGCGTGTGGGCAATCCTCGGCTATGTGTCCAATGGGGATTATGGCAACTGTTTCAAAGTCGTCGCTATGGAATTGTTTACTCATAACATTAGTGTCGTAGTTGCATACCCAGCAAGTACCCAGTCCACGTTCGGTAGCAGCAAGGCACAGGTGTTCTACAGCTATAGCAACATCTATATCGCCATGAGTTTTGTCGTCGTAACGGCGTGTCCAACATTCCTTATTATTCTTCATGCACACGATATATAGTGGGGCTGTGCGAAACCATTCACGGTCGTATGCAAGCCACAGCTTCTTTCTTGCTTCCTCGCTGCGTACAATTACAAACTTCCATGGCTGGCGGTTTACAGCTGATGGTGCAAGACGTACACATTCGAGTATATAGTCTAAGTCGGCTTGGCTTACAGGCTCGGCTGTATATTTGCGTGCCGAGAATCGCTGTTGTGATAGTTCTAGAATATTCATTTTATATATTGTTCTGAAATTAACTTAAATTATTTATCTCGCTTTCCGTCAATCCGGTATAGCACATTATCTTTGATATATCCTCACCATTTGCAAGCATTAGTCGGGCTGTATCAAGTTTGCTTTCCTTGATACCTTCCTTTCGTCCTTCCTTGATACCTTCCTCTATACCTTCTCGTCGTCCAAGAAGTGCTGCTCCTTCCATCGTGGCATTATAGTCGAGCATTATTTTCAAACTCTCGTCATATTTTTCTCTGTCTTCTACGCTCAATGCTGAAATATCAGCAATTTCAGATAATTTTTTAAAGACAGCATTGCGTGCTTCAAAAGGCATTCTTTCAAATGTACTCATATTTTTTAAAATATAAATCCAACGTTCAAAATCTGTTTCACATTCTGCTTCGGTCTTCTTGTCGAAGAGGGGCAGCATCAAGTATATTAAGCGGACACGATTAGAAAAAATGGTCTTCTCCTTCATATCCATCAAAGCTACGTCTGTACGAAATTTTGTTGGTGTAAGTTCATCAATGCCATAGTTCAGCAAACATATGGTATATACTGGAGCCAACAGATAATTCCATACTTCTCTCTTCCCATATTCTGTCTCTACCGTTCCTTTTATGCCTTGGTTTACTATTGTGCGTGAGGCATAGTATATAGAGCGGTCGGTGAAATATGGTTGGTAGCGGTTTTGCATTTCTACGATAAAGTGTTCGCCCTTGTCTGTTGTGCAGTATACATCAAAGATGATACCGCGCATACTTTTAAGTTCAGGCAACTGTTCCTTATCCTTGAAAGTAAGGTCTTCTATATGGTGCTCACCATCAAGTAGGTCGTTGAGAAACTTTATCAGCAGGTCTTTGTTTATCTCTTGACCGAAAATCTTCTTGAATCCCCAGTCCGAGAATGGGTTGATGAATCTTGGCATAGGCTTTTTTGTTTTTTGCAAATTTAGATAAAAGAATTCGGTTAAGCAAATAATTGTAGAGTTTTAATTGTTGCTATATTTAAGCCAGTTGCCCACTACCTCCGCATAGGCTCCTATACATCCGTAGCCTCCGTGTACGTTTGTGTATGTGGAATAGGCAAAGGCCAGTCCGTATTTGCCAAGGTCGTTGTTGCTTATATCGTTTAGCGAGCGCAGCATAGAGTTGTATTCGGTTGACAGGGCAAATAGGTGCGGACGATATATAATGCTCTCGCTAAGCCAAGTCTCCACGTATAGGTGCATTGAGGCTTTGCCGTTGTTGAAGGATGTATTATCAAAATTGTATATGTTGCGGTAGAAGTAGCTGTCCCAGTCGCTTAGGTCTATGTCGATATTAGACGAGTTGCCCAGCAATGGTTCGGCAGCAACTAATAGTGGCATATAGTTGTTTATGTCGTATGGATTTTCTTTATATTTGCCTTCAATGCGAACTGCATAATATGGTGTCGACATATTGTCTATCATATTCAGACGAACCACAGGATAGTTGCTGCCTTTGAACGACGACGTTTCAAGCCATACGTTTTCTATTGTTGGCTTTTGTGGTATCACGGTACTGCCGTAAGCTTCCTGGAAATCAGCAGCTTTCACCTTTATGTCTATCCGGTCGCCATAGCTGTGAGTGCCTATTGCGGCAAATCGCATAATGGGTATACTGTTGTCTATAATGCTGTCGCCAAGCGGTATTATTCGGTCTGCAATGCCGTTGGTAGTGCAGCTTAGGCTCTGTATATTTATTGTAGGCATCTTTCCACTAATGGGGTAGGTGGCCGATATGGTTATGTCAATGGTGTCGCCTTTGGTAGGAAAGGCGTATACAACCAGCTTGCTGGGGTTGTGGGTCAGCTGGTCAAGGCTCACGTTGTCGCTACAGGCAGTAGCGACAAACGTAATGAGCGTAAGTATGATATTTATTGCTTTTGTCATATACTATTTTTATCTGTGCCGTTATACTTCAGTATCCACAGTTTTTAGAATTTCAGCGTATAGCTTACAGATGGAATAATAGGTATGTAGCCATGGCTCTTAATCTGGAACTTATTGTTATCGTCGAGTCTCACCTTTACATACATGGTGTTAAGGTGACAATAGGCATTGTACAGACTTACGTTCCATATTCCCTCCTTTCCGTGGCGTGTGGTATGGCGGAAGTTTGCTCCTATGTCCATACGGTGATAAGCAGGTAGGCTGAAGTTGTTAGGACGGTCAAATATATAGTCGTAGCTATACTTGTTGTCGCCTGGAATATTTGGCTGAATAGTGTATCCCACAGGCATTGTAACACGGTTGCCGCTGTGGAAAGTCCATGCGGCGTATAACGATATGCGCTGTGAGAAGTCGTGGCTTAGCGAGATGTTTATCTTGTGACGGTTGTCAAACTGGTCGTCAAACCACGTTGGATATATATCCTTAAACAGTCTCTTGCTCCACGACAGGGTATAAGCCATCGACATTGTAGTGCTGCCAGTGGTATAAGTAGCATCGGCTTCCATGCCGTAACTCTTGCCTTTTCCATCTGCCACATCGCGGTTCCACGTAGCTGCCGACGGTTGAAATCCCATCCAATGACGGTATTGCAGCAGATGTGACGAAAGCTTGTAGTAGGCTTCAAGCGATAGCGTGAGGTGTGTGGATGGTTGTGTGTATATGCCAGCAGCTATCTGGTGCGACATAGTTGGCTTTATCTCATTGGTAGTGGGCACCCAAAAGTCGGTGGGCAATTCCAAAAAACTACTTGCCATACGGTGTATGCTCTGCGACATGTGTGTGTATGACATCTTGAAGGATGTGCTGTTTGCAAGTTGCCATTTAAATGCAAAACGCGGGTCGAGCATCAGGTATGTGCGTCCGTTCACCATAGTGGCGGTAAAACTTGTGCCTATGTTGGCAGACAGATACTTGTTTATCCTCATCTCGTCTTCGGCATATGCTACAGCCTCATGCGACACAATGTTTACACGCGAGCGTATATCTGTAGTGTCGCATCCCTCTTGCGGGTCGCCGTAATAGAATGCTTGCCGCTTGGTTTGTGGACGAAACTGGTGGCGTGTAAATGCTATGCCGAAGTGGATGTGCTGCCTGTCTGTAGGTTGCCAACTGAAGTTGGCGTGTGCCGCAACGTCTATCATCTCTGTGCTGTTTAGACGTGTGTCGAGATAGTTGCGAAGATGGCCGCCCTTATCTATTATTTCATAGTCCTCCTCACTATACTTCTGTCGTGAGTGGCTGTATGTTGCGGTTAGCATTGAGGCCATAGACATAGTGGGCGACAGCATAAAGTCGCCGCCTATCGTACCGCTCAAGTTGCCCCAAGTCATACGGTTCTCTGTATCGTTAACGTTGTCTCCCCACATACTCTTGTCGTCTACCCGATAGCTGTCGTAGCCCGAATACACACTTGTCCAAATTGTGGCCTTGTTGTTTATATGATGTGTAAGCTTGGCATTGAAGTCGTGAAACATATAGCCCAAGGTGTACTTGTCGTCGTTGCCTTTATTGGCTATTGCGCATACAGGGCGTAGCAGCAGGTCTATCCAGCTGCGTCTAAGCGATACATTGAACGATGTGCGGTTCTTACTTATCGGGCCTTCCACCTGTATGCGTCCGTCTAACAAGCCAAGCGAAGCCGTTCCGTGCACTTGTTCCATATTGCCATCGCGTGTGCGCACATCGGTAATAGACGATACACGACCTGAGTAGCGTGCCGGAAAACCACTCTTATAGAAATCCACATTCTTTATAATGTCCGAGTTGAAAGCCGAGAACAGTCCCAGCGAATGATTGGTTTGGTAGAGTGGGGTACCGTCAAGCAGAAACAGATTCTCGTCGCTCCCTCCACCGTGTACATACATGCCCGACACAAAGTCAACACCAGATGTTACACCCGATATACGCTGTATTGTCTTCACGAGGTCGGGCGATGACAGTAAGGCAAATCCGTTGTTTATGTCTTTGGATGTAAATGTGCGCTTGCCTGTTTGTGTGGTAAGTACGGGCGAGTTCATATCCTCAGTCACCACCACTTCTTTTAGCTCTACGGCTTGCTTAAGCCTGAAGTTGTGCGAAATGTCCGAATGCATATTCACCACAATTGTGTCGGCATCGCATCCTATGCTTGATACGCGCACCACGTGATGTCCTTCGGCAAGGTGCATAATATATCTGCCACGACCATCCGATAGTGTGCCGTCCTTGGATGTAATGTCGAAAACGGTAGCGTTGACAATAGGTTCGCCATGAGTGTCGGTTATGCGTCCGTTTATTGTGAATGTGGTTTTTCTCTCTTTTATTTCTGTTGTTTGCTGTAGAGATGCAGTTGTCTGTCGCAGCATAACGTTGCGGTTGTACATCTTGTATTCTATACCGATATGTCCGAAAAGTGCATTGAGAGCCTTGTCTATTGGCAAGTGGCTTAGGTCTGTACCAGTATACGGCATGTCAAGACGCAATGCCGAATCGTATACAAAGTGAATGCCATGCTGCTTTTGCAAGCGTTGCATCTCTGTAAGGACGGTGCGTTTTGCGGTGGAAATCTCTCTATATGTAGGCGCGGCTTTAGATGAGGGAGAGACAACAAACAGAGTAGTTAGAATGAGAAACAGATAGCTGTATGTTTTCATTTTTGCTCAATCTTTATGCCCAACGTTGTTTCGAGCACCTCTATTGCATCCTCCACCTTCGATGCTTCTATTTCTCCAGTAACACTCTTTGTGGTGTCGCTTGCATAGAGATTGGTGTTATAGTGTCGCGACAATTCGCCAAGCACCTGGTTTATAGGTGTGTGGTCAAATCTGAAAACGTCTGTAGTGTCGCATTCCTCATAATCCTCTATCACATAAGCTGTATCTACAGGTATAGGCTTTGATATAGGCTTTTGTGGCAACATATAGTTGTGATAGCCTATTATTCCGGCAGCTACGGCAATGCCTACCGCCAATATTATAGATGCGGCAACGGCTATCTTGCGTCGGTTGCTTGTGTCTACTCCTCTCATCGCCTTGAAGCGCTGCCATGCACGCTTTGTATCTAGACAATTGGGCTTATAGTGTTTTACAACAAAACGCAGTTCATCGTCATTTATATTGTTCATAATTCTCACCTTATTATATATGTGTTTCGTGCTCCTTAATGTTACAATTGTAACAACAGTAGGTATATCGCCTTGGCCCGTCCACGCAATGTGGCGTAAGCCTTGTGCATGTGTGCCTCAACCGTCTTTATGCTTATGCCGAGTGTTGATGCAATGTCGCTGTTGCGTTTGCCGTCGCGCTTGCTCATAAGGAATACGCGGCGGCACATAGTGGGCAGACTGTCTATTTCTGCCCACAGGCGTGCTTCGCGTTCGCTTTCTTCTTGCAGGTCGGTATCGTCTGCGGGCAGGTTGGCAAGCGATACGTCTGTGTATGTAGCATTGTGGTAGGGGTTGCGTTGCACATAATCGAGAGAGGAGTTGCGCACCATACTATATAGATAGCTTTTAGGTGCGGCAAACTCTTCGCCGCCATCTGTCTTCTCTGCAAAACGCACAAAGCAGTCCATTACCACATCCTCGGCTGTGTCGATATCGCCTATAAAGTGAACGGCATATAGACATAGGGCGCGATAGTATTGGCGGAATAGTTGTTCAATACTCATATGTTTGTTAGAATGTAACGCCTACACCAAACGACAACGAATGGCGTGTTGAGTTGCTCTTGTAGAATGTTGGCATCTGGGTGTCGGCGTTGATGTATCCATAGTATATGTCACGGAAGTCCTTATAATCGTATGCCACCTGGAAGTTCAGCCCAAAGTTCTTTGCCAAGTTAACCGTGTATCCCACACCAAGTTTTCCTGTAAAACCTTTATAGAAGTCGCCAAACGATGGGGCTATGGCATAGCCCAAGTCGGTAAAGGCATAGGCTCCCGCAAGTTTCTTTAAAGGCTTGTATCTCAGTGTGGCATATATAGGCATGGTATTGTAGTCGTCGTTGGTATAGCGGTCAAGTCCGATGCCTCCGCCAACCGACCATTTCTCTGCTACATCATAGCGTGCTCCCAGGCGCAGCGAATGACCTCCCATGTCGTAGTCGCTACGTCCGTAGGTATGTCCAAACTTTTTTATAGACAGACCTAAATTGTAATGATAGTCGAGATCTACATGAAACTTCGACTGTGCCATTGTCGGCACCATTGATGCGCCGCTCAATGCTATGCAGAGCGACATCTTGAGCAGGCTGTTACCGATTCTCTTCATTTTCTTGTTCTTGTATTATTTTGTATATGTTTTGCCGTCTGTTTCGTTGACGGTTCACCACTAAGACGCCAATCATGGACAAAACCCTTAGTCGTGATGTAATAAAAATTTGGCCATCGCATAAAAAGGCGCGATATCAAACCTATATAAATATGGCCGCAAAGATACAAAAGTAGTGGTGATTAAGAATAAAATCATTGAAAAAATAGAGAAATAACTTTTGTTCTGCCTTTATGTGCGAGAAAATAAGTAAGTTTGCACATTAATTTCAATATATCGGAATAATGACTTACACTATCGAAAAAGTTACAACTCTTATAGGTTCCCACCGATTTGGCACTGCTGATGCCAACATAGGGTTCCTGCTTACCGACAGCCGCTCTCTCTGCTTTGCCGAGGAGACATTGTTCTTCGCCTTGAAGTCGGGACGTGGTGACGGTCATAATTATATTTCCGACCTCTACCGCCGTGGTGTGCGCAACTTTGTGGTAGAGGATGTTCCTGCCGACTATGCAACCGCATATGCCGACGCCAATTTCCTAAAAGTAGAGAACTCGCTTGTTGCATTGCAGCGACTTGCCGAGCGACACCGCGACGAGTATAATATACCAGTCGTTGGCATAACAGGCTCGAATGGCAAGACCATTGTTAAGGAATGGCTGTACCAGCTTATGTCGCCAGAGATGAATGTAACACGTTCGCCTCGCAGCTATAATTCGCAGATTGGGGTGCCTCTATCGGTATGGCTACTTAACGAACAGAGCCAAGTGGGCGTGTTCGAGGCTGGTATAAGCGAGCCTGGAGAGATGCTTGCGTTGCGCGACATTATACAGCCTACCATTGCTGTGCTTACTTTCATAGGCGATGCTCATCAGAAGAACTTTGCATCGCTCGAGGAGAAATGCCGCGAAAAGATAATTCTGTTCCACGATGCCAAGACCATTGTCTACTGCAAGGACGACACTTTGGTGGACAATGTGGTAAAGAGCTTCGACTATAAGGGCGAGAATCTTTCGTGGTCGATGAAGGATCCTGAGGCTGCGCTGTATGTAAAACAGGTGGATAAGAACGGTCTAACATCTACTATACATTATATATATAAGGGTGAGGAGGGCGAGTATGAACTGCCTTTCATCGACGAGGCTTCTGTGCGCAACTCTGCCACAACGGCTGTAGTGGCGCTGTATCTAGGTCTGTCAAAGGAGCATCTTGCCGAACGTATGAAGAATCTTGAGCCTGTGGCTATGCGCCTTGAGGTAAAGGAGGGTCAGCATGGATGCACACTTATCAACGACTCGTACAACTCGGACATCAACTCGCTTGACATTGCGCTCGACTTTATGAGTCGCCGACCAGACCATAAGGGTCTTGGCCGAACGCTTATATTAAGCGACATCTATCAAACAGGCGAGCCTTTGGAGCAGCTTTATACCAGCGTTTCAAACCTCTCGCTAAAGCGTGGAGTGAATAAGATTATAGGCATAGGTCCGCAGATTATGGCTCATGCCGACATTATAAAGGTGCCAGAGAAGTTCTTCTTCCACGACGTAACGTCGTTTATACACAGCACGGTGTTCGAGAATCTTAGGGACGAGGTTATTCTGATTAAGGGCGCACGACGTTTCGGTTTCGACAACATCACAGAGCTGTTGGTAAAGAAGGTACATGAGACGATACTTGAGGTTAACCTATCCAACGTGGTTAAGAACCTAAACTTCTATCGCTCGTTTATGAAACCCGAGACCAGGCTGGTATGTATGATTAAGGCAGACGCTTATGGAGCCGGAGCGGTAGAGATAGCAAAGACGCTGCAAGACCATCGTGTGGACTATCTTGCTGTGGCTGTGGCAGACGAGGGCGTAACCTTAAGAAAGAATGGTATAACATCCAACATAATGATAATGAATCCAGAGATGTCGGCGTTCAAGACTATGTTCGACTATGACCTGGAACCTGAGGTGTACTCATTCCGCTTACTCGACGCTCTGGTGCGTGAGGCTCAGAAGAATGGTATAAGCAACTTCCCTGTGCATATCAAGCTCGATACCGGTATGCACCGCCTTGGCTTCGACCCGTTGAAGGATATGCCAGAGCTTATTGACCGACTAAAACATCAGTCGGCCGTTATTCCACGCTCGGTGTTCTCGCATTTCGTAGGCAGCGACAGCGATTCGTTCGACGAGTTCTCTGCTCATCAGTTCGAACTCTTTGATAAGGGCAGCAAGCAACTGTGTGAGGCTTTCCCACACAAGATATTGCGACATATCGACAATTCGGCTGGCATTGAACACTTCCCTGAACGACAGCTTGATATGTGCCGATTGGGATTGGGACTGTATGGATACGACTCTCGCGACAACTCTATGATAAATAACGTGACAACGCTGAAGACTACAATCCTGCAGATTCATGATATTCCGGCCAATGAGACCATAGGATACAGCCGCCGCGGAACTTTGACACGCGACTCGCGTATTGCTGCTATTCCTATAGGTTATGCCGATGGACTGAACAGACATCTCGGCAACCGCCACTGCTATTGCCTTGTCAACGGCAAGAAAGCCGAGTATGTGGGCAATATCTGCATGGATGTTGCGATGATTGACGTTACTGATATCGACTGCAAAGAGGGCGATCAGGTTGTTCTATTTGGCGAGGAATTGCCAGTTACAGTGCTGTCTGATGCTATCGACACAATACCGTATGAGGTGCTTACTGGCATCAGCAACCGCGTAAAGAGAGTCTATTATCAAGACTAAAATATAGCATTCATAAAAATCTTGAAAGTGAAATGCCCCGAATGGCAGGATGTTCCAACTCCTTACCATTCGGGGCATTATTATGCGGCATTAGTCTCTTTTAAAAGTAATATATATTACTTTGCCATTTAATATAATATACTTTGCCATTTAATATAATATACTTTGCCATTTAATATAATATACTTTGCCAT
>ERZ1035001.622-NODE-622-length-17523-cov-5.033891_pt1 | contig 17523 bp, 19 predicted proteins | sample MGYA00520685_ERZ1035001 | MGnify/ENA primary metagenome ERZ1035001 (study PRJEB33766, sample SAMN09781749) | gut metagenome | biome: gut microbiome | host: Homo sapiens | place: Madagascar | study: EMG produced TPA metagenomics assembly of the PRJNA485056 data set... | reverse complement strand
CCCCGCCCCATAACGCCGCAGATCACGCCGCCCCAGCCCCTCAACCAGGGCCACCACCACGACCAGCACAAACAGCGGGACGGACAGCACCAGGATGGTGACGCGTACCAGGGTGATAATGCTTATCCATACCGTGGCCAGCAGGTATTCACGCAGGTAGCCGGCAAGCCAGCCGCTCCAGCTGTTGATTTCCCGGGTGACGGCATTGTCACTGTGCATCTGGTGCGCATACTGCTGCCGGACCCAGTCAAGGAAGCCACTGTCCACAAAGGCCCACTGATACGCGGTGCTAACCCAGCGCACAACCGTCACCGATGGCTCAGACAGCAGCAGGCTGCGGGTGAACTCCGTGGACAGCCATCCCAGCTCGGTGTTCATGACCGCTTCACTGTGCGCCGCCCCGGCTTCCGGCCAGAAAAACGCGATGCCGATATATTCAATCAGCAGGCTCAGCAGCAGCGAGGACAACACCACGCCCACCAGGGCCCACGGCCAGCCCCAGAGCAGGTTATACAGAATGCCGTGTTTGCGCTCCGGCAGCGTTTGCTGCTGTGGGGGACGTTTTACCTCAGCCATTCTCCCCTCCTGTGACCGGCACGTTCAGGGCCGGACCGTCCCGCCACCAGGATTCGCCGCTGTGATAGCTGCGCCGCATCTCCTCTGCTATTTTCTCGATGCTTTCCGGCATCAGCACATCATCAGCGTCCCCGGCAGGCAGCGGCATGCGGATTTTCCACAGCTGCCCGCCCTCCAGCAGGGCAAACGCCTGCCCTTTCGGCAGCGTCACGATATCGGCCGGCTCCAGCAGCGGGACTTTTACCGTCCCGACGCGGTCCTGGGTGCTTGAGGTGAAGTCCTGGTCAGCGTTGACATCTGCCGTGTCCTGGTGCCCGGAGACCAGCGTTTTGGTGTAAATTTCCACCTGCGGCAGCTGCGTGGTCAGCAGCTCGGCGGTGCGGTTTTCCCTGACGCGCAGCATAATCAGGTTGTTAAAGTTACCCTGTACCTGGGCCGTCTTGGCCGCATTCCCGATGCGGGCCTCAATATCAGAAGACGTCTGGGTATAGGCCGTCACCTGCATGCCGGCACCGCCACCTTTGTTGATGAGAGGAATAAACTCATCGCCCATCAGCTCGTTAAACTCATCGCAGTGCAGGTTAATCAGGGACTTCCCTTCTTTTCCGCCCGGCAGGCCCGAATTGATACCGTGTTTGTAGATATGGCCGGCCACGCTCACCAGATCGGCGAACATGGAATTGCCCACCGCGCTCGCTACCATACTGTCACTGAGCGCATCGAGCCCCACATACACCACGGCTTTTTTACGGATGATTTGCTCCCAGTCAAATATGGGCCGTGAGTCATCCATATCGAGATAGTCGGGAGCCAGCAGTTCAGCGGTTTTGCCGGTGGTCAGTTTTTCCAGCAGCGGCAGCAGCGACGCCACGATTTTGTCAAAGTAAGTGCGGTCATAACGCACCGCTGACCGCAGCCCGTCGAGAATGGGATCATAGAGCTTCTTACCTTCTTCTGAACTCAGCGCAACCTCGATGGCCCAGATGCGTAAGGCATCCGGCTGTCCCTGCATGTTACGGGGCACGTCGTCCTCGCCCAAAACCTGCTGATTATTCTCAATCTGTGTCTGCAGAGAGGGCAGTTGCTCATGAATGATTTTCTCGGCGTAGCGGATATAGAGATCGGCGATATTGTTCACGTAGCGCATAATCAGCGTATAGTCAGGGCGTTCCCCCAGGGCAACCAGCGCACGGGCAATAATGTTGACAAACCGCCAGGCAAACTCACGAAAAGCGGCATTATTGCCGTCTCCTGAAAGCTGACCGGCCACGCGGGACGCCACCTCTGACACGCGGCCAAAACGCCCGACGGCATTATAACGGGCTGAAATTTCAGGCCAGCCGAGATGAAAGATATACAGCTCATCCCCGCGCCCGGCCCGGTGGGCCTCTGCCCAGACGCGTTTCATCAGATCTGCGTCGCCTTTCGGATCAAAAACGATGGTGACTTCACCCCGCCGGATATCCTGTGTGACCAGCAGTTCTGCCAGCCGGGTCTTCCCGACGCGCGTGGTGCCGTACACCACCGTATGGCCAACGCGCTCTCCCAGAGCCAGGGTGACGTCTTTTTCATCGGGCTCGATGCCGTGCAGCGCCGGATTCCCGCCCACTGGCGGTAACGGCCGCACCGGGTTCAGCGGCGTATCGGCACTCAGCAACTTACCCAGCCAGGGCAGACGGTGCTCTGTCAACATTTCGAGCTGACGCGCACCCAGGTAAAAGCGGTTTGGTTGCAGGTAACGGGCCACTTCCGGGCGCAGCGTATCCTGCAGGCGCTGGGTGTGTTTCTGGGTCCAGCGAAACCCCCGCCCGAGAAACAGGCGACGATGGCTGACGGGGATCTGTTTAGTACTCATGACATAGCGCGGCAGGCGGCGGAGATTCCGGCGGTAGCGAATAATCTTCATCCCCTGATGGGTGCGGGTGACGGCCAGAGCCGCAAACCCAGCAGCGGTGACATAGCTGACAGAGGGTGCCAGGGCGACAGCCCAGGGTGCCTGCACACAGACATACGCCGCCATGCCCGATACCACGGCGGTATTCAGCTCAACGGCCGGACGCAGCAGGGCCTCAATGACGTAACGGTTACTCATCGTCTGCCTCCTTTATAATTTTACCGTCGGCCATAAGGATATACGTCCCTCTTCCGGCACCAGTTTCCCTGCGGGGCAGACGGTGGTAACACAGGCTGTTCAGGATGATGTGCATAAGAGATTCCTCAGAGATACTGCTGGACGTCCTGACCGGCGAGAATGGCCAGAAGGCGTTGCCCGCTGATAATGCGCAGGCGCGGTGACGCCGTACGAAGGGTGCGGCTCATTTTTCCGGTACGGCCCGTGTGGATAAACAGCCCCCGGCGGCCCGACTGCAGGAGAAGCCGGTCGAAGTTCTCAACATGTGCGGGGGAAACAGCACGACTGTACCGTTTGGCCTGGATAAGCCAGTGCTCGCCGTCGATGATGACCTGGCCATCAAGGCCGCCGTCACCGCTGTAGGAGGCATTACGCACTACGGTCAGCCCCTGAAGTTCAAAGGCAGACAGCAACAGCTCTTCAAAGACATAGGGGCTGATTTTGCGCAGATAAGTCAGGCGCTGCCCGTCTCCCGGCAGGCTGTTCAGCTTATTCAGTACCCGCCCCGCCGTTGCCCGGTATCGCCGGTGACGGCGGGTGCTGGCTTTCTCCCGCCGGCGCAGGTTCAGAAAGGCCATCACCACCAGGAAAAGGACGACCAGTATGACCGCCCCGTAAGGGTGCGCCATCAGCAGACCGTTGATATCTGGCGCGCTCATTACGGCTTAACCTGCTGCGTCAGGCCGGTATCGGTGATAAGTACCGGATAATGCGTAATCTGCAGGCGACGGGCCAGCTCGCTGCCGGAAGCCGGGGCCAGGCTGACACCGGGTGCCAGCTCGCGCAGCTCGCGCACGGTATCCATGTCTGTGACGTTGACTATCATCCCGGCCGCATGCTGTTCAGCCAGCGCACCGGCATTGGCCTTCAGCCATTCACGGGACAGAGCATCATCCCCAATCAGAAACAACGCCCCGATGCCGGGCAACTGCAGCGGCCGGTCGGGAACGCCGCCCGGACGCAACTCCGGCGTGAATACCGGCAGCATGGCGGCCTCGCCCTGCAGCACGGGTGACGGGGGTGAAGATGTGGTGTCGTTTTCCGTGCTCATGCCGGGCTGTTTATTGACGGCCTCAAAATACGGGGCAGCATCCTGACCGCCCAGGTCAGCAATGACGTTCAGTTCAGCATGGCCGGTCAGGGGAAGGAGGGTAAACAGCAGTAAGGACAGCGTTTTCATCAGGGTTATCTCCCGGGTTCAGTCCAGACGAAGCCTGGATCGGGGGTGAGCGCAGCAACCGAACGGGGCGCTTCAGCTGCCGGCGCAGAAATGCGGGGGGCACGGCTGATTTTTGCCAGATGCCCTCTCACAATGGCGCGGTAACGTGCAGCAGGCTGACCACCTGCGGGATGGTGATAACACCCGGCGGCATCCAGCCAGCTGCCGGGCTTGCGCGCCCAGCACTCACGCAGAATGGTGGCGGCGGCGTTCAGGTTGGTGTAAGGGTCAAACGCATCCCACGTCGAGGCAAAATGATGACCGTTCCAGCCCAGATTGACCTGGGCAATACCGACATCGATGCGCTTAAGCGGGTGACGCTTCATAAAGACCTGCAGCGCCTGCCAGGCCTGCAGGCGCGTCTCATAGCGGTACCCTTTGCCTGCCACATTGATGGTCCATGGCCATGGCCGTACTCCGCGGGGAAGTTTGCGCGAAGACTCGCTCAGGGAGACCGAGTAAAGCGCTTCGGGAGGTACGCCGTGCGCCATGGCCACGCGGACGTAACCCTCCGGCACCGTCTGGTCAGCATGGCCGTCAGGGACGGCCGCCATCAGTAAGCCCAGCGCCAGTGCGCCGGTCAGAACGCTGCGATTGCCCATTTACCGTCTCCCGCCTGCTGCAGTAAAACCGGCATCAGGCCGTTACCAAAACGCATCCACCGGCCGCCGTCGTGGTTAAGCGTGATCTGGCGCTTGCGGACCTTTTCCACAGGAATGTGATGGTCCCGTGCCCAGCTGCGAAGCGCATCATCACTGCCCTGGCTGTCGACCAGATAGATGTCCACCGGCCGGTTGTCAGCCAGCACGGCAGACAGTTTTGCGTCGCAGGTGGCGCAGTCTTTTGACCTGACGAACAGCGCCAGCCGGCCACCACTGTCGTGCGCCACGCCGGAGGCGTTCCCCATATTGACCGGCAGTGTGCCCGGATACAGGCGCTGCCAGGCCGCGTTGACCTCACGCTGGAAATCAAGCTCCTTCTGGGTACGGGCAAACTCTTCCTTCACCCACTTTTCAGCAAACTTACGGCGCTCTGCCGGCGTCTGCGCCTCAATTCCCAGGGTGGAAAGCGGATCGAGACCCGGCGACTGGATACCCCGGGGCCCCTTCATCAGCTGCTGATAACGCTGATAATCGTCGGCACTGAGTCCCCACTGACCGGCCTGTTGCTGCAGGTTTTGTTGTGCGGAGTCCGCACGTTGTGTTGATTCCTCTCGGCTGACATCCGTCTGTCCTGATGTGGTCGCGGCCTGGGTCAGGGGACTCAGCAGCATGGCGGCTAAAAAGATATGTTTCAGTTTCATCATTCGCTCCGTTACTCTGCTCTGAGCACGGTCAGGCGGCCGTTAACCCGAAACGTCGCCTCACCATAACCGGCACTGACCAGCGTCCAGCCGGCCACGGTTTCACCCTCTCCGACCAGGGCCACCTGCGACAGGCTGCTGTAGCCCCGGGGCGCGATGGCAGCCCAGGACTCTGCCCCCCGCTTCTCCACTCCCGTCAGCACAAAAGGCGCAGTGCGGGCCACGCGAAGGGACGGAGCAGCACGACGTGTGTCAGTGGGACGGGGCTTTTTTGCCGCAGGTTCAGTTTTTTTAACCGGTGCGGCGACAGGTGTGGCGGGTGCCGGCTGTGATTTCAGCGCTGTCAGCTGCTCAGTAAGCGCACTCAGTCGGGTTTCCAGCCCCTGCTGGGCATCCTGAAGGGCGCGTAATGACTGATGCACGGCGTCATCGCTGCCGGCCTGTTTCGCAGCAGCGCTGAGTCGCTGTTGGACCTCGCCGAGATTTTTCCGCGTATCCTGCAGACCGGCTTTGAGCGTGGTCACATCTGACTGCAGGGCCGCAACTGTCTCAACAGTGGCCGCTGTACTGCCCTGAGATTCAAGGCGTGCAAGACGCTCATCAAGGTTCGATATGCCCAGACTGAAGGCGGTGTAGCCCAGCGCCAGAATGCCGGCCAGCGCCACACCTGCGGCAGCGCCCCAGATAAGACGGCGGCGGGGACGCCAACTGAATCTTTTACGGGCCGGCGCAGGCTCCGTATGGAAAGGTTGCTGTTCGCTCATTTTCTCAGAAACCCTCCGCTGACAGGTTTAACGGGTACTGACTGAGGTGTGCTGATGGCCGGTTGTGACATTGCTGACGGCGCAGGCGTGGACCAGGTGCTGACCGGCGGCGGAAGCTGGGTAACCGGCAGCTGGTAGCCGTCGCGCAGGCTGTGGCAGACCACCCGCTGCACATCGTCCACTTCCAGCTGCCAGGCCGGACCGGCCAGGACCTGCAGGGCAGTACGCAGGCGCATCGGGCCCAGCTGGTACTGGACTGCCGGCAATGCCTGGCGGTAAAGCACGCCGTTGGCGGAACCGGTCGCGCACAGGGAATAACCGGACTGGCGCAGGGCGTAACGCAGCGCATCCGCCACGGTAGGATGCAGGGATGACGGGATGCGAATATCAATAATCTGCGAGAGAGGGTCACGCTGGGCCGCCTGCGGATCGGTACTGACCAGCAGATAACGATCGTAGCGCACCACTTCCGGCGTCCGCGCATACTCGTCCGGAGAGACCGGCTGAACGTTGCGGGTGACGGTGGTGCCGGGTGTTGGGTCCGCAGGCGCACGTTGCTGCAACTTTTGCGGCTGGGAAACACAGCCCGCAAGGAGCAGCAGGGGAAGAACAGTGGCAAGCCTGCCTGGTGAAAATATGTTGTGTGAGGTATTACGTTTCATCCGGAATTTTCCTTTACAGTGATAAAACAGCCCTCACTGTGCGGAATCGGTCCGGTTTCACTCAATTAACAACTGATTTTCCGTTGATGAAAAAAAACGCCACCCGAAAGGATGGCGTTGCGGTGAAACAGACAGTAATCAGTCCGGGTAAAATTCGTTACTGAGAATAGTATCTGTTGTCCAGATGCTGTCTTCAGGAAAGATATCCAGACCTATGCCGGTTTCTTTGGAAGCATCGGCGCGGGCGTCAAACCAAACATCCGCAAGCCATTCAGGATCAGAAAACGCGTTTTTCAGGCTCGGCGTCTTGTTCAGACGTCGTACAATCAAATCACGCTGACCTTTAATGGTTAACTCCCAGCTTTTACCACGATGGGTTGGCTGAAACTTCCATTTAAGAAGGTGGGCCAGTAAGACAGCCATTCGGCTGGCCAGCTCACGCTTTTCACTTTTGCCCACGTCTTCAATCTCCTCGGCGATGTTCTCAATATCAATCTGACTGAGCTTTCCGGCACGCAGTAAAGCTGCCTGTTCACTGGCCCAGGCAACAACGTCTGAATCGTAACGTGCTCCCATACAAGCCTCCGTTAGTCAAAAAGTGAAGAAACCGCCAGAACAGATATGCTCCGGGGATAACATAAGATGCAACATAAAAAGTTGCTTCCTGAAGTTTGTCAGAGACAGTCATAACAGTCAAAGCTCCATTAATTCAGAGGGCGTAAATTGCCACTCTGGAACAGTCATACCCGAGGCCAATGAACGGTATATCATCGTCAAAGTCCATCGGTGGCGCACCGGCACTGCTGCCGGAAGCCTGCCCACTGTGAGCCAGTCCTGAAGGTTGCTGAGGCTGCCCCCAGTCATTCCGGGAAGACGTATTCTGACCGCTGCCGGACTGCCGGCCGCCAAGCATCTGCATGGTGCCACCAATATTGACCACCACCTCTGTGGTGTATTTATCCTGGCCGGCCTGATCGGTCCATTTGCGAGTGCGCAGCTGGCCCTCGATGTAAACCTGGGAGCCTTTACGCAGATATTCACCCGCAATTTCTGCCAGCTTGCCGAAAATAACCACCCGGTGCCATTCGGTCACTTCTTCCTGTTCGCCGGACTGCTTATCGCGCCAGCTCTCAGACGTGGCCAGAGAAAGGGTGGCAACTGCACTGCCGTTGGGAATATAACGAACTTCAGGATCCTGGCCGAGATTTCCGACAAGGATAGCCTTGTTAACGCCGCGTGAGGACATAATCATTTCTCCTGTAAAGAATAAAGAAACACCCCGCGAACGGGGTGTGTCAGGTGCGCATCAGAATGAGTTTTCTGCGTAGTCGCGTTGTGCGGCAGAGCCATTCTGTGGCGGAACGGAGTCAGATTTTTCAGTCTTGTAAACCATTTCCTGGCCTATTTTTATCCAGTCCACCTTTATCAGGCGGGCTTTCAGACTGACGCGCTGTTCGCCGGTATGGTCGCCTTTGTTCAGCGTAAATATGTCCGTGGACGGGTTACTCAGGTTAAAGCCCAGCAGGACTTTCTTGTCTTCATCGACGGCTTTCTGGCAGCGGGCGATAAGGCTGGTTGCCTCTTTACCTGCGACAGAAATGTCAAAACGGACGTAGGCCGGATTATCAGTCGGACCACTCAGTGCATTGATTACGCAGCTGAGGAACGAGCCATTCTGATGGTTAACCTGGCGGATGTTGCTGAGATACCCGATGCCTTTGATAGTCAGGTTGAAGTACTCAGATTTTGCAGATGCAGAAGTATTGTTTGCAGACATGATGTTTTCTCCATGGAGGTAAAAAAAGGTACGGCGGAGAAACCATCTGCCCTGACGGGAGTGGTTTCCCGTCGGGGGTCAGGATCGGTTGAATCCTGAGAGTCTGGTATGTTGAAAGGACCTCAATCACTGTGCAGTGATATCCGTTTCCAGAGGTTAAACGGATTTACCACCCGAAGGTATCCTCTCTCAGGCTGCGAGGATTTTCCGGTCACCCGAAGGTGTTTCTCTCAGACCGGTGAAACGTTAGCTGGCAGTCACCCGAAGGCGTTTCTCTCAGACTGCTGAAACTTTAGCTGGCTGTGAAAACAGCGGTAAGCACTATTGATTTTTAAACCAAACAAGTCTGGTGTCAACCCATAAAACCAGAAATGAAAACGGCGCTGCATATGCAACGCCGTGGGGGCTGTACCAGACCTTAATGTATCTCACTACTCCGGGGATCCGTTCCCGACGCGATTTTCACGGAGCGCATGCGTCTTACAGTTCCTGCCAGATGTGCGATGGCAGACCGTCGTGCCGGTTGCCAGATTAATCCCGTTAAAGTTAAGCTGGCTGCCTCCGGCAAAGGGGTACATATCGAAGCGTAGTCACATTAGCAGAACCCGGCCCGGGGTTGTACAGTGAAATAACTCATCACTGTGCGGATGATTCTGTTTTTGTCCCTGTTGCTGCTTTTTTGCGCTTTGTGGTCTTTTTCCCGTTGGTGTTAATAATACCTTTGCAGTCTGGGTAACGCGCGCAACCCCAGAAATCTCCTTTCTTACCCTTGCGTTTACGCGTGGGTCCTTTGCATAACGGGCAAGGGGGCGTGACGGGAGCGGTGATTTTCACACTGTCCTGGCGGCCTTTTTCAATAAGGTGACGGGTCCACTGCAGCTGCTTTTGCATAAAGACCGCAAGTGACATTTTCCCCTGCGAGATATCATCCAGTGCCTGCTCCCATAATGCGGTCATGCCCGGGCTCGTCAGCGTTTCCGGCAGGGCCGCAATCAGCTCCCGGGCCATCTTCGTTGAGTGGATGTGCTTCCCTTTTTTCTCCAGATAGTGTCGTTTGAAGAGGGTTTCAAGCACGGCCGCACGCGTCGCCTCTGTGCCCAGACCTGCGTTATCACGCAGCACTTTCTTCAGCTTCGTGTCACTGACGAAACTGGCCGCATTCTTCATGGCAGCAATCAGCGTCCCCTCCGTGAACGGTTTAGGCGGACTGGTTTTCATATCCTTAACCTCAGAACTGGTGACAGCGCAAATATCCCCTTTTGCCAGCGCCGGCAGCGCCATACTGTCACCGTCGACGTCCTCTTCATCGTCATCTTTTTCAGCCTGGAACAATGACTTCCAGCCCGTCACCACACCGACTTTCCCGCGTGTACGGAACAGCTGGCCACCGATATTGAAAGACGCCTCCGTCACGTCAGATTCCTGCAGCGGAAGGAACTGGGCGAAATAATGCTGGCGAATCAGTTGGTAGACCTTCAGCTCATCAGCGCTGAGGCGCGACAAATCAAATGCCTGTCGGGTGGGAATGATGGCATGGTGCGCGGTGATTTTCTTGTCATTCCAGACACGCGAGACAAACTGCCTGTCCAGCTGATTCAGTACTGGGGTCACAGCAGGATCGGATTTTGCCACTGCCGCCAGAACGTCGGGTATTTCCTGCTGCATGGAGGTTGGCAGAAAACCGCAGTCTGTCCGCGGATAGGTGGTCGCTTTATGGGTTTCGTAAAGTGACTGAGCAATGGAGAGCACATCATTTGCGCCCATGCCGAATTTTCGGGAACAGACCTGCTGGAGAGTGCCCAGGTCAAAGCAGAGCGGCGCAGCCGTTTTCTCCCGCTTCTGTGTCACCTCCAGTACAGCAGCCCTGCCCTGCTGCTGACAAAGCTGCCCCACCGCCCGGGCTGCCTGGGGATTGATGCAACGCTTTTCCTCGTCACAGTACTGCTCAACGGGCACCCAGCCCGCCCGGAACCGGACGCCCTCTTTTTCAATAAGCGCATGTACCTGCCACCAGGGCTTTGGCACGAAGGACGTAATTTCATTATCCCGGTTAACCACCATGGCAAGGGTGGGCGTCTGTACCCGACCGACGGACAGCACTTCTGACACCCCTGAGTCACGGGCTTTGAGAGTATAAAGGCGGGTCAGGTTCATACCGATGAGCCAGTCAGCCTGGCTCCGGCCCTTGCCGGCATCATACAGCAGGGCTGTTTTTTCTCCGGGAAGAATATTGCCCAGTGCTTCCTTCACACTGGCCTCATCCAGGGCTGACAACCAGAGCCGGCGTACCGCGCCACTGTAGCGGCAATATTCCAGCAGCTCGCGCGCGATCACCTCGCCCTCGCGGTCGGCATCGGTTGCGATGACCACCTCAGACGCCTTTTTGAGCAGCTTACTGATAACGGTGAACTGCGATTTTGTCTGCTCCTTGACGACCATTTTCCAGGCCTCAGGCAGCACAGGCAGAACATCGGCACGCCACGGCCTGCCATACTGCTCGCCATAGGCTTCAGGGCTGGCAGTTTCGAGTAAATGGCCTACCGCCCAGGTCACAACGATGTTACCGCCGCTGATAAATCCCTGCTCACGCTTGCTGATGCCTAGCACGCGGGCAATATCCTTTGCCTGGGAGGGTTTTTCACACAGAAAGAGTTGCATGTGTTGCCTCCCGCATCAGCGTTTTTCACCCGCCGCAACAGCGCGGACATCATTCATCAGTTTCGTGACGCCGGACCCGGCCAGGCGCTGTGATGATGATGAGCGATAGACAACATAGAGCCTGCTGCCGGACCCGTTTTTTTCGATTTCGATATCCAGGTGATCACGTCCGTTCCAGTCGGAGCCCATTTTGTAGTAGCTCCCCGGCATGGAGTCCCAGACGGGATGCGCATCATCTTCAGCCGCCGCTTTCCAGTCCCCGTCATTTGCTGCCTGGCGCATGGACTCAAGCTCCTGCGTGGAAATGAATTTATAGTGCCGCTTTAAGCGGGCTGCTGCCGTATCCACATCGACTGGCACGGAGAACGTTTTATCGACGGACTGCATGGCCTGTTGCCCTGCCGGGCTCATCAGCGGCATCCCGCCACTTTCTCCGCTGCTGTTGCCGCCCAACGTTTTTGTCAGGTTTGCGGCTGTGTCACTGACCTGTTTATTAATCGCAGCCCAGTCCGTTGTTGCGCATCCGCTCAGTAAAAAGAAGGAGGTGAGGAGGAACACAGGGCGAATCATATTATTTCTCCTCCTGAACGGCTTTTCTCAGAGGTGGAGAAAAGGAAGAGCGTTTCTTACCAGAAAGAATGTCAGTATCGGGCATGCCTAGTTTTTCTATTGCCTGTTGTGCTTCTTTAGTCTGGATTGCTATGTCAGCACGGTTAACCCTGACGGTTCGATAAAGGCGTAGCACACCATATACTTTTCTGATTAAGTGAGCGCAATGGCTCAGTAGTTCATCGCGACGGTTGCGGGATATGAGACCGTAATGAGCCGCCTGGAATGCTTTAAGGGCCATCTGGTCATATCCGACGAGCACCCATACACATCTGTAACCCAGCGGAGAACGACTGTATACGCCTATATTAAGTGGAGACGAGGAGGCAATGTCAGAAAATGAAACAGCAGGGGGAACTGATTTCAATATGACCTCAAGTTCTTCTACCCGGCTTTTGATATGTTCTCCAGCTTCATTCAAAAGCGTTTCAACCCTGAACATCGCCTCATCTGCCCATGGGTTATCTGCTAGGGAATCCTGATAAATAATTCCTGAGCGCTTAATAGCCTGGGGCATACTCATGATGGCATGCTTAACTTTCTTTACACCCTCCTTCGCCTGAGCCTGCGGGCGGCCTTCCCAGAGACGGATAGCATAGTTTGAGTGGATCTCGATTTTCAGGGAGGATGTGAGTCCGCCCGGTTTATCGCTTCGCGTTTCATTTTCAGTGGTCATGAAATCATCTCCTGTAAGATCCCGGTCAGGTTCGACCTGAGTCAGTGATACTCTTCAGGCAGGAGCTTGGGGACAACCAGAAACCAGATCCCTAATCTCGGAAATTCACTTATATGGCTTCATAGCGGGCTAGCTCAGGGCGTTGAAGTAGTCAGTTATATAAAATGACACCTCAAACTGCTTAAAAATAAAAAGATAAAAACCTTTCATGTTTTACTCAAACCAGACCCATGCAGTGCTGTACATTTTTTACCCGCCGCTGCCACTCGCAGCACTGACTAATTTTTAATCACTGCTGCCACTCGCAGCACTGTTTACTTTTTAACCACTGCTGCCACTCGCAGCACCGATTACGTTTTAACCACCGCTGCCACTCGTAGCAGCGGTTGTTTTTTAACCTCCAGTTCTAGAAGTAGCTATCAATCGTTTAGCTTTCTACGAATATCTCTAACCAAATTTCGTATGTTCTCTTCCGATACAGGATGGACAGAAGAACGTGGTTCTGGCTTCCACAGCTGTTGTTCAGGACGCTGAGCGTTTTTTTGCACGGCACTCTCAGGCGAATCATCAGCCTGACGGGGCGCGTATAACCTGCCCTCACGGGCCTTTTTCATTACGGCCAGCAACCAGCCAACCGGGTTGCTGAGCTGCTGGCGTGCCATCACCTTTTGCAGGCTGAGCAGCACAAGTTGTGCCTGTTCTTCAGGCAGCGCCTGCAGCTGTGCGGTCAGCATGGCAATATCTTCTGCCGGCACAAGTTCATGCAGACTGTCGGGAAGCACAGGTTTACCCGGTACGTACGTATTTTTATTCACACTGTGTGTGATACTACGTACGTAATGGTTCGGTTTCCGAACCCGGTCATAACTGCCTGTTTTTACTGGCAGTACGGATTCCGAACTCAGTGAATTGTTGTGTCTTTCTGGACTGAGTTCGGTATCCGAACCCTGTTTTTTAGCGACGATTCCTGGCCGTTTATGACTGAGTTCGGTATCCAAACCCGGTGCGGGACAGGGTATTCGGTAATGACGTTTCGCCATCTGGCTGGCCGTCTGTGGGCGGTCCAGACGCGATTCGATCAGCGCAAGATGGCTGCGATAATGGCGCATGGTGGGGGCGTTTTTTATATCGTCGAGCACCTCGCGGGCGGTCTGGCTGATAGTCCGGTTTTTACTCAGGCAGGCATCCGCCACCGTATCAAGGAAGCGGGGGTCGAGCATTTCCGCATCGCTGAACGTCAGGGGCTCATCGTGCTGAGCATAGATATTCCCCCGCACCCGCCCTTTATCATCACGCACGCGTTTACAGAGGCTGAGCCAGCCGGTTATTCGCAGCATCAGCAGGACGCGGCTTACCGTTTCCCTTGAGGCTTTCCCCTTTCCGGGTGAGGCTAGCTGCAGCTGCAGTTCGTCATAGCTGGGGAAAACCGCCCCCTCATTATTTTGTGCATACAGCCGGATCATCATCCAGCCCATCTTGTCCAGTGGTGACAACCGCGTGTCGAGCAACAGCCGGCGGGGAATGGAATCATGCACATTGCCGGTAAACAGCAGGCCGTTACGTATCCTGCCATCATCCCGCCGGGGACGGGCCGCAAGGCGGGCATTCATTTTATCCAGCGTATAAGCAATCAGGCTTTCTGCAGGCAGACTCATTATTTTTCCTTTTCGGCCGCCATCACGGCCGTTCTGAACTGTCAGTATGCTTAGTACTGCACCCGCGTACGGGTGCAGGGTAAACAGGCTGTCATGCTGCTATTTCCGTATGGCGCTGTTATAGCGTTCGTGGCTGAGAAGAAGCCATGTCCGGCCTTCGTTGCGACTCAGCAGACGCCAGAACGGGCCGAGATCGATTTTGTAGTAACCGCAGCCTTTCTTATCGAGCCGGGTGTAATTACGCGCCCCCTGCCGGAAACGGCGAACCTGACGTAACGCCTTCTGACAGCATTGCGGCGGCGTACCATGGGGAGCCCGCAGGCCCGGCGCAACCATTCTGTATTTCATGCCGTCTTCCTTACCGGCGTTCGGGCCGGAGAAGGCTGCCGGGTCTTGTGCCAGCCGCGGACGGCATGCCAGACCGACGTCAGCGAAACGTTCATCTGTTCTGCAGCCAGCATCATTACGTCCAGCCCGTCAGCACTTTCCGCATCTTCAACGCCGGACTTTTGCCACTGACGCCACAGGGCGGCGTTTTCCTCATCACCCAGTGCGTTACCGCGCCCCGGCCGGACATCGATACCGGCAATACGACGGCGGGCTGCCACGTCCGTACTGGAGAGCCCGAAGTAATTGGCCATCAGTTCAATGGAGCCGCCCAGCGCCAGCGCCCGATCGATACGCTGGAGTCGTTTCTGTTCCGTCCGGGCCTGCTGCAGCATGCGTACCAGATTGCCGTGATTGATGCCCACACTGATGATCGACACTTCGCTGCCGGAAAGGTAGTGAAGCTCTTCGAGCGAGAGCCCCTGCAGCATCTGCATTTCCTCGCGGTTCAGTCCCAAGGATTCGCAGCGGCGCAGATAGCCACTTCTGAGATCCATAACCAGCTGCATCAACAATCCGTTTGCAGCCTGAGATAAACTGTTCATCATTCCCCCTTAATCCTGACGGTAACCAATGGCTGCCGGACCCCGGCCGCTGACACCCTGATGAAGACGGGCATTTTGTCCGGCTTCATACCCCTGATAACGTGCTGTATCCGCCCCGCGGCAGGCTTTCAGTTCACGGGTTGTGACTGTTTTCATACTACGGCTTTCCAGCCAGTGGCTCATCACCTGCTGCTCCTCGCTGCTGATGTCAGTTGCCGATATCACTTCACGCACCCCACATACCCAGCCGTCACGAAACTGCTCCGCTCTCGCCCGGCGTGTGGCCAGTTTCAGCCGCTTACTCTGGGTTTTGAGATAAGAATTTGTGGCATCCCTCAGCTGGCGCGTCAGCACATCAAAGGCATAGGCGGCTATCTCAGGTTTTTCACTGAATCCGTAAAAGGTTACCGAACGGCGATACCCGGCAGAGGTCTGACGCCATGAGTAATAAGCGCGGCAGCCAAAGGCATGACAGACGCCCCGGACAAGGGTCACCATCCATTCCGGAACTTTTTCAGCATCCGAAGGGGCCGTGCGGGAAGACGCTTCCCGCACAGATGTAAGACCGGCGTCAAGCTCGCTGATACCGTATCTGGCCATCAGCTTCTGGGCACGCTGCAGGGCCAGTCCTGCCTCATGGGCATTAGTGTTGCTGCGGCCCAGCTTCAGCAGTTTCCTGACAAGATTCAGCAGTCGCAACTGTCGCTGTGAGTTATTCATCACTGTTATCCTCCCCGTACGTCAGACCACGTTGCAGCTCCCGGAGACGGCGCATAACGCGCATCAGGCGCAGCAGTTTCAGAGCATCTTCATCTGTCAGTGCAGGTGCTTCCCCCTCACCCGGGCCGCCGGTGAAAAGCTCCGGCAGACCACACACTCCTGCCGCAGGATGCAGCGCAGGTGCTTCGCCGGTCAGGCCCAGCAGAAATGCGGCGGCTTCAGAACACACCTCACCTGCCGCGACGTAACCGGCAGACATGTCGTTGTCGCGTTGAGGAAGAATTTCATCTTCGCAGCCTAGGACCTCACCCAGCTCCCAGGCCAGACGAAAAGCGGTATTCTGCAGGTGTTCGATATCGTCCTGATGGGCCGGCACATGCCAGATGCTGTCATTAGTCACCGGCGCGTCATCCTGCAGGACAACTTCAGGTTCTGGTGTTAAAAGAGAAAGCAGGCCATCCTCCCCATTGTCCTCTTCTCCACCATTCTCTTCTCTGTACCCATCGGATAGGGTAACTAGCCCGCTAACATCCCCGCTCTCACCTGAAATGACCGGCGCGGCACCGTACATATCTGGCTGAACCTCATGCCGCGGGTGCTGTTTATCCAGTTTTTCAGGTGGGGTATTATCCGGGGCGGGCGTTACCGACTCTCCTGAGATTTCACGACGTGGACTGGAGAAAGGCTGCGCGACCTCAACAAACTTCTGCGCCGGTGTGGCCTGACCTGCAGAATCAGCGGTGACGAGGCTGTTTGCGGGAGGGATTGACACCGGTTCTGGATCGCCGAAGTGATGCCTGCGGTTACGTTCTTTAGGATCGAGTTCCATCATCCAGCGGTCATAATCCAGCTCCGGATGGGGCAGCGCATGCAGTAAATCACCAATTAATTCATCGCGAAACATCTCAAGAGACCACAGTTCCGGTGAGTTGAAACGGCCACAACACTGGCCAAAAACATCGCTGAAGGATTTTTCGCTGACATCTGAAAGCAGGCAAAACTCATCCCACACGCGTTCCGCATCATGCCGGAGCGCCAGCAGTGACGTTATTTGTGGCCTGCCAAGCCCGGACTCAAGCAGGTCAGGGATCCACGGAAAAAGATATTTCAGTGCATCTTCCATACGGCTGATAGTTGAATTATGTACCGGCAGACCTTCACGGGTCAGAAGCTCTGACAACTGTCGTAAAGAGACTGGCTTTCCCAACTGCTCTTCATATATAGAGCGGGCTTTGTGGATCCCCTGCGCTTTTTCAATAAAACTCAGTTCCCCGCGCACTTCATTCTCTGCCAGATGGCCGATAACACACTGCAGCCGTCCCGGCCACGGCTTGAACAACACATGGACACGGAAAAAACGGTCTTCTCCGGTCTCCTGCCACAGTTCTGACAGGATCTGATAACGTGTATTACCACCGTCGCTGAAGATGTACATATCGGGCTCACCATCCGGGTCACGGGTGACTTTGGGCACGGTGTCCAGCCCGCGCGAACGGATGGAAGCCTTGATATCGTCATAACGCGGATTGCGTGATGTTCGCGGATTATCAGGATTCGGGCTTAACTGGTCGAGCGTCAGGACCATGGGCATTTCAGCCGCCGGCATGACGCTGATATTGCCGGCCGCCTGCGACTGGCGTCCGGGCTGCAGCATGGCAGCCTCCACATTAGAACTTTTACGGCTCATGCCTGTTTCCTCCCGCTGCGGTAACCGAAGTCATAGCTGCCTTCCTGAAACTCCGAAAAGAGGGTGTAACGCCCGTCAAATTTGACTTTCACCGTGCCGGTTGGCCCCTGCCGCTGCTTGCCGACAATGATCTCAGCCACCCCGGTATCAGGAG
>ERZ1035001.620-NODE-620-length-17571-cov-4.364353_pt1 | contig 17571 bp, 16 predicted proteins | sample MGYA00520685_ERZ1035001 | MGnify/ENA primary metagenome ERZ1035001 (study PRJEB33766, sample SAMN09781749) | gut metagenome | biome: gut microbiome | host: Homo sapiens | place: Madagascar | study: EMG produced TPA metagenomics assembly of the PRJNA485056 data set... | reverse complement strand
CTCCCACCCGCTCTCTAACAATAACCACCACAAAGGGGACAGGCACCTTTGTGGTGGTTTTCCATTCAACCCCGCCGCACCGCCCGACCAACCACAAAGGAAGCAACCATGAAAGCTCTCGTCATCAACGGACCCAACCTCAACATGCTCGGCATTCGCGAGCCGGGCATCTACGGCAGCGACAACTACGACCGCTTGGTCCAGATCTGCAAGGAGGCCGGCGCCGCAGAGGGCTTCGACGAGGTTGAGGTCTTCCAGTCCAACCACGAGGGCAGCATCGTCGACAAGATCCAAGAGGCATACGGCAAGGTCGACGGCATCGTCATCAACCCGGCAGCTTACACGCACACGAGCGTGGCGATCCTGGACGCTCTCAAAGCCGTCGCCATCCCCGCCGTCGAGGTCCACATTAGTGCCGTCGAGACACGCGAGGACTTCCGCCAGGTAAGCTACGCCCGCCTGGCCTGCTTTGCCACCATCACCGGCGAAGGTCTCCAGGGCTACGCTCACGCGCTGGAGCTGCTGAAAGAGCATCTGCTACACTAATCCATGGGACAAATGACCCAGTGGCGTTTGTCCCAAAACTTAAGTAACTGTTCGATTGACATACAAAGGAGCATATCCATGTCCCAGTACGATTACCTCGTCGTCGGTGCCGGCCTTTCGGGCGCTGTCTTTGCCAATGCTGCCAAGCGCGCCGGCAAGTCGGTCCTGGTCATCGACCGCCGCGACCACATCGCCGGCAACGTCTACACCGAGGACGTCGAGGGCATCCAGGTCCACCGCTACGGTGCGCATATCTTCCACACCTCCATGAAGGACGTCTGGGACTATGTCAACCGCTTTGCCGAGTTCAACAACTACGTCAACTCGCCGGTCGCCAACTTCCACGGCAACATGTACAACATGCCCTTCAACATGAACACCTTCGCCAAGATGTGGCCGGGCGTCGTCACGCCGGCCGACGCCAAGGCCAAGATCGCTGAGCAGGTGGCCGCCGAGAACATCGGCGAGCCGGCCAACCTTGAGGAGCAGGCGCTGTCGCTCGTCGGCCGCGACATCTTCGAGACGCTCGTGAAGGGCTACACCGAGAAGCAGTGGGGCCGCGACTGCCGCGACCTGCCCGCCAGCATCATCAAGCGCCTCCCCTGCCGCTTTACTTACGACAACAACTACTTCAACGACCGCTACCAGGGTATCCCCATGGGCGGCTACACCAAGATGGTCGCCAACATGCTCGAGGGTGTCGAGGTGCGCTGCGGCGTGGAGTACAAGGAGCTGGCCGCCGCCGAGCCCGATATCGCCGCCAAGACGATCTACTGCGGCCCCATCGACGCATTCTACGACTTTAAGCTGGGCACGCTGGAGTACCGCAGCCTGCGCTTTGAGACCGAAACGCTCGACGAGCAGGACCACCAGGGCGTGGCCGTGGTCAACTACACCGAGCGCGAGATCCCCTACACGCGCATCATCGAGCACAAGCACTTCGAGTTCGGCATGCAGGACAAGACCGTCATCACGCGCGAGTACCCGGCCGACTGGAAGCCCGGCGACGAGCCCTACTACCCCATCAACGACGCCAAGAACGAGGCCCTCTACAAGCAGTACGCGGAGCTGGCGGCGCAGGAGGGCGACGTGATCTTTGCCGGTCGCCTGGGCGGCTATAAGTACTACGACATGGACAAGGCCATCGCCGCCGCCTTCCAGCTCGTCCGCGACGAGCTGGGCGTGGAGCCCACGGAGGCGTAAGGGTCCAAAACGGGCCTCTGCGCGAGCCGAAAACAGCACAAGCAGGCACGCCAACGCCGGCAGGAGCAATTTCGCCTCTGCCGGCGTTTTAGTATGGAGACGGAATTGGCTGTTTTGTCCATTATCTAGCCGAGGATATAAATGGACACGGCCTGCCGCAAAGGCGAAAACCGGAAGTATGCGGCAAATCAAAAATATGCCAAGCACGCCGAGATACCGCAATGCCTCTACCTGCGGTTTCTCTGCGCGAAAAGGACGGTGTGCTCGTGGGTTTTGGGATTTGCCGCATACTTCCGACAGGCGGTTCCGGAAGTGCGGTAAAAATCCGAGATCTGCCGACCAGACTCTTGTTTAAGACTTCCACGACCTGCGGTTTTGTTGCCAAAAATCGGGTTGTGCTCGGAGGTTTCCGATTTTTCCCCGCACTTCCGGAAAACACGGCAACGCCGAGCGTCCCGAATCGAAAACCGCTACGAATTCCGCTGGAAAAACAACCTATTAAACGCAAAAACCGCCTATCGGCGGTTCCCACGGACCAAGCCGGACGTACCGTCGCAAGGCCTCCTCACAACTAGAACTTTAAGGAAGAGCCCAATTCCAGTCAATCCTCAACCGGGAAACCCGCAGCGAATTAAGGCCAAGCGACCACGCGTCAGTAAAGTTACATGCGAGCGGAAAACACCCGCAATTTCGCCTTTTCTCAATTGAGATGTAAGTTTTGACAGGTCGAATCTTACATCCAAACAAAAAAGAGGGCCGACGCATCAACCCTCTTCAGGTGTCGCCCGAAAGCTTACACCGCAATTGCCTATATTCTAGTCGATAGCCTTTGTTTGTCTATGGGCCCAACAGCCATTAGGACATCATTAACGTATTTACGTCCGCCAACCTCAGCGCAATATAGTTTCTCATCATGAGCGGAATGAAGAGAGACGGCCGTCCAGAAGAACAGCCGCCTCTCCGCAGGACGCAGGCCCGTAGGTTGGTTGCGTCAATGCCGCTAATTCACTGTAGTATCCTATTCGTGCCCCAAAAGGTCAATCCAATTCAAGGCAGAAAGCAACCCAGCATGCAGCCTCTTTCGTGGACCCATGCTCTAGCAAGCCTGATCGAACTCGACTATCTAACCAGATACGGCCCTATTACATCGAATATCTCGCCAACCCTGGTTGCAGGATTTTGCGCAGACGGTTTAATGTTGCCCAGCACCCTATGGTGCGTGTCGAGACGCCCAGCACGCTGAAGTGCCTCGCCCCGCTTATCATCCACTGCTCCGTACACCCCGTCCAAGTTCTTGCGGTACTCGATGCCCAAGTCCTTAGACATCGCCTGAGCGAGGGCACGCTGACACTCCGCGGCCGACATGGGGGCGGTCGTATAACGAAAGTGCAGAAGCGGCCACAGTTCGAAGCAAGGGTTCGACCACAACGCGTGAAAGGTCCTCGAACCATCGGAGAACTCGGTGCACTTACGCTCCATCGCGTCGAAGTCGGACGCAGGGAAGTCATCTTTGTCATACACGAGCCACACGTGGTCGAACGTCTCGGGCGCATAGCGGCAGTGTTCGACAGCGAAGTCAAGCAGGTCGAGCGTGTGTTTGCCCGTTCCCTTAACGATAACGGCAACCTTGCGTTCGTTTGCCGCGCACAAAGCAGCACGCACGCCCTCGAAGTAGCGAGGCTCAGTCTCCTTGCCCTCGGTCACCACGAGGTGGCGCGTCATCTGCACCATGCGCGGGCGAACCTCGCGTTTGCCACTACGCCAGCCCTTCGACTTCTTCGCTGCCATGTTAATCCCACTCCTCGATGCGGGTGAGATACGGGTCGGCACCGTAACGACCAGACAGGTACTGCTTATCGAAAGCAGCATTCTTGCTAACCAAGTTGCCATTAGCCTCGTGAATGTCGGCGAGCGACCACAGTTGGCTCGCCTCCCCCTCGCCGCGTGCGGCGAACCATATCTCGTCGCGGCGGAACACGTCGTTTCGCATTGTGGACACGTCCTGGGACGAGAAGATGAGCTGTGCGCCGCTCTTGTTGACCTCAGGATCCTTAAACAACAGAATCACGTAGCGCAGGAGCTTCGGGTGAAGCTTGGCGTCAAGTTCGTCGACCACAACGGTAGCACCGCGCTCGAGCGCAGTCATCAGATATGCAGCTAGCCCCATGAGCTTCTGTGTGCCGGCTGACTCCTCAGAAAGGCGCAGCTCATAGCCCTTGCCGTCCACCTCGTGCCTCACAAAGACGCGCTGGCCGCGCCATTCCGGGGCCTTCTCCACCCTAAAGCCATCGATGCGTACGTCGACGGCGCGCAGAAAACGCGTGACCTCGGGCGACTCCGCCTCGTCTAGCAATTGCTCGAGCATCCGCTCCAGGTAAGAGCTGTTGTAGTTCAGAAACACGCCATCAAGAAACCAGCTGGCAGCCTCCTTGATCACCGGCGCGTCAAAGTTGATACAGAGGAACGACAGGTATGGCAGGCTCGGGTTGAATCTCGCAGCCGTCACAAGTTTGCGCAGCGTGGGACCGAGCTCGACCTCAGCACCCTCGCGCTCGAACAACATTGCCGTACGCGAAGCTCCCAATTTGCGCCGCCACAGTCCCTCGGACACGATCTCGTCGGCATGCACGGACAGGGCATAACGGTACTCATGCTCGCCCGCGCGGTAGTAGAGCTCGAACTCGGTAGGCTCGAGAGCAGACACATCATCGAACTCGAACGCCGAACAACGGGGTATCGAAGGACGATTGCCCTCTGGCGCATCAGAGCTAGCTGACAGCAATCTGATCGGTCTGGCCACAGCCGAACGAACGTAGTCAAGAGCTTCGAGTAGGTTGGACTTGCCGCCAGCGTTGGGTCCGTACACCGCAGCCACCGGCAGAAAGCTCTGCCCATCGGGACACTCGATAAGGGAGCGCTCAAACTCCCTCATCGACGTCGCTTGCATGGAAAGCTCCGCCTCGTCGCGATAGGACCTATAGTTCCTGAAGGAAAACTGACAAAGCATCGTCCTCAACTTTCCTTTCATTGTTTTGAAAAGGTATTTCAGAGTTTTTCTTTGATTATAGACTTTAAATAATGTAAATCAAGTGCTTGCTGCGGCCGCGACAGCAGACGTAAAGTGTCATACCGCCCGCACTCGACCATACCATTGCCGGAATATCGCTTAGCCAGCCCGTTATACATTACATGCATGAAAAAAGGCGACACTCTCTAACAGAAAGCGTCTCCCTTAAAGCTCCCAAAGAGCTTTTGAGTTTAGTTACGCACTATACACCTCAATGAAGTGAAGGGTAGAGTCGAGAAAGTTGGTGTAGCACCCGATCCAAAGCGAGTCGGCCCGGCGTCCCAGAACCTGAAATACGGTTGATACCCCATACCGTCTCAACCCTGTCCGCAAGCTCGAGGCCGGACTCGTCACCGCAGCGATGGAGGCCACGCGCCCCTCGCGGCGGCACTTGACGTAGATGGCGTCGAGCCAGACGTAGGGCAACGGAGAGCCGTCGGGCGGTCTTCCGCACAGCTCCTCGATGTCGGCCGTCCAGGCTCGAGGCGATGGCGCTCACCCGGTCCTTGGAGAGCCTGGAGACGCCAATCTTCCCCGCGACGCGCTGCACCTTGCGGGTGCTGGTGCCGATGGCGTACATCTCGACCACGGCGGCCACGAGGGCGAGATCGATGCCCTGGTAGCGTTCGATCACCTCCTCCGGGAAGAAGCTGCCGGAGCGCAGCTTGGAGATGCGCAGCGTCAGTGTGCCGACGCAGGTGGCAAGCGACCTCTCGCGGTAGCCGTTGCGGCTGTTGGCACCGCTTCCGCACAGCTGGTCGGCCCCGGCGTCCATCACGGCGTTCTCGAACTGCTCGGCAAGCCTGCGGAGCAGATCCCGCATGTCGATGACGTCGTCGTCGAACCAGGGCATGGCGAGCTCTCCGTCTAAATGGATGCAGCACAAGACAATCTGAACGTGACAAAATATACAGGGAAGTCAAAGCCGTCCTTCGAAAGGACAACGGATGCGGTGCGAGTCGCGGCGCTCGGATCGACGCCCCTAGTTAAGGGTTGCTTTATCTCTAATCCGAAGTCATATGTTTTCAGATAGTCCAAATAATCCATCCAGAACGACTCATAGTCATCAACATCCACGTACGCGAGGAGAAACGTGGCCGATCCCAAAACATTGTAGTTTCCAATAGCCTTCTTAATGTGCGAGTCGATATATCGCCTATTAACGCAATTTAGTTTTAATCCCTCGATCAATGCGGCCTCTTTGCCTGCCTTAGAAATCAACAGGTCAACCTCACCGGCGCTTTTGCCACTTGCGGAAAGCCCATGACGAGTTTGATCCCTGATCTCTTCATAACCCCTATTGATCAACATGTCTCGAACATAATCGTTGATATTATCTTCGGAGCGTTCATGCCTGAATAAGGAATTGAGACAGAGCTGATTTCCAATCGCAATGATATCGGCAAGAACAGCACGCGCAGATTCTACATCGATATGAAAGCGCTCGTCATTTGTTGCAGGGTAAGTGCTCGAAGCATCAGGTAAAAACAGTAGGTCTCTTAACAAGAACCCAGATTCACGCGATTTCAAACCCTTACTCAGAGCACGCCTAACGCTCGCCTCATCATTTTCCAGCACTTTGATACAACACGAAGGGCCTTCGACGGTGAGGTCTAAAGCCTGCATATTCCAGTTATCGCCTCTGAGTCCCGCGTAATAAGCTAGGCCAACATTTTCGTATTCACAACTGCATGCTTTAAAGGCATCCGACACCTTGCTGGAACTAGTTTGCCGCAAGATACGCTCAACCCGATTCTCAAAATCAACCGGCAAGTTATATGAATAGTCGTATTCGCCCATAAGATCATCCCTCGCTAATACTATACGAATTAATTAATGAGTGGAAATCTGCATCTAGAGCAGCAGAACACGATATCGAAGAATCGACCTAATTAGAAGAACCGTAATCCTCAATCGGGACATCCTCGCAAGAAATAAGCGACTTACCTTCGTTTCGGCTCCGTTCAATTATCCACTCACCCTTGACCTCATCCAATGTTTCATGAATAGAATTGACCTCGTCATGAACAACTTCCCTGACAAACTTCACCCAAACGTCTAATTCGCATCGATATAGACACTCCTGAGCGAATCGATCCGAGACCACCAGGAAGGCAGCAGGCCTGGTATTGTCCCCGAAAACAAAATATGGAATAACGGCTGCATGAATCAGCTGATTTACAAACCACCTGCCAGGAATATTCAACTGGGAAGGCCTATCATAGTCATACAAGTCATCGCCGGGAATGCGCCTGAGCAACGGCATCAACTTATTTGTATTCTTGGAAGTTGCAGGGTACGACACAATGCTCAGCTCATAGTCAGCCATCTCATCGCTTAACTTCTCTGCTTCATACAAAGTACGAACAATAAATGCAGAGAGAAGAAGGTCTCGCTCGGCAATGTACTCCTTCCGTTCGACAATTCGATTAAGAAGAGGATGACGATCAAAACGGTCAGCATGCTTTGCTAAAAAACGAAAGCAGGAGACCAGTTCATCCATCATGCGACTGAGCTCTTTGCGCCAATGATAAGAATCCAATATCATCGCAACGCCGTTTCTTCTCTGAACAAATCATGAACATAGATGCTCACGGATCTATAAGACTTCAAATCGACAGATTCTTTACCAGAAGAATCGAACACGCTATGTGCCTTATCGAGCAAGAAGTCATCAATTTCATCTTCAAACTTGGGGAACGTGGGCCATTCAAGAATCGCCACGCCATCCTGAATCATCGGGAGCGGCCTGTAGACCCACGATTTTCCAATGGGTACGTTATGCGAAAAGAAATAGTCTTCAAATAAGCCATAGTCGACATCAATCAGTGGTTTATTTGGATGGACATCCCACTCTTCCGCCAAGGCCTTCTTGCATCGGTTGATAACAATGCCGACCGCGTAAGAAGCAGTCTTTTGACCATCGGTTCCATCCTGAGCTTTCTTAAGCGCAGTAGCTAGAGCGCTCCAAATTAAACTGGTTATTTGCGCAGGGGAAAAGTGCCCAAGCAACTGCGGAACAAGTTCATCGAATTCGCTCCTTTTGCCTTCGCTGCAATCGTCATCCCAATCCCACAGCTCATAATCCAAGTACGAGCCAACAAGCCATTCGTCAATAGCTTGCCAATGGTCAATTTCGCCTTTGCCCAATACGATGGCCTCCCTGTCATCTCGAATATAAATCTCCGCATACTCGATGGGCAGAGGCCCCTTCACATCCATCTCATAGGGAACGCACATTAAATTCCAGGAGACAGATCCGTTATCCCTAAGGGAATATTGATCAACATCCTTTTTCGAAAGACAAGAAGGAACCAGGTATCCAGCTTTCACAAGAGAATGGAGGTCTTTATAAAAGCCATCGTAACCATAATCTAGATTAATTGGTCCTATAAAATGACCTCTGTTCAAACAGCGGGCAAACAAAAAGTCAAATGAAATATGCAGACGATTATCGAAATCAAACTTACCCCAATCAAATGTCAAAGGCTCATTCGAAAAAATCTGGCTAAGCTCGCCTTCCTTTTCTAAGTAGGCAGCCTCCCGCTCTATTTGAGCGGAATTAAGATGACATGAAACGCAAACAACGCACGCTTTATCGTAGGATGTTGGTTCTGCACCGCAAATACCCCTGCTAACATGAGGAGCATAAAGATGCCCAAAGCAGACGGGGCACATCTTGTCGATTTCGAACAATCCAAATAAAGCAATAAAATCAGAGTCGGTGAAATCTGACGGCAAATCGTAATCCTCACGAAGCTTCGTTAAAGAAAGACCCGAGGTGTAATAGGCGCTCTGTATCTCTGAAATTGCAGTCGAGCCAAGAGAAGCTCGCAACACGTTGATTTTGGATGAATCCATTTGAAGTCCCTAGTACAAACGCTACCGTCGACAGTTATCAATTCTAGGTGATACAACCCTTCAGGAGGACGTGTACCACCCAAATCTCGCGCAGGAACACCTGCACAGCTACAAAGGGGAATCGTATGCCGCGCCAACTAGCTCGGCATTGCCCAATCTGGCACAAAGGTTTGAGAACCCACCCATATCTTACAGTCAACAACCCGGAACGCACGGGACGGTCCGGAGCATGCCAACCAAGGAAAGGGCATACCATGCACAACGGTGACATCGGCTGGCGCTGGCGAGAGCAAAGCGCATCGTGTAAATGTGAGTCGAAACGAAACTGGAGCTTCAGCGCACCGCTCAGACCACACGTTATACTATCCGCGAAAAGAACAGGTCAACACACCTCGCTATAATTAAATAACTTAATTTTATTAATAACGGAGGCGCAATATGGCTCGCAACGGACTAGACATCATTAACGACGAGCCAATAACTAACCCTAGCAAAGATTTATATCACTATGACAGCCTCGCACATGAAATCGCCCGCTGCATAAGTGCCGCCGATGCTTCAAATTCTTCATTTACGATTAGCATAAACGGGCTCTGGGGCAGCGGTAAAACCTCCCTCATTAATTTAATTGAAAACTGTATAGATAAAGAGTCGGATAATAATCTCAACACACCCACTTTCGTTAGATTCAATCCGTGGCATTTTGAATCTCAAGAGCAGCTCCTGACCGGGTTTTTCCAGCTTCTAAAAGAAGCTCTCCTGGGAAGAACAGATTGGCTGAAAGACGCCGAAAGAAAAGCCTTGGGCGAAACACTTTCCCGCTATTCAACCAGCATTTCTTTTCCCAGCATCACGGAAGCCGCATCCCTTCTTGCCGGCCCCCTACAGGGAATCATTGCTGGCGGAAACATTTTTAGCAAAATAATAGTTAAGATTCTCAGCGCCGCTTTTGGGAGGTATTTAACTAATTCCATCTCCCTAGACAAAATGAAGGCGACCATCGATGGCTATTTAAGGAAACGCGAAACAAATATCGTTGTGGTGATCGACGATATCGATCGACTGTCCGATTCCGAAATTTGTCTTATATTTAAATTAGTCACTCTAACCGCATCTTTTCCGCACATTGTCTATCTACTCGCCTTTGATAGGACTGTTGTTGAAAAAGCCCTCTGCAATATACAAAGGGATGACGGTGCTGGATATCTCGACAAAATCATCCAACTGTCAATCGAAATGCCCAAATTATCATCATCGGATATTTCGCAGCAAATTAATGTAATCGTCAGCGATTTACAGGAAAGATCGCCCTTCTCCTTTGAAGATCAAACACATCTTTCGAACGTATTAACCAGAATCGTTTCGCCTTTAATCTGTGCTCCAAGAGATATCTGTCGCATAAAGAACTGCACCGAAACGAATTTCGCACGTCTTCAAGGTGACATATGCGTGGCGGATCTTATCGCACTATCGACAATTCAAACTCTGCTTCCCGATCTTTACTCCTGGATCTGGGATAACGCTAGGACCATCTTCAACGAATCACGTACCAGAAACGAGACTGGACTAAAGCACCAGTTGCGTGAAGACCTTAACAGCCAATTGTGCAAGCAAAATCGTTGCAATACCCTTGATCAGGGATGGCTGGGGACAATTCTCCCGCCGCTATCATCCGACTCAGATTCTGAAATCCTTAATTGGATTGATTCTGACGAGGCATACGTACGCGGCCGCATATCCAATAGAAACCTATTCAATCTATTTTTTGGCTCAAGGTCTTCATCCGCCATTACAAGAGGAGAATTTGAAACAATTTGCAGTACTAGCTCCGCATCAGAAATCAGAAATGCCGTTTGCACGTTAAGAAGCTCAAATGAGAAGGCGGAGCTGGCCGGACAACTAATGCTAGTTGTTCCCTCTCTGGACATCGAAAGATGCAAAGCCATTGCGCAAGCCTCGCTTCTAATAATAGCTAAACACTCCCCTTTGATTGCAACATCATCAAGCGATGTAAGGGAATCATTCTCAAGACTGTTCAACTCCACAGCAAAAGTAATCGGAAAGCCCAATGTTGGAGTATGGATTACCGATTTGATTAATAATGAAGAATTAGATGCCAACTCCCTCTTGTACCTGTTACGAGACGAAAACCTATCAAGAGAAAAAAGGGAGGCATCAAACAACCAGCTATTAACCGATACGCAATTTATAAATCTCGCTCGATTATTTTCAAGCTGGATGGACATCAACTATCGCACATCTCTTGAATCAGCAGATCGCGATCTCTTTACCATGTGGAAGTTAATTGACAACAGGCTAGGCTTTGATTATTGGACCAAATTTGAGCAAAAACTTGCAACAGACCTTGAGTGTATGCTTCTTTATTCCTCTCAACAAATGACCTGCTGGAAAGCCTTTAATACAAGCTCAAACATCGAGTTTGAAATGCACACCGAATCTAAAGACATACTGCTCAGCAACTATTGTCAAACAATATGGACGCAAGAATGGTATCCTCGCCTATCTAATGCCGCAAAACTATTTCTTGCTGCTTTCCATCTTGCAGCTACTAGCAAATCATCTAGCATTACCGAGTCGGAAGCGTCTGAGCTAGTTCAAAGATGGGATAGCCTGTGATATAGATAACAGAGGGCTTAATCGTCCGCTGTATCTTATCCAGCTTGCCTGTCCACCGCACAAGGAGATACCTGCACAGTTGCCTCATAGGTTTACCGGCGGAGAAGATCTTACGCAAGAAGGGGTATCAAGTTGCAACTTGATACCCCTTCTAGTTAAACCATAGATTGCTTAAGGAATCACTTCAAAACGCCATTAAAGCTGTACTCAATATGTCCATCTCTATATCGATCGACATAAGACTCAATGTTTTCAAAACCATACCGAGAGAATAACGGAATAAAACTAAGCAGCAGGTCATCGGAAACAGTGATCAGAGGCTTGTCGCAACCCAATAAATCTAATGAGCGATTCAGCAAGGCAGTGCCAATTCCCTTCCCCCTAAAATCAGGAGAAACGAATAGGGTGCAGATCTTCTTTTCGAAATCATCGTTCTTTAGAATTGAGAACCCGTTAACCAGCCCATCTGGCAATTGAGAAATGAGCAAGAGGCGGTTGGAATCACTGCTAAACACCTTTGTGGATAACCACTCAACACCATTTGGATAATAAGGGGTAATCGAGTCGGAAATAAATCGAAAAAGTTGCTGATCACATTCAGCCATAGCCACCTTGCGGACTATAGCGGTATCAAAACTATCCAAAACGGAAATCATCTTCAGTCACCACCAAAAAGACTAACCACAAAACTAACGAACATCGAAAGGAAGTCAATCACGGGCTTCTCGAGTACATCGAACAAAACAGTAATTCCAAATAAATAGATTAGATATTTTACTATGGTTTTGAAATTACACACATGAATTCTTAATTTCAAATACATGCGGTAACCATCAACCGGCGCCAAATCCCCCTTCTTCCAGTGCCAGGCAACAAGATTCGAAAAATCCGAGGCGGCACTGAGCCTGCCGAATCTCCTAGCCTCGCTGGCGGAATGACCCACTCTGAGATAGTCATCCCAGAGTCCACCCTCAAGAAGCCTCTTCTCCTTAAGAGTCACGCCGGAATCGACATCTACCCCAGAATCGGCCATGAGAAGAAAGTGGGCCTGCATCGTATTGAGCTTAAAAGAGGGATGCCTAGCTTCAACACGGTTGTTGGCGCAATCAGGAAGAGTCCGGTAGTCATTAAATCTAAAGTCCACAATCTCAACTCGGGAAAAAGCCGAGTTGAACGGCGAGTCCTTTGAATCATACTTCTGGACAAGCGATGAAACTCCAGGACCGTTGATGCGAAATCTAAAATATAAGGCTCCATCGGGAAGATTGCCTGACAAAGCAATGCGAATAAAGCAACCGGGCACGTCGTCGGGAGCATCTTCGATTGATATAGAATTAGCAATTTTGCATAGCGTAAAGCCATCGTTGCTCCCTCCCAGAAATTCAACAGAGGCATACGGTTTGCTATCGGTAGAAGTGACTTTGCACTTTTCGTTAAACACCGCGCCAAGCACCCTGCTCTGAGAAGAAATCAGAACATCATAAAGGTCAAACACTTGTTTTTTCTCTAGACCGAAGGGGCAGTAAAGGACAAATGCGCTTACATGCTTTGGAAGGGAATATGAGCCATGCCCGTCAGCGCCTTCTGAATCGACTGCTCTTGAAAGCTTAAACCCAAAGTCGAGATCCCTTCCTGCTCCGGAGGAAGGCTCGCACCAAAGATTGAAGTTCAGAAGCACGTCGATACTCAGCGACCCTATGCCTGGCTTATCTTCTGATTCAAGCCAAAAGCCAAAACTTTTCATATATCAACCCATCAATTCGGAGCAACGGGACAAATCGTCTATACGCAAACATTGTAAGTCCGAGAGATAGCAAAAAGACTGCGGCGCTCTTGCCAATCCGATTTCAGAGAGAGAAATTGGACGGGCAAACCGTAAAGGCGAACGCAGAACAATCAATGTCACCGAAGTATGCCCAGAATAATATGAATCAAATTCCTCTTTGCTTATGCAGCCTCGTTCACCAGCAATCTGCCAAGCATCAGAAATGGAGCAATTAACCACATCGTCGACGAGGGCTTCCCCAACAATTCTGCCGCTACCCCGTGATTCATAGATAACAATCTTCTCAAGTCTTTTTCCAGGACGGCATTTCCGAAATTCAACGGTTTTGAGGCCAGACAAAATAAGACCGGCGTACTTCTTTTTTATTGAATAAAGTGCAACACCCATGAGCACCTCATAAAAGACCTTACGAATAAAGACGACTGAATCAAGGATAGCTGGGGACAAACAATAAAACCAGAAATCTCCTCTGGTTAATTTAATGAGCTCAATAAACGGAATCACCCGAGCTCATAAAGATTAAGTGCAGAACAGAGAAGACTCGTAAGCTCCGCACTTCCCTCAGCTCGGCAAAAACATGACAGCTGCTTTCAACTGATATATTTGTCACGACTCAGTCAAATTGAGTTCACTTTATTCAAGTGACGTGCTAGAGTTGTTAACTGGCTACATAGCACGCTGTAGCCCAACAACATTTTTTATGTAATATTGGTCTTCGACGAAAGGACGGTCAATGCGTAACTTAACCAGTAACGCCTTTTATAGACGGTAAAGGAGAATGCCTATGGAGATATGGATCCAAGCAATTCGCTAGTGCAAGCCCGCTCTGCAGGAGCGGACAAACCGTCCTTTGTCGACAATGCAATTAAAGCACGCGATCATTATTTTCAAATAAAACCGTAATTCTGTCCAGCATTTTATTAGACTTAACTCATATAACCACAGGTCATCCACAATCAAATATGCAACAATAATCGTTAAACATCCATGCACATATCCTTGCGTAGCCTATAGCCTTTGCTTAATTTATTCCTCTCATCACGCAGATGATCATTGTCGCTTTCATCCTGCTTATTCCAGAGCCCAAGAAGTGTCACCATGTGGGGATAAGACAATGTACTTAAAGGCGACGCCTCTTCAACGGCACATATAAAAGGATACATTAAACGAACGGCCGTAAGAAACGATCCGTGAACAGACGGGTAGAGAACGTCTTCGTTCACTAAACCGCTGTTCACCTGTAATGCAAGCCCCTCAAGGCAATTGGCAATTTCGGTTACATTTTTATTGAGAACATTCTTCAAGTCGCTGCTATCAAAACCAACATAATATGGATACAGCTCCGGATAACAGAAACGCCATTCTTTGTATGCATTAAGCAGGTCGGGCCAATTATCTGGCGAGTCGATATACGACGAGATGGAAGCTGACAACTCATCGCATGAAACACCAGACAGATTGATTAACTCTTTCTCTTCGAAAGAGACCAGGCTTGCTACCGTTAAGCTTCTTTTGACCTTTCCATATAGTGGGCAGGCGCTCGAAAGATAATCCAATATTCTCAAGCGAGGAAAAACCTCGAGTCTAAGTGTATCTGCAAAAGAGACTGACCACTCAGAACAGCGAATATAACTATCAAGCCTGATTTGCTTGAGCTGTAGATAGCATGCGTGTGCAGCGATTAGGACGGCGATTAGGGTTACAAAATCAGCTGCACACCCGATGAGCCCATATATTTCCTGAAGTGTCATCTTGAAACCAACCCCTTAACGATGTCGCCACGGGGCTGCAAGCCATGCGCAGCAGAAGCAATAAAAGCCTTAAGTTGGCGATAGACTTTATCGTTAACCGGCATGACAACCCCCCAGTAATCAGTCGACCAAATTGAAAGGCCAACAAGTGGATGTTTACGTCATGCACCAGGCAGTGAACGCCTGAAGCAATAGTACTCCCTGTAACTTTAGAAGAGAACAGCAGACTATTAATATTCGTCAAACGGAAGCCTGAAAAACAATCAGAATAATTCGATTCTAGGACGGAGCACATTGGTCTAATAATTATCGTCAAACGGCAGCCTGAAATCGAGCTGCCGTAATACGTCATGGCCTAGACCAGACTCGGGCCTGATATGATTCTCACGGCGAACTTCCTCCTCCCCCAAAACCTAATATTGTGACAATCTCTAGCTCTGGGAGTGAGTGTGCTGAGCCGGATCAGGACGAACAACGGGATCGAGCGCATCAACCGCGAGATCACGAGGAGGACGAGGGTCGTCGGGACCTTCCCGGACGGCAACTCAGTCCTCATGCTGGTGACGGCGAAGCTGAAACACATAGTGGAGCACGAGTGGGGCAAGAGGAGGTACCTGGACATGTCCAAACTAGAGGAGATGGACGAACTGAAGGAAAAGGCGGAGGGCCAGAAGAGGACGGGGCCGAGGACGGCAAAATCAATTTGCGAAAGAAATTTGCGGTACCTACTTGTTATAAAGCACCCAGCAGCCGTCGTGGGTAGCAATCTTCACACACACTGTGATGGGGACATTGTCATACCAACGACACAAATCCTTATGAGCTGTATGGAAGATAGAAATTAGCCACTCGCTACTTCTTTAAGCAGGCTTCAATCCTCCGCTATTGAAAACTAACTCGTCTAAGTTCCCCAAGAAGAGCATTAAGCTCGCTTCGACAAAGCGCGAAATGGACCGCAAGCATCCCCACGCAGAAAATAAAACCCCACAAAACGGATACGAAGGTCGTAATAGCCATAAAAGCAATTGACTCAGCGAACATGCAGGCCATCATCTTGGGATTACGGTTTTCATATACGCTTCCTAGATAAATTGTCCCAATGGCATATCTCATAGAAACACCGAATAACGATGCGAGAACCGATGCGACGGGCGTATCAAAGACCATAATGGCCATCACCTGAGCGGCCAACGTGCACAAAACGGCCAACACGTTTATGACAAGGAGCACCCGAGGCTCACACCTCACCTTTATAAACGTCACCACTGTAAGGTTTGTTTGTATCTCAAATAGGCATACAGGAAACAGGAATGCAAGATACGTGAGGGCGTCTTCATACTGTGGAAGCCAAAGCCCCACCAAGATACGCAGAGGCGCATACAGCAGCATGGCAACGGGCAAGATGGCACCAAGGCAGTCCCTGAGACGAATATAGTGGATCCTCATTTTCTCGCGACCAACAGAGCGCATTGCCGGAAATAGAACCATGGCCGCTTGAGAAACGAACACTAATGCAAAGTTCACAATGGATAAAGATAAAGAAACCTGGCCAAACGCAGCAAGTCCCCAAACATGGTCTATCACAATGCGAGACATACCCATGATGAGCTGCGCCGATACATTGGCTATCGTAAGTACGACACCAAGCTTCATAGAACGCAGCGTTTCCCGTGCCGATTGACGAAAGCCCAATGAACCTACCCTGGCGAAATCGCGCGCTTTCCAAAGGAGATAGGATAAAGTGATCGCCTGCGCTGCTAGATAGAAGAAGACATAAACTTCGAAATCTTTAATCCGGAGTCCAATACACAAAAGAAGCAGGATTAAATAAATTCCACGATTTACAATCGTTGAATATGATGCAATCTTCGTCTCATTCATTGCTTGAAACACAAACGAAATATAAAAAGACAAGTTGGAAAGCAGGAGATACGAAGAAGAGGCCAGGATTACAAAAACCCTATCGCCAGATTCGCAAAACAGCCCATATCCAGCAATGATGAGCGCTGCGACAAGTTGATAAGAGGCACCAACGTTGAACTCGCTACGAATTAGACTTTTATCTATAGCATCGCGACTTTCTCCGCCGTGCTGAAGATAGATACCGTCATTCAAGCCCAGCTGGAAAAAGCTCACATAACTGGTGTAAAAAACAAACAGCTGCCAATAAGCGAACTCTTCTACACCCAGAATCTTAGGAACAAGCAGGGTCGTAACTACACTGCAAATGAAGGAGACCCCCTGCGCGCCAAAAGCCGTAAGAAGATCACTTATAAGCTTCTTATAATTCAAAACTGCCTCCCGGGCATCGAGCACGAGCCTAAATCTAATATCTGAGAATTTATTAAAAAATAAGACATCATATTACAAGCAAGTATCGGTTCTTTGCGAAGTCGAATACTCAATACAGCAAAGTGCTACGGTCCAGACATAAAAAAACGGATAATCGGTAAAGCCGTGCAGAATCAAACCCGAGACAAGTAAGACGACGCATGGAAGTAGCGAAGAGGCCGTTGCCCCGCGATGCAACTCAAAACTAATGAATCGGATTAGTGCCGCTATAAGAATCGCAGTACCGATTACTCCAAATAACGTTATCGATTCAATGTATATGTTGTGACAATGGTGCAAATTCTCGTAAACCATGGTCGACGAATATACATCAAATCCTATGCCCTTAAAAAACATTGGCAACCCGATTCGATTCCACATCCCAATAT
>ERZ1035001.613-NODE-613-length-17756-cov-11.688153_pt1 | contig 17756 bp, 17 predicted proteins | sample MGYA00520685_ERZ1035001 | MGnify/ENA primary metagenome ERZ1035001 (study PRJEB33766, sample SAMN09781749) | gut metagenome | biome: gut microbiome | host: Homo sapiens | place: Madagascar | study: EMG produced TPA metagenomics assembly of the PRJNA485056 data... | reverse complement strand
TTGTATGAAGTTCTGAAGGTACAGAAAGAAAAGACCGATGAGGTCTTTTTTTTGTATTATAACATGAGACAGAGGGACACTTCTTGTGACAAAAGAAGCGTCCCCGAGGGAGAGGTATGGAACAGCAGCATCAGATACATACAATTTCACCAGTGTATAATGAACATTCTCGTATTTTGATATTGGGGAGCTTTCCTTCAGTCAAATCAAGAGAGGCAGGATTCTTTTATGGACATCCGCAGAATCGTTTTTGGAAAGTGCTTGCAAATGTATTTCAGGCAGAGGTACCTGGTACGATAGAGGAGAAGAAAGCATTTTTATTGGAACATAGAATTGCTGTGTGGGATGTGATCGGACAATGTGAGATTACAGGTTCTTCCGATAGCTCAATTCGGAATGTCGTTCCGAATCCGATTTCAAAAATCTTAGAAACCACAAAGATAGAACAGATCTTTGTGAACGGGAAAAAGGCAGAGCAGTTATATCAGCGATATATTTATCCGCAGACAAAAAGAAATGCCATCTGTCTGCCTTCTACCAGTCCGGCAAATGCAAGCTGGAACCTCGAGAAGCTGACAGAGGCATGGAAGATTGTTTTAGGTTGAGGTAAAGGTTTTGATCATAATTTTAATCAATAGGAATGCCGCGTCAGAGATGGAATCACTTGTCTCGCGTGGCAATTTCTTTTTTGTCTGAATGATCGTACGGATATCTTTTAATTTCAATGTAAGAAAATCGTCGACGGTCTCAATACCGGCTGCGTCCAAAATCTGAAAAACGGCTTCTACGATTTCTTTGCGCTTTTCTCTTGGGATTAACGCAATCCATTCCCGGATTGCCTGATTTGCAAGCAGGCTTTGATTGGCAGGTGTAACAGCGTGTACAAAATGATTTCCAAGCACTTCCCAGGACATGGCGTCGTGCTGCTTCAATCCCTTATTTTCACTTTTAATAACAATATAGTCTTCCTGATGTTCAAATAACCGCCCAACCACAGAGGATTCTGGGACAATCGTTGTAATAAGGGGCAATAGATTCTGGTATGCTGCACTTGCCACAACGTCTTTCGAAAATCCTGGTCCATCGTTGTTGTAGATAGCGATAATCTGATCACGCAGAGATTTTTCGCAATACATTCCAGCATAGATAGCGAAGTTTCCGCCTTTGGAATGTCCTCCCAGACGAAGCGGAGTGTCCAGATTCTTAAGGGTATTTAAATAAGCCAGTGATTTTTCCTGTCCCGGTGTCTGCTTTAGATAAAGCATATTAAAATCCTCATGCCAGCCGACAAGCGTTGCATCTGTTCCTGAAAATGCAATATAGGTGCTGTTGTCTGGTAATTTGATCGTGATAGCAGAAAATTGTGACTGCTCCTGTTCATTGATATCATTTACATAGCGGGATAATTGTACATTTTTAAAACGTACACTTTTCGCCATTTCTTTAAATACCAGAATCGCGTTTTTGGTCATGGAGACATGATTGAGTAATTCCTGTTCGTTATTCTGCTTGAAAAACAGTTTGGCTGCGTCGAGCAGAGAGATCGTCGGTTCTTCGTCCCCGGGAACAATATTATTCAGTTCTACATAGACTAACTGCGACAGAATCAGGTTGTCAATTTCATTAAAGGAATCCTGTGCAAAAGTCAGGTCTCCACGCCATTTCATATAATCAATGATATTACTCATGAAATACCCCCTTTAATGGTTTCTTTCATAAAATAAATTAGAGATATTGTACCATATATGGACGGAAATTATAGAGATAAATAAAAATTTAATAGAAAGTTCATTAATTTCTTGCGTGGGAGTTTTTTTGTACACATAAAAGGGTAAGATGAGTACAACAAAGCGGGATCGATGAGATTTGACTGAAAGAAAGGACGCGTATGAAAATGAGACAATATGTAAACAGTAATAAAATTATAGAGGGTATCTATGTGTGTAGTGCGGTGATTGGCGGAATAATCGTTACGTCCATGCCGTTATTGGGAGCGATGTTGTTAGTCGTCGCATTTTTAGCAGGACGTCTTGTGAAACTGGTTACGATTAGACAGATTCAAATTCGGGCAGAATTAAGGACAGAAGGTTGGAATAGCAATTGATTTTTGGATTGAAATTGGCTATGATAACAGTAGGACTGTTCCATAGGGACAATAAAATATATGCACACAAGGAGAGGATGGAATTATGGGAAATTATGTAATTAGCTGTTGTTCAACAGCCGATCTTTCAAAAGAGCATTTTGATGCGATAGATGTAAAATATATATGTTTTCACTTTGAACTGGATGGAAAGCAGTACGAGGATAATCTGGGTGTCAGCATTCCGTTTGACGAGTTTTATTCCCGTATGGCAAATGGCGCAGATACAAAGACTTCTCAGGTAAATGCAGAGGAGTTCGAAGAATATTTCCGGCCATTCTTAGAGCAGGGACTGGATATCTTGCATGTGAGTCTGTCATCTGGAATCAGTGGTGTTATCAATTCGGCAAATATCGCGAAGGAGACGCTACAGGAGGAGTTCCCGGATCGTAAGATCTATGTTGTTGATTCCCTGGCGGCATCTTCGGGATACGGTTTGTTGATGGATAAATTGTCGGAGCTTCGGGCACAGGGGAAGACGATTGATGAGGTTCGCGATTTTGTAGAGGAACATAAGCTGAATCTGAATCATTGGTTTTTCACTTCTGATCTGACATTCTTCATTAAGGGCGGCAGAGTAACAAAGACGGCTGGATTTATTGGTTCGGTGTTGAATATCTGCCCACTTTTGAATGTGGACTATGAGGGAAAATTGATTCCACGGTATAAGATCCGTACAAAGAAAAAGGTAATTCAGGCAATCGTAGACCGGATGGAGGAATGTGCCGAGGATGGATTGGATTATTCCGGCAAATGTTATATTTCCCAGTCTGCCTGCTATGACGATGCACGGGCAGTTGCGGATCTGATCGAAGCGAAGTTCCTGAAGTTAAATGGAAAGGTAGAGATCAATCACATTGGTACCACAATCGGCAGTCATACAGGACCGGGTACGGTAGCGTTATTCTTCTGGGGTAAGAAGCGTGTGGACTGATGCAACTGTCGGTGGCGCATATGGGAAATGAGGAAACGTGATATGTATAAGATAGAGAGCCATATGCCAGGGAGATTATATGGAAGAACAGATATACAAGATAATTCGAATTGATGAGGACGATTTTGGCTGCGAGGGTAGACCGGAAGGACAGGAACCGATGGTGCGTGTCGTATTGGAGGCAGATACCGGAGAGACAATGATCGTGATGATGGAAGATGCCTTGATGTATACACGTAAGCTGGATGTCGGTGGACTGGCAATCGTAGGTGCAGATGGTTTGTTGTATGCACCGGGGGCGGTTATGTCGATGGAAGAAGTGCTTGAAGTGCCGGTTGATTTTGAAAAGCAGGCGGCATGGATGGAGAATTACTGGGATGCGGTGGATGAATTAGAGGATATGGAGTAGTACAAGCGATGGCAAAATCGGAAAATCAAAAATTAAAATTGTTATACATTCGGAAATTTCTGTTAGAACAGACAGATAAAGACCATCGCGTGACTACAGCACAGATTATTGATGAATTGACGAAACACGAGATCAAGGCAGAACGGAAGAGTATTTACGATGATATTGAATGTCTCCGATCGTTTGGAATGGATATCAAACGGGTGCAGAAGGATCGTACATACAGTTATTATGTTGCCAACCGTCCGTTTGAACTGCCGGAATTAAAGCTTCTGGTGGATTCTGTGCAGTCCGCGAAATTCATTACAAAGAAAAAGACGAATGAACTGATAAAAAAGATTGAAAAGCTTGCGGGAAAGTTCGAGGCATCACAGTTGCAACGACAGGTTTTTGTCGCAGGACGTGTAAAAACGATGAATGACAGTATCTATCGAAATGTAGATCATCTGCATGCTGCAATCTCAGAAAATTCACAGATCCAGTTCCATTATTTTCAGTGGAATGTGAAGAAGGCGGCGGAGCTTCGTAAGGGTGGTGCATTTTATAAGGTAAGCCCTTGGGCGCTTACTTGCAGTGATGGGAACTATTATCTGGTTGCGTATGACGAGCAGGAGGAGAAAATCAAGCATTTCCGGGTGGATAAGATGCTGGATATTCAGATGACAGAAGAAAAGCGACTTGGCAGGGAAGTCTTTAATGAGTTTGACACGGCTGTCTATGATAAGAAGATGTTTGGCATGTTTGGGGGAACGGAAGAGCGTGTCAAGCTGCTATGTGATAATGAATTGGCAAACGTGATTCTGGACCGGTTTGGCAGGGATGTAAATTTGATTCCGAAGGGCGAAAAGCAGTTCACAGTAAATGTGGATGTTGCAGTCAGTCGGCAGTTTGTATTCTGGGTAATGGGACTTGGCGATGGAGCGAAAATTGTAGCCCCGGAGTCAGTTGTTTCGCTTGTGCAGGCAGAAATTGAGCGGCTGCAATTACAATATAAGAAAGAATGAACCAGGGATTTGGACGAAGAAAGACAGGAGCACATCGTAAATGGTGTGCTCTTTCTGTTTACTGTGAAAAACTGACAAATTTATGATCTGTATATTGTAAATTTGACGAAAATGTGGTTTTATAGGATGTAGGGGAACTAGAGACTATTATAAATAAGAAGGGAAATTTTATTATGCCAGTTTTTGATTTTTCAAGCTCGTCAAGCTCATCGAAGGAGCAGGCGAAGCCTGTCTGTACATATACATCATTTCTTTCCGATGCAAAAGAGAAAACACCGGAAGAACCAATCTTAGTGTTAGATAATACGAAACGGCAGTGGTCACATCATGCGTCCGGTATGTTTGCAAATCAGAGTAAGCGGACGGCGTTTGAGTTTAACGATACGGATGGAACATGGTCGGCAGATATTCTGCGCGTGGATGCGCGGTTTATCAGTCTGATCAAATGGCTCGGCGATAACCGGATTCCAATCCGTCTGTCTGGACAGAACATGGGGGATGGCTATGCCGTCTATAAGATCCGGGAGACTGCATATGGCGGTGCGACAAAGTTGTCTGCAGAAGATGGTTTCCTGCAGTTTATGATCGAGCGCCTGCTTGCAAGCAGTGCGGCAGAGGAAGTTGAGGAGGACGAGGACGCGGACGAAGTCGGTGATGAGATGAAGCTGACAAGCCTGCAGAGTATTTCCGATTTCATGATGTGCGCAGGTAAGACGATGCCGGACAATATCCGCCTGTGGGCACGAAGAAATCTTGCCGTTGCTCGTTCGAGTGAGGTGTCACAGGAGGAACGACGTCATGCGCAGCGAGCACTATCCATCATGCTGAACGTGCAGTGGAAGAGTAATTATTTCGAGGCGATAGATCCGAAATGGGCGAGAAAAATCTTAGATGAAGAGCTGTACGGACTAGAGCGCGTCAAGCAGAGAATCATGGAGACAATCATCCAGATCAACCGGACACATACATTACCGGCGTATGGACTGCTCCTGGTAGGACCGGCAGGAACCGGAAAATCACAGATTGCGTATGCGGTAGCAAGGATTCTGAAACTGCCTTGGACAACGCTTGATATGAGTTCCATCAAGGATCCGGAGCAGCTTACTGGAAGTTCCAGAATCTATGCGAATGCCAAGCCGGGAATTATCATGGAAGCGTTCTCGAATGCAGGTGAATCGAATCTGGTATTTATCATCAACGAGCTGGATAAGGCGGCATCCGGCAAGGGAAACGGAAACCCGGCGGATGTGCTTTTGACGCTTCTGGATAACCTTGGATTTACAGATAATTATATGGAATGTATGGTGCCAACGACAGGAGTTTACCCTATTGCAACGGCAAACAACAAGGAAGATATCAGTGCACCGATCATGTCGAGATTCGCGGTGATTGATATTCCGGATTATACATTTGAAGAAAAGAAGATTATATTCACGAAGTTCGCAATGCCGAAGGTACTGAAGCGCATCGGGCTTCGGGAAGAGGAGTGTGTTGTGACAGATGCGGGCTTAGATGCGGTGATCCATCAGTTTGAGAATACGACGGGAATTCGTGATATCGAGCAGGCGGCGGAACATCTGGCAGCAAATGCCTTGTATCAGATCGAGGTAGAGCATGCAGGGCATGTGGTATTTGATGCTGCACAGGTAGAGACGTTGTTTGCATAATGGGATAGAGGAAAACAGGGAGTTTAATAAAAAATGTGTGAAAAGTTGGAGTTCAATGAGAAGTACAAAGCATTTACAGAAGTCTTGCACCGGGAGGTTCAGACCTTCGAACAGTGTGAGGAAGATGTGGTGCAGGCACTTGCGATTGTTGCAGACGATCTGAAGCTTGGCAAAGTGAAATATGAGCTGGATGCTCCGGTATCTAAGATCCGTCCGCACGGGGAGCATCGGGTTGGAAAATTATTTGATAATCAGAAGGGGGCATATGGAAAAGCAAAGCATCAGGTATTTGTACTGCCGGATGGCGGAACAATGACGTTTTCCGTTTATCCGTGTGAGGATGTGGACTACTCAAAGGAAGAACAGGATACGCAGCAGATTTTGCTGAAGGAGATATATATTCAGTTTAGCCGTGTTATGATGCAGGGATTACTGCGCGGCGTATTGCTGACGGATATGGCAACCGGTGTTGCGAATCCGGAGGCGTTTATGCAGTTTATTGGCAAACAGTTAGCGACCGGACAGATTCATACATACACGGTATTTTTCTTCAATGTGCATAATTTCAAATATGTGAATAAGATTTTCCCTTATGAAGAGGGGGACGTTATATTACGCAATTACGCCGGAATGGTAGATAAGATGTTGCTGGATGATGAGATTGTCGCGCGTCTGGGTGGCGATAATTTTGTCGCGTTGGTGAAGAATGAACGGAGTGAAATTATTTTATCGAAGCTCCAGAATCTCCGGCTGTATCATCGGACCGAAATCAAGGAAAAAGAGTTTGTATTCGGGGCGACGATCGGTGTCGGTAAGCTGGAAGATATCCGGGCACCGCGTGATGTTATGGCACGCGCAAGTATTGCATATCAGGCTGCCAGACAGAAGGGCAGCGGAACGGTTGCATTTTATTCGACAGAGATCCAGAATAAAATAATGGAGGCACAGGGAATCATTGCAAGCTTTCTTCCTGCGCTCGAGGCACATGAATTTGTGGTCTATTATCAGCCGAAGGTCGATGTCAATACGAACAAAATCTGTGGTGCAGAAGCGTTGGTACGTTGGATGCATGAGGGCAGACTGATTCCACCAGTGCAGTTTATTCCACAGCTTGAGCGGGAAGGAAGCGTGTGCAGGCTTGATTATTATGTATTGGAAGAAACATGTCGGTTTATCCGCAAGCGGCTGGATGAAGGAAAAAAAGTTCCGTGTATCTCTGTGAATTTCTCCAGAAGACATCTGGAGGAAGATTATCTGGTGAAAAAGATTGTCAATGTGATTGACAAGTACGGTATCGATCATGGTTATATCGAGATTGAGCTGACAGAGAGTGAGGATTTTCAGAACTATGAGATTATGTCGGAGATTGTCGATGGACTTCGCAGCGAAGGTATCGCAACTTCGATTGATGATTTTGGAACCGGTTATTCATCCTTGAACATGATCAAGAAGGTAGATCTGAATGTGATTAAGATTGATAAGTCATTTATTCCAATGGAGACAGAATATCCGGGCAAGGAGACGGACATGGTAATGTTTGTCAGTATCGTTGATCTGGTGCGCAAGCTCGGGAAGAAGACGATTGCAGAAGGGGTAGAGACGAAGGAACAGTTACGGTATTTAAGACAGGTTGGCTGTGATATTGTGCAAGGATATGTATTTGATAAGCCGATGCCGGAAAGCGAATTTGAAGTACGGCTGGAACAGGGATATAAGGATGAGGAGTAACGATGGGTAGTGAAGAAAAACGATATGCATTATTGATTGATTCGGATAATGTATCTGCCAAATATATAGATACAATTTTTGATGAATTGGCGGACCGTGGTATGGTAACGGTGCGAAGAATCTATGGGGACTGGGCGCGAAGTGTCAATGGATGGAATCGAGCAACTTTGCTTCGAAATTCCATCGTTCCGATCCAGCAGTTCGCCTATACCCAGGGTAAGAATGCGACGGATTCGGCGATGATTATTGATGCGATGGATCTGCTCTATACTGGAAATCTGGATGGATTCTGCCTGGTGTCGAGTGACAGTGATTTTACCCGGCTGGCAGAGCGTCTGCGAGAGGCTGGTAAGGAAGTAGTCGGCATGGGTGAGAACAAGACGCCGGAAGCATTTGTCAAGGCGTGTACGAGCTTCAAAATGCTGGATGCGCTCATTCGCGAAGATATCTCACAGGTCACGGATGAGAAAAATGTTGCGAAAGTATCAACCGAGAAAAATGAAAACAGCTCGAATATTACAAGCATTAAGTCTATTCAGAAGGTAATCTATGATATCATTGATGGCAATGCTGATAATAATAAACTGACGCATGTCGGCGAGATTGGAAGCAAATTACAGGCTCGTTTCTCTGATTTCGATGTGCGGAATTATGGGTACTCGAAGCTTACAACATTTATAAATGAGGCATTTGGTAATTTCGAGGTCATTTCCCAGAATCGTCAGAATTATGTGAAGATTATCGATGATGTTGTACCGAAGAGGGAAATTGAGGAGCAGATTATTCAGATTCTGAAGAAGAATCCACAGAAGAACAGCAATATGGGACTCTTAAACAGTACGTTAAAAAATGAGAACCGGAATTTCAGTATCAAGAAATATGGATACAGCAAATTTTCCAGCTTCCTGAAGAGCTTTGGCTGTTTTAAGATTGATGGAGATAAGGTGTCGCTACAGTAGGCGGGTATATATGCTATATATGAGAGCAGAAGTGAACGATACGGATGAAAGCGAAAAATAAGCATAAGGAGACGACATATGGGCAAATCCGGAATGAACGAAATCGAAGAAGATACAGCAAAAGAGACTGGGATGCAAGAACAGGGCAGGAAGAACAAACACAAAAGGAATAAAGATAAAGGGCAGAAGCTTTCTGCCCGCGATGTAACAAAGCTTCTGAAGTGGGTGATCATCTTAGCGGTCGTAGTTATTCTGGTTGTGGTTGGCTATAAGCTTGCAAAGCAGCTTGGATGGTTCGGGTTGAAACCGAAGGTAGAGACGACGATCCTTACAAGCAGCCAGCTAGAACAGGTGTTGCAGATAGATGATTTATCAGTCTGTGAGATTACCTACAACGGTGTGGCAGAGGTGCCGCAGAAGAATCATCCGACGAAGGTTGCCTACTATGTCTCTTATGAGGCTGAAGTGAAGGCAAGTATCAACATGGCAGATATTGATGTTCAGATCGATGACAATGTCGGAGAAGGGCAGGCGAAGAAAATCATTGTGACGCTGCCGCAGTTGCAGGTCAAGCAGATCGATGTCGATATGGCTTCGCTTGACTATATGTTTGTCAAGAAGAGTGCGAACACGGCAGATGTATCCGAGGAAGCGTATGCGGCATGTATCGCGGATGCAGGTTCTGAATGCCGGGGAAATGAAGTGTTCTTACAGATGGCGAAAGAAAATTGTGAGAATACAGTCAAGGCACTGCTCATGCCGATCATAGAGAATCAGGATGAGTCGTATGAACTGGTGATTCAGTAGGGGACGAAGGAGGAGAAACAAATGAAGAAATTAAAGAAATTCGTGGTCCTTTGTCTTGCAGTTATTATGCTGTTCACTGCATGTGGAAAAAAAGGTGAAGAAGTAACGAAAGAATTGAGCATTACGCAGATGCAGACAATCTGTGAGCTGGCAACACTCAAATGTTATTATCATAATGTGGCAAAGCTGACGAAGGAAAAGGAAGTTCTGTGGTGGGATACATCGGCAGAGCTTTGGATCGAGTATTCCGGCATCGTAAAGCTCGGTGTGGACATTGCGAATCTGGATATGCAGGTAGATGGCGATCAGGTAACGATCACGATGCCAAAGGCAGAGGTGCTTAGCTGTCAGGTGGATCAGACGTCGTTAAATGAAGACTCCTATTACACAACCCGTGAAGGACTTGGCGCAGAGAAGATCAATGCGGACGATCAGACGGAAGCAATCAAGACTGCACAGGAAAATATGCTGGAGAATGTCCAGTCGGATGAATCCCTGTTGCAGCAGGCGCAGCAGCGGGCACAGGAGCTGTTAGAGCAGTATGTGAAGAACGTCGGTGATGCGATGGGCAAAACGTATGAAGTGAGTTTTGTGATTGCGGACGAAGCCGGAACTAATACAGTAAGTACAGATGAAAGTGATAATTGATAGGAATGAAAAAGAGCCGTTGCGATTGCAACGGCTCAAGTTCTTTGAGGGGAGGGAGTTTCGATTTATGTTAATCCTCGTCCTCGACATCTCTACGCAGATAAATCAGTTTTCGGAATGCTGGTACGATCTGTGCAGCAACGACTGCTTTCACAAGATCAAGTGCAATAAAAGGAAGAAAACCGGCTACAAAAGCAGCCTTGATACTGCAACCTGATGCGATCATAATCCAGAGAGAACCGACTGCATCAACGAGAACAGCGGATAACATAGCGACAATAGTATAACGGATACGATTGTACTTCTTTCCGCGAAAGATCGGAATCAAAATGGCGATGAAGATAAAGGCGAAGGAAAAACCGCCATATGTGCCAAATAAATATCCCGGACCTGCCTGTCCACCAACGAATACCGGAACACCGACCAGTCCGAGTAACATCCAGATCAGTCCGATGAAGAAGGATTCTGCAAGTGGAAATACAAGTGCAATCAGGGTGATTACAAAATTCAAAAGAGTGATGTGTGTTCCGTTTGGCAGCGGGATGCTGATATAAGCGGATACACACAGGATGGCTGCGAAAAGTGCCATCATGACAATTGAGTAGGTTGAAAATTTGCTTTTTGTTTTTGTGTCCATTTCTTTTTCTCCATATTTTCTGTTATAATAGCCATGCTATTGTTGAATTCATAGCAGGTACATGATGTAGAATAGCAGATGAAAATAAGAATGTCAACCTAAAATGGGCAGAAAAGTTGACATTACAAACTTTGGGAAATATAATAGGAAACATTGAGTGAGAAAATGAAGAACAAATTTGAAAAAATATTTGAACAACTGGCTGATTTTCATATGCTTGATGGATACGATGGTTGGATGATCGGGGCGTGTGTGTATGCGCAGCGGGGAGCGGCAGGAGAACGCGTATCAGGCACAGAATTTGGCTGTGGGAATGATCTGACAGTAGTTCAAAATCAGAAAATCAAAATTCAAAATTCCTGCAAGTCCGAGATTGTGAAGAAAACTGCAAGCTTTGCGGTTATGCGGAATCAGATGGAAGAGGATGGAATCGTGTATCAGCTGGAGTTGCATGTGGTAAGGCCGGAGGTGCAGGGGGCAGTTACTAGCAAACAAGCAGGTATGGAAAAAAATATGGCCATGAATGTCGAGAAATCAAAGCTGGAAGAACAGCGGATGAATCTACACCATTCGGTTGGAACGGAAGAAAACGCGGACACAGGCGGGGAAAAAACGTTTTCATTTACGCATTCCGATATCCTTCGATTTGTGGATGCCGTAGGCGATACGAATTCGATTCACCGGACGGCGCATGCGGTTGTGCCGGGGCTTTTGATGGTGGAGAGGATGCTTGATATGTGGATGAAAAAACAGCCGGAAACGGAAACTGATGTAGAGTTGCAGGCAGGAATGAAGAACGAGACGCAGGCAGGAGTGCAGACGGAAACCGAAAATGAGATGCAGACAGACATGCAGAATAGCAGGGAATTTATTTGCAGATTCCGTTTTGAAAAACCCGTATTTGTGGATGAGAAGCTGCAGGTGGAGGCAAGAACCGAACGCGGAAAGCAGATCTATGAATGTAAACGAGAGGATAGGGAAATCGTATGGAACATGCGTATATTATAGACGGACGCCGCAGCTATATCGGTGTCGAAAATGGAATGTATAAACATCTGCCAGCCGAGGTGCTTGCGGCGGAGGTACTCTGTGCGCTTGTACCGGAAGATGTACGTCAGACTGTCGATGAGGTGATCGTCGGAAATGGAGTTGGAGCCAGTGGAAATATTGGCAGACTGGCAACGCTTACGGCACATTTCCCACAGGCGGTTCCCGCGTACACAGTGGATATGCAGTGTGGATCGGGATTGGAAGCACTGACGATTGCCGCGGCGAAGATCCGAAGTGGACAGGCAGATCTGATTGTGGCAGGTGGCGTGGATAGTTCATCAACGGCACCGCGACGTGCGTATAACCGGAATCATCCGGACTATGAACGCTATGGAGGCGAGGAATCCTTTTATTCCGTCGCAAAATTTGCACCGGGCGAGCATGATCCGTATGCGATGATCCGCGGCGCAGAGCGTGTGGCACTGGATGTGCAGATGACCAGACAGGAATTAAATAAATGGGTATTACGTTCACATTCTCTCGCAAAACAGGCAAGAGAAGCTGGCGTGCTAGAACCATATCTGGTCGGCGTGCAGGGGGCAACTGCAGACGCGGGTATCAGGGATCGCATAAGTGAACGATTCTTAGATAAGCTACCACCGCTTTTGCCGGACGGAGCGATACTAACAGCCGGAAATACATGCTTGATGCATGATGGTGCGGCATTTTTGATGGTGGCATCGGAGCGGTATGTAAAGGAGCATAATCTGACACCGCTTGCGGAAATCGTTGATTCCGTAACGGTTGGCGGGAACCCGGACAAAAGCCCGGAGACAGCAATACTTGCCATTCAGAAATTACTTGCCAAGACGAAACATACGGCGGAAGATATCGCGGTATTTGAATGTAATGAGGCATTTGCAGTAATTGATGCGCTTTTTGCGCGTGCCTATCCGGAAGCAGTTGACCATTACAACCGGTATGGTGGGGCGCTCGCATATGGACATCCATATGGCGCCTCGGGCGGTATTATTACGATACATGCATGCCGGGCGCTGCAGGAGACACCGGGCTATGCAGTATGCAGCATTGCGGCAGCCGGCGGCATCGGACATGCGCTGTTGCTGCGGGCGGGAGGAATGTAACATGCAGTATATTGATTATCTGACAAAACAACCATCGGACAAAGACGCAATCATCATCAATGGTGATCGCTATACATACGGAAAGCTCTATGTGCTTGTGCAGGATGCACGCGCGCGCCTTCCGCAGGTTGCAGAAAAACATCTGTATCCGATTCGGGAGACCGGAATCCTGAAACAGTTGGTTTTATTTTTGGCGTGTGCGGGAACAAATCAGGTACCAGTTATCGTGCCGGCGGACAGCAAACTTGAAGTAACAGATCCGCTGTTTGATACGCCCGTGCCGGAGCGCGCGGTGATGGCAGTGATGACATCCGGCACAACCGGGATTCCGAAGATTTTATTCCGAAGCTTTGAAAGTTGGGCGGATTTCTTCACGGTTCAGAATGAAGTGTTTGGCGTGGATGCGGACAGCCGCCTGTTCGTGCAGGGAAGCCTTGCATTTACCGGGAATCTGAATCTCTATATGGCACAGCTTGCGGCAGGCGGCACGCTGATTGCGGAGGATGTATTTCTACCGGGTAAATGGGAACAGGTGATGGCACGCGAAAGGGCGAACGGCATTTACCTGATTCCGTCCAAGTTACTTATGCTGCCTCGTGTATTTAAGGGTGTAAATGCGAATATCCGCACGATCATTTCGGGGTCGCAGAGCCTTGGAAGAAATGATGCGGAAGTGTTGAAGAAGATATTTCCGAATACGGAGATTACATTATATTATGGTGCGAGCGAGCTGAATTATATCACGTACGTGAAGTCCGCGGACATGACGGAAGAGCGGAACCTGATCGGTAAGCCATTTCCGGGAGTGCGGGTGTTCATACAGGATGATGAAATGTACGTGGACAATGCATTTCACGTGGAGAATATTACGGTACCGTATTCGCTTAGAGACAGCGGGCGGATGGATACGCAGGGAAATTTTTATTTCCTTGGGCGGACGGATGATATCGTCGGCGTGCGTGGACGCAAGGTGTCGATGATGAAGATTGAAAATGCGTTGGAGGAAGTCGCCGGTATCACAGAGGCGGCGGTCGTTCTGCTTCCGAAGGAAAAGGATGCGGACATGCCAGCGGAGATCGTGAGTGCATTTGTGACGGTGGAAGGCACGGACGTGCCAGAGAATCTGCGGCAGCAGTTGAAGACACGGCTTGCGGATTTTGAGATTCCGAAGCGGGTGATCGTGCTGGAGACGTTGCCGAAGAACACAAGTGGGAAAGTGGATAAGGCGCGGTTAAAGAAGATGTGGATAGAGCAAGAGCCACAATAAATTTATTTCACAGTATGGAGGACCGGACGGTGTTACGGGCAGAACAGGTAAGATTTCAATATAAAAAGCGGGATGCCGATGGAAATGTGATCGCGACGGAAGAAATCTTAAAGGGTGTAGATCTTACAATTAAAAAGGGCGAATTCATCGCGTTGCTTGGCAGAAATGGTTCCGGCAAGACGACGTTCTCGAAGCAGTTAAATGCAATCCTTCGACCGTCAGAAGGTATGGTAACCGTAGATGAGATGGGAACCAGGGATGCGGAGAAGCTGTACGATATTCGCCAGCACGTCGGTATGGTGTTCCAGAATCCAGACAATCAGATGGTGGCAGCAAATGTGGAAGAAGAGGTTGCATTCGGCCCGGAGAATCTGGGTATGGAGTCAGATACCATCGTGGCACGTGTGAAACAGGCACTCGAACAGGTGCGGATGTGGAAGCGGAGAAAGACGGCACCAAATCATCTGTCGGGCGGACAGAAACAGCGGATTGCGATTGCAGGAATTCTTGCGATGCATCCCGATTATATCGTCTTAGACGAGCCGACTGCGATGCTTGATCCGAAAGGGCGGAAAGAAGTGATGGAAGCGTTACAGCGGTTGAATCAGGAACAGGAAATGACTGTGATACTGATTACGCATGATATGGAAGAGGCGGCACTTGCGGGTCGGGTAATTCTGCTTGCAGACGGACAGGTAAGATTCGATGGAACTCCGGAGGATTTCTTCGGAGAGGATGCGCTGCTTGCGGAGATGGGCATGGAGGCACCGCTTTCTTATCGTGTGAGGAAATTAATAGATAGTGATGTGTTCGAGAAAAAGATTGGAGATGCGAGAGTAGAGGAGGCTACGATTGACAAAAGGGAAAAAGTAGCAGAATATGATAAAACTGGAAGAGAATGGGAAGCAAGCTCTGAGCTGGTAGATAAGAAAAAAAACAAAAAGGCTGAAGCAGAGACAGATGAAAAAAATCAAGCTCTCCTCTCTCTGCAACACGTAAGCTATATTTACAGTCCGGGAACAGCATATGAGAAGGTTGCTTTAGACGACGTGAATCTGTCGCTTGGCAAGGGGGAGATTGTTGGACTTGCCGGACATACCGGTTCTGGTAAATCCACCATGATACAACTCCTGAACGGGTTGCTGAAACCGACCAGCGGAACAGTTACATTTGAGGGAAAGGATATTCATGCAAAGGGATATTCTGGGAATTATCTGCGCAGTAAGGTTGGCATGGTGTTCCAATATCCGGAACATCAGATGATCTGCGATACCGTGTGGGAGGATGTCGCATTTGGACCAAGTAAGCAGGGCTTGACCGGGGAAGCATGCGAGACGCGTGTGGAGGAAGCACTTCGGTTTGTTGACCTGCCAGAGAAATATTATCAAGCATCGCCATTGCAGCTATCGGGCGGACAGAAGCGGCGTGTGGCGATTGCAGGTGTGCTTGCGATGCATCCGGAATATATCATATTGGACGAGCCGGCAGCGGGATTAGACGCAGCAGGAAAGCGCGAAATATTCGACCGGATCCGGCGGATGAGCCGGGAGCAGGGAATCGGAGTTTTACTTGTCTCGCATAGTATGGAGGACCTGGCGGAATACGCAGACCGGATCATTGTGCTGGACGATGGAAAGAAGATATTGGATGACCGACCTGCAGAAGTATTTGCCGAGAGGGAAACGCTGGAAACCTGCGGGTTGGATGTGCCGGAAGCAGTGAAATTTGCCGATCGCCTGCGTGCGGAGGGGTATGCGATACCACAGACTGTGATACGGGAAGAGGAATTGCTGGAAACCCTGCGTGCTTGTGTGGGTGACAGTATGCAGGAATCAATGGAAAAGAAGTCACTTGACAGGGCGGATATGCAGGAAGTATCGGAAGAAAGATATTCTGACATGCAACGAGGAGATACGCTATGATTCGAGACATTACAATTGGACAATATTATCCTTCGGATTCCCCGATTCATCATCTGGACCCTCGTGTGAAACTATTTGCAACGCTGCTCTACATCATCAGCTTGTTTCTCTCCAAAAGCTTCGTGGTATTTGCTGTGGCAGGTGTGGTATTACTCGTCTGCATCGTGATATCGAAGGTTCCGTTTCGCTATATGATCAAGGGCTTAAAGCCGGTCTGGATTTTGCTGGTATTTATCTGTATCGTAAATGTATTCTTCGGAAAAGGGGATGTGCTGTATTTTCATTGGCGGTTCATCCATATCTACCGGGAAGGCATCCTGCAGGCACTGATGCGTGTCGTGCGGCTGGTAGAACTGATCCTGGGTTCGTCACTTATGACTTACACGACGACACCGACCGAGCTTACCGACGGGCTGGAGAAAGCATTTCATCCGCTCGAAAAGCTGCATGTGCCGGTGCATGAGATTGCACTCATGATGTCAATCACGCTCCGCTTCATTCCGATTCTGATTGAAGAGTTAGACCGGATCATGAAGGCACAGACGGCACGAGGCGTGGATTTCGAGGCAGGAAATGTGTTCCAGAAGTTGAAACGTACCGGACGGATTCTGATGCCGCTTTTTGCATCGGTAGTCGGACGCGCCGGAGATCTCGCACTCGCGATGGAAGCGCGTTGTTATCAGGCAGGCAGACCGAGAACGAAGATGTATCCGCTTCGATATGCACGTGCGGATGGTGTCGTGTATGTGCTGGCAGTTGTGTATCTGGCAGGGATGATCGTGATGAAGGTAATAATTGGATAGAAGCACTGTGGTGTGCAGGTAAATGAAAATAAAATAGTTTTGGTAAAAGCAGGTTTGAAAAATAGCCTGCTTTTTTGATGCGCAAAAATATTCGCGAAAATTACATGGCCTTTTAGGAAACAAAAAGACATGCATTTCCAAAAAGGGTATTGCTATCACGTTTACGTGATGGTTTACGCTCGAATTATGGAGAAAGGTAGGCCATGATGAGCAAAATTAGCGAAGTGAGTAAACGAACTGGACTTAGTAAGAGAACACTCCAATATTACGATGATGAAGGTTTGTTGCATGTTCCCCGATCCCCGGATAATTACCGAATGTATGATGGAGAGACAATGCAGGAACAGATAGAGCTTATTACATCTATTCAGAAGCAGCATATGTTCCCCAAAATGCCCGAGGATGGAGTAAAAGGAACTTACGTGGAATTAGCGTCCAGATTACGGAAGAAAGAAAACAGGGAGGATTAAAAATATTATGAAGAAATTGTGGAAATTTATGAAAGCGGTTGTATTTGTTGTAATTATATTTGTGGTTCTGATATGTGCAATTGGCATGAAACAGAAACATCGTAAGCAGAAGAACAGTACATATATTTGGCCGGATAATGCATTGACGGCGATGATACCGAAACCGGAATCTAAAAAAGGAGAAGTTACCTTTGAGACGGAAGATACCTTTTCGATTGACGTG
>ERZ1035001.604-NODE-604-length-17957-cov-12.130153_pt1 | contig 17957 bp, 17 predicted proteins | sample MGYA00520685_ERZ1035001 | MGnify/ENA primary metagenome ERZ1035001 (study PRJEB33766, sample SAMN09781749) | gut metagenome | biome: gut microbiome | host: Homo sapiens | place: Madagascar | study: EMG produced TPA metagenomics assembly of the PRJNA485056 data... | reverse complement strand
ATGCTAATATATAAGTTATCGCAAACCGCGATAAACATATAGCATAAAATTCGCATATATCATATATGTGCAATTATCAGACTGTGTCATTGTCTATCAGCATGTACTTATTGCATTGTTACATTTGCTGGTTTCAGCGTCTGCAATGCATCATTAACAAATCAGATAAGGAAGTGAATATATGAATCAACAGGAATTTTCAGCAGTCACACCGGAGTTCGAGCGTTTGGCAAAATTATGTGAAAGCCACGATGTGATTGATCCCGAATTGTATACAAAATATCAGGTAAAGCGCGGGTTGCGCGATTTAGACGGCAAAGGAGTTCTGACAGGCCTTACAGAGATCTCCACAATCATCTCCTCCGAGGAGGTAAATGGTGTCACCATACCAATCGACGGTCAGCTCTACTACCGTGGAATTAACATTTATGATCTGGTCAGGGGCTTTACTTCCGAGAAGCGTTTTGGTTTTGAAGAAACAGTCTATCTTCTGCTCTTCGGTGAGCTGCCGAATAAAAAAGAGCTTGCAGATTTCAACACGCTGCTCGGTTCCTACCGGAAGCTGCCGCATTATTTTGCAAGAGACATTATATTAAAAACACCGACACCCGATATCATGAATGCTCTTGCGAAAAATATCCTCACACTCAGTTCTTACGATACAAACGCCATGGATGTCAGCATTCCGAACGTCCTTCGTCAGAGCATTGAGCTGATTGCGAATTTCCCGGCGCTTGCCGTGTACTCGTATCAGGCATACCGCCACTACGAGCTTGGGAAGGGACTTTATATCCACAAGCCAAAGCCGGAGCTTTCCACTGCCGAGAATATTCTGCGCCTCCTGCGTCAGGATAAATCTTATACCGATACCGAAGCAAAAGTGCTCGACTTAGCGCTTGTGCTCCATGCGGAACATGGCGGTGGTAACAACTCCACATTTACAACACACGTTGTTACCTCCTCCGGTACGGATACATATTCTTCGGTTGCCGCTTCTCTCTGTTCTTTGAAGGGACCAAAGCACGGCGGCGCCAATGTCAAGGTAAAGCGTATGTTTGACGATCTGAAAGAGCACGTCCGTGACTGGGATGATAAAGATGAAATCCGCCAGTATCTGTGCGATATTCTGGACAAGAAAGCCTTCGACCGTTCCGGACTGATCTACGGAATGGGACATGCAGTATATTCCATCTCCGATCCACGTGCGAATGTATTCCAGACCTTTGTCGGAAAACTGTCTGAGGAAAAGCACAAGGAAAAAGAATATAAGCTTTATATGGATGTCGCTGAGATTGCGAAGGAAGTCATCGCAGACAAGCGCAAGATCTATAAAGGTGTAAGCCCGAATGTCGATTTCTACAGCGGTTTCGTATACACCATGCTTGATCTGCCGGAAGAACTCTTTACACCGATGTTCGCAGTCGCCCGTATCGCCGGCTGGAGCGCCCACCGTATCGAGGAGCTCATCAACGTAAACAAGATCATCCGCCCGGCTTACAAATCGATCGCGGAAAACCGTGCATATACACCGATTGCGGATCGGTAAGAAATTATCGTACCGGAAGCTAATCAGGAAAACGGTAAAGGGGAACGATTTCTCGTTCCCCTTTTTCAAGTTCTAATATTATATTTCTATAATCCTCGTTCTTTAAGTTTTGACACAAGTTGCACATAGAATTCCCGTACATCAAATCCCGGAATATCCTCGCGGTTCAAGTCGATCACATCCCCGTGCGAGATTCCCCGCTTGCCCTTTACAGTCAGGAACTGGTAGTCTTCTCCCCACGCAAAAGACTTCTCTCCAACCAGACCATCATTCGGTCCGTCAAACCGTTTAACAAGCAGATACGACAGATTGAGCGGGAACCGTCCGGATGATGGACGATTCAATTTCGAGCCAAAAGACTGGTAATAAATCCCCGGTGCATCCTTTGCCTCTTCATTAAATTCCGCACAGTTTGTAGAGGTGAGATCATGCACAGCCGCCATGAAATCCGGATTCGTATCTCCAAGCTTTTCCGCCCCTGCATTGTATGCTTTTTCAATCGCCTTTTGCTGTGCCTCCGGAATATTGTCTAATAAATAATCGGCAAATTCACAGCCTCTGTGTGGCGTGTTGATTGTCGTAAGTGACGCAATATAATCTCCTGCGGAAGTAAGTGCAATCGCAGCCCTCGTGTCAAGTCCACCTTTGGAATGCGCGATCACATTTACCTTCTCACAGCCGGTTTCCTCGACAATCTGCCTGATACGTGTCTCTAATTCCTTTGCACTGTCCCGCACAGCCGCGGCACTGTTATGGTTTCCGTAATAGATCTTCGCACCATTTTCCGTAAGCTCCGCCGGTATTCTGCCCCAGTAATTTAAGTGTTCAAAATCCCGAAAGAACACGCCATGCACCATAAGTATCGGATATTTTGTTTTACATATCTGCTTATCTTCCCGCGCAGCATTTCGCTTCGCACGCAGCTTCTCGAACTTTACTTCCCGTCTTACCGTCCGGATAATGATATGCAGCATCACCAGATGCGCAATCGGAATCCAGCCACATATAAGCCCCAACACACGCCAGCGGATTCCCAGCTGCTGTGATGTCAGATACACGCTGATCATTCCAATCCAGAATATTGTAATCTCAACCAAGAATATAATACACAGACGGATCAGCCAGTATTTTTTCTCTACCGCAATTCCTGACGGGCCATTCGCAAACCATTGCTCATAGAATCCGCAAAAACCGAGAATCAGATAGATGGCTGCAAACAATGTTGTCACATAAAATATCTGCAGCATGTTTTTACCGAAATTACATATCTTCAATTTTCCTGTCATTATTTTCTCCTATCGGCATCTACCCTTGCAGTCCTGCTGACTGACGGATCATATCCTCAACAACAATATCGTAGATCTCGCCAACTGTACTGCAATACTCCAGCACCTTCCAAGGCTCATTTGTATGAAAATGAATCTTCACCAGATCCTCGTCTCCAGCCGCGATCAAGCTGTTTCCCTCGATATGATCCGTGATATAATCTGCGATCTCATCCTCGTCCAAATCCTTATCTCTCCGGTCGATCAGCAACTGCGTATCATACCGATATGCAAACTGATCATCTTCTGCATCAATTGAATTCATTCCCATATTCGTTTCCTCCATCTTCAATCTTTACTCTGCTTCCGTTATTTTCTTCGTAAGCACATGTTTTCTTCAATTCCAGCGTAGCCGCTCCTAGTTCAGCAATAACCAGCTTGCCTACCTGCGTCGCTCTAGCTTCGCGGCCCGCATCATGTAACTTACATTGTTCACAAGCAGAATCATACATACATATACAAATCCCATAATATCTGTCTTAAACAAAAATGTAAAGATAAATGTGACAATACACAAGATCAGGCATACTACATTTGTGCTCAAAAATGCCTGATACCCTGCACGGTACACAATCAACCGTTCTGCTTCATCACAAGAACTCATCCACACCTTATGAAACTGGAAGTCTAATGCATTTCCACGTTTTTCCGGATTTAACTTTTTCTCAATATCAACAGTAAGTTTCGGAATCAGAATCTCAATTGCCATCGTTATCACGAACAACGCAACAGCAATCATCCACATCGCGGACTGATATCCGCTCACTTTTCCATATCCTTTTTCTACATCATATAAGAAGCAGAAAAACAGACAAAGCTCTATAATCGAAAAAATGTTTGACATGATCATCGGTACATTCAACTTATCCTCCAACGTATCCCACAGATCATCATTTTCACGATCTTTCTGTAACTGTTTATATAATGCGCTACATCTTGTATACGCGATTACCGGAAGCAAGCATCCAAGAAACGATACAACCGCGAAAAGTATCGGAATCGCATCAAACGCAAATGCTCGGATTGCTGTAACAACCGCGTCGAAACTCTGCGTCTTTTCTACCTTTCCCATGATTTTACCTACAATATATCCCGCCAGAAAACAAATTGCCAACGCGGAAATCAAAATGATTAATGCCTTTTTTGTTGATTTTTCCTTCGTTTTCTTATCTTTACTCATCTTCCGCACCCTCCGTATATTCAAAGATATCTTCCACAGTCACGCCGCATGCTTTTGCAAGCTTCAACGCTAATGTGACCGACGGCGAATAATCGCCACGTTCAATCTGACTGATCGTCTGGCGCGATGTCTGCACCAAAGCACCCATCTCCTGCTGATTGACTCCGAGCTTCGACCGGTATTCCTTCAAATGATTATTCAGTGGCATCGTGATTCTCCTCTCCACCATGATATTTCGGATTTACAAACACAAAGTTTTCCCACACCTTTTTATTTTTCACTCCTCCAAAAATCATGTTTCCGTACAGATTTGAAAATATCACTGCATAGCAGATTCCAAAAGCAATATTATCCATTGCCATCCAGCCAACAGCGAACCCGACAACAGCCCCAAGAAGATATCCGAATGCAACATTCTTTTTCTCCTTTGGATCCATATTCTTCTTGTAAACAAGTTCATCTCCCCACTCGATTCCAGCCCAGAATCCGTCGCTCATACAGCCTTTCATGTAGTTGCGGATCATATCCTCAATCTTATTTTTCTGGTCGGACAACGCATCCGGCAGATACCATAAAATAAGCTTCATCGCAGCTTTGCTATCTTCAAAAATCTCTTTCAATTTCCTGACAGCTTCCTGACTCTCCATCCGCCGTTCACCCGCCATAGCTTCTGTCTCTCCGGCTTCTATAAAATAATCCTCAATCCTCTCAAACACATATATTCCGACCAGTTTTTTCTCCTGATAAATGCCGCACACCTTTCCGTTACTTACCAGTGCCTTGTCTACAGCTTTTTTTATATTCTCACCGGATGCCTCAATCGGTACTGCCTCGCCCACATGGGCGCCCAGCTGGAAATCCTCTCTATCCACACGCTTACCCTTGATCGTATAGATTTTCAGCTTCTTATCCGCTTTTACAGTTCCAATCTCCATATCACACACTCCATTCTTCCGCGCCCTTACATAATTGCATTGCCCGGTTATTTATACTCACTCTTTTTATACTTGACAACTATTCTTGTCATTTGTGCACGATCTATATATAGCATATGACAAGTTTTCTTGTCAATATATTTTGACAACTTTCTTTGTCATTTTTTCGTTTGCTTTCCTCTACCCCAGGTGTCACCACATCGTGGGTTTTTCCGCTCGCATTCCACTCCTCACGCCCAGTTTTCTCTCCGTCACCTGCCTATTAGTTTCCGGTTTGGGTTTTCTCGCTTGCTTTTCTCTCCCCAAACCCACGCCATGGGTTTTTCCTCTCGTTTCTTACCCCACACGCCCAGTTTTCTCTCCTCCTCCTGCCTATTAGCTTCCAGTTTGGGGTTCCTCGCTTACTTTTCTCTTTCTACGCCCACGACGTGGTTTTTTCCGCTCGTATCCTACTCCTCACGCCCAGTTTTCTCTCCGCTCCCCATCAATCAGCTTCCGGGGTGGGTTTTCACGCTTGTTTTTCTCTTCCTGCACCCACAACGTGGGTTTTTACGCTTGCAAACACCCGCGCACACCAATTTAATAAAATGTATCTAACCATGCGGTCAAACTCATATATAATATGTTTGGAATTTAGAAGTTCTTGATGTTCTGTTTGATACACAGTAATACCTGAACACGATGTTCAGGTAAGCCGCCACTGAGCCATGGACGGCGAATTGGCGGCGGTTGCGTGCATGTTTATTACCTATATCAGAACATCTTAGAACTTCTTAATTTCAATACATCATATATGAGTTGACCACATGACTAGATACAAAATTAACAGGATGCGCGGGGATTCGCTCATAAAAAAACGCCACGCGATTGGGGAATCCTGAGGTGACCCCCAAAAGTTAGACTTTATTGCGAAGTGGATTTTCCACTTCGCATTTTGTATTTATGCAGCCAAGAGCTTCTGCCTGTATTGTACAGGGCTGAGCCATCCTAGTTTCTCTTTGATACGTTTTTCATTGTAATACTTGATATATTTTTCAATCGCTGATTTCAACTCCTCAAAGCTGTAGTATACCACACCATAATAAATTTCTTGCTTCAACAACCCAAAAAAGTTTTCCATAACTGAATTATCATAACAGTTACCCTTTCGAGACATACTCTGAAAAATATGTTCTTCTTTTAGTCTTCGTGAATACGATTTCATCTGATATGCCCATCCTTGATCTGAGTGAAAGGTTCTTCTAAACTGACAATCAGATGTGATGTTGATAGCTTCTTCTAACGCATTCATTACGCTCCCAGCAGATGGTCTTTTATCAATTCCAAAGCTTATGATTTCTCCGTTATACATATCCATAAATGGGTCAAGATATAACTTCTGCATCACCATTCGTCCTTTTTCATCTATCTCGTAATACTTAAACTCTGTTGTATCTGTTGTAATCTTCTGATGCGGTATATTGGTGTGAAATCGTCGTCTAATTCTATTCGGAGCAACAGTTCCCACTTTTCCACGATAAGAGCTGTACTTACGAGATTTTCTAGTGAAAGATGTCACTTGAAGATTTAGTCGTTGCATTAACTTCTGTACTTTCTTTTTATTCACCACGTAGCCTTGATTGCATAATTCTGCCTTCATTCTTCGATAGCCGTAGTCTTTGTGCTCTGCGTGTAGTTCTAGCATTTTAGCCTCTAATTCAGCATCCGGATTTTCTCTATCAAATCGCTTTTGCCAGTACATGTAGGTTGCTTTCGGCATACCTGTATATGAGAGAAGATCTTTTAGTTTGAATTCTCTTCGGAGACTGTTGATGACTCTTGCGCATCTCTCATTTTTGCTTCGTCCTCTAAACGCAGCCTCCTCAGTTCTTTTAAAAAGGCGTTCTCTATCCTTAACTTTAATAACTCATCTTCAAGTTCTTTAACATGTTCAGCACTTGTATCTACAGTCCTCTCATCGGACGAAGATGTTTTAGTTTTACGATTGTCATTTTGACTCAATGTTTTCTTACGACCTTTCTTCTTAGGTCTCAACGCATCAGGACCAGCAACTCGGAAATCATTTACCCATTTCACAATCATAGCTGGATTGTTTATTCCTTGTGATAAAGCTAACTCCTGATAAGAGACTTCACTTGATAAATATAACTCTATCACATGAAGCTTAAATTCAAAAGAATAAGATGAATTTTGTCTAGAACGCTTTAATCCTTCATCTCCAAATGCGTTATATGCTTTTATCCAATTTTTTAGTTGTCCATAACTCTTAATACCATATTTTTTTGCCAAATGTTTTCTTCCGCCACCTCCAGATAAATATTCTAAGACTACCTTTTTCTTAAATTCAAAACTGTATTTTGCCATAAAATAAACCGACCTCCAATCGTTAGATTTTTGGTCTAACTTTTGGGGGTCGGTTCATCCCAAACGCATGGCGTTTCATAAACTCTAAATTTATTCTGCTTTTCCGATTGAAAGGAATCCATTGTCGTTCGACTGAAGCAGGAATGAAAGTCCGATCTTCTTCTTTGCTTCCTCGGTTGCAACATAGATTTCCCCAGTCTCAACCAGAGATTTTGCAATCTCAAGCACCTTATCCTTGAACATCATCATCTCACGGCGATCTCTGGAACTCAGCTTGAACAGATACTGGTTCTTCGAGCTGATCAACAGGATGCTGTAAGAATGTACATTGTTCTTTGTCTCACGCATACCGGAACCAATCATACGGGAGTTCGCAATGATAATCTCAGCATTCTCGTCCGGCAGATACTCAGAAAGAATCAGCTTGTAAATCTTCAGATAATCCTCCTCCTGATCTGCACTGACCGGCATCTCCGCAACCGCAAACTCCACAACGGAATCCGCAAGCTTGATCGTACCGCCCTCGTCGTTGATCACAGCCGTACTCTCCTTCGGAACACACAGGCGGAAGAACTTGTTCTCGATAACCTTCTGTCCACTCGTCGGTTGCTTGATTACAAGGTCTGTATACTTCTTCTCCAGCATATTCATGGAGATAATCGCACTGTCATCCCCCGTCTCCGCAATCTCACACAACTCATTATACAGATCCACAATGCCCGGTGTAATATAGGCGACCATCTCTACAATCTTCTTCACGGCCGGAACATATGCCTGCTTTGCACTATGCATGTAAAGCTCAATCTGCTTGCTCATATCACTTGTCTTGCCAGCCTTATACTCAATTACCTTGAAGAGGTTGTCCTTATCAAAATCCTCATAACCGTTGTCGTAAGCCTTCTCAAAATACTTGATACTCTTGATCTCACCGTGATAATTCTCATCTGCCTCCTGCTGCTGGTAGATCTTACCAAGCTCGTAAGCTGCCTGATAGCTTCCCAAGCCAAGGGCTTCCAAAAATGCTTTTTCAATCTCATACGAATTTGCAATATAGAACACCTGACTCTGCTTGTACAGTGCAACCTTCAATGCTGCCTGTCCGCTTCCGGCTTCTACGGAACGCTCCCATGTTTCTACAGCGCGTTGCAGATCCTCGTTACCAAGCTCCTGAATATCCTTGATATACGCTTCTGCCTCCAGAATACCATTTGCCTGCGCTTCCTTGAAATACTCTAACGCCTTGATACCATCACGCTTCGTACGAAGTACACCATAGTAATAAAAACGTCCGAGATAGAATGCAACCCGTCGATGACCGAGACGATGTGCGGTCTCGTACCAGTTGAGTGCCTTCATGTAATCCTTCATCTTCTGATCGTAAATGTTACCAAGCAGGAATGCCAGATCCGGATCTTTCGTCGCATCAAACAACTGCTTTGCGTAACTGATCGTCTTGTCGAGATCCTTATACGGTGAATCATCATCGTAATACAGCTCGATCAACAGATAACTTGCCTTAATACTACCAAGCTTCAATGCCTGTTTTGCAGCCGCCATCGCGCCCTCGTAGTCCTCTAAGTAATAGCAGTACAATGCCTCACTATAATACTGGTTATCCTTACGGTTCAAGCTCTGGTCACTAACCAGGGTTGGATCAACGAATGCGAACGAGTTCGCTGTCTCGAAAATGATCTCCTCGTACTGCTCGATGATCTCCATGGATGCACATACAAAACGCATACATGCAAGACGCTTACCCTGATAGAACGCAAAGGTTACAATACCCTTTTCCATCTCCTTGTGGTAGAACGTTGTGCAGATACCATCTGCATATTCTGTGATGTATGCTTTCAACTGTAATTCCTCGTCAAATGCATCGTTACAATAACGAAGATAATTCTCCAATGTCTTTTTGGAATCTCTTGGAATACTGTCATAGCTTACATACATCGCAAAATCCTTGTAAGTAAGGCTTGGTGCATAATATTCCTCGTCCGTATCGCTGTTGATGGTCTTTACCCAGTCCTTAGGAAGCTTGTGGATATAACCATCAATCTGGTTATGTACATAGGTGTACTGATACTGCAAACGTGCCGGATCGATTGCTTTATACTTTGGTTCCTTGCCTTTCGCACGTCTTGCCTCTGCAATCTCTGTATACAGTTTGTCCTTCTCTTCGAACTCAATACTGTCTGTATGCTGACTTGCATACTCAACACGGTCATACGCAGCCTTTGCTTTCGTATCTCCCATATCTGCAAGCTTCTTGTACCACGACATTGCCTTCTCGTAATCCACCGGTACGACAAAATCACTCTTGTTTCCATACTGATCGATACGATTCAGACCATTCTCATAGATACTACCGAGATTCATGTACGCTGCCTTGATACCACACTCCGTTGCCTTCTCAAAGAATGTAATCGCCTTTGAGAAATTCTGAATATCCAACAACATCTGTGCGAGCTTGTAGATCATCTCGCCATCCTTACTCAAATTCGTATATTTCTCATAGTACTGTGTCGCCTTATTCAAATCCACATCGACAATACAGTTGCTATACTTTCCGGTCTCATACAGCTCCCCTAATATTTTCAAGGCATCCGTACCGAAATTCTTATAATTCGGATCCATGATTGCAATATCTACAATCTTTTCGAATATCTCTACGGCGTCCTCGGCATTTCCATTTTCCATCAGGTTGATTGCCTTATCATATTGAAGTTCTACGTTGCTCTTGGCTGACTTTTTCTTGCCGCCAAGACCGGACAAAAACGGAATCTTGCTAAAAAAACTGCTAAGCTTTCCCATCTGATATCCTCCTTTGTGGTCTTTCCCCCTGCATAATTATTTATATAATAACATAGTTAAAATTCTTATGCAACAAAGACTACTTGACAGATTCAATATAATTTTTCATTTCCTCGACAGCAACCTCCTCATCCGGTCCATTGGCTTCGATTTCAAGCGCATCCCCGTTACCGAATCCAAGGCTCATCATTCCCATGATGCTTTTCGCATTGATTCTCCGGTTCTGAGAATTGATTGTAATTTTACTCTCATACTTGCTTGCAATCTGCACGAGAACGGCCACCGGTCTTGCCTCTGCATCTGCTGGTAAATTCACAACGACTGTCTTACTGATCATTTTGGTTCCTCCTTAGCTCATTGGCTATATCACTTATTTTTTTCAATCTATGATTGACTCCGGATTTTCCAAGCGGTGGATTTAATTTCTTACCAAGCTCCACTAGACTCGTATCCGGTTCTTCCATACGCAGACTTGCGATCTCCCGCAAACGCTCTGGAAGATATTTTAATCCCTTTGTCTGTTCAATATACGTGATGTCTTCCATCTGCTTGACGGCAGCACTCACAACCTTGTTTAAGTTCGCAGTCTCACAATTTACACGCCGGTTGACGGAATTGCGCATGTCTTTTAAAATGCGTATATTTTCCATATCCATCAGGGACACATGCGCCCCCATGATATTTAACAGATCAACGATCATTGATCCATCCTTGATGTAAACCACGTAATATTTTTTGCGCTGGATCTGCTTCGGTTCAATCGAAAAATCACGAATCAGTCTGGCTAACATATCCGCCTGCTCCGCATGGTCACAGACGATCTCGAAATGATACCCCTTCTCCGGATCAGTCAGGGAGCCAGTTGCCAGAAATGCCCCGCGGATAAATGCCTGCTTACAGCAATTCCGTTCTACCAGAATCGGATTCACCGAAAGATAATCTCCATGATCCGTCAGTTTTAACATCTGTCTGCCCTCTGGTGTGTTAATATCCACATCCAGAAGTGCAGTAAGCTTCGTGATTTTCTCCTGTAAGATCGTGTTTTCCCCGCGCATCGTCCAGACACCATCCCGGTATTCACCGGACATTGCGATCATAGCAGCAAGTTCTGCCATCCGGCAATGTCTGCCTGTGCTGATATGGGAAAGCAGTTCCGCTTTCACCTTTGATGAAAACGACATACCTACTCCCCTTTCACGATACGGTCTTTGCCAATATCTCTATGATACAGACGTACCGTATACGGAAGCTTCTCCAATGTCTCGTACAGTGCATTTGCCACTGTCACAGAGCGGTGTTTTCCTCCAGTACATCCCACGGAAATCACTAACTGATTTTTACCCTCTTTCAGATAATTGGGAATCAGAAACTCCAGCATATCTGTGAGCTTCTCCATAAATGCCGGATATTCTTTGCAATCCTTCACCATATCAGAGACCGGTTTATCATTTCCTGTCTGCGGGCGAAGCTCCGGAACATAATATGGATTCGGCAAAAAACGTACGTCAAATACAAGGTCGGAATCTCTCGGGATTCCATACTTGAATCCAAAGGACATCACAGTCACAATAATGTTATTATACTGTTTGCCCTCCACAAATATCTTCTCAATCTCATGCTTTAACTCTCTTGTAAGCAGATTGCTCGTATCGATAATATAATCCGCACGCTGGCGCAAAAACTCGATCTTCTCGCGTTCCTTGACGATGCCTTCGTTGATCCTGCCATGCTTGGACAGCGGATGCGCTCTTCGCGTCTCCTTATATCGCTTTACAAGCACCGGTTCATTGGCATCAAGGAAAAGAATCTCGTAAGTAAAGTTACGCTTTTTCAAAGTCTCCAGACACACGGACATCTCACCGAGTGCCTGCCCGCTTCGGATATCCACACCGATAGCGACATTGTCGACCTCAAGCTTATCATCATGCGCAATCTCTGCGAATTTTTCAATTAACATGACCGGAAGGTTATCGACGCAGAAGAACCCCATATCTTCTAACATCTTCAACACCGTTGATTTTCCTGCTCCGCTCATTCCTGTTACAATTACAAATCTCATCGGATTATTCTTACCTCCGGTTCCAACATCACACCGTACTTCTCATTTACAACTTCCTGCACATGCTGCATCACTGCCAGCACATCTGCACTGCTTGCCTGTTCCACATTCACAACAAACCCACAATGCTTCTCCGATACCATCGCACCGCCGACCCGGTATCCACGCAATCCACTGTCATCAATCAGCTTCGCTGCAAAATACCCTTCCGGACGTTTAAACGTCGATCCTGCACTCGGATATTCAAGCGGCTGTTTACTTCGTCTCGCCTCCGCCAGTTCATTCATCCGGTCAAGAATTGCTGTCTTATCTCCGTGTTCCAGTGTCAGTCCGACACCAACCACGATTTTATCTGCATCGATGATGCTATGGCGATAAGCAAACTCCATCTCATCACAAGCATAGCTTCGAAGTGTGCCATCCATCGACAGCACCTCCACATACGATACGATATCCTTCATCTCACCACCATAGGCGCCTGCATTCATCACAATCGCGCCACCGATGCTTCCCGGTATACCTGCAGCGAACTCCATGCCTGTAAGTCCCGCCTCATATGCCAGATTCGCCACGCGCGCCAGAATCGCTCCTGCCTGCGCATACACGGAAGTCCCATCCACCCGGATTTCACTCATGGCACTGCCAATCTGGATAATCATGCCATCATATCCGGCGTCTGTAAACAGGACATTACTTCCATTTCCAAGTACACAATAATCAAGCTTGTGTTCCTTGCAATACGCGATCAATGTCTGGATTTCAGCCGTATTTTTCGGCATTGCAAAATACTTTGCCGCCCCGCCAATGCGAAATGTCGTATGCTTGCACATCGGCTCCTGCTCCAATATTTTAATCTCTTCTATCTTCAAACTCATACGTTCCTCACAAAAATAAACATAAAAAAGCCCATAAGCTCTGCTTTATCATAACTTATGGGCAAAATTTATTCAATGTGAAAATATATAGAAAAATACTAAGGAAAACTGCTTCCCTTCGTCATTTTCACGATTAGGCATCACTAATCGTTCATAATCGCACAGGCTCCACCATACATACCGGCATCATTTCCAAGTGTTGCAAGTGTGAACTTCGTGTTCTTGCATGCGTGGAATGCATACTCCTTGAAATACTTCTCTGTTGTATCTGTGATGATCGTACCTGCCTTGGATACACCGCCACCAATAACAAAAACCTCTGGATCAACCACACATGCGATCTGTGCCAATGCTTTGCCAAGGCACTTTCCATGTCTGTCTACGATCTCAGCTGCAAGCTCATCGCCCTGCTTTGCTGCATCGAACACTTCCTTTGCAGATACATACTGTACGTTGCGAAGTGCAGATGGACGATCCGTTGTGTTGAGCAATGTATTTGCCATTCTTACGATACCAGTTGCAGATGTGTACTGCTCCAGACAGCCCTTTCTGCCACATCCGCAAACCTCTGTCTCATCATCGTTCACCTGAATATGTCCGATCTCACCGCCAGCACCATTCACACCGGAAAGCATCTTTCCGCCTAAGATGATACCGCCGCCAACACCGGTTCCAAGTGTTACCATAACGATGTTACTGAAGCCTTTTCCACCGCCCTGCCACATCTCGCCGAGCGCTGCCATATTTGCATCGTTACCAACCTTGACTGGAAGTCCGATAATCTTGGATAACTCATCTGCTGCATTGAAGATTCCCCATCCAAGGTTTACACAACGAAGAACGGTTCCATCTGCCTTGACTGGTCCCGGAACACCCATTCCGATACCCTTTACTTCGCTCTTGTCAATCTGCTTTTCTGCAAGCTTATCCTCGATGGATGCTGCGATATCGCCTAAGATATACTTTCCGCCCTCATCGGTGCGTGTTGTGATCTCCCACTTGTCAACCATCGTTCCTTCTGCTGTGAAAAGTCCGATCTTAACTGTTGTTCCTCCGATATCTACACCAAATACATACTTTGCCATCTTCCTCTATATCCTCCTTATTTCTCTTAGACATTATGTGAATTTTTCGCTATATTCTGTGTTACACGGTTATACAATTCCTGAGCCGCATTGTATCCCATCTTCTTCTGTCTGTGGTTGACAGCTGCGGCCTCTACGATAACCGCAATATTTCGTCCCGGTCGAATCGGAATCGAATGACTGACGATCTTATTTCCGAGAATCTCTGTATACTGATCCTCCAGTCCCAGACGGTCATAGTTCGCATCCTTATCCCACTCTTCCAGATTCACGATCAGGTCGATGCTCTGTGTATGCTTGACACACTCTACACCGAACATACTCTTGACATCGATAATTCCGATTCCTCGAAGCTCGATAAAATGTCTCGTAATATCCGGAGCCGTACCGATCAGCGTCTCATCCGAAACCTTCTTGATCTCTACAACATCATCCGATACAAGACGATGTCCACGCCGAATCATCTCCAGAGCCGCCTCACTCTTACCAAGGCCACTGTCTCCGGTAATCATGACACCCTCACCATATACGTCCAGCAAAACCGCATGAATGGAAATACGCGGTGCAAGCTCCACATGCAGCCACTTTACAACCTCATGCACGAAGTCAGACGTCGTCTCGGAAGTATCAGTCAGAATTGGGATTCCACATCGTTTTCCGGTCTCGATGATATAATCATATGGCTTGATATTACGGCAGAAGATCAGACACGGAATCTTGAATGCAAATAACTTCTCAAATATCTGGATATTCTCTTCCTCTGTATGCATATTCGAAATATACGCAAACTCTACATTTCCACATATCTGAATACGTGCGGAATCAAAATGTTCAAAAAAGCCCGCCAGCTGGACTGCCGGACGGTTCATATTTGGATCTTTGATCAATATATGATCGGTATCAATTTCAGGCGTATGATTGATCAGATTCATCTTTTGAATCAATTGTGTCACACTTACGCTATATTCTTCTTCCATGCCCTCTTACGTCTCCTTACTTATTTTGAAAAAATGGGCTGTCGCAGACGCAACAGCCCTTTGCTATTTTACTCTTCATCCTCAGACTCAGACGCTACTTCCTGATACTTCTCAAGAATGAGACTCTGGATTTTGTCTCTTGTCTCAGAATTGATCGGATGTGCAATATCCCGATATTCACCATCCGACGCCTTTCGACTCGGCATCGCGATAAACAGTCCCTTCTCTCCTTCAATTACCTTGATATCATGTACTACAAATACATCATCAATTGTAATCGAAACAACTGCGCGCATCTTGCCTTCTTTTGTAACCTTACGTACCCTTACATCTGTGATTTGCATATTAGTCCCCCTTTTACGCAACTCTTTTTGTGAAATTATAATGCGTATCTAAAATTCTTCTCAACGATGACCTTAATCTCGTTTGGATCTCCTGTATGTACTGTATTTGCACGAAGTGTATCACGGCTCTCCACGATACAGTTCTCAATATAACAGTTATCCCCGATATGTACATCATTCAGAATAATAGAATTCTTGATGACACAGTTATTACCGATATAAACTTTTTTGAAAAGAACGGAATCCTCTACCGTACCATTGATGATGCTTCCGCTTGCGATCAGGCTGTTGCTGACAGCTGCATCTCCATTGTATTTTGCTGGTGGTAAATCCTCCACCTTGGAATATACATCCGGATGCTGACGGAAGAAGTAATCACGAATATCCTTCTTCAGGAAATCCATATTGGTCTTGAAGTAAGAATCAATCGTACCGATATTTCTCCAGTAAGAATCCAGCTTATATGCATAAATCTTCTTTACGTTCTTGTAACGAACAAGAATGTCATTTACAAAATCGCTTCTGCCTTCTGCAGCACATGCCTCCAGCAACTCAATCAACTGACGACGTCTTACAACATATACACCGATGGATGCTGTATTTGTCTCTGCCACGATTGGCTTCTCCTCAAAGCTGATTACACGATTATCATCTGCAAGCTTTACAACACCGAAACGGTTGATATCATCCTCGCCCGGCTGGATATCCTTACATACAACTGTGATATCTGCACCTGTTGCGATATGCTCTTCCAGTACCTTATTATAATCCAGCTTGTACACTGCATCACCACTGGCAATAACTACATATGGCTCATGCGCTGATTTCAGGAAACTGATATTCTGATACAACGCATCTGCAGTTCCCTTGTACCAATAGCTGTTTGTCGCTGTGATCGTTGGTGTAAACAGATAAAGTCCACCCTGTTTTCTACCGAAATCCCACCACTTGGAAGAATTCAAATGCTCGTTCAACGAACGTGAATTATACTGTGTATAAACAGCTACCTTCTGGATATGGGAGTTTGTCATGTTGGAAAGTGTGAAATCGATTGCACGATAGCTTCCCACGATTGGCATAGCTGCAACTGCTCTCTTTGCAGACAGCTCTCCCATTCTGCTGCTATTTCCACCTGCTAAAATAATACCGATTGCTCTCATTCTACTCACCTGCCTTTATAATACTAGACCCACTCTTTAACAATCCATCCGGATATTCGTCAATGGTTGTCTCACCAAAGATGGCAACGTTCTTACCAATCTTAACGCCTGCCGGAATTACGGAATTCTCTCCGATTGTTACAAGACCGTATGAGTAGATATGTGGTGCAAGTTCATTTGGAACTTCCTCGCCAACACCAAGTTCTGCGTTGTCTCCAATATGAACACCCTCTGCAATAATTGCCTTGTCCATAACGACACCGTCACCAATCACTGCACCATTCATAATAATGGAATTCTTGATTACAGCACCCTTTCCGATCGTAACGCCGGAACCGATAACGGAATGCTGTACAGTACCGTAAACTTCCGTTGCCTCACCAACGATACTCTCTGTCACAGCTCCTTCCGGATCAATGTACTGTGGTGGAAGCTGATCGCTCTTTGTGTAAATTCTCCAGAACTCCTCGTAGAGATTGAACTCTGGGATAATATCTACGAGCTCCATATTTGCTTCCCAGTAAGAACCAAGTGTTCCTACATCCTTCCAATAGCCCTTGTACTCGTAAGCACAGATCTTACTTCCACGCTCATGGCAGTATGGAATGATATGCTTACCAAAGTCACAGGATGGCTGATCTTTCAGTGCTGTCAAAGCCTCACGAAGCACCTTCCAGTTAAATATGTAAATACCCATAGACGCTTTGTTGCTGCGTGGATGCTCCGGTTTTTCTTCAAACTCCTGAATACATCCGGTATCGTCTGTGATAACAACACCGAAACGGCTTGCTTCCTCCATTGGTACCTGATAGGTTGCCAATGTGATATCGGCCTTGCTTGTCTTGTGATAGTCAAGCATCGCCTCATAATCCATCTTGTAGATATGATCTCCGGAGAGAATCAGTACATAGTCTGGATTGTAGTAGTCAATATACTCAAGATTCTGATAGATTGCGTTCGCAGTACCTGTATACCACTGGCTGTTTGCACTCTTCTCGTATGGAGGAAGTACGGTCACACCACCGATGCTTCGATCCAGATCCCATGGGATACCGATACCGATGTGCTGATTGAGCCGGAGTGGTCTATACTGTGTCAACACGCCGACAGTATCAACCCCCGAATTAATACAGTTGCTGAGTGGGAAATCAATAATCTTGTATTTTCCACCAAATGCAACCGCCGGCTTAGCAAGCTTAGAAGTCAAAACGCCCAGACGACTTCCCTGTCCGCCTGCTAAAAGCATAGCTATCATTTCTTTTTTAATCATAATGTCACCCCTTTTAGCATAATATG
>ERZ1035001.599-NODE-599-length-18124-cov-4.566052_pt1 | contig 18124 bp, 17 predicted proteins | sample MGYA00520685_ERZ1035001 | MGnify/ENA primary metagenome ERZ1035001 (study PRJEB33766, sample SAMN09781749) | gut metagenome | biome: gut microbiome | host: Homo sapiens | place: Madagascar | study: EMG produced TPA metagenomics assembly of the PRJNA485056 data set... | reverse complement strand
TTGTAGAACGGATGTGCTTGTCCTACTTCCTTCAAGGCCACAGAAGTCTTGCCATGGTCGAATGTGGCTACAAATCGCCAGCGCTTGCCTTCTGCCTCAAGTTGTTTGCGACGAGCCTCAAAGTCGGCATCAAGACTTGGCAGTTTCTGCCAGAAGTCGTCTATGCTACCTTCAAAGAACGAGTCGGGTATAAATAGATGTTTCTCCACATCTGCCTTCTCCACCTTATAGCCTGCCTCTCTTGATAGGATTACAAGTTTGCGTATAACGTCCTTGCCACTAAGGTCGATACGTGGATCGGGCTCGCTGTAGCCTTGCTCCTTGGCACGGCGCACTGCCTCTGAGAAAGGCACATCAGCAGATATCTCGTTAAATATAAAGTTGAGCGTGCCGCTAAGCACAGCCTCAATCTTAAGTATTACGTCACCCGAATTGCGCAAGTCGTTTATGGTGCCAATGATAGGTAGTCCGGCTCCCACATTAGTCTCGTAACGGAACTTGACACCACGCGCAAGGGCGGTTTCCTTAAGTTTAATATAATTGTCGTACGACGACGACGCAGCTATCTTGTTGGCGGCAATGACAGATGTGTTATGTTCAATAAGCGACTGGTACAATGCAGCCACATCCTTACTTGCCGTACAATCCACAAACACGCTGTTGAAGATGTTCATCTTTATAATCTCGTCTCTCAACAGTTGGTCGTTGCATGCCGGAGCCTTCTCAAGCTCTTCGCGATAGGTTGCAAGGTCGATGCCGTCGCGATTGAATATGGCCTTCTTCGACGACGCTATGCCCACAACGTTCAGCTTAAGTCGTTTGGTACGCTTAAGTTCCTCGTACTGATCGTGTATCTGCTCAAGAAGTTGTCCGCCCACAGTTCCTACACCGCAGACAAAGAGGTTTAGTACCTTGTATTCTGAAAGGAAGAACGAGTCGTGCAACACATTCAATGCCTTGCGCAGATAGGTGCTGTCTACTACAAACGAGATATTGGTCTCGGATGCACCTTGTGCACAGGCAATAACGCTAATGCCGCTTCGGCCCAATGTGCCAAACAATTTACCGGCAATGCCAGGTGTATGCTTCATGTTCTCGCCTACGATGGCGATAGTAGCAAGTCCACTCTCGGCGTGCATAGGGAACATGGCACCAGTCTCTATCTCCTTGGCAAACTCGCCGTTAAGAACATCTACGGCAGCCTTGGCATCCTGATCGCGCACACCTATAGATGTAGAGTTCTCCGAAGAAGCCTGCGACACCATAAACACGCTTATGCCATTGTCGGCCAAGGCTGTAAAGATGCGTCGGTTTACACCAATGACACCCACCATCGACAAACCCGTTACTGTTATAAGCGTAGTGCCGTTGATGCTCGATATACCCTTGATTGGCTTAGAGTCGTTGTCTATCTGTGCCTTGATAATAGTTCCCTCTGCTTCGGGGTTGAATGTGTTCTTAACGCGAATTGGAATATTCTTTACGCATACAGGATATATCGTTGGCGGATAAATAACCTTTGCACCAAAGTTGCAAAGCTCCATTGCCTCGATATAACTAAGCTCGTTTATAGTATAAGCGGTCTTTATTACACGCGGGTCGGCTGTCATAAAGCCATCGACATCGGTCCATATCTCGAGTATGTCGGCATCGAGGGCAGCTGCAATAATAGCAGCGGTATAGTCGGAACCACCACGTCCAAGATTGGTTGTCTCATTAGAGTCGCGGTCCATACTTATAAAACCAGGAACAAGAGATACGCGTGGTAGGTCGCTGAATGTACGACGTACCAGACGATTGGTAAGTTCGGAGTCAAGAATGTTCTTGTGATTCTTCTGCACTGTCTTTATAAAATCGCGCGAGTCGAACCACTTAGCTCCTTGCACAAGTGTGGCTACAATATTTGAGCTAAGACGCTCGCCATAGCTTACGATGGCATCCTGTGTCTTGTTGGAAAGGTCGTGGATGAGGTAGACGCCGAAATAGATAGAACGCAACTGCTCGAACAGCGAGTCTACAATATTAAACAGTTTCTCACGCTTGCGTGTATCGGTAATGATGGTATCTATCATCTTGTGGTGGCGGTCTACCATAGCCTGAAACTCGTCTTTCCACGCATCGTCACCTTTAAGGGCAAGTTGGGATGTGGCAAGGAGCTTGTCGGTAATGCCTCCAAGGGCGCTAACCACCACAATTACTGGCTGTTTTTCTGCCTGTTTCTCTACAATAGCCTTGAGGCTAAGAATGCTCTCCACGGAACCTACCGAGGTTCCGCCAAACTTTAATACTTTCATTTTCTTCTTGTTCTTTGGTTAATGCCTCCATACAAAGGAGGCTGATTGTGTTTCGATGCCTAAGCTTGTCTACGCAGCGAGACTGGCTTCTGTCCCAATCCTCAATACGAGAGAGGTATGAGCGAGACACCTTTGTCTGCTTAGCTTACTGCGCGACAGTGGGGCGTATGGCACCGTGTCGTAACATTAAGTTTAATAAAGTGTCGGCAAATTTACGAAAAATAAATGTTATAGCAACTAAAAAGACAAGAAAAATGACAATTTCTTACAAAACAAGAAAACAAAACTATCAATAGTAGCAAATAGAAACTAAGGATAAGAGTAATTTGAGTGGTACGGTTATTAGGCCGTACCACCTGTTGTCAGCCTTTAAGCAAATGGCTTAAATAGTCTAAATAATTGTCCACATCCTTGTCATCGATGCGGTTCCATATGTCGCCCAAGAAGGCAGCGCCACCAAAATGCCAATCTTTTAAGGCTTGTATATGACTGGCGTCTATGCCTCCCAATGCTATCACCTTATTGTCTATAATCTTATTGGCAGCTGCGTCGTTCAGCATTTCGGGTGTGAAGGCGGCTCCATAGCCTTCCTTGGATATACTGTCGAATATAGGACTAAGGAACATATAATTCATCCTTGGCTTGTTGTGCACCACTTCCTTCAAACTGTGACACGAGCATGATATGCTCTTATTGAAGCCTTCGGGGGCTTGCGGACAGCGGTGGTTGAGGTGTATGCCATGCAGACGGTAAGTGCTTGCCAACTCAAAATGGCTGTGCAACACTATACGGTTGTGCCACTCCTGAGGTATTTTGTCAAGCAACTGGCTGCATTCCTCTATGCTTGCACCTGGCTTACGAAGGTGAAGAAGATCTACACCATGGGCAAATAGCCGGGGTATGAAGTGTGTCTCGCCTTGCAGAAACTTTGGAGAGGTTATAACAATCCATTTCATACAATCAAGTTTTGTCTTAATCAAAACATTACAACAAGCTGTCTATAAAGCGTTTCATCTCTTCCACCGGATTCTCGGCATTAAGTATAGCGCCACTAACAGCTATGCCACTAACGCCTGTTGCCATTACATCCTTTATATCGGGCTGCAAGATGCCGCCAATGGCTACAACGGGGATGTTGATGTCATGCGCCTTCATCTTACTGATAATGTGTCGATAGCCATCAAGTCCCAATACAGGAGACAGATTCTTCTTGGTTGTTGTAAATCGATAGGGTCCACAACCTATATAGTTGGCACCTTGACGCCACAAGCGTTCTACATCCTCAAAGGTGTTTGCCGTGCCTCCTATTATGCGGTTTGCACCAAGCTGGTTGCGTGCCTAAGTGCACACCGTCGGCACCAGTAATTCCTACCCATTCTACATGGTCGTCAAGAATAAATGTGGCGCCATACTCCTTGCACATAGCACCAATCTGCTTGGCAGCCAATAAGAAGTCGACTTCTTGGGCATCCTTCATTCTCAACTGAATCCATCGGCATCCGCCCTCAAGTGCAAGGCGTGCGCCTTCCACATAATCGTAACGTGTATTTGAGTGTGTTATGAATTGTATCATCTTATTATCAATTTCTCAGGATTAAACAAATGGTCAACAGGACCGTGTCCCTCGCCTATATTCACATCCTTTCCGGCTTCGAGAGCCATAGAAAGATATGTCTTGGCTTTTGCCACAGCTTGTGGCATATCTTCGCCACGTGCCATAAAAGAGGCTATTGCCGATGAGAGAGTACAACCAGTGCCATGTGTATTGCGTGTATGTATGGTTTCGTGCACATACTGGTGCGTTTCGCCGTTATTAATATACAGTCGGTCTATCTTCTTGTTTCCCTCAAGATGTCCTCCCTTTATCAGCACAGCCTTACATCCCATGTCGAGTATGTTATGTGCGGCACGGTCCATATCGTCCATACTATTTATCTTGACGTTTGACAGAACCTCGGCTTCGGGCACATTTGGTGTAAGCAATGTAGCCATTGGCAACAACATACGGCAGAATATGTCTAAGGCTTCGGGCTGCATAAGCATCGATCCACTGGTAGACACCATTACTGGATCAATAACCATTATGCCCGGCTTGCTCTCTTGCAGAGTGTTGACGATTGCCTTTATTGTTGCCACATCGTTTACCATTCCTATCTTCACCGCCTCGGGCTTAATGTCGTCCATTACAGCCTTTATCTGTCCCGATACAATATCGGGCTTAATAGATTGAATGGCTTTCACCCCCATAGTGTTCTGCACGGTTATCGATGTTATTGCCGATGCCGCATAAACACCTAAGGCAGACATCGTCTTGATGTCTGCCTGCACTCCGGCTCCGCCACAACTGTCCGAACCGGCTATTGTCAATACTGCAATATACTTCATTATTGTTAGGATATCTTTGCAATATATTTCTTCAACACATTGCCCACAGCTGCATTGCGCAGTATGCAGCCCTCAAGCACCACTACCCCAATAATGGCTGTAAGTATGCCGAGCAATACGTCTATAATATAATGATGTGTGCTGTATACTGCTGTCCACCATATACCCATACAGATGAAGGCAAAAACGGCGATGGTAAGTTTATGCTCGCGCGCCTTTACGGCATATATGGTAGCTACAAGCATGTAGGCTGCATGCAGCGACGGAACTGCAGCAAACACATTGCTGTTGTTGCCGTAAATAGACTTGAACACTGGAATGCCAAGCAACTGGTCGAATCTACCTAAGCCTGCTACATTGCCTGGGGTATTAAGCACAGGCTCAAAACCATAGTTAAGGGCATACCAAGGTGGCGCTGCCGGATGTATGTAATATCCGCAGAAGCCTACAAGGTTGACAAAGAGGAAGGCAAACGAGAAGCGAAGATACATCTCGCGCTTGCCCTTAAGGTACAACCAAATGGCATAACCCAACGGCACCGGTACCCAACATAGATAGAACACGCCTGCCATAAAGTCGGCAACGGCACAGTTGTGCATCTTAAACCATTCGCCTGGTATAACTGTTCCCGATGTTGTGGCTATTCCGAACAGCGAGCGTTCGGCCTCGAAAAGTCCTCTAACATCAATGGGATTTACCTTGTAGTTGGGATAAAAGCGCATAGAGTCGTAGCTCACGGCAAAGAGAAGCCACGGCAACAGAGCCAATGCCACCTTGCGTGTAGGACGCAAAACTACAAGGAGCAACCAGAATAATATAATGTAAATGCTGAACATTTTATATCAAATAGATTTTCTATTGCCTACAACTGGCTTAGGCTTTCTTGTCGTCGCGCTTGTTCAACTCCTTATAACAATGTGCCACACGCCAAAAGGCAGTGATATTGGCAAGCACAGCGATGATAATCATAGGTACTACAAGCACCCATACATTGCTGCACACGCCGCAGAATATTGCACCTATGGCTGTAACAACAACACGCTCAGGGCGCTGCATTAGTCCTACCTTGCACTCTATATCCAGACCTTCGGCACGTGCACGCACATAACTTACCATTACCGAGCCTACCATAGCTACAAAGGTAACGACGCCTGCCCATTCCCATCCTTCTATGCTAAGCAAGAAGTAGCAGATGCCAAAGAGGGTGCAAAGCTCGCTGTATCGGTCGAGTGTTGAGTCCCACAATGCTCCAAATGTAGACGACATATTGCCCATACGTGCCAAACGGCCGTCCATCATGTCAAACAATCCGGCAAAGAGGATTACACCTCCACCCCATCCTATCCATGCCATTGCCTCTTCTGAAGGCAGTTCGGCTGCATAAATAAACATTGCTGTTGCCACAACATTAAGCAAGAAACCCGTTGTTGTAATGAAGTTGGGAGTGATGCCTATCTTTATCATTCCCTTAATCAGAGGGTTGATGATGACATATATCACCTTCTGTAAAAAATCCCTATAATTCATATTCTTTAATTTGTTTTGTTTCTTTTATTGGTTGACTATGCTTTGCCATCGTCGGTGGCAGATATCAAGCATTATTGCCCGCACGACCTTCCATAATGGAACACAAAGGTGCGCTGCATCTGATAATTCCACAGCACAGCTACCAGCACAGCCACAATGGTCTTTGATATGATGTAATTCATACCCGTCAGTTCGGTTAGCCGCCATGTGCCTAAGGTGTTGAAGGCTATGCTGCCTATCCACACAAACACATAGCGCAACGCCACGTACTTCTTCTTAAGCCCTATTGCATGAAAAACCCAACGGTAGTTGATGCCACAATTGACAAGTCCACCGCTGAAGGCTCCCAACAATGTGGCATAAGCATACCACATACCCAGCACATTAGCAAGCAACAGCGTTATACCGAAGTCTACGCATGATGCTACCCATGCCGAGCATTGGGCTTTGGCAAACGTGGCAATAGTATTCTTAAGATTGCCCATCGCACGTTATGTCTGTAAAATATAATTGTTTTGTTACTATATATAATAATGTAGAAAATGGAGACTACACCTCTTTTAAACATTACTTATTAGGCACTCATCCCCTACTAAGGATGCAAAATTATAGAAAAATATTTAAATGCGAAAAGTTTTCTATCCTTTTTTCATTTATTATATATAACTTTGCAGTAGAAATCTAAAAGGATAAATAGTTAATTACAGGTGAAAAGGTATTTTGGTATTACATTGCTGCTATTGTTGTTGACAACCGTAGTAAGCGCACAACAAATTACAGGTGAGATATACGACAGTGATGGCTATCCCATCCCATTGGCAAGTGCTATATACAAGGGGCACCATGTGGCCGAAGCAAGCGATATTAACGGCAAGTTCTCTATTGCACGTCATAACGGATGGGAACTAACGTTCAGTTCGGTAGGCTTCCAACCGCAAACTATAAAGGTTAGCTCAAGCACACCATCTCACCTAAAGATTGTGCTTAAGGAAGACTCACGCTCGCTTGGCGAGGTGGTTATCAAACAGAAGCGCGAACGTTATTCGCGCAAGAACAATCCGGCAGTGGAGCTTATGAAGCGTGTCATTGCCGCCAAGAAACGTACCCATCTCGAAAACAACGACTATTATCAGTATAACAAGTACCAAAAGATTTCGTTTGCCCTTAACGACATCAAGCCCGAAGACCTTACTACGGGCCGATTTAAGAACAAGTCGTATGTTAAGGACCAGATAGAGACTTCGCCATACAACGGCAAGCTTATACTTCCAGTGTCGGTAGACGAAACTGTTACTCAGCACATTTACCGCAAGAACCCTAAGGAGGAGAAAGACATTATTAAAGGTCAGCGCCAAGAGGGTGTTAACAACTTGCTTCAGACTGGCGAGATTCTTAATACCATGCTTAAGGAGGTTTTCACCGATGTTGATATCTACGACGACCACATGCGCCTGATGCAGTATCAGTTTGTCTCGCCTATAGGCGAGACCGCTATCTCGTTCTACCGCTATTACATCCAGGATACGGTGTATGTAAACCACGACTTGTGCTATCATCTTGAGTTTATACCTAACAACCAGCAGGACTTTGGATTCCGTGGCGAGCTGTTTGTACTTGCCGACTCTACACTTCATGTCAAGAAGTGCACATTCACCTTGCCTAAGCGCACAGATGTGAACTTTGTTGAGGATATGAAGATTACACAAGAGTACACCAAGTTGCCTAACGGCGAATGGGCGCTTTCGGTGGATGATCTTACTGCTGAGCTTAAGGTAAACAAGTTCCTTGGTGGGGTTCTCGTTACCAAAACTACACGATACGACGACTATGCCTTCGACGATTTGCCTAAGAAACTGTTTAAGGGCAAAGCTAAAGTAAAGCATGAGGCTGATGCTATGGTGCGCGACGAGGCTTTTTGGAATCAGTATCGTGCAGTGGAACTTACTAAGGGCGAATCGTCGATGAATGCCTTTATACACCGCATCGAACAGTCGAAGAACTTTAAATGGATTATATTCGGACTGCGTGCCTTGCTCGAAAACTATGTTGAGACGGGCTCTATGCGAACAAAGTCGAAGTTCGATTTTGGTCCGGTTAACACCATTATATCTTCCAACTTTGTCGACAAGTATCGTCTGCGTGTCAGTGGCCGTACTACAGCCAACCTCAACAAGCATCTCTTCTGGAAGGGATATTATGCCTATGGTACAGAGTCGCAGAAACACTATTATGGCACGGAGATAACCTACTCGCTCAACAAGAAGAAGAATGTGCCGTTTGAGTTTCCACAGCGCAACATCACCTTCGAGACGGGATATGATGTTATGTCGCCTGCCGACAAGTTCCTCGTACACAACAAGGATAACGTATTTATGTCGTTGCGCACACAGAAGGTAGAACAGATGTACTTCTACAACAGACAGAAGCTGTCGTTCGACTATGAAACCGACTGGGGATTCTCTATAAACACATCCGTAAAGGCAGAAAGCAACCGTCCAACTGGCGACCTTGTATTCAAGAAGATGCCTGGAGCAATAACTAATCCTACTGCCGACGGCAACGAATATGTAAACCGTATACGCACAACCGAATTCAAGATTGGATTGCGCTACTGCCCAGGACAGACATTTATCAACACCAAGCAGCAACGCTGGCCGGTAAACCTCGACGCTCCTGAGTTTACGGTAAGCCATACAGTTGGCTTGAACAATGTGCTTGGAGGACAATACAAGCTCAACTTCACCGAAGCCGGAATATACAAACGCTTCTGGATGGGTAGCTGGGGATATATCGACACGCACATCAATGCGGGAGCACAGTGGAACAAGGTGCCTTTCCCATTACTTTGCATGCCTCCAGTAAACATTACCTACTTTGAGCTTGAGAACACTATGTCGATGATGAAGAACATGGAGTTCCTTAACGACCGCTACTGCTATGGTTCTATATCGTGGGACCTAAACGGAAAAATATTAAACCGTATACCGCTGATACGCAAACTTAAGTGGCGTGAGTGGATTGGAGTAAAGGGTATGTGGAGCACACTTACCGACAAGAACAACCCAATGCTGGCACAGAACCAGAACGACCCATTGTTGTTCCAGTTCCCTGAAGGCACTAAGGTTATGGACAAGAAGACACCCTACTGGGAAATAGTAGTGGGTGTGCACAACATATTCAAGTTCTTTGCTATAGACTATGTTCGCCGTATGAACTATCACGGACCGGACATCAAGGAAAACGGTATACGATTCGCCTTTATGGCGACATTCTAAGATATAGTGCAAATGCACTAAAACGACTAATTTCTAAACATCTATATTTACCTTTGAGGCTCATGGACCGGGATTGGTTCGTGAGCCTTTTTTGTATGGTAACATCAGATATAATACTCGGCACTATCAACCACTCCGGCACGTAGTGCCAACTTGGTAGCCTCGTGTGCATTATTGACACCAAGTTTGCGGAAGATATTTTTGCGATGAGTGTTTACTGTATGGAATGAGGAGAAGCGGCGTTCGGCTATCTCCTTTGTAGTAAGTCCCATGGCTATAAGCTTCAGTATTTCTGTCTCTGTCTTGGTAAGGCAGGCAATAGCTGGCGACATATCGTCTACTACAGGCGGATTGAGCAACATCTCGGCTATACGTTGGCAGATAAACCTTTGATGGCGCAAGGCATACATCATCGACTCGCGTATCTCATACAATGGCGAATCCTTCATCACAATACCAAACTGACGGTTGTTTGCCACAGTCTGATTGATAAACTCATAGCTTAGTTCGTCGCAAAACAATACCCATAAGGCATTTGGAAAACGCTGGGCTATGATTTGAAGCTCTGCCACATCGTTAATGTCGAATATAGTATAGTCGAGATAAACCACAGCATCCGACTCTTCGTTAAGTGTCTCTATCAGCGTAGCTTTGTCTTCTACGCTGCGATATTGTGGTGCCTCGCTCAAACTGTCGGCAACGTGTATCAATCCTACACGTGTTATATCCTGTTTGTCTGCAAATACTATCATTGTGTCTTTCTTTTATTGATTATGGTTGCAAAAGTAATAAAAAGACAGGGTATAACAAAACAAATAGATAAAAAAGTTGCTTGAGTGGTACGGTTCGGAGACCGTACCTCCTATAATTAAAAAACGTCCATTACGCATGTAATGGACGTTTTTTATTAATTTTATTGTCGTACAATAGACTTATACAAGCCTATAATTACTTAACCATCATCTTCTTGCCGTTCATGATAACAAGACCCTTATAGTCCTTGTTAACGCGCTGGCCAGCAATGTTGTACATCACATTGTTCTTAACAGCTGTTGTAGTCTGGATGTTGTTGATACCAGTCGTACCCTCAACCATCTTGAAGAGCATAGGAAGAACTGCATTGTCCTGCATGGTAGCGTAAGCACCGAATGATTTGAATGTACCTTGACCAAACTGGATAAACTTACCATTGTTTGTAAGAGAGAATGTGCCGTTATCAGAAGCCTCAAGCTCCCAAGCTACAGGCTCTTTACCAAGTTGGAAGCTCTTGTGTGTAGCATCATTATCCATATAGAGGTAGCGACCATAGCAGTCCTGGATTGAGTAACCATCCTCGAATTCTGCAAATACAAAGTTGTCGTCGTAAGAAGACTCTATCTTCAGCTCGTCCAAAGTTCCTTCCTTCATCTGTGTGTTAAGGTAGCCATAAGTATCGCTCTCCTTGCGAGGCATAGCATAATAGGTCTTGTCATCGCGCTGTGCAACGATGAGGTACTTCTTGCCAGACTCGATTGCAGTAGCCTTCTTGTATGTTACGTAGTGCCATACATAGATAGTGCAAGTTGCCTTACCAGCAGCATACTTGTCGTTCTCAGCAGCCTCAGCTGTGATAACAGCCTTGCCTTCCTCTGTACCAAGAGCAATAACACCCTCTGCATTTACTGTAGCAACAGCCTCGTTGTCGGAAGAGAACTTAACTGTAGCAGTAGTCTCCCATGAGAAAGTTGGAGATGTAAAATCTGTACCTACCTCATGGTTAACCTTCTCTTCAGAGAAAGCAAGCTTAGCGTTCTTCTTAACGGCACCTTCCTGCTTGTAGATAAGAACCTTGGTGATCTGAGTGTTGTGTGCAGATGTTACCTTCAATACATACTGATTGCCTGCTGCCTGAAAACCAGGATCAATCTCATAAGTATTTGTTTTAGCAGGACCATCAGACTGAGGATCAGCTTTCTCTGCGGCACCAATAGTCTCGGTGCTAACAGCCTTGTCACCAACAAAAATATTCTGCTTCACAGCAGCCGACGCACCCTTATTACCTTCAACCACAATCTTAGAAACAGCAAAGTTGAACTTAGGCAATGTCAAAGTTGCTCCTTGCTTACCAAGAATAAGGTAGTTTGAGCCATTATAAGAAACAAACTTATAGCCTTCCTTTTTACCTTTAGAAGGAGAAGCAAGTGTAATTGTGTAAGCACCATCAGTAAAACCCTGTGATTCGCGAGTGGCTGCTGTTGGTAACTTCCACTTGTCATTAGTAGTGAAGTCAAGAGTTACTTCCTGTGCTGATATAGCTCCGCAAATGAGCATCATCACAGCCATTAATGTAAAGCGTAAAGTTTTAATCATAATAGTTTTGTTTTAAAGTTTATAGATGTTTTAATGTTTGATGTTTCTTACACATTGTTAGGGTAGCACCCTATGATATTGCAAAGTTATACAAATAATATATACGAACAAAGGGATATGGGGTTAAAAATAGGTTAATTTAATATTAAGAGGACGTTTCGGAAAAAAACAAAGAAAAGTCAATATATTAAAAGGTCAAAGTAATATATATTAAATGGCAAAGTATATTATATTAAATGGCAAAGTATATTATATTAAATGGCAAAGTATATTATATTACTTTTTGGAGGCATATTTATGGTGTGAAAACATAGCCAATAAGTCCATATACCATGACATAAAAGAAGAAAGGGTTTGTCGAGACTGCAGCCTCAACAAACCCTTAACTCATTAAGATTCTTAAATATATTCCCGATTACTTTACAATCATCTTCTTGCCGTTCTCGATAACAACGCCCTTGAAATCCTTGCTTACACGCTGACCAGCGAGGTTGTAACGAACACCGTTCTGAGCCTTCTCGGCTGTGATGTTGGTGATGCCTGTAATTGTTGTGTTAACAATTACTTCATTAAAATTAAGAGCAGATGTTTTTTTAGGATCATTCTTACAAATTGTAAATGTTACCTCGTTTGCATCACCTGTCCAAGTGTAATTACGAGTTTTTTTGTCCATCTTCAACTCTCCAGTAGATGCTTTAAATACACCATTTCCTGCTACTTTGTTGGCTTTAAAGATAATCTCTTTCATGTTACCATTAGCCTTGACAAATTTCATCTGTGAACCCTCTGCTGCAATATCTGCACCTGCTTTACCTCCATAAAGAGCAGCACAGCCTGTAGCTTTAGTGCTAGTTTCGTCATACTTTACGTACTGAGGTGCAGAACTACAATTACCTGCAATAAAAGACAGAGTAACATCATCCTCTGTAGATGTAACGGTTATTTTTTCAGGATTTTTTGGGTCACCTAAATAGTATATACCTTTAGCGTTTACCTTACTTTCGTAAAGAGCCTTGAAATCGAATGTTGTCTGTGCAGAAACTGAAGCACATACTGTCATGAATGCAACTGCAATGATTGTGCGTAAATTTTTAATCATAATAGTTTTGATTTTTTAGTTAATAATACAGATTTTAATTTTATAAATTTTGATAGTTGTTTTGTTTGTCGTGTTGCTTCAACCACGTTGAGTGTTGTCCGTAACACGTTTGCAAAGGTAAGCAAATAAATTGTTACGGCAAGAATTTCTAAGTTTTATTTGTTACAATAAAGTCTAAATAAGTTCATTATTAGTACAACACATTGATTTTCAGCAGATTTAGAGTTTGATATTTTAAGAAGATAGAAGACACAATCAATCTTCTATCTTCGACATTTCTTGCGCTTCCCAGTCTTCCCACTGCTTCATAGCTTCCTTCCAGTCGGTCTGTTCGCCAGCTTCTACAGCTTCTTGTTGGCGTATAGCCTCATCGCGCTCCCGATCGCGTTGGCGCTTAGCCTTCATATCAGCAATGGTTTTGTCGTCGAGTATAAATATAGCTCTTCGGTTTATAGCGTCGTACAATTCTTGTTCGCCAAAGGAACGACCTGGGACATTAAAGTCGGAAATATTGAATTCATATTCCACGCGCAACTTATGTCTCAGTTCTTTTTGTTTGGCACGATTGGCCGAATTTTTAAGTCGCAACAGCTTAGCAATGCCGTCAATCTCCTTGTTCGAGTATTTGTTTCTACCCATAGTATAAATAAGTGTTTATATGCCTAACAAGGTGCAAAAATAGCTTAATATGTTAAATAACCCACTTTTTTGCACTAAATATTTGTTTTGTTCAAGATAAAGCTATATATTTGCGGTATCATTTTTAGAGATTTCGTTTTTTACGAAATCCGTCTTTACGAGGTTGGTAGCATCCTGCACCAACCTCTTTTGTTTTTTATAGGTTTTTTACGCCAGTTGCAGAACCATATTGTTTGCCTTTGCCATGCGTCGCATATTGAGTAGCGCATATCGCATACGTCCAAGGGCAGTGTTTATGCTAACGTCGGTAGAGTCGGCTATCTCCTTAAACGACAACTGCTGATAAAAGCGCATATATACCACTTCGCGCTGCATTGGAGGCAGTGCGTCGAGCAGACGTCTCACATCTGTCATTATCTGCGAGTTGACAAAACGGTTCTCTATATTGCCTTCAAAGATATCGGCACCAGGGATATTTGAGAGGTCGTTATCGGCAGAAGTGTCGACAATGCGCATAGAAGCCTGGTCGCGATACCAGTCCATTATGGCGTTATGCGCAATACGCATAATCCACGCACCGAACTTGCCACTAACCGTATAACGTCCTTCTTGCAGGCGCGTAATTACCTTGACAAAGGTTTCTTGGAAGATATCTTCGGCAGTCTCGCGGTCGTGCACCACGAAGAGTATGTATGAGAATAACTTAGACTGGTTGCGCAACAACAACAAATCAAAAGCCCGGTTGTTCCCATCAGCGTATGATAAGGCCAACTCTTCGTCGGTCATATCTTGCAAATTTTTCATTTCTTAAATCTTTTATAATTAAGTAAATGTGCTCCGATAGGCAATGCTTTTGATTGTTTTTTATTGTTGGATAACTATCATCCTAATGTTAGGATTGTGCAAAGATAAGCACTTTTGACGAAAAAGCCAAACTTTGTTAAACATTTTTATATCACAAAGCGTACAATCGTCACCACTATTATAGCGTAGAATGCAGCCAATGCGTCGTCAAGCATACATCCCCATCCGCCATGTATGTTGCGGTCTACCCATCGGCAACCAAGAGGCTTTGTGATGTCTATTATGCGGAAAAGCACAAAACCAAGTGATGCAAGCAGTATAGGGCGCCATGCCGGACCGTCAACAAATAGAGCGGGCAGCGTAGCCATCCATGTGCCAAAGTACTCGTCTATGATTACCGTGCGCGGGTCTTCGCCCCAATAACGCTCCATTACATTATCGGTCCACACGCCAATAAATAACGAGCCCAACACCAAGGCCACTGTTGCAACACATAGCCATAATGGCGAAAGCACGAAATAAAGACCTATCCATATAAGCAAGGCTATCAGACCGCCAAAGGTGCCAGGCCCCCAAGGAAAGAAACCCGTGCCAAAACCTGTAGATATGATGACGTGAAACCAAGGTGCCTCGCCAAGCTGATGATTGTTGTTATTGCTCATTTTTGTGGTGTATATATTATGTATAATGTGTAATACAGGCAGATATGTGCCAAGACGACACGTCAAACACGTGACGGAACAAAGCTGTTGATTAAATCTACCACATTCTGACGCTCGCCATCGGTGAGCGTTGGACTGATAGGTAGGCTCAATTCTTCTCTATGTATGCGCTCAGTAATAGGCAATGACATATTGTTCCACTGGGCATAAGCCTTCTGCTTGTGCGGCGGTATGGGATAATGGATGGCAGTTTGAACACCGTTGTCCAAAAGATACTGCATCAGCTCGTCGCGATGCGGAGACGTTAGTGGGAATATATGGAATACATTCTCTTGCCAATAATCCTCGGTAGGAACCGATACTGCAGGATTGTTGATACACCTTATATAATATAGGGCATGCTCGCGACGGCGCGCATTCTCCTGATCAAGATAGGGCAGTTTTACAGCAAGCACGGCAGCCTGTATCTCGTCAAGGCGTGAGTTGACACCAACATGCGAGAAGACATACTTGCGCTCGGAGCCATAATTGCCAAGCATCTTTACCATATCGGCAAGATGCTTGTCGTTGGTAGTTATGCCTCCACCATCGCCAAGGGCACCAAGATTCTTACCTGGATAAAAGCTGTGGGCAGCAGCATCGCCAAGTGAACCAGTACGTCTATCACCATGCATACAGCCATGAGCCTGGGCATTGTCCTCAATAAGCTTTAGGTTATGCCGGCGGCAGATGTCGCCAATAAGCTCGGTATAAGCACAGCGACCATAGAGATGCACCAACATTATGGCTCGGGTACGTGGGGGAATAGCTTGCTCAATAAGGCTATCGTCTATTTGGAAAGTATCCCATCGAGGTTCTACAAGCACTGGCTTAAGACGGTTTTCGGTAATGGCAAGTATGGTAGCCACAAAGGTGTTGGCAGGCACAATAACCTCGTCGCCTTCCTTCATCACTCCCATCTCCTTGTATGCACGCAAGATAAGGGTAAGGGCATCAAGCCCATTGCCACAGCCTATGCAATAGCGTGTGCCGATATACTGGGCAAACTTATGGCAGAAGTCGTCGTTGGCAGCACCTTGTAGATACCATCCACCATTGACAACATTTGCCACGGCTTGGTTGATTTCGTCCTTATGCAATGCCGTGACGTCCTTTAAGTCAAGAAATTTTATCATCTCGTAGTTCTTATTCTATAGTCCATTCGTAAATGTCGTAGCATACACCACGACCTCCAAATCCCTCTTTCTGGTGTATAAGGTTGCTGTTAAGATAGCTACCTTTATCTTCGGTAGACTTGCCAAAGTCGAGGTAAGGCTTTTCGGCATAACGCTCGTTGATGAGCCAACTGAACACAAGGTCTAAGGCTCCAAGCTCCTTGCCACGTGGCGAAGCAGAGATATACTGAGTATGAACCACTCTGCCACACTCAAACACCAATGTTCCGCCAAGAGCCTCATCGCCAAGATAAGCCATAAATAAACGTATATTGTCGGGGAAACGAGAGCAAAGAAGCTCCAACTCGGCTATGGTATGAACGGGATGCACACCATACTTGGCCATAAGATTATTGTCGAGAATATGCCAGAAAGCCTTAATGTCATTGCTTTCTTCCACTCGTATGCCATTGCGACGCGCCTTGTTGACCCCACGATGACGTTGTTTTGTAAACTTGAGTGGGTTGTCGAGACAAATGGTTGAAGATACTTCGCGACCCAATATCTGCGCCTTGCACACTTTGACAATAGCATAAAGGTCTTCTTCTGCAGGCATTGTGTGGTAAATCCATGGTGTTGGCTTATACACAACTCTGTTTACACCGCACTCGTTGCGTAAGAAACTATTGATAGCAGCGAATACATCAAGACACAATTCGGCTGTCATGTCAGCATTCATAATTAGTCCGCCGTATGTCAGTCCGCCGTGCGAGCGCAGCTCATCGCCATGAATAGTTGCCGGAAGAAGTGCAACAAGCGTAGCATTAATTGTTACCTCGTCTTTATGTTTATAAATCATCAGCGAACAATCTGTAAATCGGTCGCTATGATAGTCCATATAACCACGCATCAAGAGAAAGGTTGAATTCTTGGCTCCAGCAACAAACGCATCCCACTCGGCAGCTCTATCTTGATTGTACCTTATTACCGTGAGCATCCCTTGTATTTTAAGAATTCATCGTAGTCGTAGATATAGTCCGACTCGTCGTAAGGCTCGGAAGCAAGCACAAGGCATACAGCACCCGACGAAAAATCGTCGAGTGTGCGCCATATGCCTGTTTCTATCTCTAAACCTTGGTAGGGATGATTGAGCAAAAACTTGCGTTGTTCCCTACCATCGTCTAATGTAACTGTGAAACTGCCGCTAAGAGCTATAAGCAATTGTTTGAGTCGACGGTGTGCATGTCCTCCCCTACTCTCACCTCCAGGCACATCATACAACCAATAGGCACGAGCAATATGGAAGGGCACGTCCTTGAACTCTTCAACAACCGACAGATTGCCACGACGGTCTTCAATCTTTTGTATTTCAATAATCTTAGCGTCAGAAACTTTCATTATTTCTTTTAGTTAGTTTTGCTTAGGCAAACCTATGCTTAACCTACTTCTCCATATAAGGGTCGGTACCAAGCACGGTAGCTGCCAATCGCTTAGCCTTATCACGAAGTAGGGTTGTATCGTCTTGGGGTTGGCCATAACACAGAACCACACCCATACGGCGACCAACATGAGCCTCTTGCTTGCCGAAGATACGAACACGTGTATAGTCTTCCTTCAATGCATCAACAAGATTGTATGGCAGAGGGTCGTTAGTTTCTGAAGGCGAGAGTACAACTGCACTTGCACCAGCATGCTCAAGATGTATACCAGCAATAGGTAGTCCCATAACGGCACGGAAATGTAACTCAAATTCGGAGAGGTTGGTGGTATGACCAAGCGTAACCATACCTGTATCGTGCGGACGTGGCGAAAGTTCAGAGAAGATAACCTCACCCTGCTTGGTAAGGAAGAACTCCACACCCCAAAGACCAGCTCCGGTAAGCGCGCGTGTAACCTTTTCTGCCATATCCTCTGCTTTGCGAAGCTCGTCTTCAGG
>ERZ1035001.596-NODE-596-length-18170-cov-25.558763_pt1 | contig 18170 bp, 10 predicted proteins | sample MGYA00520685_ERZ1035001 | MGnify/ENA primary metagenome ERZ1035001 (study PRJEB33766, sample SAMN09781749) | gut metagenome | biome: gut microbiome | host: Homo sapiens | place: Madagascar | study: EMG produced TPA metagenomics assembly of the PRJNA485056 data... | reverse complement strand
CGAATGTTCGGCATAGATAGCACCTCTCTTTCATACAGAAATTATATCATAATTTGTGTATGAAAACAAGTAGGAGTTTTAGTTGAATGTGACAGTCCAGTAGGTATACTGCCCCTCGGCGGTGGAGCAAAACCAACAGGCCACACCCATGCTCGTAAAGCTGGCGTTGGTGATGTTGGCATAGTGGGCAGGGCTGTTCTGCCAATAGCTGCATACGCTGCTGGCCGAGCCGATAGGACCAGCTGCGCAGATTTCGCTGCGGGTGGTCATGCCGCTGTGGTCGAACGCACCGCCCGCGACAAAACTCTCGCAGCGGGCATCTGCCGCCGCGCTCAGCCCGCCGTCCATTGCCAGCGGGGAAAGCCCCGCCGCCGCACGGATGGCGTTGATGTTCTCCTGCACGGCCCAGTATGCGCTGTCGCTGCTGTCGATGCTCCACCATTGCTCCGTACCGGCTGCAAGGTCGAACGGCACCGCACCATAACTCATACTAACCTGTGCCGGAGTATCTGCTACGGTTTCCTCCACCGGGGCTTGCGTGGGTTCTGCGGTAGGGACTGCTGTAGGCTCTGCTGTCGGCGCGGGCGTGGGGGCCTGTGTCGGTTCGGGTGTCGGCTCAGGGGTTGCAGTCTGCGCAGGTTCGGCAGTTGCAGCAGCTTCCACCGACTGCGCAGTTTCTTCGGTGGCCGGTGAGATTTCCACCAGTGCAGCCGGTTCAGCCGCAAGAGTTTCATCCGCTGCCGCTGCACACCCGGACAGCGCCAATACTATGCCCAATGCAACAATAGACTTTTTCATAAAAACTACTCCTTTCATCCTTGGGGTGGTCGCGTATACGATTGGTCTTTCTGCCTTTAATCATAAAATTTATCGTTCCTCCTGTCCACGCTGTCGATTGTCGGTCTGACACTGTTGTTCCGGCTCGGTGTCGGTCACAATTTCTTTGTCGTTCATGTTCAGCAGTCCCTCCAGCACCGCAAGGCGACTGCTTTTTTCAGCAAGCTCTGCGGCCTGTGGAAATGGCCGCTTGACTTCTTCCTCGGCGCTGGCAAGCTGCTGTTCCAACTGGATTTGCATATTGCGGGTCTTTTCAATGCTCGGTTCAATACCATTTGCCAAATTGGAAAGGCGTGTCAGATTGCCCAACACATCAGCTCCCAGTTGAGTGCTATATGTACCAGAGCCAGCCAATCTTGCATGGTACTCGTTGCCAAAAGGCAGATGTTGGATTTGCAGTTCCATACCCTTGAAATACCCGATAGGTACGGGCTTTTCGCTATTCAGTGCCAAGCCCAGCAGACCTAACAGGGCTTTCCCCGCAGGTTCTTTTTCGTAGTAAACTTTCTTTTCCAACTGGATGCAGAAAACATCTTTGCCGTCCGCATCCACTACGGAATGTTCCTTTACGGTGGCGGCGTCTACTGTGGCATTTTCAATCTGTTCTTTGCATTTTCGGATTTCAGCCGGGAAGCCGATGGCAATTTTATTTTCCAGTTCATAACGCTGGCTGTCATGGGCAGCTTTCAGTGTTTTAAGACGGGTCAACTGCACGTCCAAGTCCATCTTTTCCTTGATAAGCGGGTTGCCAGCCGCCAATGCCTTTACCTCGGCGTAGGACAGTGCAGCCTCGTCCATATCATCGCAGCTGCGAGCCGGAGATTTTGAGGTCATGATCTGCCCGATGAATTTTTGCTTATTTTCGATAAGCTGCCATGAGTAGGCATCAAATGTTCCCTCCGTTACATAACGGAAAACATAGACCTCCTTATTTTCATTGCCCTGTCGTAATATTCTGCCCTCACGCTGCTCAATATCAGATGGCCGCCACGGTACATCCAGATGGTGCAGCGCAATCAGCCGCTTTTGGACATTGGTTCCGGCTCCCATTTTGGCGGTGCTGCCCATCAGCACGCGAACTGCACCGCTGCGAACTTTTCCGAAAAGTTCCGTCTTGCGGGCATCGGTGTTCGCTTCATGGATGAAGGCAATTTCTGTTTCGGGGATTCCGCGTTCGATCAGCTTTGCTTTCATGTCATCGTAGACATTGAAAACGCCCGCCTTGGGCGTAGACAGATCGCAGAAAACAAGCTGCGCACTGCGTTGAGGCATGGTCTGCTCCCATATCTCAAAAATTTTGCCCACACAGATATTGACCTTGCTGTCAGGATCATCGGGCAAGTCGGGGTCGATCAAGCGCTGATCCAGCGCCAATTTGCGTCCGTCGTTGGTGATTTTCAGCATATTGTCCTCATAGGGCTTTACCATTTTATTGCGGATTTTGTCGGCTCGTTCGCCCAATTCAGCTACCATCTGTTTTTGTGTTTCAGAGGGCTTTAGCTGGATGTTGGTCGGCTTGCCGCCCACAAGGGCAGGGACAGGTAATTTCAGCATATCTGCTGTTTGAATATCGGCGCATTCTTTGAACATTGCCATAAGTTCCGGCAGATTGAAAAAACGAGCAAAGCGTGTTTTTGTGCGATAGCCGGTTCCCTCCGGCGCAAGTTCGATGGCTGTGACGGTTTCGCCAAAGGTGGCCGCCCAACTGTCAAAGTTTGCAAGGCCATTGCGTTCCAAGGTGTACTGCTGCAAATAGCGCTGCATGGTATACAGCTCGGTCATACTGTTGGAAATGGGGGTGCCTGTGGCAAACGTTACGCCGCGTGCCCCGGTGATTTCATCAAGGTACTGGCACTTCATAAACAGGTCACTGGCCTTTTGGCTCTCGGTGGTGCTGATACCCGCGATGTTGTGCATCTTAGTAACGGTCATGAGGTTCTTGAAATTGTGTGCTTCATCGACCATGAGGGAGTCTGCGCCCAGTTCCTCAAAAGTCACCACATCATCCCGCTTCGGGGCGTCCAGCAAATTTGACAGCTTGGTTTTCAACTGCTTTTTCTTACTTTCCAACTGCTTGACGGTCAGACGGCTGTCGCTGTTGTCCATGCTCTCCAACTGCATCTCCAGTTCGTCAATTTGCTTGCGGATAAACTCGGCTTTTCTGGCATCGGAAAGTGGAATCTTTTCAAACTGGCTGTGACCGATTACCACAATGTCATAGTTGCCGGTGGCGATTTTGGCACAAAACCGTTTACGGTTTGACTTTTCAAAATCGCGCTGCGTTGTCACCAAAATGTTTGCATTGGGGTATAGCTTCAGCGCTTCACTGGCAAATTGGCCTGTCAGATGATTTGGCACGGCGACAAGTGTTTTGCTGCATAATCCCAATCGCTTTTTCTCCATCGCGGCGGCGACCATCTCATAGGTCTTACCTGCGCCGACAGTGTGCGCCAGCAGTGTGTTGTGCCCGTACAAAATATGTGCAATGGCATTGCGCTGGTGGGGCCGCAGCGCGATTTCCGGGTTCATGCCGAAAAACTGGATGTGGCTGCCGTCGTACTCACGGGGGCGAATGCAGTTGAACTTTTCATTGTACAGCGCCACCAAGCTTTCCCGGCGCTCACGGTCCTTGAAAATCCAGTCTTTAAAAGCATCTTCTATCATCCGCTGCTTGGCCTGTGCTTCTTCGGTGGCAGGACCATTGAGTTTATGCTGCTCCTTGCCGTTTTCGTCATAGATTGTATCGTAAATTTTGGTGGCCCGCAGGTTGAGTGCGTTCTCCAACAAATGATAGCCGTTGATACGTTTTGTGCCGTAGGTGTTCGTGACGCGGATATTATCGTTGCCTTGGCTCTTGTTGGAAATATACCAGTTATTCAGGTATTCATTGTAACGGACAGCTATTTTCTGTTCGCGGTAGGTTGACTGAAAAAGTTCATCGGCAAACTGCTTGATGATTTCCGGCCCGATCCATGTGACACCCAACCGAACCGTTATTTCGCCCGCCGTCAAGTCCTTGGGCTGCACCTGTTCCAACGCTTCTACATTGATGCGGAATGCCGGGTCTTGGTCGGCTGCAACATGAGCAATACGCAGCTTTTCGCGTACATTGCCGGATAAATACTCATCCGCCATAAGGTAAACAGGGCTGCCGTCCTCCTGTTTGCGGAAAGGCTCTACAAAAATAACGCCCGCCAGTTCCTTAGCAAGCGTCGCTTCATCTTTCCCGGTAAGGTGCATCATGTAAGGCATATCGACCTTGGCACGTTCCCCGATGCTCAGTGCCAGAGCGTCCGATGCCGTGTCGGCGTGGTCGGGTATCTGTGCAGAGCGGATAGTCCTCTTGGTGAACATATCCGACTTGCTGATAAGGTTTCCTTTTTCATCGACATTTTCCAGTGAACACAGCAAATAGTAGCTGCTGTCATCCCGGAAAGACAACTCCGCGCTGCGGCTGTTGATAAGGCCGTGCTTGCCGCGGAAGGCATCATACTGGCGGTTAAGCTGGCCTTGCAGACGGTGGATTTCCTCGTCCGGCAAGTCCTGCAACTGCGCATCGATCAGAGCGCGGGTGGTATCGCGCAGTTCCACCAGTTTGCGGATACGCTCGGCAGATGCTGCGTTGGGATTACACTCCCGCATGACTGCGCCTTCGCGGTAATAGATTTTATCGTCCTTTACCGTGTAGCTGAAATTACGCACAAAGGGATCGGCATCAATGTACTTGGTGTCCTCGCCGCTTTCCTCCTGTATGGGAATTTCGGCTTTTGTCAGCGTGGCGGTCAGATGCTGCATGGCAGTGTCGATTTGCGTTTCCAGCAACGGCTTTCCGAAACGGTCCACCGCATCGGGGTCTATGGGCTGACAGGTGGAAGTCGGGCCATACGGACCGGAGACTATCTCCATTCTGCCGCAAATCATTTCAGGGTGCTCCACAAAGTAGCGGTTCATGGTGATGCCGTTGGCATCTTCTGCAAGGTGCAACCAAGGCTCGTCCTGCTGGCGCAGCGTATCGCGCTTTTGCAGAAAAATTACATCCGTCATAATTTTAGTGCCGCTGCCCTTGAACGCATTGTTGGGCAAGCGCACCGCACCGATAAGGTCGCAGCGCTCGGCAATGTACTTGCGGGCACGGTCATCCTTTTTGTCCAATGTGCCGCTGGAGGTGATGAACGCCATGATGCCGCCGGTGCGCAGCTTGTCGATGCTCTTGGCAAAGAAATAGTCGTGAATGGGAAAATGCAGCCGGTTATACTGCGGGTCATTGACTTGGAAATTGCCGAAAGGGACATTGCCAATAACGCAGTCAAAATAGTTGTCGGGGAGAAGCGCATTTTCATAGCCGGTCACTTGGATATTGGCCTTTTGATATAGCTGTTTGGAGATGCGGCCTGTGATGCTGTCCAATTCTACGCCGTAGAATTTGGCATCACTGCTGCCAAAATGTCCGTGTGCGAGAAATGCGCCTGTGCCCATGCTGGGTTCTAGGATTTTGCCGCCCTTTACGCCGAAGCGTTCCAGTGCGCGGTAGATGGGGTGGATAACGGTGGCGGGGGTATAAAACGCCGTCAGGGTACTGCTGCGGGCAGCCTCATACTCAGATTCAGACATTGCTGCTTTCAGTTGGCTGTACTCGTTCGACCATGCACTTTTGTTCGGGTCGAATGCATCCGAAAGCCCGCCCCAGCCCGTGTACTGCGCTAAAATTTTCTGCTCATCCTCAAAAGCAGGACTGCCACCGTTCGCTACGCGCTGCTCAATTTCTTTCAGCTTTTGGATGGCGGCAATATTGGCTGCAAACTTTTCGCGCGGTGCTGTCGGCAGGTTGTCCAGATAAGGGGCTTCATAGGTAATGGGTTCACGGTGGTAAGGTTCATCTTCTGCCGAAAGCCTTTCTGCGTCCGCCATAACCTGTGCCACAAAGGGGCTGGGTTCTTCGATGACTTCGCCCACGATGGGTTCAGCAACTTCTTCCGGCTGCTCTTGGCGGATTGGAACTTCCGGGGCGGATAGTGCTGCATTTTTGGGGTTGTCCGCAAGCAGCCGCGCAAATTCTTCATGGCTGACGGCACGGCCTACCAGCGGGAAACTTTCATCCCGCAGATGAATGTTTTCTCTGCCGATTTCCTCCACGGTAAAGGGTCTGTCATCTTCCAGATAAACCGTGCTGCCGATAGTTACAGGTGATTTTTTGACTTTTCTTGTAGTCGGATGATGCTTTTCAAACTCTGCTTCGGCGGTATTGATAAAATCCGAGAAAGCGCTGTTTTCAATACCCTGCGCGGCAAGCTCGTGGTTATCGTGAAAGTAGTCGATATGGACAATGTTACCGTCAACCTCATAGCGGATTTCGTTCCGCAGAAGATTGGCATACACTTGGATTTCGTGCTCATCGTCCTCGGTGGTAGAGTAAGCAAACTCCACGCGGGTCAAGTCGGAAAAATTCGGCTCGTTTAGCCCCTCATTCTCACAGAAATCCGTGATGGCGTGTTTTGCATGATCGAGGGCGGCATCGTTCGCTGCGCGGGCGGCTTGCTGTTCTGCTGCCCATGCCTGATAGGGGGCTTTTTCGGCATCGGTCAGATACTGGTCGTTGTAAACCAAAAGCCGCAGGCGCTGGGCAACCTCTTTCCACTTCAAAACGCGGCGATACTCGCCGTCCTCTGTACGTCGGGTGATTTCAAGATTTTTGCCCATGTGGTCAAGAAAGCCGTGCCCACCATCACGGAAGATCCATGTGCCGCCGCCGATGCCGTATTCCTTTTTCAGCCAGCGGGCTTGATCTTCCTCGATAGGAAGTACCTGTGCAGAGAGATATTGCTGAATACGAAATTTGCTATCTTCAAACCCGCCGCCTTTGCACAGTGCATCGGTAATGTCCTGCTCCGTAATGTACTTGCCGGATGCGTCAATGATGGGCTTGTTCCACTTTTTGGCTTCTGCTGCAAGGTCGATATTTTTTGCTTGCTGCTCATGGCTCGGCAGCCCTGCCTTTTCAGAATCTTCGGGAGTAAGAGTAAGCTGCTCCATCTGCTGCTGCACAGGTGTAGCCTTGATGGGAACCATCAGACGCCCTTGCTCGATAAGGTCAGCAATCTTTGCGGCAACAGCATCCCATGTCAGATTGACCTGCGCTGTTTTGGTAAGATAGTTACCCTCCCAAAGTTCAAGGTACATATCATGCCGGATAAAACCCACGGTATTGTCATCCACGAACAAATATGTATAAATTTGCTTGTAACAGTGCTTGCAAAAGGCGCTGCGCTCGGCAAGGTCGGGATGCTCATTGAAATATTCCAGAATAGCCGCATTGTCGGCACGGCTGGAGGATTCTTTCGCCAGTAAGCCTAGAATCAGTTCATCGCTCAGCGGCGGCAAATCAGAAATGGGCACAGAAAAAGCGGAGGGCGTGGTATCGCTCTCCGCTTGGGGTTCTTGTGTTACAGGCTGTAAATCTGCTGCATCGCCAGTTCCTCGGCTTGGGCCTGCAAGGCGTTCATCCACTGCGTCCAGCCCATCGGGTCTGTCTGCCGGTTCGGGGCGGTGCTCTGCTGCATCAGCGTCTGCATCGTCTGCTCGATTTGCCGGTGTACTGCGTTGTCCATCTCCGCCAGATGCGGGTACAGCGTTCCCTCCAACAGCATCTCGTCGAACACCATCGGCGCGTTCTCCAGCAGGAATTTCCGCCGCAGGCTGCCGTACTTCCCGATTTCCGGCATCGGCGGCTCGTTCAACGTCAGCGCCGGGATTTGGTAGCCGTTCACCATCATGTACTCCATTGTTGACCTCCTTGGTGTTATTGGTTTCTTCCTGTTTGTCACCATAATAGCGGACTTTTTCGGCGCGTGCAACACTGTCGATTTCTCTCGTGATGCTGCCGATCTGCTGCATGAGAGGCCGTGCCGCCTGTTGGCAAGCGCTGCCCAAACACAGAGCAATGCGGTTTGTATCAAACTGGTTCACGGATTCAAGGGCAGACAGGTCCAGCCGCGCAGTATCCACGCCGCACCGCAGCGCGGCCATATACAGACAGCTTTGGGTGATAAGCTGTAAAAATAGCTGCCGCTGTTCGTCCGGCTTGGCCCACTGTAAGCTGCTGCCGTCTATGGCCTTTTCCAGCGCGGTTGTGAACATGGCGCTGCGCTGGGCAACGCAGGATGTGGAGAGCATGAGTAGGGCGCTCTGAATGCTGTCGGCATGATTATCCGCTACGATTTTATCCCAAACAGGCCGCCAGTTCTGGTCTGTAATGACCCACGGCAGCGCATCGGGAACCTCCGCACGGGGGATGGTATCGGAAATGTCAAACAGATACCGCAGCCGGGAAGAATTGGCCCGCGTGTCAAATACCGCGATACCGTGTGCGCCGCGCTTGACCCAGCGACCCGCATTATTATTCCAGTAAGCTATGTCGGCCACGGCTGTGGCGGTGGGGCTTTGCTCGTGAATCAAAAGCTGGTTCGGGAAACTATAATTATAAGCAATGGCCGCTGTCTGCAAAAATGCTTTCCAGCGGTCGCTGCTCTCCGTGACGGCTTGCAGCTGCTTTTTGGCAAGCGCACGGATATTTTCGTATTTTGCCATAGGCTGCTCCTTATCGCTCGTGCTGTTCTGCTCTTGACAGTGTGGCATTTTCAAGTTCCGGCAACAAGTTATCTACCTGCTTATACCCAATCGGCTGAACATAAAAAGCGTGTGTCTCGTTATCTTTGTGTGTCACAATAATATCGCTGACAGAGACAGAACGCATACTTTTGGCGTTTGGACGGTCATCCCGATTATGCCGTGAATAAATGCTGTCCAGCGTTTCCCAACGCTCCATCTGCCCCTTGTACACGAGTTCGTAGTCCTTTGCTCCGGCAGCGAGCCTCGCAGGAGAATACTCCATAAAAACAAGGTCTCGCCTGTTAGTTTGATAGATTTCATAAGGGATTTGCACTCGCTTTTCGCTGCGAAATCCCCACGGAAAATAGGTGTCTGAATCAAATTGGAGTGGCTCATCCAGTTCATCTGAGAATACAACCGGTGTCACTGGCCGCCCACAATCCAAGGAATCCAGAATTTCATCCTTGAATTTTTCCACGCTTGTGTAAGGAACGATTTCACCGATCATCCCGCCTGGACCGAGATATTCGATGTAGCCGACTACTTTATCTGTCTTTTCTTCCATTATCTTTCCAACCTTTCCCAAAAAGATAGTTTGTTCCCGTAGCGTTCATCCTGCGGGCGTACCTTTGCGGCGGGCAGTTCACCGCTTGCCATATCTTCGACTTGCGGGAGAAAAAGTAGACGGCTGTATCGGTCCGCTTGGTCTTTGGATAAGCCCACGACTTTATCACCATTTAGCCCGCAGATGAGAAATCGCCCGCGCACGGTAATTCCCTCGTCATTGACCTGCCTGTTATATTTCAGCCGGCTTTGGGCTTTGCTGCATATCAGCCCGATGCGAGGTGTGCCAAACGGTTTTAGAATTTGGCTTTCACCCTCGATTACCTCGGAAACCGCAGTCGCCGCACTGGAAAAACCCGCTTGATAAGGGCAGTAGCTGGGTTCAACAACTAATAATCTTGTCATCGGTGTCCCCCCCTCATCTGCTGCCGTGCTGGTGGGCGCGGGCATAGTTTTCCAGCAGTTTTACGATAACCTGCTGCATCTGGTCGCTCGTAAATCCTTTGGGGAAATAGCGTTCAACTTTAGCAACGGGAATCATTAGCTGCGGGTCACGCGGCTTTACACTGGGCGGTTTGGCGGCCATAATATGCTGGATTTTTTCTGATGTCAGTACGCTTTCCTTGCTGGCTTCTTTGAGCTTTTGCGCCTGTGACAGCGATGGTGTGCAACCCTCGGATTCCATGTAAGAGAGGAAGTCCTCTTGTTCTTCGGGGGTAAGGTAGCTAAGTTCTACGGCGGGAGTGGTTTTTAGCTTGCCATCATCCACCATTTTCATAAGTTCGGGGGTGAGTTTGTTCAGACGGATGAAGCGCTGGACTTGCCGCCCGCTTTCGCCGCTTGCTTGACCGACTAAATCGGCGCTTTCAAAATCCCCGACAACTTGTCGGGAATTTTCTTTTGACGGTCTACCAGCTTTTCTACGAATAGCTTCCAACTTCATTTCATAGGCTTTCGCCTTTTCGCTCGGCAAAATATGCTCTCGTTGGCAGTTACTGTCCACCATCAGAATAATAGCAGTATCATCGTCCATATCCCGCACGATGCAGGGCATAGTCTCCACGCCCGCCCGCTGGCTGGCATGACAGCGGCGGTGGCCCGCCACGATTTCATACCCACCATCTTGCCGGGGGCGGACAATGGCCGGGGTCATGACACCGTATTCCTTGACACTGTCCACCATTTTGTCCATTTCGTCATCGTCACGGACTTGAAAAGGGTGATTCCGAAAGGGATGCAGTTCCGTCAGCGGCAAAATTTGGATTTTCTCTAATTTTGCATCCTGCCGCTCCTGCTCACTCGAAAACAGATTATCGAGCGAGGGCAGATTGATGTTGCTGCCGTACTCTCTCATTCCCCGTCACCTCCTTGGCAAGCGCTTTGTATGCCAAACTGGCCGGGCCGTTGGCATCGTAGGTCAGCACGCTATGTGTACTGGCAGCGCTTTCTGCCGTGCGCGTACTGACTGGGATTTCTGCGTGGTAAATTTTCAGTGCGTGACCGTAGGCGCTGCGCAGGGCAGCACATACATCCTTGGACAAATTTGTACGCTTATCTACCATCGTCAGCACAATGCCGTCAATATCCAGCCGGGGATTGATACGGCGCTTTACTTGGTTGACGGATTTGAACAGGGACACCAGACCTTTGAGGGCGAAATGCTGCGCCTGCACAGGAATCAACACCCTGTCAGCCGCAACAAGCGATGCTACGGTGATGATGCCCAGCGAGGGCATACAGTCGATCAAGCAGTAGTCGTATTTATCTTTGAACGGCTCCAATGCCTGTTCCATGATTTTCTCGTGCGCCATAACGTTTACAAGGCTCACTTCCATATCAGACAGACCAATGTCGGAAGGAATGAAATCCACCTTTTCTTCATGGTGAATTACCACTTCTGGCGGCTTTTCGTCCTTGATAACAGATTCCATTAGGTCGCTGATTGTTGCGCCGTTTTCGGTGCCCGCATAGCCGAGATAGCTGCTCAAATCACCCTGCGGGTCGGCGTCCACCAACAGCACCTTGTAGCCCATCGCCGCAAGTGCTGTGCCGAGGTTTACGGTGGTGGTCGTTTTACCCACGCCGCCTTTTTGGTTTGCAACTGCAATAGTTTTCATGTTCCGCTCCTTTACCGTTCCATGCTGATAAGCCTACGGGCCGCCAGCAGATAGTCGTTATAATCCTTACCAATGGCTGGGGGCGTGTCCTGCACGATATATCCGCGTTCTGCAAGCCGTTTCGCAACAATTTTTGTGAAGTTTCGTCCGGGGTCGTCACGGTCAAAGCAAAGCGACACGCGCTTTACTTCGGGATGCTGCTGCAAAAAGTAGTCAATCGGCTGGTGGTTCAGCCCACCCAGCGCCAAGTAGTGGACGCTGCGCCACGGTGCATCATGCTTGTACTGCCGCAGCGTCGCGCCGGACATAGCATCAATAGGGGCTTCGTAGATTTCCACGGTATCGCAGTTTTCTGATTCGGCGGGAATCAGAAAGCCATACTGCTTTTGGCTGCCTGCGACATCTCCGCGAAAGCTGCCTTGACAACCACGCTGGAAAGCAGAGCGCGGTACACCGTTTTCATCTTTGCCCACAAAAACGCAGTTGCGGTAGTTGCCGCGCGTAGTTTGGTATAGGATTCCACTACCCACACAGTAGCGCAGCACTTTCGGGCTGATGCCGCGATGCATCAGATAGGCCGTTGCAGCTTCGGTGTTTCGATCTGCGGTGGGTAACTCAAACGGACGGGTCGTGTGCCGCTGGGGAGAAGATGCCTTAGCCGTCTGAATAGAAACAGGCGCAGGAGCCATTGCACTCAACAATCGTACCGCCGAGACAAAATCCATGCCCTCGACCTTTACCAAATAGTCGAGGGCATTGTTGCCACCCTTGCTTTGCGAAAACCAGTGAAACAGCCCATTTGCGGGCGTGATAACAAGGCTGCTGTGCGTCTTGGTGCAATACTCCTTGTCCGTTTTGCGAACCAGTTCGCCGGGGTGATAGGTTTGAAGATACTGCATTACGCTGATGCGCCTTGCCGCTTCGATATTTTTCTGACATTTGCCCATGATGACCTCCAATTTTGAAATTAAAAAAGCACCTTGCCTGTGGACAGGTAAGATGCTTGTAAGAGCTGATATTCTCTTTTTCAGTTGGCTGTTTCTTCAGCCAGCTGGAGAGGGGGTGTGGGGGAGAGGAACGCGCCGCAGCCCATTCCTATAAAAAGATACAGTTTCCCCTTGGATAGTTTTGACAAGTGTAACAAAGTGGCAGAATGACAGTTTTTGAATAATAGCGGGTCGCCAAACCGTTAGATAGTAAAAAAATGTCCGCTATTGGGTACTGCCGTTTTTTATGTGCCTCTACTTTCCGAATGCGTTGTTTTTTTGTCTGCCATTTTTGAAAGATTGTCCACAAAGCGAGAATGATTTCTCAACTACGTTGGTCTGCCAGATTTCCAATCGTAAGTACGTCCGAAAATCAAAAATTGTATCGTGGATAGGTGCTTTTTCACTAAAAAAGGCAGGAAATAAGTTCCTTGAAATTCCCAAAAAATCCACCAAGTTCTTCTCGCTTGGGCCGACTCAAAATCCGTTGGTGGTGACACCGTATGGGTTCGACCCCCATCACCGGCATTCCTTATACCTAAGCCTTTTAGCGGCTTAGGTATTTTTTGTGTGGCAGACAAGATTCAGGCTTGTCTGCCATTTTGTCTGCCACTTTTATGCCAAATGACAGACAAAACGGATTTATTTTCCGTTGGTTTTGGCGGACAAGTTCGCCCAACGGAGCTTTTCTCCTAAGCAATTTTTCGCTTGGGAGATTTCTTTTTTTCGGGAAGTTCGCCAAGGTTGATTTTGCTGGCAATCATGTTCGCGGCTTCCATTTTGCTGTCCACGTCGATGTGGGCGTAAATGTTGGCCGTAGTGGAAAAGCTGGAATGCCCCAGCCACAGCTGTACATCGTCCGGGGCCACAAGATACCGGCACCGTAACCTTCTGTCCGCATCAAAGGTATTTCCGCAGGGTCGGCACAAGAACGCTCATATCGATTGGCTTTGCGATATGGTCGTTCATCCCAGCGTCCAGCGCCACCTGTTTATCTTCGGAAAATGCATTTGCCGTCATAGCGACAATGGGGATATTCGCTTTTTGGGGATCGTCCATTCTACGTATCACTTTTGTCGCATCGTAGCCGTTCATCACGGGCATCTGGACGTCCATAAGAATCAACTGATAGGTTCCGTCCGCAGCTTTTTCCAGCATATCCACACATTCCACGCCGTCTTTTGCGCGATCTACCGTACAGCCTTCTTCCTGCAATAGCTCGGTGGCGATCTCCGCGTTGAGGTCGTTGTCCTCGGTCAGCAGGATCCTAGTACCGCACAGGCACTTTTGGTCCGAAGGGTTTGTTTCTCGTTTCGCCTGTGTTTCATCCTCGGACGCAATGCGGCAGGGAATGGTCACGGTAAACGTGGAGCCGACACCGATCTTGCTCTCCACCTCCACGGTGCCGCCCATCAGCCCGACCAGCTTTTTCACGATGCCCATCCCGATGCCGCTGCCTTCCACCTTGCTGACGGTGGACGTGCGTTCTCGTTCAAACGGCTCAAAGATACGCTCCTGGAACTCCTGCGACATGCCGATGCCGTTATCGGCAACCGTGACCACCATATCGCACCAGCCCTCTTTTTCGCCGGGCTTCTGCGTAACATCGCAGCGGATCGTGCCGTTGGCGCCTGTGTATTTGACAGCGTTGCTGACGAGATTCGTGCAGACCTCGGTCAGGTGCGGAATATCCGCATAGATATACGGGTGCAGCAAGTGTGCCGTCACCGTAAGCGTCTGATTCTTGCTGTCCGCCTGATTCCGAAACATGGCAATGCAATTGCGGAAATCCTTCTCGACATCCGAAACCGAATACTCCATCTCCGTCTTATCGTTCTCGATGCGGGCAAGGTCCAGCACATTGTTCAGCAGCATCAGCAGGTTCTGCCCGCACACCTGAATGTTCTCCATGTATTTTTCCAGCTTGGCAGGCTCGTCCGAATGCCGGGCGGCAAGGTCTGCGTAGCCGATAATCGCGTTCATGGGCGTGCGGATGTCATGTGACATATTGAACAGGAAGGTGGATTTGGCGCGGTTCGCGCTCTCGGCGTTTTCCGCAGCGATCTGCAATTTTGCATTCAGCTCCTGCGTGTCGTTTGCGGCTTTTCTTGCGGCAGCTTCGGCTTTGCGCGCCTTTTGAAGCAGCTTCAGGATTGCGAGCAGGATTACTGCCACAAAAATGCTGCTGACCAGCAGAACCATAACGAAGTTGTCCCTTATAAACTCGCCAAGGGTAACCTTCCGCGCGGCGCTTTTGTACATTGCCAGCGCGCCGGTAAGCATATTGGCCGGCATGGCCTTGATCGTTTTGTTCAGGATGGACAGCAGGATGCAGTTTCCGCTGTTGACCGCAAAGCAGGATTTAGCAGGATTTGGCAGCGGAACGCTGTAAAAGTCGTATTTCTTGCTGTAATTTTCCTGGCTGCTGACCCCTGTGACAAAGCAGTCCGCCTGTCCGTCCTTGACCAGCTTTGCCGCATCCTCCGGTGTGGCGCAGTCCACAATCTTCCACTGCGGATAATAAACCGCAAGGTACCTTGTCAGGGAGAGCTTGTTTTGGGGAACGGCAACGCGGTTCGCTTGATTTTCGTTAAAGTGCTGTTTGTTCGTGACCGCCATCATATTGGAGGTCCATGTTGTGTTGGTGCAGGCAACGCGATATTCTTCCGCCAGATTGGGACTCTGGTCGAAATGGAAAACCATGTCAATTTCGCCTGATTTCAGCGCATTGAGTTCTGCTTCTTTGCTGTCATACCCGACCATCTGGAATTCCAGTTCCTGATTTCCCAGACACTCTTTGGCAAACTGAATATAATCCGTTATTGTCCCGGTGATCTCCCCGGTGGCAGGGTCATGGGTGCTGACACCGCTGTCACTTGTCAGAAAGCCCATCCGGATTGCACCGTGCTCTTTGAGCCACGCCTTTTCCTCACCCGTAAGGATAGGGGTATAATCCAGCGAGAAATACCTTTTATAGAGATCCGCCGTATAAAAAGGATCAGCATCCTCCAACGCGCGCATCGCATTGTCCAGTTCTTCCTTGAGATCAGAACGGTCTTTGTTGAGCACATAGTAGATGGCGGATTTTCCCACGCGGGTTATGGTCGAGATGCCAAGCTCTGCCCAGCAGGATTCTTCCAGTGAAACAAAGCAGTCGATCTCATGGTTTGCCAGCTTTTGCTTCACATCCTCATTGTTGGAGATGTTGACATGCTGCGTTTTCAGGCCGTATTTTTCTTCCCATTCGGTCAGCATCACCTCCGACTCAGCTCCCATCAAAACACCGATCTTTTTGCCGTTCAGCGTTTTGAAGTCGGAAGCGGTGATGTCCTCGCGCGAAAGATCGGCGTAGAGGTAGTATTTTTCTTCGCCCATCGGCTCGTCCGAAAACAGCATTTCCTCGGCGCGGTCCTCCGTATAGGAAATATCACCCATGATGTCGATTTCGCCGTTTTTGAGTTTTTCAAAGCAGTCTGACCAGTCGCAGGTCACATATTCGAACTGCCAGCCTGTATAGCCGGATAAGGTCTGCAGTAATTCGTAGCCGTAGCCCTTTCTTGCGCCCCTCTCGTTGACATAGTTGAAGGTGTCCTCAAACGAGCCGACACGGACGACCTTTGCCGGGGCGGTTTCTGCGGCAGCCTTCACAGGGAGCGCGGCTGGCAGCAACAGCAGCAGGCACAGCATCGCACAGATGCTTTTCCATGTCGGGGTCTGCATGGCTTTGCACGTTCCGGAGTTTTTCATTCTTTCCCATCTTTCTCCGCTGATTTCAGGGAGAGCATGGAAGCACCATCCCCGTCAGGTTGTCAGCAGCGTCTTTGAACAGTTTATACCTATGAGTATAATATGTATTATAGCATTGCCGCAAAATCGTTTCAAGATTTTTTTCGTTATTTCGTTATGCAGGTATAGAATTATAACTAACGGTTGAGCCGGTAGCATAAGCAAGCTCTTAAAGGACACCTTATCGGCAAAGCCCCAACAAAGGATTGCGAGCAAGCATCTTTCATCTTCATTACCTGCCCCCACCACTCTAATTGGGGGAACAGCATATCCAATGGATTTACCTTGACCCCGCCTTGCATCCACCCCAAAATGCAGGCGGAAACCTGTGCTGTCGCCGGTATTGCCTACATAACCTATAACCTGCCCTGCCGTTGTGTGCAGCAGTTTGCCGCCGAAGCGGCATATGAATATCATATTTCGACACGCCACGCAAGCCTTACCGCGCGCTTTGTGGCGTGTCTTTTTTTGCATACGCAGATTTGCGGCAAAAATATTGCCCTGCGCGGCGTTTTTCTGATTGACAAGTTGCCCCCCCCCCGGAGTAAAATTGATATCAATATGTGCAAGGTGCATAAGTTTCTGTCCACAATATAAAGGAGGAATCACAAAATGAAGAAACGCATTGCAAGCCTGTTGGCTGCGCTTGCGCTCTGCCTGACGCTGCTGCCCATGGCGGCGTTTGCGGAGGATGCTGCCCCCGACGCTTGGGACGGCACTGCCGACACCAGCTGGTATGTTGGGCACGAGTCGGATACGGTGTACCACATCACTACCGCGGAACAGTTGGCGGGGTTAGCCGAGGTAATCAACAAGGAAAACGCTCCGGCCTCATTTGAAGGGAAAACCGTTTATTTGGATAATGACCTGGACTTGGCCGGGCACGAGTGGATTTCTATTGGCAATGGTCTGGCTAAGCAGAATGCTACTCAATACGATCCTGATTGGTATTACAGCTTTAACGGTACGTTCGATGGGCAAGGTCATGTAATTTACAATCTCTACTCCCATGATTCGCTGTTTAATGAAGAACGCGACTGCTATATGTCTGGTCTTTTCGGTCAGGTTTTTCACGGTAAAGTCATGAACTTGGGCGTTGCTGACGCTGATATCTGGGTCGACCCTGTTGATACTAGCACCGCTAAGGGCATTTTGGTCGATTTTCTTGATGGTTCGGTGATTGAGAACTGCTGGACATCTGGTTCCATTGCAGGTGGTTCTTCTTTTGAAAAAAATGTTGGTGGTCTTGTCGGATGTACCGTGTATGGCAGCAAAGAGCCTGCCACTACTTCTAGCCGCATTTCTGGATGCTATTCCACTGCAACCATCACTGGCAACTATGGTTCTTCGAGTAACGCTTATCCACCGGCTTTCCAAATGCGCCATTTCGATTCTTTGGGTGGCATCATTGGCGGCCCACTTTTCGGCCATGTCGATATTGATAACTGCTGGTTTGACGGAAAAATCGTTGTCAACTCCATTCATGCTACCGTAGGCGGAATTATTGGCTATACAGATGATGCAAATATCAAAAACTGCATGGTTCTGACTACTGATATCGGAGCAGACCCAACTGTTGACGATAACACATGCTGGATTGGCTACCTTGTTGACCCTGATACTTGCACGGTAACGAACAATCTCTGGCCGTCTGGCGGAAATAACTATGACCCTTCTCCGCTCGAATACGTTTCTAATGGTAGCATAACCGCAGACTCTCAAGGCTCCGCCGTCTCCGACTTCACCTCTTCCGATATCCTCAACAGCCTCCAGCTGAACGCCGCGAACGGTGTGCAATGGGTCGCCGGTATCTCCCACCCCACGTTTGCCTGGGATTCCCGCAACATTCTGGCGGACTACACCGCTGTGGACAACGCCGTCGCTGCCGCCCAGAAGAAGGACGCCAGCCTTTATGCAAACTATGACGCCGTACAGGCCGCGCTTGACGCCGTCGACCGCACCAAGAGCAAGGCAAAGCAAGCCGAGGTCGCTGCCATGGCGAAGGCCATTGAGGATGCCATCGCCGCATTGACCTACAAACCCGCCGACTACACCGCGGTCGATGCCGCGATTGCCAAGGCGGGCGCATTGAACCGCGACGACTACACGGATTTCTCCGCTGTGGATACCGCCATCAACGCCGTGGACCGCAGCAAGAACATCACCCAGCAGGCCGATGTGGATGCCATGGCAAAGGCCATCGAGACTGCCCTCGCTGCGCTGGTCGTCAAGCCCACGGCCACCCCGGCCCCCACAGAAGCCCCCACGCCCGCAC
>ERZ1035001.592-NODE-592-length-18226-cov-6.873315_pt1 | contig 18226 bp, 16 predicted proteins | sample MGYA00520685_ERZ1035001 | MGnify/ENA primary metagenome ERZ1035001 (study PRJEB33766, sample SAMN09781749) | gut metagenome | biome: gut microbiome | host: Homo sapiens | place: Madagascar | study: EMG produced TPA metagenomics assembly of the PRJNA485056 data set... | reverse complement strand
GATATAATAACATTTCAATGAGGTTAATTATAATAACAGCCACTATTCCAACATTCTTATTTTTAAACAGGTTTAATATTCCCCACATCATAACAGCCCAAGCAAAAAAAGCAAATGTATTCTGAATACACACAATCAACAAATACAACATTCTATTTGCGCCATATGAACATAACTGTAACTCCAAAGATGATGCCGTGCTATTAAATACATTTTCTATACCACCATATCTAAGCAATGCTATACCTGATATAACACCATAATTAACAATTACAAATGTAAATATAAACAGCAGCAATATAAATATTCTCTTTATCAATAACTTCAATCTTCCATTTCTGGAAGCATAAATTATCATCCCACCATTTTCTTTTTCATTAAAAAAGCTGAATATAACAACTAAACAACCGATACCTGTAAACCAATAAATATATTTATAGTCTTTAATCTTCATAAGCCATAAATCATTATCTAATTTCGCTTCATATCCCAGTGCTTTTGTCAAATCATTTTTTGACTTTATTAATTCCAGATATGACCTGCTGTTTTTTTGAGAAAATAATGAACTTTTTTGAACATCCTTTATTTTATCTATACTGTTTTGTGTTCTCTCCTTATAATTCTTCACATAATCAAGACGTTCTAAAAATATTTTTCTTGCCTCTTTAAAATCTTCATCACTGACTTGTGGATTTTCTTGTAAATAATTTTTAGACATCTCTGTAATGCTTATATTGTCATTATAGCTATTAACCAGATCCCTATAAATAATCTCCTGTTCACTAATTTTGTTCCCCATAATGAATAATACCGCATTTAATATAATCATTAATCCAAAAATACATAATCGTTTCTTATTAAATACTCTTAATAACTCCATATATACCCCCTCTTATTTAAGCTTAAGGCGGATACATAAATAGCACCCGCCTTGAAACTAATTACCATAACTGCTAATCACTTGAATATTTCCATTCAAATCATCATTAAGTGCCATACATAAAACTGCATATGTAGCAATGTCTCCATTTCCGTGTATAGGTTTTACGTTTTTATCAACAAATCCTTCGACATCCTGTTCTCTAATTCTAAGAAGAATATTATATTGGTCTACTCCATATATAACTAAGCTTGTAGGATTTTGCTGATTACCACAATCAAATACATACTGACCACTTATTTTCCCTTCCATATTCATTCTGACTAATCTGATAGATCCTTCAAATGATTCCATACAATAAATATAGCCATCATATGCAACAAGTGAGTAAATTGATTTACACGATGATTCACTATATATGCTTGTAATTCCACTCTCATTTATACGATAAATTTCAGTTCCACCATTTCCAACAATATACAGGGAATCTCCATATGCACAGCATATACCACTTTGTACAGACCTTGCTTCTCCTGTCGCTTCACCAAGCAAATCAACATTTTCATTAGATGTATTATCTACCAATGTTAAAAATTCGTGAGTTTCCAGATTATATTCATACACTTTATATTTAAGAATTTTCTGTTTTGACACCCATCTGCTTATATATCCAGCAACATAAAATATTCTATTTTCACTAACACATACTTTTCCGCCCGAACCTGAACCAAAAAGATCATAATCCATCGCAAATTGAAATGAACCTAAAGTTTCTGAAGCAGACTTCCCATCAATTGAAATTCTTTTACAATAAACTGTCGTATGATAATCATTATCTGCTAATTCATTCGCATTTACAGGCTTTACCGAGAAATAGTATAAATACCCATCATATATTGCCATTGTTCCTTCCGCATTCACACTTGGCATGCCAAGTACTTCCCCATCCTCAGTAATCTTGCATATTTTTTTACGATTAAAAAAAGCCTGATCATACTGAACAAGATAATCTCCCTTTCATCACGTTCAATAATGTATATATATCCATCAATATACCATAATTGATTGCCTAGCCCCTTAACAGTTACTCCTGCAAGATCTAATGGATCATAATTATGTTCATCCAGCAAATATGCATTACAGTTTTCATCTTTATGTTCACAATTAGCATTACTGCAAACCACTGTTGCAATATTATTATTAATATCATAAAACCATAAAATTCCATTCATTAAATAATAATATCCGTTTTCACTATATGCACTCCTTGACTTTTCAGATACCTGCGACTTATCAGCATTAAATTCATAGCTTGTCTTAACTTCGGCATCATCTTCTTGTCCGCTATTTCTAGTAGTACACCCTGTTAATAATAATGAACATATAAGCATAATAGCAATTGTCTTATAATATCTCTGCATATGTATTAATTTCTCCATATTCATCTATTCCTCCTTTAACTAACATTCATAGCTTTAGTTTACTATGTTAGACCTTTGGCGTCAATATAATTATAAAAAAATATATCAGAAATATATATCTACATTTTCTTCTTTGATTAATTTAACACTATTATCAGCATTTGGTTCATATAGGGTATAACTTACATACAAAAAGGTACAATTAACATTTTAATACGACATAATTCAACATTAAAAAAGCATATGGAAAATGATAAGTATCCTCCTTACTGGTCTGTCCAGTAAAAAGAGTACATATCAAAATTTCCCATATGCTTCAAATATAATTCAGTAATAAATCAACTATATTTAATATAATTTATTTTGCAACAATATTTACAATCTTGCCAGGTACATAGATTTCCTTAATTATATTACCTGTAATCTTGCCTTCTACTGCTTTCTTAGCCTTTTCAAGAACTGACTCCTTAGCCTCATCTACAGCTATAGAAATAGTTCCCTTAACCTTACCATTTACCTGAACACCAATCTCTACAGTGTCTTCCTTGCAGGCTTCCTCATCGTATGTTGGCCAGCTTTCATAAGCTATTGTATCATTATGGCCAAGGCGGCTCCACATTTCTTCACCTGCGTGTGGGCAGATACAAGAGAACATCTTTATAAAGCCTTCTGCGTATTCTCTTGAGCACTTGCCAAGCTTAGTTGCAGCGTTCATAAATATCATCATCTGGCTGATAGCTGTGTTAAAACCAAGCTTTTCAAAGTCATCTGTAACCTTCTTTACAGTCTGGTTATATACCTTTTCAAGTTCCTTAACATCCTCATCAACAACATTGCCTTCAGTTGTAAAGAAGTTCCATACCTTACCGATAAATCTTCTTGCACCTTCAACACCCTGCTGGCTCCAAGGCTTAGAAGCTTCAAGAGGTCCCATGAACATTTCGTAAAGTCTTAAAGTATCAGCACCATATTCTCTTACGATATCACTTGGGTTAATAACGAACTCTGGAAATCTCTTACCCATCTTGATACCATTAGAACCAAGAATCATACCCTGATGAACTAACTTCTGGAATGGCTCTGCAACTGGTGAAATACCCTTGTCGTAGAGGTATCTGTTCCATATTCTTGAGTACATAAGATGTCCAACTGCGTGCTCTGGTCCACCGATATAAAGGTCAACTGGAAGCCAGTGCTTAAGAAGTTCTGGGGCACAAAGTTCCTTATCGTTATCTGGGTCAATATATCTCATATAATACCAGCTTGAACCTGCTGAACCAGGCATTGTTGAAGTTTCTCTCTTGCCCTTAAGTCCATTATGCTCATACTGCTTCCACTCTGTTGCATTTTCAAGTGGAGCCTGTCCATTTTTGCCCTTGTAATCTTCAAGTTCTGGTAAGATAAGTGGAAGCTCATCATCATCAAGAACGTGAATCTGTCCATCTTCAAGATATACGATAGGCACTGGTTCACCCCAGTATCTCTGTCTTGCAAATATCCATTCTCTGAAATGGTAGTTAGCCTTTCTTCTTGCTACGCCCATTTTCTCAAGCTTCTGAGTAATAGCTTCCTTAGCTTCTTCTACTGTAAGACCTGTGAATTCCTCTGAATTAATAAGCTTACAGCCCTTGCCAAGGTAATCATACTTTTCAAATGCCTTTTCTGATACATCAGCACCATCAATAACCTGTATTCTAGGAATATTGTGTGCCTCTGAGTACTCAAAATCTCTCTGGTCGTGGCTTGGAACTGCCATAACAGCACCAGTACCATAGTTAGCAAGAACGAAATCACCTATGTATATAGGAACTTTCTTGCCATTTACCGGGTTAATTGCATATATTCCTTCAAGAACACAGCCTGACTTAGTCTTGTTAAGCTCTGTTCTATCCATATCATTCTTCTTAATTGTCTCTGCAATATAAGCTTCTACCTCTTCCTTATTCTGAATTCTTGGCATAAGCTCTTTAACGATATCTCCATCTGGTGCAAGTACCATAAATGTAATACCATATATAGTTTCAATACAAGTAGTAAAGATAGAGAAATCTCCACCACCGTCAATCTTAAAGTCAACCTCTACACCTTCTGACTTGCCTATCCAGTGTCTCTGCATTTCCTTAGTAGACTCTGGCCAGTCAATATGTTCAAGTCCTTCAAGTAACTTATCTGCAAATGCTACCTGATCGATAACCCACTGCTTCATATTCTTTCTTACAACAGGGTATCCGCCACGCTCTGACTTACCGTCAATAACTTCATCATTAGAAAGAACTGTACCAAGTTCCTCACACCAGTTAACTGGCATATCTATATATTTAGCATAGCCGTCAAGGTATAACTGCTTGAATATCCACTGTGTCCATTTGTAGAACTTAGGATCACTTGTAGCAATCTTCTTGCTCCAGTCATAGTCAAACCCTAATTCCTTTAACTGCTTAGTAAATGTTTCTATATTCTTTTCTGTAAATCCATTAGGATTATTACCTGTCTTTACAGCATACTGTTCTGCTGGAAGTCCAAATGAATCATATCCCATTGGATGAAGTACATTATATCCCTGCATTCTCTTCATACGTGAAGTGATATCTGTAGCTGTATATCCCTCTGGATGACCTGCGTGAAGACCTACTCCTGATGGATAAGGAAACATATCAAGTGCATAGTACTTTGGCTTTGAAAAATCCCATACATCTGTTTTAAATGTTCCGTGTTCTTCCCAATACTTCTGCCACTTTGGCTCGATAGACTTGGGATTATAAGTTGTTGTATTAGCCATCTTAAAACCTCATTCCTGCACCGGTTATACCAATCCGGTGCTTTCAATCACATATTTACTCACTTTCAAATATTATCACAATGAAAGTATTTGTCAATAACCGGCCACTTTTTTACGGAAATCCTTTGACTTTGACATTATATCTTTGTATTTCTATCATTTTTCTCATTGCTATTTTACATTAATCATTTTTCTTTAATCTTTTTACTTTAATCTTTTTACTTTGGTTATTTTACCTTAGTATAGAAATTTTCCAGTACTATTTTTTTAAGTGCCATACTATCCGTATGGTATTCCTCAAATTCTTCTCCCATCTTAACCTCACCATGGATTGTTGTCACATCTTCCATAGAAAAATGGGTTCTTCCTGCAAGCTGTGCAATATACATAAGCTCTGAAGCTGATATATCAGTATATATGCAGTCATTTTCTTTAAGCTTATTAAGAATAGATAATGCTATCATCGGGTTACGCTTAAGCTTTGATTTGGCTGTGCTTACAAGACTGCTTATATATTGCTCCTGCCTTTCCACCCTGTCCATTGCACTCTTAAATATTGTACAATCTCTTTCTCTTATAAATGTAACTGCCTGCTCGCCAGTAAGCTTTAATGTGTTACCCTTGTAGAACTCCGGTTCAAGAACTTCTCCACTCTCATCTGTAAAATCGTTCTCTATGGTAACTTCAACACCGCCCACAGCATCATTAATCACACCTATAGCTTCACAGTTAAATACACACACGCGGTCTATAGGTATATTATACATCAGCCTTGATACTGCCTCCGCGTTACAAGAAGATTGCTGTCTATGCCAAGCACAAGTATATTTACAATATCAGCATTATATATACTGTCCACCATTATATTCAACGCTATCAGAAATAACTTAATTTATACGTATTATTTTATGAACATTTTTGACAAGTTTTATCAAAAGCCGTTTAATTACTTTAAATATATTTAGTTTCAGCCTTTACACTGTCGCTTTAAAGTGCTAAAATCTATAACAATCATTATATTTTAATGATTTTAATTACACACAAACATCATATTTATTATTAAATTATAAGAAACGAGGTTAAGTATATTATGGATTGTAAAGTTGGTTTTATAGGCTTCGGACTTATCGCTGGCTCTATAGCACACGCACTCAGGGAATCGGGCAATAATTATAATATAATTGCAACAAGCAGAAGACTTGAGCCTGTGTATAAAGCAAAGGAAGACGGAGTTGTTGATGAAGTACTTGACTGCGTTGATGATAGATTATCTGATTGTGATTTTATAATACTGTGCACACCGGTAATAACGATGAATGACTACCTTAAGCAGTTAAAAGATATCGTTAAAAGCGGCTGTATTATAACTGATGTCGGAAGTGTTAAGACTTCAATACATAACACTGTTAAAGAGCTTGATATGGAAAATGTATTTATAGGCGGTCACCCTATGGCTGGCTCTGAACTTACAGGCTATGCTAATTCTTCATCAGCAATTATGAAAAATGCACGCTATGTAATCACTCCAACATCAAAGACTACTAATGAACAGCTCGAACGCTTCAAAGCTCTTGTGTATGATATGAAAGCCAATCCTATTGTTATGGACTACACAATTCACGATAAAAGCGTAGCCGCAATAAGCCACCTTCCACACCTCATATCTACAGCACTTGTAAAGCTTGTATCTGAACAGGACGACAACGACAAGCATATGCAGATGTTAGCGGCTGGAAGCTTTCGCGATATGACAAGGGTAGCCGCTTCATCTCCTGAAATGTGGGACCAGATATGTGCTTCTAACTCAGAAGACATAAGCGTACTGCTCGGCGATTATATTGACATATTAAGTGAAATTAAGAAGAATATTGATAACAAAACTCCAGGGTATGTTAATGAACTTTTTGAAATGTCCAGGGAGTATAAGAATTCGTTTAGGAAATAGTATATGTTATATATAGCTATATAACAATTTCTATTGTTTTCGTTACAAGTTAATTTCAAAAGAATACTCGGTCACAACCGAGTCGGTTGTGACCGAGTATTCTTTTACTCCATATTTTCTACTTATCCCTATAGTGCGTTCCACATTGTATGATTTCAATATTATTATTTTCTATTCTGAAAACAATCCTATTCTTCTCATCAATTCTAACACTCCAATATCCTTGTAAATTGCCACTAAGAGGCTCTGGCTTTCCTATACATTGATATCCATTTCTGTCAATATCCATCAATAATCTATTTATCTTTTTTAGCATCTTCTTATCCTGTGTCTGCCAATTAAGATATTCTTCCCAAGCCTCATCTCCCCATAATTTTCTCACTCATCCTCCTCTATTAATTCGTGCTCCTTTAAAGTACTTTTACCTGAACGTATATTTGCCACACGTCTTTCCAATTCTTCTATATTATACTTACTATAGAATGGGTCAGCTGTAAGTTCAAAAGGAATACGGTTTTCCCTGACAACTGTTTTTAAGAATATATTAATTGCTGTTGACATACTTAGTCCTATTTCGTCTAATGTTTTCTCTGCTTTATGCTTTATCTCATCATCTACACGTAAACTAATCTGTGCCATAATATTCACTCCCTTCTGTATAATAATTATAATATTTTCCGCCATAATACGCAAGCATTTGTATATACATTTGCTATTATTTTTCTAAACCCTAAAACATCCTCCCCCAATAAATTCTCTCATTATAGAATTAATCGGAACATTGTCTGCCTGACAAGGAAGGAAGTACGCTAAGAACTTAAGCAACCTCTTAGCTTCCTGATATTCCGGGTCATCTTCTGTTATTGAGAAAAGTAAAGGCTCTACTATTGGCTTTAATATACATAGCTCATATGCCATAGCCGAATTAAACATAGCATCTGCTTCTTCCTGAAATGGAAAGATATTCTTTTCTTCGCCTTTTCTGACTGACTCCCACATTGAAAGTGTTCTCTTGGCAGAAGCTCCTCTTGTTCTGTAATCCCTTGCCATACGTCTTATAAGACGTCCATCTGTTGTAGCAACTCTGTTATGCTCGTCAACATTAAGCTGTGTAAGTGCACTTATATAGATTTTAAACTTGCTTTCAACTGGAAGTGCGTAGGATAATTCATCATTAAGGCAGTGTATACCCTCAATAACAAGAATATCTTCTTCCCCAAGCTGTATATAATCACCATTGTATTCTTTCCTTCCTGTAAGGAAATTAAACTGAGGTATCTCAACCTTTTCACCTCTTAGCAATGCATTCATATGGTCATTAAAAAGCTTTATGTCTATTGCATGTAAATCCTCAAAATTGTACTCTCCATTTTCATCAACAGGTGTCTGCTCTCTCTCCACGAAATAATTATCAACCCCAATTGCGTGTGGCTTAAATCCACTTGCTCTTAACTGTATAGATAATCTGTGTGAAAATGTTGTCTTTCCAGATGAAGATGGTCCGGCTATCATAATGAATTTAACGCCTTCCCTTTCTTTTATCTGATTAACAATCTCAACAATCTTCTGCTCCTGTAACGCTTCCTGAACAAGAATAAGTGAATTAATATCCCCGCTTATTATATGCTTATTCAATGATGCAACTGTATCAACACCAAGCATATCTGCCCACTCGCTTCTTTCCATAAGTACATTAAAAAGCTTAGCCTGTGGTGCAAATTCCGGCACTGTTTCAGGATTCACCTTAGTTGGTAACTGGAGAACAAATCCATTATCATACTGGAATATGTCAAATGTCTTTAATATTCCTGTATTAGCTGCCATATAACCATAGAAGTAATCGTAATAACCCTCTATGCTGTATACATTAACATAAGAACTAATTCTATATTTGAATAACTGTGTCTTATCTTCCATTCCGAACTTCTTGAACAGCTTAATAGCCTCTGATGTCTTCATTCCCTGCTTCTTAATAGGCAGGTTTTTCTTAACATCAGCTCTCATAACTTCTTTTACTTTATTAAGAAATTCTTCTGTAATCTCAAAATCACCCTTTATATCGCAATAAAGACCTTTGCTAAGAGAGAATTCAACTGTAACTCTCTTGATTTTATTATCTGTATCAAGCTTATGTATTGCATTGAGCATTAAAAGAAGTACGCTTCTTTTATACGCCTCATTACCCATAGTTTCTCCTACAGTAATAAATTCCACCTTTTCATCCGTTATATCCATATCTGATATCTCTGTAAGCTTGCCGTTGACATTAGCAAGAATAATATCATATTTGTAATCTTTTGCGGCTTCTGCTGCCATCTGTGATAAAAGCATTTATTGCTCCTTCCATCTTCCTAACGCCTTATTAATAACAGCAATATCTTCATCAATAGCCTTGATTCTATTCTTCACAGACACTGACTGTTCTTTATTAAGAAGATTATCTCTAATATTATTACAACTCATAAGTTCTTTATTAAGATACTCATAAAGCACTTCTGACTTATTATCAAGAAGGTATTTTCCATATCTTAATTCTTCCTCAGTGTAAGCTGTAATCTTTTTTTCATTATTATTCTTTTCATTATTATTCTGATTATCATTTTTATAAATGTCATCTGCATCAACAACATTTTTATTAAAATGCTGTTCATATGGCGTGTTGTATACACAGTCAAATATAAAGTAATATTTTCCATCTTCTAATAGAATATGTTCTGACTTAATATCTATGCCAGCTTCTAAAAGATATGCCCTGAAATCTCTTAATTCTGACTGTGCCGATAAGACAAGCTGGGTATTATCCCCTAGCTTGTCTATGCCTGCCTGTAATATATTCTTCATAAGCTTTCCGCCCATACCGCATATAGTTACTGTATCAACATCACCTCTATTAATACCTTTAAGCCCGTCACAAAGCTTTGTAGTTATCTTATCTGAAAGACCATATTCATCAATGTGCATCTGTGCACGCCTTAATGGTTCTTTTCTTACATCACATGCATATACTTTATTACTCATTCCATTCTGGACAAGATATATTGGAAGATATGCATGATCTGTGCCGATATCTGCTACTCTTGCACCTTTATTAACAAGACTTGCAACACATTTTAATCTATTGGATATATTAATAATATCGTTCATAAGCTTTCCTTAGTAACACCATTTAATAGTCTTGCCAATTAATCAAGGTAATCCTTAAGCTTGCGGCTTCTGCTTGGGTGTCTTAACTTTCTTAATGCCTTAGCTTCAATCTGTCTTATACGCTCTCTTGTAACATTGAATTCTTTACCAACTTCTTCAAGAGTTCTTGCTCTTCCATCGTCCATACCAAAACGAAGTCTTAATACTTTCTGTTCTCTGTCTGTAAGTGTTCCAAGAACTTCTACAAGCTGTTCCTTAAGAAGTGTTGAAGCTGCGGCTTCTGCTGGAACTGGAACATTATCGTCCTGAATAAAGTCACCAAGGTGGCTGTCTTCCTCCTCACCGATAGGTGTCTCAAGCGAAACCGGCTCTTGTGAAATCTTCTGGATTTCCCTTACTCTCTCAACAGGAATATCCATAGTCTCTGCTATCTCCTCTGGAGATGGTTCTCTTCCTAATTCCTGTAAAAGCTGTCTTTGTACTCTTACAAGCTTGTTAATAGTTTCTACCATATGAACTGGAATACGGATTGTTCTTGCTTGGTCAGCAATAGCTCTTGTGATAGCCTGTCTTATCCACCATGTAGCATATGTTGAGAACTTATATCCCTTACGGTAATCGAACTTTTCAACAGCCTTAATAAGACCGAGGTTACCTTCCTGAATAAGGTCAAGGAACTGCATTCCTCTTCCGACATAACGTTTTGCAATACTTACAACAAGACGTAAGTTAGCCTCGGCAAGTCTTTTCTTAGCTTCCTCATCACCCTGTTCCATTCTCTTAGCGTACTCAATCTCTTCCTCTGCACTTAAAAGTGGGACTTTACCAATCTCTTTTAAGTACATTCTTACAGGGTCTTCAAGGCCAATACCATCTGGCACAGATAAATCAATCTTTTCAATATCTATATCATCTTCATCATCAAGAAGGATATCGTCCTCCTCAACTTCATCATCATTCATCTTAACATCTACATTACAAGCTTCAAGGAATTCAAATACCTTTTCCATTTTATCTGCTTCAAAATCAGTATCCTGAAAATAGTTCATAATTTCCTTATAATCAAGGACATTCTTTTTCTTCTTGGCTATTGCAAGTATTCCCCTGCATTTTTCCATAAATTTTTCCTGAATAGCCTGTGCTTTTTCTTCTTCTGTAAGTTCAGCTTCTGCACCTTCCTTGCCTTTTCTTGGCTTCTTGGCTGTGCTCTTAGCACTATCTTCGTCTGATTTCTTCTTTCTTGTTGCTTTTTTTGTTTCTTTTACTTCTTCTTCGATTAAGTTTTCTTTCTTATCTGCCATTACAATGGTCCACCTTTCGCATATATTACAAATTAATATGAATATTATTAAGCTTCATCTGCTGATTGATAATGTCCTGCATAGCTCTTGCATCTGTAGCATTATCAAGCTTAGTATCAAGACTATTCTTCTTGACCTTTATAACTGTATCATTAAGCGTCTTCTCCCTCTCAAGCTTGTTAAGGGAGTCACTTAATTCTGCACTAAACATAGCCGCTATTTCATTGTGCATACTTGTATCCATATATGAACTGATAATCGCCGCAGGATTAATCTGCCCACTCTCGTATTGTTCATATATCTTAGCTGCTACATCTTTAAATACCGGATCTACAAAATCATCAGGACTTATAAACTTACTGACCTTCTCATAAATGTCACCATCTTCAATCATCCACGTCAGCAAAATCTTCTCTGCCTGTCTTACGCCATTTTCGCGTTTCTTCCTTATAGGAGTATTCTCCTTAGCCGTATATGTGTCGTGCTTTGCCATAATGCCTTCATTGCTTCCAAGCCTTATGACCATATCCCTCATTCCGTCTTCCGGAATCATATACTGCCTGCACACCGCCTTAAGATAATTCTCCCTCTCAAGCTTTTCCTTAAATACGACAAGCCTGGAAGCTACTTCTTTCTCAAATGACGTTTCGCCCTCAGGATCACTTCTGTTATAATTCTTCTCTATTATTCCAATTTCATACATAAAGCTGTTCTGTGCCTTATTAATTCTATCCTGAAAGCTTTCTGTACCTAATGCCTTGATGAATTCATCAGGGTCTTTATATGGCCGCATATTAATAACTCTTGTGGACAAACCTGCCTCTTTAAGTATCGGAATTGCCCTTAATGCAGCTTTCACACCTGCCTCATCACTATCATAGGTTATAAGAACATTGTCAGTATACCTTTTCATAAGCCGTGCGTGTCCCGGTGTCAGCGCCGTTCCAAGCGATGCCACTGCCTGCGTAAATCCAGCCTGATGAAGGGATATTACATCCATATAGCCCTCACATATTATAAGGTTATTCTTTCTTGCTGTTCTTGCCGCATTCAGCCCATACAAATTCTTGCTTTTATCAAACAGCTTGGTCTCTGGCGAATTAAGATACTTAGGCTTCGCATCTCCCATTACTCTTCCGCCAAAGCCTATAACCTTATTATTAATATCCATTATAGGGAATATTACCCTGTTCCAGAACTTATCTCTCACACCTTTTTCGTATGTAAAAAGACCCGATTCTTTTAGAATCCCATCATCATAACCTTTATCCTTTAACATACGATACAGCTCACCCGTTGACTGCGGTGCATATCCCAGTCCAAAGCTGTTGATAGTCTTATCCGACAGACCTCTCTTTACAAGGTAATCAAGCCCTGACTTTCCAGCTTCTGACTTTAACTGATGATAATAATAAGTCGCCGCTATTTTATTAATTTCTAAAAGCCTTGTCTTTATATCCCTGTCTTTTCTGTCCTCTGTAGAGTAATCTGTCTCAGGAAGCTCCATTCCTGCACGTTCTCCAAGCATTTTTACTGCTTCTGGAAATGTATAATTCTCATATTCCATTACAAATGTTATTACATTTCCTCCAACTCCACAGCCAAAGCAGTGATACATCTGCTTCGTGCCAGACACAGAAAATGATGGCGACTTCTCATTATGGAATGGACAAAGCCCAACATATGAACTTCCATTTTTCTTTAGTTTTATATATCCTGAAATAACATCAACTATATCATTTCTTGATATTACCTCTTCTATTACTTCACTTGAATACATTATTAACTCTTCTTTCCAGCCTTTCCAAGATATGAAAGCAAATATATTATTATGCCCGAAAGCACTTGTTATTACTTGCAGATACATTTTCTGCGCATCAGCCTTTCCAGGCCTTAGGAACAAATATATTCTCAAACTTGCTTATAGAATACTGGTCACTCATTCCTGCTATATAATCGCATACAACACGCTCTGGCTTCTCGCCTCTTTCATATATAAAGTGTTTGTAATTGTCAGGAAGTTCCTCAATATTAGCAATATAATAATTATAAAGTTCTGTTATAAGCTTGCACACCTTAATCTCCTCGCTCTTTGCAGCTGGATTGGTATACAATTTGTCAAACATAAACTGTCTTAAATCTGTCATCGCCTTATGTACTGTATCAGACATTATAATATCATCCTTGTCAATACTGCACTTTATTATATCGCTTATAAGCGTATTAAGCCTGCTCTTGGTAGTTGTTCCTAACACATCTGTATATTCCTTAGGTATATAGTCCTCGGAAAATATTCTTGCCCTTATTGCATCATCTATGTCGTGATTGATGTATGCAATCTTATCTGAAAGCCTTACTACCTTTCCTTCAAGCGTCGATGGGTGTCCTGCTGTTCTATGATTAACAATACCATCTCTTACTTCCCATGTAAGATTAAGTCCTGCTCCATCTTTTTCTAAGAATTCAACAACTCTTATGCTCTGTCTGTAATGGCTGAACCCTAACGGACATATCTCATTAAGTGTTCTTTCGCCCGCGTGTCCAAATGGCGTATGCCCCAGATCGTGTCCCAGTGCAATAGCTTCTGTCAAATCCTCGTTAAGTCTTAACGCTCTTGAAATGCTTCTTGCAATCTGGGCAACCTCCAACGTATGTGTAAGTCTTGTCCTGTAATGATCTCCCTCTGGTGCGAGAAATACCTGTGTCTTATGCTTCAATCTCCTAAATGACTTACTATGTAATATTCTATCCCTGTCCCTCTGATAAATTGTACGCATATCACACTGTGGCTCCGGCTTATCCCTGCCCATTGATTCATCACTGAAGCTGGCATATGGACTCATATACTCGTGTTCTCTGCTCTCCTGCTGTTCTCTGATATTCATACTTCACCCTCATTTCTATGCAATACATAATTGCACATACAAACGCCAAAAAACTGCCTACTTTTTAGATATTCAACAAAATCAGATAATTTCCTTTTTTTATTTTTCATCTTTTTTATATTGCATTTGCAATAAAGCAGGGTACTATTAGAAAATCGTCAGAAGCAATAAATGTGGATACTAACAAAAAACCATCATCGGCTATAAGACAGTATAAAGATAATGTATTCTGTCTGTTATACAGGGATAAGAATAATCTTCTGGATCTTTATAACGGGTTGAATGACACGGATTACACTAATGTAGATGATTTAATGGTAACTACCCTTAAGGGTGGTGTGTATATGAAGTAAATATATAGCTGAAAATGTATTGTCGGAATTTTTTAGAAATCACAGGGAGGAAGTGATTACTGTGAGCATTTATGAATACGATGAGGAAGGACATCTTGAAATTATTAAGGAAGAAGGACGACAATTGGGTATTGCTGAGGGTAGACAGCTTGGTCTTAATGAAGGTAAACAGCTCGGACTTACAGAAGGCTTAAATAAAGGCATCAACGCTTTTATTAAATTATGCAAAGATATGCACCTATCAGATGATGACACTGTTAATAAACTCATTGAAGATTACCAGCTATCCAAAGATGAAGCTGTCAAGGCTGTTGAAAATTATTATTAAAAAAACAACCCCACATATGTGCATGGAACATATTGCGGGGTTGTTTTTATGTGATTTTTAATAATCTAACTTTAAAGTTTTGATTATTCAGGCTTTATTATATTAGCTTGATTAACCTAGTAGTAATACGCTAATTGATTACTGAAGAAGTGTAAGAACACCCTGGTTAGCCTGGTTAGCCTGTGCAAGCATAGACTGTCCAGCCTGAGCTAAGATGCTGTTCTTGCTGTAGTTAACCATTTCTTCAGCCATATCTGTATCACGGATACGTGACTCTGCTGTCTGAAGGTTCTCAGAAGCTGTATCAAGGTTGTTGATAGTGTGCTCAAGTCTGTTCTGAACAGCACCCATCTTACCTCTTGCAGCAGATACCTTCTTAATAGCTGCATCGATAGTTGTTGTAGCTGTCTTAGCACTCTCCTGAGTGCTTAAGTTAACACTGCTTCCACCTACACCAAGTGCATCAGCGCTCATATCATCAAGTGTGAAGCTCATTGTCTGACCTTCGTTAGCACCTATCTGAAGTTCAATACCCTTGCCTGTTGCTGTTGTTGATGGCTTTAAATCAACATTTTTTCCATTTGCTGTAGCATTGATTCCTGTCTTCGCACTTATTAACTTAGCCATTGCAGTAGCATCATCAGCACCTACTGATCCATCTGTAGCTTTAGTTTGAACATAATTAACATCCTTATAATCATCACCTAGCTTAGAAGGATCTGTAACATATGCGAACTTTTCACCATTTACTGTGAAAATCTTATCTTCAATGTTACCTGTACCAGCATATGCACCTATTGCATCATTAATAGATGTATAAGCCTCTGAACCAGTAGGATTTGCTGCAGCTAATTCACCTTTACCACCATCAACACTAATTAATACACTACTTGGAGAATCACTAGCATCCTTAGTTGTAAATGTAATTGTCTTAGCTGTTGTTCCAGCAATATCAAATTTATCACCAAGTGATGTATTAGATAACGCCTTTGCAATTGCAGCCGCTGTTTCTGCCTCATCTGCGTCTGCGTTTGCTGCTGTTCCAACTGTATTTCCATCTTTATCCTTAAAGGTCTGTGTTGCCTTATCATAAGAAACTGTTACAGATGTTGTTGTAGCATTATTGTTCTTATCTAACATAGTTACTGAATATGTTGTGCTTTTACCATCAGCAAGAGCTGTTACTGCTGCTGATGTATTAACTTGTGCTGTTGCTGGATTATTAGTTGTTGCACCTGTTGCAGCACTCTTGCTTACAGATACCTGTACCTTGCTTCCTGACTGTGAACCATCAAGTAACTTCATAGTATTGAACTCTGTTGTATCAGAAATTCTTGTTAATTCACTCTGAAGCTGTTCGATTTCGTTCTGTACTGCTTCTCTATCGTCATCTGTCTCTGTTCCGTTAGCTGCCTGTACTGAAAGCTCTCTCATTCTCTGTAAGATTGAATGTGATTCATTTAATGCACCTTCAGCTGTCTGGATAAGTGAGATACCATCCTGAGCATTAGTTGAAGCCTGATTAAGACCTCTGATCTGTCCTCTCATCTTCTCTGAGATAGAAAGTCCTGCTGCATCATCTGCTGCACGGTTAATTCTGTAACCTGATGATAACTTCTCTGTTGACTTTGACTGTGCAGATGAAACTCCGCTTAACATTCTGTTAGCATTCATAGCTGACATATTGTGTTGTACTACCATAGTGTGTACCTCCGTGTAAAATATAATATTTGTTTGGGAATCCGTTCCCAACTCCCTTACCGGGAATGTATTAGAACTGCTGGCATCAGCCTTAACAGTTAATACGCATATATAATAAACAGCGTTACCATGCTAACCCTGTATATTATCCTGACTGATGTCATCTTTCCTATCTATAACCTGCTTATTCATCTTCTTATCTTCCCTTATAAGCCTGCGGATTTTAGAAAGGGTTTCCGGAGAAAGTCCGCGTTCCGCATAATATGGAGATATATAGCGGGACTCTTTCTTGTCCGAATTGGCAGTATTTCTTGCAAGAACCTTGCTTCTTACAATGTTGAGTTCCCTTGGGGCATCTATTAAAAGATGAATATTCCCCTCTGAGCCTCCTGAATAGATAACCCTTACATCATCACCGATGTTGATGTACTCGCCGGGTTTGATTGTGAGCTTAAGCACATTAACCTCCTTGTCTATGCAACAAATTATTTCAAAATGTTGCATCAAATGTTGTATGCTATATGGTGAATGGAGGTATAAATATGAGCACAGCACAACCGATAAGAAATATTGATGAGCTGGAAGCATTTCGCAGATTTTATCTGGATAATGAGCCCAACTTAAGAAACTATGCCCTTATATGTTTAGGGGTAAATTCAGCATTAAGAATTAGTGATTTGCTCGAATTACGATGGAAAGATATCTATGACATCAAGGAAAAACATTTTAGGAAGCATCTCGTAACAACCGAGAAAAAGACTGGTAAGGAGACACGGATAGCAATTAACAAAAGCACAAGAAAAGGGTTATCTAGGTATATGGAGAGCCTTGATGACGTAACAGGGGAGGGGTATATATTCCCAGGGAGATACGATAATACTGCATTAAGCCGTTCGCAGGCATTCCGTATTATCAAACACGCGGCTGATATTCTTAATCTTGAAAATGGAATAAGCTGCCATTCAATGCGTAAAACCTTCGGGTATTATGCCTGGAAATGTGGGACGCCACCTGCAATTCTTATGGATATCTATAACCATTCATCTTATGAGATAACTAAAAGATACTTAGGAATTAAGCAGGACGATAAAGATTCTGTATTTTTAAAGGTTAATCTTTAAAAAGTTTCTGAAAAAGTCAATTTTTTTATAAAAAGGGGTAAAGTAATATGAAAAATAGACGATATAGAATATGTAAATAAGAATTAAGATATTAATGATGGATGCAACATTTTGAAATAAAATGTTGCATTGTTTTTTATATACTGCTTGGATACGTGACAAAATATGAAACAAAAATATACAACAAAAAATGTGACTAAGCATTTACTTAATCACATTCTTCTATAAGTATATTAATTATATTCATATCAGTGTACTAAGTCTCTGATATGATATTTTCTGACTTTGTTATAATATCCAGCAATTCTTGTGCAGCCTTTCAGTGCATATAAAGTTCCACAAAGAGCTTTTAAGATTAACACTTTGAT
>ERZ1035001.590-NODE-590-length-18247-cov-6.816898_pt1 | contig 18247 bp, 14 predicted proteins | sample MGYA00520685_ERZ1035001 | MGnify/ENA primary metagenome ERZ1035001 (study PRJEB33766, sample SAMN09781749) | gut metagenome | biome: gut microbiome | host: Homo sapiens | place: Madagascar | study: EMG produced TPA metagenomics assembly of the PRJNA485056 data set... | reverse complement strand
CATCTGCCGCACCTCGCGCGCCGTATCGGCACTTAGAATTATGCGGTATTGCCTTAAGTATATAAAAACCTCTATATAAAGTCAATAAAACAGCAGACAAAAAGCTCTTTTTGCCGCGGTTGGCGGACGGGAAGCAAAAAAACCACGGGCGGTGCCGGGGAAAAGGCAGAATATAAGCGAAAATTATAGAAAACATGAATGATCCAAATTGTAAATGCACAAATTTACGAATCGTTCACAATTCTTACAAAAGAGGCCGAAATCGGGGAAAATGGCCTTTTTCCGAAAAAAATGAGATGGAAATATCTTTCGAAAACCGTATACTGGGAAACAGAACAAATGCGGTGAGCCGCATGGAGTAAGGCACGAGTAAAATCTGCTAAAAAGAGAAGGAGCTGAGGATGTTTTGAAAAAGTTTCTGAAATGGCTCGACGAAGACTTTGAAGAATGTGTTATGATGATCCTGCTGGTGTTGATCGCAGTGGTCATGATGCTTCAGATCATTTGCCGAACCGCCGGTATGTCGCTTACATGGCCCGAGGAGTTCAGCCGCATCTGTTATATATGGACAGGCTTTATTTCCATTGGCTATTGCATTCGCCGTGAGAAAATGCTCAAGGTGGACATTCTGGTGAACATGATGCCCAAGAAGATCCAGATCGCACTGGACTTTATTGGCCGCGTGATCTGCCTGCTGTTCTTTGCCTATCTGACAAAGGGCTCTTACGGCACGCTGCAGCTGATCACCAGAAGCGGCGTGAAAACCAGTGCTTTGATGTGGCCCATGGCTGTAATGTATCTGCCGGTCACGCTGGGTGCAGCCATCGCAGTGGTTCGCCAGCTGCAGGATCTGTACCGCTTTATCAAAAAGAACTTTATCAAAAAGGAGGCTGCTGAATAATGTTAGGTCTTGTATTTGCCTGTTTCGGCGTGGCCTTATTCTTGTCGCTTCCTGTGGCGCTGGGCATGGGCCTTGCCACCATTCTGCCCAGCCTGGTGCACCCCGGCTTTCAGGGCAACGTCAACTATGTGGTGCAGGGCATGGTTTCCGGCCTGAACTCCACCCCCACTCTGGCCATTCCCTTGTTTATGCTGTCCGGCGCACTCATGACCCGCGGCGGCATTTCCAAAAAGCTGTTTGACATTTTCTCCTGCATTGTGGGCAAGCGCACGGCCGGCATTCCCATTGCCGTGGTGATCACCTGCCTGTTCTACGGCGCTATTTCCGGCTCCGGCCCTGCCACCACCGCCGCTGTAGGCGCTATGTGCATTCCCATTCTGGTGGGCCTTGGCTATGACCCCGTGTTCTCTGCCGCTGTGGTGGCAACCGCCGGCGGCCTGGGCGTGATCATTCCCCCCAGCATTCCCTTTATTATGTACGGCCTGTTCACCGGTGTTTCGGTGGGCGCCATGTTCACCGCAGGCATCGTGCCCGGCTGCCTGATCGCCTTTATCCTGTGCGCCTACTGCTGGTATTACTGCAAGCGCCACGGCGAGGATAAAGAAAAGATCGCCGCCAACTATCATGCCCTGCAGGAGCGCGGCTTTTTCAATGTGTTCAAGGATGGCTTCTGGGCCATTCTGACCCCCGTGATCATTCTGGGCGGCATTTACGGCGGTTTCGTTACCCCCACCGAGGCCGCGGATATCTCGGTGTTCTATGCGCTCATCGTTTGCCTGTTCCTGTATAAAACCATCAAGTTCAAGGATGTTGGCCTGCTGTGCAAGGATGCCATTGCTTCCTACGGCCCCATCTGCTTTATGCTGGCTCTGGGCACTGGCTTCAGCCGCATTCTCACCCTGCTCAAGGCTTCGGATTATGTAAAGGCTCTGTTCACCATGGGCGGCTTTAACCGCTTCACCTTCTTCCTGGTGCTGAATATCTGCCTGCTGATTCTGGGCATGTTCATGGATGTGGGCGCTGCCGTGGTGATCTTCAGCCCCATTCTGCTGCCGGTTGCCGCCGGCTTCGGTATCAGCGGCATTCAGTTGGGCATTGTTATGGTCACCAACCTGGCCATCGGCTTTGTAACCCCGCCCTTCGGCATGAACCTGTTTGTGGCTGCTCCGCTGGCAAACACCAATGTGGCAACCCTGGGCAGAAAAGCCCTGCCGTTTATCGTGTGCTTTATCTTTGCACTGGCGCTGATCACCTATGTGCCGTGGTTCAGCCTGTGCCTGATAAGCTGATCGCAAGTTTATATTTGCTGCAGGCCAAGCGGTTTGGCCTGCAGCACGGAACTGATAAAATTTAGGAGGATACGAACATGAAAAAAATCATTGCAACGGCTCTGGCCGCAAGCATGGCCGCCTCTCTGGCAGCCTGCGGCGGCTCCACCGCTTCCAGCGCAGCACCCGCTGCCTCCACCGCAGCTTCTGCTGCTGTGGCCGCCCCCGGCTTTGAAGCCACCGAAACCAAATACCCCTTCGCTTACCCTGTTTCCGAGGATTTTGAAAATGTGAAGATCGACTGCTCGGCTGACGGCGAGCTGGAGCTGAGCCTGGGCTGCTCGGGCACCATCAGCGGCACGGTGAACGGCGATGCCGTTGCCTTTGCACAGAGCGTGGCCGAAAAGGCCACCGACGGCAAGGTGAAGATCACCCTGTACGAGGGCGGCACCCTGGGCTCGGATACCGAAATGATGAGCGGCATGCAGATGGGCAGCGTGGATATGTTTACCGGCGCACCCTCCGGCCAGGTGACCATGATCCCCAATCTGGCTGTGCTGGATATCGGCGGCGCTTACAGCAGCATTGAAAACTGCAACACCAATCTGGCCAACTTTGTGGATCTGATCCAGCCCGATTATAACAATCAGGGCCTGCAGATGATGGATTGCTTTGCTACCGACTGGCGCTTGCTCACCTCCAACAAGGAGTACAAGAGCCTGGCCGACCTGAAGGGCTCTACCGTGCGTGTGCAGGAAAACCCCTACCACATTGCATTCTGGAGCGCTCTGGGCGCAAACCCCACCCCGCTGGCCTTCGGCGAAGTGTATCTGAGCCTGCAGCAGGGTATGCTGGATGCACAGGAAAACCCCTATGGCTCCATCATTGGCGCCAAGCTGTACGAGGTGCAGAAGTACCTGTACGAGTCTGACCACATTCCCTTTATCTCCACCACCATTGTTTCCAAGGCCAAAATGGATTCTCTGAGTGCTTCTCAGAAGCAGGCTGTTTATGAGTTCTGCTACGCCATGGAGTACTATATGCTCGAGAACGCTGGGGCTGCAATCGAAGACGAGAACAAGACCTGCGTGGACGGCGGTATGACCTATATTGCTGAAATGCCTGCCGACATTGTGGCACAGTATCCCGCCGCCGCACAGGCTGCGATCAACGCCATGAAGGGCGCTGTGAACGAGCAGTTCCTGAGCGACTATGTGGCTGCCATCAACACCGTGGAGGGCACCAGCCTGACCGCTTGATCCGCCTATCTATCATAACGGTTCAGTGACCAAGAGCCCGGAAGAAGCCTCTTCCGGGCTCTTATATAAGAGCGTTCCGGCTGCAGGAGGCCGGAGGGCTGCACAAAAAATCAAACCGGAAGGAATTTGCATTATGCTTCGTGAAACAAAAGTAGAAAATGGCCGCGTAAAGGGCGTTGCCTGCGGCTGGCCCAGCATCACTGCCTATTACGGCATTCCCTATGCAGCGCCTCCGGTGGGGCCGCTGCGCTGGCACGAGCCCATGCCTGCCGCCGACTGGCAGGGCGTGCGGGACTGTGCCCGCCCCAGTGCCCGCTGCCCGCAGCTGGGGGTGCAGCCCGGCGGTTTTTATGAGCGGGAGTTTTACCCCGTGGCCGAGCCAATGAGCGAGGACTGCCTGTATTTGAATGTGTGGACTCCCGCCCAGTCGGCCCAGGAAAAGCTGCCGGTGATCTTTTGGGTACACGGCGGCGCGTTTATGACGGGCTATGGCCATTCGGCACATTTTGACGGAGAACATTTTGCCCGCCAGGGCGTGATCCTTGTCACCATCAACTACCGGCTGAATGTGTTTGGCTGGATGGTGGATCAAGAGCTCAGCGCCGAAAGCGAACACGGTGTTTCGGGCAACTACGGCTTGCTGGACCAGATTTATGCCCTCAAGTGGGTGCGCCGCAATATTTCCAGCTTTGGCGGCGACCCGGAACGCATCACTCTGGCAGGGCAAAGCGCCGGTGCTGCCTGTGTGCAGGCGCTGTGCAGCAGCCCGTTGTGCCGCGGCGATTTTGCGGGCGCGATCTTCCAAAGCGGCGGCGGCATCGATGCCCTGCCGGATATGCAGTATCCTTTGCTGGCCGAGGTGGAGGAAAAAATGGACATCACCGAAAGCCTTGGGGTGCAAAACATTGCCCAGGCCCGGGAATTGCCTGCCGAGGAGCTGCTGGCGCGCTGGCTGAAAACCATGCCCACCACGAAAATCTGGCGCACGCCGGTGATCGATGGTTATGTGCTGCCCAAAAAGAGTGCCCAGATCGTGTATGACGATGAAACCGCCCACGTGCCGTATCTCATCGGCTTTACCGCCAAGGAGGGCGTCGTGACCACCCCCACGCCGGAAAGCTTTGTGCAGTGGGCCAAGCAGGCGTTTGGCGAGCAGGCCGAGGAATTCCTCAAGATCGCCGCACCCACGCCGGAGAATTTTGACGAGATCAAAAACAGTCTGTTTACCCAGTGCCTGCAGGCGGGCACGGCCGCCTGGGCGCTCACGCTGGAAAAGCAGGGCCGGGGCCCGGTGTATGTGTATGAGCTGACGCGTGATCTGCCCGGTGACGATAAAGGCCCCTTCCATGCGGCCGATCTGTGGTATGTATTCAAAACCTTTATGCGCGCGTGGCGCCCGTGGACGGGCCGTGATTTTGAACTGGCCCGCGATATGAACATCTATTGGGCCAATTTTGCCAAGAATCTGGACCCCAACGGCAAGGGCCTGCCCCAGTGGACGCCCTACACCGCCCAAAGGCCCGAAGTCATGGTGTTCGGCAACGAAAAAACCGAAATGCAGCGCCTGCCCGAGGATGCATGCACAGCGTTCCGGAAACAGTATCTGCTGAAGCACTGAAAAAACGCCATTCCCTCCTAACCATATACCATGCGGCCCGGCCCCGAAGCGCTTTGCGCGCTTCGGGGCCGGGTGCTTGTTTTTGGTGAAAAATGCTGGAAAACCGGGGCGAAATTCGCTATAATAAGGGGGAGTTATTTTGCGGGCGCGGCACCGCCCAAGGCACTTATTATGGGCCGAAAAGGTGCGGCTTCGGGAAAAGCAAAGGCCCCGCGGAACAAAGGGAAAAGGAAAACGGACGCATGGAAGGTAAGGGAAAAAAGAATTTCAAAACCAGAGTGATGGAGCTGGTGGGCGGCAGTGTGTATTGGCGCATATTTATTGCCATGGCGGCATTTTTTGCGCTGCTGGCCGTGGGGCTGGTGTTTTGGATCAGCGGCGTGCTGGGCCAGAACCAGCGCATGCAGCTGAACACCGGCAGCCTGCACCGCATGGAAACCATTTCGCTGCTGGTGGATCAGTCGCTGGAGGATACTGCCCAAAGCATGAGCCAGCTGATGTGGAATAATGAAATGATCCGCTATATGGTGGCCCCTGTGGATCAATTCGACGAAACCGGCAGCCGGGACTACTGCATCATCAAGCTGCTGCAGTCGGCCTGCGATCAAAACGATCTGGTGAAGCGCGTGGTGTTTTACTCGCCGCTGTCGGGGCAGATGTATTGCAGCGATGCGTATTCCGTGCGCAGCGCCCACAACACCAGCGAATGGTTTTTGCTGAACAAAGAAGCCGACAGCCCTGGGGTACACACCTTTTTGAAAAATGCCCAGCAGCACACCGAAACGCTGCTGTACACCCGCACGGGTGAAATATGCCTGATCCAAAAGCTGAACATCGGCAATCACATCGGCACACTGCTGTTTGAGATCGACCGCGGCGGTCTGGCAGCCCTGATGAAAAACGCCGGAAAACAGATGACGGTGTATCCCTACGATGGCTTTGGTGCGCCGCTGTTTCGCGACAGCATGGACTACGGCAGCCTGACCGGCATTTCGGAAACCGGTGCCTATCTGAGCGAGGAAAATCTGCAGCAAAAGGGTGCCGCCTGCACACGGGGCTATTACTATTACCAGTCGCCCCAAAGCGGGCTGCAATATCTGGCCGCCGTGCAGGCAGGCAGCACCAAAATGGGCGTGGGCGTTATTTTTGGCACCTATGTGCCGCTGCTGCTGATCCTGTGCCTGCTGAGTATTCTGTTTACGGCTGCGATCCGTGAAATCGTGTATCAGCCCATTAACCGGTTGATGGCCCTTGTGGGCGGAAAAAACGAAAACCACCGCGAAAATGAATTCAATTATCTGGAAGCTGCCTACTCGGATATTCAGGGCAAGCAGGAATATCTGGCAGGTGTTTTGAACAAGATCGCACCGGATATGCTGGAAATGCTGCTGCGGCACATTGTGTTTGGCCGCCAGCAAAATATGGAAGAAGTGTGCGGCGCGTTGGAAATGATCGATTCACCCATTCCCACGCAGGCCAATTTTGTAACGGCGGTCTGCTCGCTTGTGCCCCGCCAGAACGAAACCATCAGCGCAAAAACATGGGGGCTTTATTATGCTTCACTGCAGCAGGCGGTGACTTCGCTGGGCAGCGAAAAGCGCCGGGTGATGGGCCTGCGGGTGAACGAAAGCACTCTGGCGCTGGCGATCTGCATGGAGGCCTCGCTTTCCGAGGTGGAGGTGAAGCAGGAGCTGAACAGCCTGAGCGCCCAGCTGCAGGAAATGACTCGCCAGCTGCCGTATTCGGTGCTGCTGGAAAGCGGGCGCGTTTACCGGAATATTCTGGGGCTGCGCGATTCGTTTGAGGAAGCCAGAGAAAGGCTTCGCTATCAGCAGTATCTGCAGCAGGATCAAACCGAAAGCCGCCGCGAACCGGAGGCCGCCACGACCGATGCAGGAAAAACGCTGGAATTCGGGCGCTTTTATTGCCGTGAGCGGGTGAAGCTGCTGGTGCAGCTGGCGGCAACAGGAAAAAACGAAAAAGCCGATTCGGAGCTGACACAGCTGATAGAAGCCCTGTGCCGCCGCAGCGAAACCATTGCCGCAGCCGCCGACAGCGCAGCCATGCTGCTGGATGAGCTGCTGGAAAAGCTGATCAGCTATCCCCTGAGCGAGGAAGAACAGAAAAAAATGGCCTGCTACTCCACGGAAAATGCGCTGCGCAGCTGTGAAAGCCTGGAACAGCTGCAGGAATATGTGCTGGGGCGCAGCCGTGAGCTGCTGTGCATGATCGGCGCGTATGCCCGCAAGAGCCGCTATAAATATGTGAGCCAGGCCAAGGAATACATTCATGCCAACTACACCAACAGTAGCCTTTCGCTGAACGATGTGGCCGAGCATACCGGCATCAGCGCCAGCTATCTGAGCGAGCTGTTCAACGAGATCGCGGGAGAAAAATTCTCGGTGTATCTTGCCAAATGCCGTGTGGAAAAGGCACAGCAGCTGCAAAGCGTTACCAATCTTACCGTGAAGGAGATCGGCTTCCAGTGCGGCTTTAACTCGAGCCAGAATTTTATTCGCGTGTATAAAAAATACACAGGCCACACCCCCGGGAAAAAGGTGTAAGCCCGCCTAAACAAAAAAATGAGATAGACTCATTCCCCAAGGAAACCGAGTCTATCTCATTTTTTGTTGGCTGCAATGCGCGGCCAAGGGGCCTTCGCGCTCGTGCACAGCGTAGAAAAATAGTTTGGCGCGGCGGCGCGGTCACACTTTTAAAGCGCGGTAGGCTTCCAGTGCTTTTTCCAGCCCATCCTCGATCTGGGCATGGCCGCGAATGTGATCCAGGATCAGCGTGTTTAAAACAGCCAGATCGGCGTAGTACTGGTTGGGCATAAAGCGGCGGCCGTTTACCATGTAGTAGATGGGGCAGGGGTTCCGCCCGCCCACCACCATGGTGTGCGCGGATTCAAAATCGGCCCACGGCATGGTGAGCGTGCCGAAAAAGTTGGTAAGGGTGACGCCCTCCTCGCTTACGGTGCAGGAAAATTTCTGCTGGATCTTGGCAAAGATCATACGGGTCAGCAGCATAACAACGACTTCAATGGCGAAAAACACCGTCAAAAGTGCATTGCCTGCATACTGGGGATAGCTTTCGGCCAACAGATACAGGTAGACCAGATAAAAAAATACCACCTCGGCAGTGAGCAGAAGATAGGCGAAGTTGCGCAGGCGGCGCAGGCGGCGGCCGGGACGAAAAGTTTGGGTCATGGTGATCTCCTTTGCGGCAGCGCATAGGGCTAATAAAAAAGGCTGTGCGCTGCATGTTATCGGGTATAAGATCCGTATCTGGCAGAGCCAGAACGGAAAAACGGCCAAAAGCGGGCAGGCCCGGGGCATCAACGGGGCTGCAGCACTTCGCACAGGGTTTCAAAGCTGCGCTCGTTGGCCTCTATGATCACGATATCCGCCCCGCAGTCCGGCAGGGTGTTGCGGTCTAAATTGGCCAGTGCATCGCGCCACACATTGTCAAACTGGGCGGTGAGATAGGGCATATAATACTCGCTGAAGGAATCGCCGTACACGATCACTGAGCGGCGGTCACGCACAGGGGCATAGTTGGCGGGGTAATAGTCGTAATCGGCCTCCAAACGGGTGTACAGTGCCGACACATTGGCCAGATCGCCGCTTTGGGTGCCATTTACATGAAAGTCATAGTCCACAAAGCGCTGGGTTTCGCCGCCAATGCGCTGCAGCACATCGTCCAGCGCGATCAGCGCACCGGCGTGGTTCCAATGGGTGTCGGTTTTAAAAAACAGCGGCATACTGGTTTGGCTTTTGATCTCCAGCAGCTTTTCGGGCACATAGCTGATCTCAAGGCTGGTGTTGTCGGCCAGATAATCCGCCACCTGACGGGTGAGATCGACCTCTGAGAGCACGGGGTAATCCTCCGGCATATATTCGCGGTAGATCAGATCCTTGCTGGGGGCAAAGCTGACCACCAGCTGCCCGCCCCGTGCGGCATAGGCATCGGCCAGCGACTGCAGGTTTTGCGCCAGCTGCGCCAGCTGATCCTGATTCATGCGCACAAGGCCCTGATAGTTGGCCACGGGCGTGGCGGCGTTGGGGCCGTCTTTAAAAAACAGCCAGTCGTTTTTGCCCATCAGCACCTGATCGGATTCCACCGTGTGAAACACATCATAGTTCAAATTGGCGTTGGCAATCACCAGCTGATAGCGAAAGGGGGAATTGTCGGCCCAAAAGGTGTTCAGCGCATCCGGAAGCTTGCCTAAGGGAGAGGCCAGAACATCCGGCAGCGTGGTGAGCAGGCGGTTTTCGTGATTGTCCAGCGAAAGCTGCCTGGAAAACACATTGAACACCGGGAATGCCAGCGACATACCGCCCACGAACAGGCCGATGAAAGCATATTGCTTGATTTTTTTGAGATTCAAGAAAAACTCCTTTCCCGGTCCGTGCCGATCAGAAGCGGAAATAGATAAACGGGTTATAGCTGCTGGCCGTTACCCGCATGATGGAAAACAGCAGAATGCCGATCAGCAGCACCATGCCGGGCAGGGAAATATCCTCCTTGCGGTAAAGCGCCCTGCGCAGAGGGGGCAAAAGCGCCTGCAGCGGGCCGCACAGCAAAAGCGCCAAAAACAGCACGCACCAAAGGCGATTGTCCACAAACTGGCTGAACACATACTGGGGTGCGCCTGTCTGCTGCATAAAAATGCCGCGCAGGGTTTTTAAACCGCTGCCAAGGCTGTTGGCCCCAAAGATCGTGAGCATCACATACAGGGCCGCAATGGTGTATACATGGCCGAAAAGCCGGGGAAGCTTGTCCAGAACTTTTCGCAGAAACAGGCGCTCCAGCACCACGGTAAGGCCCATTAAAATGCCGAACACCACAAACTGCCAGTCTGCACCGTGCCACAGGCCGGTGAGGAAAAACACCACAAACAGGTTCAGCAGCGTGCGGGCGCTGCCCTTGCGGTTGCCCCCCAGCGGGATATACACATACTCGCGAAACCATGTGCCCAGCGTGATGTGCCATCGCCGCCAATATTCGCTGATGGAGCGGCTGAGGTAGGGATAATCAAAGTTTTCGGGAAAGGAAAACCCAAACATGTGTCCAAGGCCAATGGCCATATCGCTGTAGCCGGAAAAATCATAATACAGCTGCATGGCATACAAAACGCTGCCCAGCGCCAACACCTGCCACGGCAGCACGGTGGGGCTTACGCTGGTGATCACGGCGTAGTAGCTGCCCAGCTGGTTGGCAAAGATCACTTTTTTGCCAAGGCCAAAAATAAAGCGCTTGATGCCGTAGCAAAAATCCGCACTGTCGGCTCGGCGGGCTTCGGCAGGCAGCGATGCTTCAATGTCGCAATAGCGCACGATGGGCCCGGCGATCAGCTGGGGAAACAGCGAAATATACAGTGCAAAGCGCGGCAGGCTGCGCTGCACGGCAATTTGCCCGCGGTAAAGATCGATCACATAGCTCATGGCCTGAAAGGTGTAAAAGCTGATGCCGATGGGCAGCACGATGCCGCGCACGCTCAGCAAGCCGATCCCTGCCGCATGCAGGCTGCTTACAAAGAAGTCGTAATACTTAAAATAGCCCAGCAGGCTTAAATTGAACACAACGCCCAGCGCCAGCACGGCCCGGCGGGGGGCAGGGGCGCTCCAGCGCTCCATGGCAAGGCCGCACAGATAGTTGCACAAAATGCTGACAAGGATCAGCAGCGTGTAGCGCACGCCGCCCCAAGCGTAAAACAAAAGGCTGAAGCCCAAAAGCACCCAGTTTTTGAGCCGCAAGGGAAATGCGTAATAAAAAATCAGCACCAGGGGCAGAAACACAAACAAAAACTGCACCGAGGAAAAAACCATGCACGAAACCCCTTTCCGGGAAGATCCAAACGGGCAAAACGGGCCGATGGGCGCGAAGTGCCCTTGAAAGACAATATAACTAATCTATTATATAGGAAAACGCGCCGCGATACAAGACAAAGCGCATTCTTACACGAAATGTGCAAAATTCAGAGCGAGAGATGAAAAACGAGAGTGTGAATTGATTGTAAAAACCAATGAAAATTAAAATAAAAATAGCAAGTTACTATAAATAAAGGCAAACAAAATATTGATAAAAAAATAACAAAGTGCTATGATAAGGGTACAGCAAGGGAACACAGGGGCGGGCCGAAGGCCGACGGTGATCCCATTTTTATGAGAAAACAGCCGGGAAAAAGCCCCGGCATTTGCCGGAAAAAGGGCAGCCGTGAAAGCGGCCGACAAAAAAAGCCGCCTCCCTGCGGAAGCGGCTTTGAAAGCGAAAGGCTTTTGTATTACTTGTTGCTGCGGCGCCAGATGTTCATCTTTTCGGCATCCTGGATCAGCTGCTCACGGAAATCGGGGTGTGCCACGCTGATCAGTGCCTCGGCCTTCTGCCAGGTGCTCAGGCCCTTCAGGTTCACCATGCCGTACTCGGTCACGAAATAGTGCACATTGGCGCGGGTGTCGGTCACGATGCTGCCGTTTGCCAGGGTGGGGCGGATGCGGCTCTGCAGCTGGCCGGTCTTTTTATCCATAAAGCTGGAGCTCATGCAGATAAAGCTCTTGCCGCCGTGGCTCAGGTAAGCGCCCAGCACAAAGTCCAGCTGGCCGCCTGCACCGGAAATGTTCTTGATGCCTGCGCTCTCAGCGTTCACCTGGCCGAACAGGTCGATATCCACAGCGTTGTTGATGGAGATAAAGTTGTCCAGAGCGCTGATGCTGCGAATGTCGTTGGTGTAATCCACGGGGGCGCTCATGCAGGCGGGGTTGCCGTCCAGGAAGTCATACAGCTTCTGAGTGCCGGCACCGAAGGCATAGGTCTGGCGGCCCTTGTCGATCTGCTTGTGGGCACCGGTGATCTTGCCGGCCATGGAGATATCCACGAAAGCATCCACATACATTTCGGTGTGAACGCCCAGATCCTTCAGGTCACTCTGAGCGATCATGCTGCCCACGGCGTTGGGCATACCGCCGATGCCAAGCTGCAGGCAGGCACCGTTGGGGATCTGCTCAACGATCAGCTTGGCCACGGCCTGATCCACCTCAGTGGGGGCACCGCCGCCGCCCAGCTGGGCAATGGCGGGGGAATCGCCTTCCACGATCATATCCACATCGTCAATGTGAACGCCAACCTCGCTGCCGCCAAGGCACACGGGCATGTTCTTGTTCACTTCCACGATCACCTTTTTGCTGCGCTCGCACACGGCGGCCATGTGGCTGGCGTTGGGGCCAAAGTTGAAGTAGCCGTGGTTGTCCATGGGGGCGACCTGGAACACGGCAACATCCACATCCTCGGGCATATCGCGGTAGTAGCGGGGCAGCTCAGAATAGCGGATGGGGCTGTAGAAGCTGAAGCCCTGTGCCACAGCCTTACGCTCAATGCCGCCCATGTGCCAGCTGTTCCAGCTGAAATGCTCGGCGGGGTTTTCAATCTTGAAGATCTCGGGAACCCACATCAGAATGCCGCCGCGGAACTTAACATCCTTCAATTCGGGCAGGCGCTTTGCAATGGCTGCATCCACAGCCACGGGGGTGCCGGTGGTCCAGCCATAGTCCACCCAGTCACCGCTTTTTACCAGAGCGGCAGCCTGTTCGGGAGTGGCCAGTTTCTGCTGATAGCTTGCTTTGAAATCCATCTTCCAAAACCTCACTTTTTAAATAAGTATAATAGAGCAGGCAAAACCGCCTGCAAAGAAACGAAAAAAGGAAAAAGAAAAAATCTTTCTGCTTTATTAAAGATATTAACATCAAGTGCCATTTTGGTCAAGATAAGTATAGAAAAAGAGAACAGGAACCGAAATTAGTTTCTACTGGGAAACCCGGCACGCTAAAAGTTTCTTATTTGAGAACGCCTGTTCCAAATGACGAATTTCCTCACAAATTATTAGCAAAATTGTCACGATAAAACCAATTGACAAGCCCGCTCGGATATCGTTTAATAGATATAAAGATAGTATGCGAATTTTACGCAGCCGTCCAGGGGAGTCAAACGGATAAGACCCCGAACAAAAGAAATGAGGCATTACTACCATGGCAACAGCAGTTTACCCCGGCAGCTTTGATCCTGTTACCCGCGGCCACTTAGACATTATCAAGCGCGCATCCAAAGTGATGGACAAGCTTGTGATCGGTGTGCTGAAAAACAGCGCCAAGAATCCGCTGTTTACTCTGGAAGAGCGTGTGGCGCTTTTGCAGGAGTGCACCAAGGATATCCCCAATGTGTCGGTGGTGGCTTTTGAAGGGCTCTCGGTGGATTTTGCCAAAAAGAACCATGCCACGGTAATGGTAAGGGGCCTGCGCGCTGTATCGGATTTTGAAAACGAGATCCAGATCGCGCAAACCAACCATGCACTGATGCCCGGTGTGGACACTGTGTTTTTTGCCACCAGCATCCGCTGGGGCTATCTGAGCAGCACCATTGTGCGTGAGGCTGCTTCTTACGGCTCGGATATTTCTAAATTCGTTACGCCGCCCGTGCAGGCTGCGCTCGAAAAAAAGTTTGCCGAGCTGCGTGAGCGGCAATCGGACAAAGGCTGCACAAAGTCCTTTTGATTCAGTAGTAATGTGAACGGTACAGGTGTGATACGGAGCCTGTGCCCGCCGCATGAAGATAAAATGGTTCAAACATTTATTTTAGGAGGCTAACCATGAAGAAAATCGTAATCGCAAGCGCCTGCCGTACTGCTGTCGGCAAGTTCGGCGGCACCCTGGCTAATGTGCCCGCAGCTGAGCTGGGCTCCATCGTGATCAAGGAAGCCCTGAACCGCGCAAATGTAAAGCCTGAGCAGGTCGACCATGTTTACATGGGCTGCGTGATCCAGGCTGGTCTGGGCCAGAACGTGGCACGCCAGGCTTCTCTGAAGGCTGGTCTGCCCATCGAAGTGCCCGCTGTGACTGTGAACGTTGTTTGCGGCTCTGGCCTGAACTGCGTGAACATGGCTGCCGACATGATCATGGCAGGCGATGCCGACATCGTTGTGGCAGGCGGCATGGAGAACATGGACATGGCTCCCTTTGCTATGATGAAGGGCCGTTACGGCTACCGCATGGGCGCACCCATGGGCAAGAGCGAGCTGGTTGACACCATGGTCAACGATGCTCTGTGGGATGCAACCGGCTTCAACAAGCACATGGGTATGACCGCTGAGAACATCTGCACCAACGAAACCTTCCAGAAGAAGTACGGCTACAGCCCCATCAACCGCGAAATGCTGGACGAGTTTGCTTACAACAGCCAGGCAAAGGCTGAAAAGGCAATCAAGGACGGCGCTTTCAAGGAAGAGATCGTTCCCGTTGTCATCAAGGGCAAGAAGGGCGATACCGTGTTTGATACCGACGAAGGCCCCCGCCTGAGCAGCATGGAAGTGCTGGGCAAGCTGAAGCCCGCATTCAAGCCCGATGGCATTGTGACCGCCGGCAACTCTTCTGCTATCAACGACGGCGCTGCCGCTCTGGTGATCATGAGCGAAGAGAAGGCTAAGGAGCTGGGCGTTAAGCCTCTGGCTACCTGGGTTGCAGGTGCTCTGGCTGGCGTTGAGCCCGAGGTTATGGGTCTGGGCCCCATCGCTGCTACCAAGAAGGTTATGGCTAAGGCCGGCCTGACTGTTGCCGATATGGACCTGATCGAGGCCAACGAGGCTTTCGCTGCTCAGTCTCTGGCTGTGGGCGAGGCTCTGGGCTTTGACAAGGAGAAGCTGAATGTGAACGGCGGCGCTATCGCCATCGGCCACCCCGTGGGTGCATCCGGCGCTCGTATCCTGGTCACTCTGCTGTACGCCATGAAGCATCGCGGCGCTCACAAGGGTCTGGCTACCCTGTGCATCGGCGGCGGCATGGGCTGCGCAACTGTGGTTGAGATGTGATCTCGCTGCGGCATAAGCAGAAATAAATAGAGAATCGGCCGGGGCCGGGCTCTTTTGCGGCCCAGCTCCGGCGTTTTTGCAGATTGATACTTTTTTGGCAAACCGCCGGAAGAGGCATCTGCAAATGATACGAAAAGGAGCGAATGAACCATGGGTTTTGTTACTACCGAAGTGCAGGGCGCTGTTGAGATCATTACCATTGACCGCCCGCAGGCACTGAATGCGTTGAATCCTGATGTTCTGAACGATCTGAAGGCAGCTTTTGATGCTGTAGACCAGAACGCCGTGCGCTGCATTGTGGTGACCGGTGCAGGCGAAAAGAGCTTTGTGGCCGGTGCCGACATTGCCGCCATGAGCGTGATGACCAAGGCCGAGGGCGAGGCTTTCGGCAAGATGGGCAACGATATTTTCCGCAGCATTGAAACCTTCCCCATTCCGGTGATCGCCGCGGTGAACGGCTTTGCACTGGGCGGCGGCAACGAGCTGGCCATGAGCTGCGATATCCGTATTTGCAGCGAAAACGCCATGTTCGGCCAGCCCGAGGTGGGCCTGGGCATTACGCCCGGCTTCGGCGGCACCCAGCGTCTGGCCCGTTTGGTGGGCGCAGGCATGGCCAAGGAGTTGGTGTATGCAGCTGTGAACATCGGCGCCGAGGAGGCTTTGCGCATTGGCTTGGTGAACCATGTTTATCCCCAGGCTGAGCTGATGGAGCAGGCCATGAAGCTGGCAAACAAGATCGCACGCAATGCTCCCATTGCCGTGCAGGCATGCAAAAAGGCCATCAACGAGGGCCTGGAAGTGACCACCGAAGAGGGCGAAGTGATCGAAGAAAAGCTGTTTGGCAGCTGCTTTGAAACCCACGACCAGAAAGAGGGCATGGGCTGCTTCCTGAGCCGTGAAAAGCCCAAACCTAAGGCGGTTTTCACAAATAATTAAGCATTTTGGACAAATTGCCCAAAAAACGGCAATAAAATTTCACAGAAATTTTCTGTGGAATAGATTGTTATTTATTGCACAAATTGGGCCAACTATGGTACAATATATCTTAGGGAGTATTGTGCCATAGCTGGCTTCATAAATAATTTTGAATTGAGATCAACATTTATTTGGAGGCTATTACTATGAAAATTGGTGTTATTGGTGCAGGTGCAATGGGTTCCGGTATCGCTCAGGCTTTTGCTCAGTGCGAGGGCTTTGAGGTTTCCCTGTGCGACATTAAGCCCGAGTGGGCTGCAGGCGGCAAGGCAAAGATCGCTTCTGCCCTGGGCAAGCGCGTAAGCCGCGGCAAGATGACTCAGGAAGCTGCCGATGCCATCCTGAACCGTATCACTACCGGCCTGAAGGAAGATATCTGCCAGGACTGCGATCTGATCGTGGAGGCCGCATTCGAAGATCTGGGCGTTAAGCAGAAGACCTTCGGCGAGCTGGACGCTATCTGCAAGCCCGAGTGTGTGTTCACTTCCAACACCTCTTCTCTGTCGATCACCGCTATTGCAAAGAACATCAAGCACCCCGTTGTTGGTATGCACTTCTTCAACCCCGCTCCTGTCATGAAGCTGGTTGAGGTTATCGCAGGCGTGAACTCTCCTGCTGAGGCTGTGCAGACCGTAAAGGAGATCGCATCCAAGATCAACAAGACTCCCGTTGAGGTTACCGAGGCTGCCGGCTTTATCGTAAACCGTATCCTGATCCCCGAGATCAACGAAGCCGCTTTCATTAAGATGGAAGGCGTTGCTTCCATTGCCGACATCGACGCTGCTATGAAGCTGGGCGCCAACGTTCCCATGGGCCCCCTGGAGCTGGGCGACTACATCGGCCTGGATATCGTGGTTGCTATCATGGACGTTATGTTCAACAACACCCACGATGCCAAGTATCGCTGCTGCCCCCTGCTGCGCAAGATGGTGTTCGGCGGCCGTCTGGGCGTGAAGAGCGGCAAGGGCTTCTACGATTACGCAAACGGCGGCAAGGTTGCTACCGACGCACAGTGATCACCGTGTCAGGATGGGCCTGACCAAAAATCGTTAATTTTTGTCCAATAAGGGGACAGGCTATTTGGGGCCTGTCCCCCGTGGGCTTTAAATTAAAAATGAAAATTGGAGGATTTAAGATGGACTTTCAGTTGAGCAAAGAGCAAGCAATGGCACAGAAAATGTTCCAGGAGTTCGCTCAGAACGAAGTCAAGCCTCTGGCGCAGGAAGTTGACGAGCAGGAACGCTTCCCCGAAGAGACTGTCAAGAAAATGGCTAAGCTGGGCATGATGGGTATTTACTTCCCCAAAGAGCTGGGCGGCGCCGGCGGCGATGTGCTGACTTACGCCATGGCCGTTGAGGAATTGAGCAAGGTTTGCGGCACCACCGGTGTTATCGTTTCCGCACACACCTCGCTGTGCTGCGCTCCCATTTTTGAGAATGGCACCCCTGAGCAGAAGCAGAAGTATCTGCCCGACCTGCTGAGCGGCAAGAAGATTGGCGCATTCGGCCTGACCGAGCCCGGTGCAGGCACCGACGCTCAGGGCCAGCAGACCACCGCTGTGGATGCAGGCGATCACTGGGTGCTGAACGGCTCCAAGATCTTCATCACCAACGCTGGCTATGCAGATGTGTTCATCATCATTGCCATCACCGGCACCACCACCGACAAGAAGGGCCGCACCAAGAAGGAAATCTCCGCATTCATCGTGGAGCGTGACTTCCCCGGCTTCTCTGTTGGCAAGCACGAGCTGAAGATGGGTATCCGTGGTTCTTCCACCTGCGAGCTGATTATGCAGGACTGCATCGTTCCCAAGGAGAACCTGCTGGGCGCTAAGGGCAAGGGCTTCGTGATCGCCATGAAGACTCTGGACGGCGGCCGTATCGGCATTGCTTCTCAGGCTCTGGGCATTGCACAGGGTGCTATCGACGAGACCGTTGCATACGTGAAAGAGCGTAAGCAGTTCGGCCGTTCCATCGCTCAGTTCCAGAACACCCAGTTCGAGCTGGCCGAGATGCAGGCTCGCACCGACGCAGCCCGTCTGCTGGTGTACCGTGCAGCTGTTCATAAGCAGAATGTGCAGGACGGCAAGACCAAGGAACCCTACAGCGTGGATGCCGCTATGGCTAAGCTGATCGCTGCACGTACTGCCAGCGATGTTACCCGCCGCTGCCTGCAGCTGTTCGGCGGTTACGGCTACACCCGTGACTACCCCATCGAGCGCATGATGCGTGATGCCAAGATCACCGAGATCTACGAGGGCACCAGCGAAGTGCAGATGATGGTCATTTCCGGCGCGCTGCTGAAGTAAGGAGGCAAGACGTAATGAAAGCAATCGTTTGTGTCAAACAGGTTCCCGATACGCAGGGCAAG
>ERZ1035001.584-NODE-584-length-18339-cov-22.133614_pt1 | contig 18339 bp, 10 predicted proteins | sample MGYA00520685_ERZ1035001 | MGnify/ENA primary metagenome ERZ1035001 (study PRJEB33766, sample SAMN09781749) | gut metagenome | biome: gut microbiome | host: Homo sapiens | place: Madagascar | study: EMG produced TPA metagenomics assembly of the PRJNA485056 data... | reverse complement strand
GCCCAGACACCCGCGCCCGCTGTTACGCCCCAGCCTGCCCAGACCCCGGCCCCTGCGGCGGCGGTCGCCACCGATACCCAGGTCGTGCTGCGCAACGCAGCGGCCAACGGCACCATTACGGTGGACGGTAAGGCGGTGGACTTTGCGTACGTGGGCAACGACGCGGTCATCCCCCGCAGCAGCCTGCCCGACGTCTGCCAGGTGCGCATCGTGGCCGACAACGGCAACGGCGGCTACAAGACCGCCGCCGTCTGGTACAACAAGGACTACGGCAATGAGCTGACCTTCGGCGCAGACTACGGCGCTTACACCGACTGCGACGCCACCGGCCTGGCAAAGCCCGGCGACAAGGTCGTGGATGTGCTGACCTGGGCGTTCTACCGCTCCTTCCAGGAAGCCATCAACGAGGGAAATTCCTCGCTGCTGTGCTATTCCACGGCGGACAACTCGACCCGCTGCGCTGCGGAGATTCGCAACTACACCGGCAACACCTACGACCTGGGCAACTTCCAGGCAGTCAGCGACCCGGCCTCCATAAAATACACCAATGGCCAGGTCATCTACAACGGCCACTTTGTTGCCAACTACACGGACAGCGGCAGCAGCTACACAGCGGACCATCACCGCACGCTGCGCCTTGTGTGGGAGGACGGCATCTGGAAAGTGGACGCCTTTACGCTGCTGCCCGACGGCGCGTACAGCGCCACCACCTACGCGACCCTGCCGTAACCACCCCATAGAAGGTACGCATGAAAAATACGAAGTTGAAACTCGCGGCGGCGTCGCTGGCCCTGCTGCTGGCGGGCTGCGGCGCATCGGCCACGGTGGAACCACAGCCGACGCCCGCCGCAGCCTTGGCCCCCACGGCGGCCCCGGCAGTGACCGAAGCCCCAGCCGCCACGCCGGAGCCGATCCCGCCCGAGAGCTATGACCAGCGGGACGAGACGTTCCGCGCCCGGCACGACGGCACGGAAGTGACGGTACACGCCACCGTGACCACGCCGACCGAGGGCGCGGGCTGGCCGCTGGTGGTGCTCTGCCACGGCTTTACCGGCAGCCGGAGCGGCGACGGCCACTTTGGCCCGCTGGCCGCACGGCTGGCCCATGCAGGCATTGCCAGCATCGCCATGGACTTTCCCGGCTGCGGCGAGAGCGAGGAACCGTTCACGGCCTACACCCTCTCGAACATCCGCGCTGACATGACCGCCGCCATTGCCTATATGGGGGTGACCTACGGTGCGGACACGACCCGGCTGGGGCTGGTGGGCCACAGCATGGGCGGCCGTGCCGTCAGCCTGTACCTGGACGGCCGGGACTACCCTGTGACCGCCGCCGCCCTGTGGAGCCCGGCGGACAATACCGGGCTGGATGGGCTGGAATTTCTGGCCCATGATGCCGACGAGCGGGCGGCCCTGCGCCAGGCCGCCGACGAAAACGGCAGCGTCGAGCTGCCCCAGTGGGGCGTGGCCGCCGGTGCGGCCCTGTTTGACGAGATGGCCGCCAGCGACCCCTGCGGCGTGTTGGCCGGGTATCCGGGGGCGCTGCTGGCGGCATTTACCGGTGGCGACGCCGAGCTGTTGAGCGAGGATACCGTGGCCCTGGTGCAAAACACCCTGGCAACGCGGGACCTGCCGTTTGTCGATATGACAAACGATTTCCCCGACGCCAACCACAACTACCAGGCCGCCGAGGGCAGCGCCGCCAGTGATGCGGAAATTGCCGCCCGCATTGAAAACACCACGGCAGAGTTTTTCGTTTCGGCCCTGCGCTGACCGTTACAGTGCCGCGCCCTGGCTGAGCTGCGCCTGGCAGAAAGCGAAGAACTGCTGCGCCGCTGTGGGCTGCAAGGCCCCGCGCTTGCGGCAGAGATAGGCAGTGCGCCCCGGGTCGGGGTCGGTCAGCGGAATGATCTTTAAATCCAGGCAGCGCAGAACGGGGTGGTCGGGCACGATGGCAATGCCAAAGCCCGCCGCCGCCATACCGGCTACGACGGTATCTTCCTCCGTCTCGTAGGCGATTTTCGGCGTTGCGCCGATTTTTTGGAACAGGGCATCGATGGGGCGGCGCAGGCCGCCGCGCTTGGAAAAATACACAAACGGATAGGGCAGCGTCTCCCGCAGGGTGACGCTGCTTTTTTGTGCCAGCGGGTGGTTTGGCGGCGTCACGACGACGAAAGGCGACCGGGCAAAGGCAACGTTTTCAAACACCGTGTCGTCGCCGGGGTGGCTGACGAAAGCCATGTCGAGCCGTTCCTCGGCCACGGCTTGCAGCAGATCGGCGGTGAAGCTGCTCTCGGTGTGCAGCTCAAAGCGGGTATGTTCGTTGCCGGATGTGGCAAGAAATTTTTGCATTAAGTCCGGCACAGTCTGGGCCGCCAGCTTGCGGATGCCGCCCAGCAGCACCAGCCCGCCGCCGCGGCCCATCTCCTGTAAATCCCGCGTCCCGGCGTCGAGAATGCGCAGCGACTCGTTGACGGACTGCAAAAACAGCCTGCCGTATCGGGTCAGCTGCACGCCCCGGCCATGCTTTTCAAACAGGGGTACGCCCAGTTCGTTTTCCAGCTGGGTGACGGCGTAGTTCAAGTTCGGCTGGCTGACCGTGGCCCACAGCCTGCCCTACTTCATCGCCTGCATCTGCCTGGTGGGCTTCTCTTTCGGCGGATTGCTTGTCGTGTTCGCCCCCATCGTCAAGACCGTGTTCGGTTCCAAGTTCTACAACCGCAACTACGGCCTGATCTTCATTGGCTATGGCATCGGCGCATTCGTCGGGCCTAAGATCAGTGCGACGTTCTACGATTCCACCGGCTCCTATGTGGCCGGGTACATTGGCTCTGCCATTCTGGCTGCAGCGGCGGTGGCGCTGGTTTTCGCCGCCCGCAAGCTGACCGCCAAAATGCAGGAAGCCAACTAAAACGATATCCTCTGTTTGCTTTTATCAGATAAGCTCTCTTTTGGACAGGAAATGCCCGCCGCGCAGTTTGCGCGGCGGGTGTTTTCTTTCTTGGGGGGCCCACGGATTGTAGGGGCGAACATTGTTCGCCTGCGGCGTGAGGGAAAACGGCCGTTTGCCCGAAGGCAGAGGGCCGGGCGCTTGGCGGCGCACAACGAGCGCCGCCAGTTCGCTTCGCGAACCCGCTCGTGCGGTTGCTTGCCCCGCGGGGGCAAACATTGCTCGCTCCCCGATTTCGCTTCGCTCAACCGTGGCCCCGCGCTCGCAACCCCGCAATGCCCGGCCCCTACAACTCAGTCTCCCGGTCCGTAGGGGCGGATTCCATATCCGCCCGGGCCGTTGAGGGTGAACGGTCGTTCGCCCGAAGAGGACGGAGCGGCGACGTTTTACCGCCGCAATAATGCCCCTACATATTTACATCCCCCCGAAATTGTGCTATACTATTTTCGACCGACCGGTCGGTCGGAACGAAAGGGAACGCAGCTATGCCGAAATACAGTGTAAAAAAACCATTTACGATACTGGTGGCGGTCATACTGGTATTGGTGCTGGGCTTTGTCAGCCTGACCGGCATCCAGACCGACCTGCTCCCCGCGATGAACCTGCCCTACCTGCTGGTCATGACCACCTACCCCGGTGCCAGCCCTGAGCAGGTCGAGGCCGACGTGACCCAGCCGCTGGAAAACGCCCTCTCGGTGCTCAACGGCGTCAAGAATGTCACGAGCCAAAGCAACGAGAATTACAGCCTGATCTTCCTGGAATACCAGGATGATACCGACATGGACAGCGCCATGGTCAAGGCCAGCACGGCCGTGAACCAGCTGGGCGACGCCCTTCCGGATATGGCGTCCACTCCGACGCTTATGGAAATCAGCCCTGACATGATGGCGACCCAGTATGTGGCGGTCGATTATGACGGCATGGATATCTACGAGTTGTCCGACTATGTCAGCGAGAACGTGCTGCCCCAGCTGGAACGCGTGGACGGCGTGGCGAGTGTTTCAACCACAGGACTTGTGGAAAAGTCTGTGCAAATCACGCTGGACCAGGATAAAATCGACGCAGTGAATGACAAACTGCTGGTCAAGGTCAGTGACCGCCTGGCCGACGCGAAAAAAGAACTGGACGATAACAAGAAGAAAATCAACGACGGCCTGAAAGAACTCGACGACGCCCAGGCCCAGCTGGACGCGGGCAAATCCGAGCTGAACACCCAGAAAGCCGATGTGACGACCCAGCTGCGGGGCGCCATCACCGAGCTGGACAAACAAATCCCTGAGCTGGAAAAGAAAATCGCCGATTTGAAAACCGATATCGACGACGCGAACCGCAAGCTCGAGGACGCCAAGAACGCCGACACCACCCTGCCGGAGGTCACGCTGCCCATCGACGACGCGCTGTTTGCCAGCTGCAAGCAGATTTTGGCTGCGTGGGACCCCCAATATAACGCCAATGAGCTGCCCGCCAACCTGGCCGAGGCCAAGGGCAGCACGGCCAAGATGGGCGCAATGGTCAACGCCATCGAGCGCGCCACACAGAACATCAACAGCACCGCCGCCGCGGAAAACCTGTTGGAATCCGGCATGGATGTGGCCCAGAGCGCGGCCTACCTTGACGCCCAGTACACGGCGCTGACCGGGCGCATCCAGGCGTTGGATGCGGAAATCGCCGGGCTGGAGGATGACAAGGCCGCCGCCGAGGGCGACGAGGCCCAGCAGCAGGCGATCCAGGCGCAAATCGACGCCAAGCGCGCCGAGCAGGCGGGCTACCAGAAAATTCTGGACGACAACGCCCCCCGCCGCGCCCGCCTGACCGAGCTGAACGGCTGCCTGACGACCCTGTCCACGACCAGCACGGCGCTGAATAACGCGACGGTATTGCTGCAGGCCCGCCAGCAGGCGGAGGCCGGGCTGAACGAGGGCATGAAGCCGCTGCAGCAGACCTTGAACGAGACCGTGCAGGCGCTGAATGACCAGCTGACCAAAGCCCAGGAAATACTGACCCAGCTCAACGACCAGCGCGCCAAGATGGAATCCGCGCTGGCAAGCCTGGGTGACCCCGCCGTGGACCCCGCCATGGCCGATGTGGCCGTGCAGCTGCTTTTGAGCGGCAGCGAAGCACAGCTGCAGCTGGGCGAGTTCCAGATATCCAGCGGCCGTACCCAGCTGGAAGCCGGTAAGACCCAGCTGGAAGCCGCGCAGGAGGAGTACGACTCCGCCCGCGAGGAAGCGCTGAAAAACGCGAACCTGGACCAGCTGCTGAACATGGCGACGCTGACCCAGCTGATTGCGGCCCAGAACTTCTCGATGCCCGCCGGTTACATCGACGGCGGTGCAGGGGATGACAACCGCTACATTATCAAAGTGGGCGACGCCTTTGCCGACGCCGACGAGCTGAAAAACATGGTGCTGTGCAATATTGACGGCATCGGGGATGTGCGCCTGGCCGACGTGGCCGAGGTCGAAATGACCGACAACGCCGACGACGCCTACGCCAAGGTGGACAAAAACCGCGCGGTACTGCTGTCCATCTACAAGAGCTCGACGGCCTCCACCTCCACCGTCTCCAACGCGGCCAACGCCGCCATGGAAGAAATGATGGCCGAGACCGAGGGTCTGCACCTGACGCCCATCATGGACCAGGGCGACTACATCAAGCTTATCGTCAACAGCGTGCTCTCGAACCTTATCGAGGGCGCGATCCTCGCAATCATCGTGCTGGCGCTGTTCCTGAAAGACCTGCGCCCCACCATCGTTGTCGCCATCAGTATGCCGCTGAGCGTGCTGTTTGCCATCGTATGGATGTACTTTACCGGCATCACGTTTAATATCCTGTCCCTGTCCGGCCTGGCGCTGGGCGTCGGCATGCTTGTCGATAACTCGGTCGTTGTCATCGAGAACATCTACCGCCTGCGCGGGCGCGGCGTGCCTGCCCCCCGCGCGTCGGTGCAGGGCGCACGGCAGGTGGCCGGGTCCATCGTGTCCAGTACGCTGACGACCATCTGCGTCTTCCTGCCGCTGGTGTTCACCACTGGCATGGTGCGCGAACTGCTCAGCGATATGGCGTGGACGATTACCTTCAGCTTGCTGGCGTCCCTTATCGTGGCGCTGACCGTCGTGCCCTGCGCGGGTTCCACGGTGCTGAAAAAGCAGAAGGATATCAAGCACCCCTGGTTCGACAAGGCGCTGAACGGCTATGAAAAGCTGCTGCGTTTCTGCCTGCGCTGCAAGGCTGTGCCGCTGACGCTGGCAATCGTACTGCTGGGTGTCTCCATCTGGCGCGTGGCGACGATGGGCGTTGTCATGATCCCGGATATGAGCAGCAACCAGCTGACCGTCACGGTCAACGTGTCCGACGACACCGCCAAGGAGGATGCCTTCACCACGGCGGACAGCGTCATGGACGCCATCATGACGGTGGACGGCGTGGACACCGTGGGCGCAATGTCCGGCAGCCCCAACAGCATGGTCATGATGGCGGGCAGCAGCGCCGCTACCGACAACACGACGTTTACTTACTATGTCCTGCTGGGCGACAAGGCTCCGAAGGCCAAGGTCGTGGAGCAGGAAATCTACGACAAGACGGCCGATCTGAACTGTGAGATCGACGTGAATTCCAACGGCATGATGGATATGAGCGCCCTGTCCGGCTCCGGCATCGAGGTCGATCTCTACGGCAACGACCTGGATGATCTGAGCGCCGCGGGCAAACAGGTCATCGAGGTCATGAACGGCATCGACGGCATCGTCAACCCTACCGATGGCCAGGACGCCGGCGATGCCGAGGTGAACATCACCATCGACAAGGATAAGGCCATGCGCATGGGCCTGACTGTGGCGCAGGTCTACCAGCAGATCGCCGCCAAGCTGACCACCGACACCACCGCCACGACCCTGAAAGCGGGCGGCACCAGCTATACCGTGACCATTGTGGACAAGACCGACACGCCGACGCTGGACGATATCTTCAACATGGAGTTTGAGACGACCACCACCGACGAGGACGGCAACACCGTAAAGGAGACCCACACCCTGGGCGAGTTCGCCACCCGTACCACCACGGCGGGCTACACGGAGATCAGCCGCGAGAACGGCTCCCGTCAGCTGTCCATCACCAGCGAGACGGCGGAAGGGTACAACACAACGCTGATTTCCCGCGAGCTGGAACCCAAGCTGGCCGAATTGCAGCTGCCCGACGGTGTGACCGCCGAGCTGGCGGGCGAGACGACCCAGGTCACCGAGATGCTGGGCCAGATGGCGAAGATGCTGGCGCTGGCGCTGGTATTCGTCTACTTTGTCATGGTCGCGCAGTTCCAAAGCCTGCTGTCGCCGTTCATCGTTCTGTTCACGATCCCGCTGGCCTTCACCGGCGGTATGCTGGGCCTGATGGCCACCGGCGAGCAGCTGTCGCTCATTTCGCTGATGGGCTTTCTGGTATTGATGGGCGTCGTTGTCAACAACGGTATTGTGTTCGTTGACTACGCCAACCAGCTGCGCATCGGCGGGTTGGAGCGCAGCGATGCCCTTGTCGCTACCGGTCGGACCCGTATGCGCCCGATCCTGATGACGACGCTGACCACCGTGCTTGCCATGGTCACGATGCTGTTCGGCACCGATATGGCCAGCGAGATGAGCACCGGCATGGCTATCGTCATTATTGGCGGTCTGAGCTACGCCACGCTGATGACGCTGTTCATCGTGCCTGTGCTGTATGATCTGTTCTACCGCAAGCCGCCGGTGAATATCGACGTCGGTGATGACGGCATGGATGACCTGCCCGACGATGCCGCTGAGTTTGCGGCCGAATTCGCCGCCCGCCGTGCCGCCGAGAATGCGGCCGAAGCGCCCGCCGAGGAAAAGCGCCGCCCGGATCTGAGCCGCGCGGCCCACGCCCCGGCGGAAAACGAGACGCCCAACGAGGAAAAGGAGGCGGACCACGATGCAGAATGACCAGCAAGCCGCCCGCAAGGCCGCCGTGTATGAGGCTGCGCTGCAGCTTATCGGCCAGGGCGTCAGCCCTGCCGCGCTGAAAATACAGCAGCTTGCCGATGCCGCCGGTATCGGCAAGGGCACGGTGTACGAGTATTTTTCCTCCAAAGAGGAAATTTTGCAGGGCTTGGCCGAGTACTGCTTTGCCCGGGAAAACGAGCGTGTCCGTGCCATGTTCGCCGACTGCACGACGCTGGCCGGGCTGGAAGAACGCATTACCGGCTATTTACAGGACATTGCCGCCAGCCGGATGGGCAGCTACAAGATGATTGCCGAGACGCTGGGAATGCCCCGCAGGACGGGTGCTATGCCCGCCTGCATGGCCGAACTGAAAGAAATCGTAAGTGAACTGCTGGCGCGGCTGCAGGCGGCGGGGGAAATCGCCCCGGAGCTTGGCATGGAGTATTGCTATATGTCGCTGCTTTCCGCCGTTGTAGGCGGCCTGATGGGCCTGTGCTATGCCGCTGACCACGACCGCACCGTGGAAGACCTGATGGATAACCTGCGGCTGATGATACGAAGGACCTTAGGAAAATAAAAACTGCAGACTTCCCCCGAGGGAAAAGCCTTACCTAAAAACGCCTGTGTACCGCATAGCAAAGCGCGGTGCACAGGCGTTTTGGATTATTTGCGATATTTTGCCAGCGTTTTTATGACCAGCTCGGTTTCCAGGGGCTTGGTCAGGTGCTCGTTCATACCGGCCTCGTAGGCACGGCGGCGGTCCTCGGCAAAGGCGTTGGCAGTCGTAGCTAAAATCGGGATGCGCCCGGCGTCGGGGCGATCCAGCCTGCGAATGGTTCGCGTCGCTGTGTAGCCGTCCATCACCGGCATCATCACATCCATTAAAATCGCGTCAAACTCGCCGGGCCGGGATGCGGCAAAAATGTCCACGGCCTCCTGCCCATTGCGGGCAGCGGTGACGGTGGCCCCGGCGTTTTCCAATAGGAACTGGGCAATTTCCAGGTTCAGGTCGTTGTCCTCGGCCAGCAGGATGTTCACACCCTGCAAGGTGGCGTCGTCGGCGGGCTTTTCCGTCTCGGGCTGGGGCGCGGCGTTGGGGTCGATTTCCAGCGGCAGCGTGATGTAGTAGGTCGTACCGACGCCCTGCCGGCTCTCAAACGTGATGGTGCCGCCCATCTTGTCCGCCAGGCTCTTGGCGATGGGCATACCCAGCCCGGTACCGCCGTAGGTCGAGCGGGCGTCCAGAACCTCCTGGGTGAACGGCTCAAAGATGTGCTTCTGGAATTCCTCGCTCATGCCGATGCCGGTGTCGGCGCAGGTGAACTTGACCCAGGCAGTCTTGCCGTCGCAGCGTTCCTCCCGCAGGGTCATAGTGATGGTGCCGTTGTCCTTGTTGTACTTGACGGCGTTGCTCATAATATTCATCATCAGCCGCTTTACGTGGATCGGGCTGCCGATGAGATCGGGGTGGGGCAGGTCGATGTCGTCGCAGAGTATGCGGATGCCGCGCCCGGCGGCCTGCTTTTCCAGCACATCTTGCAACCCGGTCAGCAGCTTGACCATGTTGAAAGGCCGGTGTTCGAGCACGACCTCACCGGATTCCAGCTTGCCCATGTCCAAAACTTCATTGACGAGCTCCAGCAAAAAGCCCGAGGCGTCCCAGATTTTGCGGCGGCACTCGGCCTGTTTGGTCATATCGTCGGCGTAGTGGTCGCCAATCTCCACCATGCCCCGGATGCCGTTGATGGGCGTGCGGATGTCATGGCTCATCCGCTGCAAAAACTCGGTCTTGGCAACGTTGGCGGCCTCAGCCTTGCGGGCGGCCTTTTCCAGCGATTTCTGGTAGGCTTTCTCCTGCAGGAGCTTTTCCTCCTGATAGGAGTGCATCGTGCGGCGGCGCACCAGTTCAATCAAAAGAATAATGAGGGTGTAGGAAATCACTACAAAGATGATGTTCTTGGGCGTTGTGGTAAAGACGGCGGCCTCCGGTAAAAAGGCGTAGACGTAGTAGTCGAGGCCCTTCTCGGTGTAGCCGAAGTAGCCGCTGGTGCCCATGCCGGTGTCACGTACATAGACCATCCTGTCATAGACGCCGCGCTGCTTGATGAGCTGCAGCGGTGCGACCTCGTCGGTGGAAAGCCCCAGCAGGCTTTCATCGTTGGTGGCAATGATTTCATTGCCGCTGGCCACGGCCAGCGTGCCGTCCGTAGCGATATGGAAGCCGGAAACCAAATGCTGGTACGACAATTTGTAAGTGTGGACATACTCGGCGGGGGTGTGGTAGAACGCAACAACGATGCAGTCGGCCCCCTCGCGGGCCGAGGCGGCAATATCCAAAAAGGAGTCATCCCCGCAGACGAGGCGCACAGCGTAGGTCTTTTTCGGGTGGTCGGCCACATCCAAAAGGGAATCGGTCGTCAGCACCTTGTTCAACAGGGGCAGCAGGGCCTCCTCCTTGCAGTAGCTTTTGGTGATCTGTCCATCCCGGGAGAGAAGCAGCAGCCCGGTCAGGTAGTGGTTCTCGACGAAGTGCGGTAAGACGTCCTCTGCAGCGGGGTAAAGGTCGTCGGGCTTTTCGGTGAGGTACCAGATATCCCGGGCGCACTGCTGGGCGCTTTCGGTCACGCGCAGCAGGCTCTTGGCCTCGGAGGCCAGATTCAGGCTGCTGTAATCGGCACACTGTTCCTTGATGTAATCCACGCGGGTGGACAGCGCATCCTCGGCTGTGGCGATGTCGGTGTTGGCCGAGTAAAAAGAGATGGAGACGAGCAGCAGCACCCCGATCAGCACGGACAGCAGCCGGAACCCATTGAGACGGGGCAGACGTTTAGCGGCCATAGTCCACCTCCAGATATTTGTCCGGGTCGGGCAGGTACTTAGCCAGGATAGCCCGGGTCGTGCCGTCGGCGCGCATATCGGCCAGGGCAGCGTTCAGCGCGGTATCCAGCCCGCGGTCATCGTTCAGGGCAAAGGCCACGCCCAGCCCCACCACCTGCAAAGGCTCGTCCAGGATGCGGTACTCGATGCCGAAATCCGACATGAACTGCAAAATCGAGGTCTCATGGGCGGCCACAGCGTCGGCGTAGCCCTTGCTCAGATAGGCGTAGATCAGCTCGCGTTTCTGCATAGAGAGCAGGGCGCGGATCTCGGGGATGCGGGGATCGCAGCCATCCAGAAACAGCGCTTCCGGCTTGGTGGTGGCCTGCACGGCGACGGTCTTGCCCGCCAGGTCGGCCAGGGTCTCAATATCACTGCCCGGCATGACGGCCACGACTTGGCGGCTGATCATGTACGGCCCGGCCCAGCGGTACTCATCCTCGCGCCCGTCGATGGAAAAGCTGCCCCACAGGCAGTCGACGGTGCCATTCTCTACCAACTCTTTTTTGTCGACCCAGTCGATGGTGACGAACTGCGCCTTGTAGCCCATGCGGCGGAATGCCTCGGTGGCAAGCTCCACATCGATGCCGGTGGGTTGGCCGTCGGCGCTCAGGTAGTTGAAGGGCGGGTAGCTGTCACTGCCGATGACGATGGTGGGCAGGTCAGCATCCGGGTCGGCTGTGGCGGCCCGCGCGGCGCAGCCCGCCAGCAGGCAGACGGCCAGGCAGAGCACGGCCAGCAAAAACAGCAGTCTGGGGCGGTGGTGCTTCATACGCAAATATCCTCTATATTTGTTGGAATATTACAGAGAGTAATACTTTGGGAAAATAATATTTATTGTAGCATCGGACGCCGATACAGTCAAGAAAGGCAGCTGCATGATTTGACAAAAAATAGAAGAAACTTTGCGGCGGCCAGGGGACTGGCCGCCCTGCAACCTTTGCAAACCACATCATACCAGGATATGCGTCGCCTGTGCCGATCAGCTGCGTTTGTTTCGGCAAAACAGTTGCCCCGGTGCGGGTGTGATGTTATAATAGCAATAACAATGTAAAATTTTGCCATCACAGCGGAAAGGAGCGGAAGATGAACAACGTCACACGCAGCATTTTCCGCGCCATCCATGAGGGCAAGTGGCTCAGCATCGAGTACAAAAACCAGCAGACCCAGCAGACAAAATACTGGGTCGCCGTCAAGGGGCTGAACCCCCGCACCCGCACGCTGACGGTGGACGGCCTGCACCTGAAACTGCTGACCGTCCAGGACCTGACCATCCACATTGACCGCATCCAGGCAGCCGAAGTTGTGGACGGCTCCTGGTGCCCGGTGAATGAGACCCTCGTTGCCGATATCCGGGATAACCCCGGCAAATACACAGCGCTGTTCGCAAACTCGGCCAATCTGCGGGTGCTGGATTACCTGGCCGCCTGCAACCGGCTGGATGCCACGCCCTACCAGACCAATTACAGCCTCGTCCACGCCATCGACGCGGATCGCTTTGACGAGGGGGCCGAGGACGCCATCGAGCTGGGGGGCGACCAGTTCCGGGAGCTGGTGCAGCGGTTCCAGCGCCGGGTGGATGACCGCAGGCAGAACGCCGCCCGGCCCAGTCTGCCGCAGCTGGGGCTGAACCTTATCAGCATAAACACCAACAAAGGGCTGTATGTGCTGGCTTACCGCACGCTGCGGCTGGATGTGCGCCGCCGCACGCTGCGGGCCGACGCCGACCCGGTCATCTGCCGGGAGTTCACCATCAACGGCGCAAAGCTGAGCATCCACCAATTTCTGGACGCCGATGACCACGCGCTGCTGGACGACTTTTACAAAAATCAGGAGACCATCAAGGATCGTATCACCCGGGGCAACCCGCAGGTGCGCGGCGTGGACGATATGCCCTACCTGATCGCCATTGGGCGCGACTGCCCGGTGGATTTGGAACACGAGTACCGCGGCATCCTCAATATGTTCGAGGATCCCTCCGGCGAGACAGCCACCGCACCGCTGCGGGCTTTCTTTGGTGAGATGACGGCCCGGCCCCGACGCCGCAAATCCTACCCGCTGGCGCTGCTGAACAACAAAGTCAACCTGGACCAGCTGCTTGCCATCAACAATGCCATGCGCTATCCCCTGGCCTACGTGCAGGGGCCGCCGGGCACTGGCAAGACCAACACCATCGTCAACACGCTGACTACGGCGTTTTTCAACGAGCGCACGGTGCTTTTTGCCAGTTACAACAATCACCCGATTGACGGCGTGGTGGAAAAATTGCAGCAGATCGACTACCACGGCCATACGGTGCCCTTCCCGATTTTACGGCTTGGCAACGCCGAAAAGACCGCCGAAGCGCTGCGGACCATCGCCAAATTGTATGACCAGTGCATCCAGCTCCCGGTGCCGGAAAAGCTGCTGGACAAAAACCACGCCGACCGCACAGCCCGCGCCAAACAGCTGACCGAACTGCTGGAACGCTATGAGCGGGTGCTTGACCTGCGGGAGCGCAAGGAGACCATCGAGCGCCTGCTGGAAGCCCGCAGCCAGATGAACTTCCGCTTTGAGCTGGAGGCCGGGCAGCTGCCCCAAGTCAACCGCGAGCTGGCCGCCTACGGCGATATTGACACCGCCGACGCCATGGCCCTGCTGGACCGCAACGAGGGCGAACTTTTGCGCTACCTCTACTACACGTCGGTGCAGTACATCCGCCGCCTGGCCGAACCGAAATATGAGGATTTGATGGTGATTGTCCGCAGCGCCGACAACGATAAGGAGAAGGCAGCGACTTTCAACAAGTACATCTCCGAGCCGGAAAACCTGAAAAAGCTGCTGCGCGTATTCCCCATCGTGGCAACGACCTGCATCTCCGCCCACCGCCTGGGCGACCCCGAGCCGAGCTTTGATATGGTCATTATGGACGAAGCCAGCCAGTGCAACACGGCCATGTCGCTGGTGCCGATTCTGCGCGGCCGGTCGCTGATGCTTGTCGGCGACCCGCAGCAGCTTTCCCCGGTTATTCTGCTGGACCCCGCCGACAACAAGGCCCTGCGCCGCAAGTACAGCGTGACCGAGGAATACGACTACATCGAAAACTCGATTTACAAGTGTTTCCTGGCCTGCGATGCCGTCAGCGACGAGACGCTGTTAAGCTACCACTACCGGTGCAGCCCGCGCATCATTGAGTTCAACAACCGCAAATACTACAACCACAAGCTGCACATTGCCAGCCAGGAGCACAACCCCGAGCCGCTGGTCTATGTGGATGTGCCCGACAACACCACCGACGAGCGCAACACTGCCCCGCAGGAGGTGCGCCGCATCGATGCCTACTTGAGCCGCCACCCGGATAAGCAGGTGGGCATCATCACGCCGTTTGCGCGGCAGCGTGCCGCCATTGAGGCGATGCTGCGGGCCAACCACTACGACAACGCCAGCTGCGGCACGGTACACGCATTCCAGGGCGACGAGAAGGATGTGGTCATCTTCTCACTGGCGCTGACCGACCAGACCCGGGAAAAGACCTACGCCTGGCTGAAAACCAACAAGGAGCTTATCAACGTGGCGACCTCCCGCGCGCGGGACCAGCTTGTCATCCTGTCCAGCCAGAAGGAACTGGACCGCCTGCACGCGGGCGCGGTGGATGATGATATCTACGAGTTGGTGCAGTACGTGCGCACCAACGGCGTGTCTGACGTGACCGAGAAGCCCGCCGCCAGCCGGGCGCTGGGCATCAAGCCCTACAGCACCAGGACCGAGGACGCCTTTTTGGAGAACCTGAACCACGCGCTGGACAACGCTTTCCTGGACGGCAGCCGCTGCACCGTGCGCAAGGAAGTCCCCATTGCCCAGGTGTTTGAGAATAAACCCAGCTACACAGACCTGTTTTACACCGGGCGGTTTGATTTTGTCGTCTACCAGCGGGAGGGCCGCCGCCTGATGCCGATTCTGGCCATTGAGCTGGACGGCCGCGAGCACCGCGACGACCCCGCCGTCCAGCGCCGTGACCGCAAGAAGGAGCAGATCTGCCGTGAGCACGGGTTTGAGCTGATCCGCGTGGAGAACAGCTATGCGAGACGGTATAATTATATTAAAAGTATTTTGATAAATTACTTCAGGAAAGTGCCGTAACGCCCGCCCCCAGCCCTGCACAAAAAAAGACCTGCATCCCATCAGGACGCAGGTCTTTTTTGCTGCGGCTTACCGCCAATGAAACGTGACCATGCCGTACACATAAATAAACGCAATGGCACAGGGCACAAAATACCGGAACACAGGTTTCATCCAGGGCTGCACTTTCAGCCCTTTGCCGGTGTTGGCCTCGTTTACAAAATTCTCCCAGCCCCAGCCGAAGCGGTTGCAGCAGAAGAGAGCTAAAACCAGCGATCCAAGCGGCAGAACGTTGTTGCTGACGATGAAATCCCAGAAGTCCAGCCACGCGCTGCCCGGCGCAAAGGGCTGGAAGTGCAGTACGCTGTACCCCAGCGCTGTCGTCAGCGCCAACAGAAAGATGCCCGCGCCGCAGACCACACAGCCTTTCGGGCGTGTCCAGCCGGTCAGCTCGCGCACCATGGCCAGGATGTTCTCGCAGACGCCCAGCACGGTAGACAGCGCCGCAAACACCATGAACAGAAAGAACAGTGCGCCCCACCAGCGGCCCCCGGCCATGTTGTTGAAAACACCGGCCATCGTGTCAAACAGCAGGCTTGGCCCGGCAGTGACTTCCAGCCCGTAGGTGAAGCAGGCCGGGAAGATGATGATGCCCGCCAGCACCGCCACAAAGGTGTCCAGCGCGATGATGTGCAGCGACTCGCCCATGAGGGAGCGCTCCTTGCCGATATAGCTGCCGAAAATCGCCATGCCGCCCATACCGACCGACAAAGAGAAGAAGGCCTGATTCATGGCCGCCACGATGACCGTGCCGTTGATCTTGGAAAAATCCGGCACAAGGTAGAACCGCAGCCCCTCGGCGGCTCCGGCAAAGGTCAGGCTGTGCAGCGCCAGCACCAGCATCAACACCAGCAGCGCTGTCATCATGTACTTGGTCACGCGTTCCAACCCGCCCTGCAAGTTGAAGCTGAGCAGTACGAACGCCGCCACGACCACCGCAAACAGATAGATCACGTTGACTTTCGGGTCGGCGAGCATCTGCGCAAAGCCGAAATCGGCGTTGCTCCCGGTCAGAAATTTGACAAAATAGTACAAAATCCAGCCTGTGACAACGGTGTAAAAGGCCATCAGCGCAATGTTACCGATCAGGCTGATTACGCCGAAAAGCCCCCACCGCTGGCCGGGCTTTTCAAGGCGCTGGTACATATAGATGGGGCTGGCCTGCGCTGCACGGCCCACGGCAAACTCCATGACCATAACGGGCAGGCCCAGCGCCAAAAGGCAGAGGATGTAGAGCAGCATAAAGCTGCCGCCGCCGTTCTGGCCGCACATCCATGGGAATTTCCAGACATTGCCGCAGCCGATGGCGCACCCGGCAGACAGCATGATAAAGCCCAGGCGGCTGCCCAGGCGCTCGCGTTTGTTCATTGGCTCGTTTCCTTTTCGGTTGTGATGGTTACGCAGACGATCTCGGTGCGGCCCTGGGTGCGGAACTTGTAGCCCCAGGTGCCGGTGCCGCCGCTGACGATGGCATCGCAGCGGTCTGTGATATGTTTTCTGCCGTAGTTGCGCTCGTTTTTGGCAGCCATGCCCACCGCGCCCGCAGGCCAGACCTGCCCGCCGTGGGTGTGGCCGCTCAAAATCAGGTCGGCACCCGCTGCGGCGGCGTTCTTAAAGTCCCGCGGCTCGTGGTCAAGCCAGACCGTGTAGCGGTCATCCGGGCCGCCGGGCATCAGCTGCGCAGCCGTAAAGCGGCTGCCGTTCGTGTACAGGTAGTCCTTGCGGCCCACGATGCGCACCCCGCAGGGCAGCATGACGGAGCTATCCTCCAGAATGCGCACCCCGGCGGCAGCAAAGCTGCGCTCCAGCTCGGCGCGGCCAAAGCTCGGCTCCCGCCAGTGGTGGAACAGGTCATGGTTGCCCAGCACATAGTATTTGCCCAAGGGGGCATCGATCTCGCCGAAGAACTGGCAGAAGGCGTCGAAATCCTCTTTCTCGGTGTACTCGTCGAAGATGTCGCCGGTCAGCACCAGCAGATCCGGCTGGCAGGCCGCGACTTCCTCCCGCAGTTCCGGGATGCGGGTGCGGTCCATGGCCGCGCAGGCCCGGGGGTGTACGTCGCTGATCTGTACGATGCGCAACTGACCATTAGGCAAGGCTTTCTGCGTTGTCAGGTTATATTTTGTGGTACACAGCCGCAGCGCCCGGCGGCGGCCCCACCACATGATAAACCCGGTCAGCAGCCACGGCATTATGCCGCCCAGCCAAAAAATATGCCAAACAATCAGCGACGCACCGCCGACACGCCGCAGCACCAGCCCGATGCCGGTGCCGATGCAGTAGAAGGTGACGAGATGCCCGACAAAGACGATGCCAAGGCCCAGCGGGTCCCGGCTGATATAAGCCAGCAGCGCCATCAGCACCAGCGGCAGGCCGTAGTACAGCACCGGCCACTGGGCCACAAGCTGCAACGGCGGCAGCTGTAAAAAGTTGAGATACAGCAAAATATCCAGCGCCGCCTGGCCCAAGCGGGGGAGGACAAATTGGAAGAATGGATGATACATGGTTGATGCCTTTGTTCGGTAAGAGTGCCTTCCCCCTTGGGGGAAGGTGTCTGCGGCCCCGCCCGCAGACGGATGAGGGGAGAGCGTGGTGTAATTGCCCGTGTATGGGATAGTATGGCAAGGTTGCCCCTCATCAGTCGCCTGCGGCGACAGCTTCAGTCTCCGTGCCAAGTGCCGCCTATGGCGGTTGCACTCCGACACGCGCCTGCGGGCGCAGCCCCCAAGGGGAAGCCTTTTTAACAAAAATTCCCCCGCACCTCGCGGCACGGGGGCTGAATTTTATTTTTTACTGTTCCTTCGCCTTAATCGCCGCGTCGATCGCTCTTGCAGCCTCTTTACCGGCACCCATCGCCAGAATGACCGTGGCAGCACCGGTGACAGCATCGCCGCCGGCGTAGACCATCGGGCGGCTCGTCAGGCCGTCGGGACCGTTGGTGATCAGGCAACCGTGCTTGTCGGCGTCCAGACCCGGCGTGGTGGAGCGGATCAGCGGGTTGGGGCTGGTGCCCAGTGCCATGATCATCGTATCCACGTCCAGAACGAACTCGCTGCCCTCCTTGACGATGGGGCGGCGGCGGCCGGAGGCGTCCGGCTCACCCAGTTCCATTTCAACGCAGGTCATACCCTTGACCCAGCCGTTCTCGTCGCCCAGCACCTCCGTCGGGTTCGTCAGCGTCTTAAAGACGATGCCCTCCTCTTCGGCGTGCTCGACCTCCTCTTTACGGGCGGGCAGCTCGGCCATGCCGCGGCGGTAGACGATGTATACATTCTCGGCACCCAGACGCTTGGCGCAGCGGGCGGCGTCCATGGCGACGTTGCCGCCGCCGACGACGGCGACAGACTTCGACTTCATGATGGGCGTGCGGGAATCCTCCTTGTACGCCTTCATCAAATTGACGCGG
>ERZ1035001.581-NODE-581-length-18421-cov-5.845748_pt1 | contig 18421 bp, 16 predicted proteins | sample MGYA00520685_ERZ1035001 | MGnify/ENA primary metagenome ERZ1035001 (study PRJEB33766, sample SAMN09781749) | gut metagenome | biome: gut microbiome | host: Homo sapiens | place: Madagascar | study: EMG produced TPA metagenomics assembly of the PRJNA485056 data set... | reverse complement strand
GTGGTACAATCAGATAAAATAAACCATATGAGGAGGGTTTTATATGAGAAGGAAAAAGACAACAATTCTTTCCGTAATATTATCCGCATTATTGCTTTTCACGCCTGTATATGCGGAGGATTTCGGGGACGGAAGCGGATTTACTGATAATCCAGCAACCTCTACTCAAACAACTAATTCTTCTAACCAGAATGTATCTGGCGCAAGTTCAGTGACTGGTGGAGGTTATCGTTCGTCAATCAAATTAAAAAAAGGAAAAACAGTTACAGCATATATCTGCACCACAGAGCTTGCTAAATTAAAAATTCCAGGTTCTAAATTTAAGTGGAAAAGTTCCAACAAAAAGGTTGCAACTGTATCATCAAAGGGAATTGTAACTGCTAAGAAAAAAGGTAAGACAACAATTACTGCAAAGAAAGGCAAAACCACTTACAAGTGCAAACTGGTCGTAGAAGCTCCTAAACTGTCCAGCAAGACAGCTTCTATCATTAATGGTAAAACATACCAATTTAAAGTTTCTGGTACGAAACAGAGGGTAAAATGGACTTCTAGTGATAGTTCTATCGTATCAATCAACTCAAAAGGAAAGGCTACCGCTAAAAAGGCCGGTACTGCTTTTATCACTGCCAAGGTTTCCACCTATGAGTTTTCCCAGTCGGTGACAGTTACGGTTCCAGTACTTCCAACGCCTACACTGGCACCAGTACCATCAAACAATAACAATACATACTCAACACCAGTATTTAACCTTGGTCAGACTTGGACGGTTCCTGGACAGTGGAGAATGACAATTAATTCAGTCACAGAAATGACAGAACGTAATCCATACTCTGACACTAACCCAGAAGCAGTTTATTTAGTTGATTATACTTATGAGAATTTAGGATATTCTAAAAGTGATGGATTATATATGTCTTTAGGATTGTATAAATATGTTGACTCACAGGGTTACATGGGATATGCATATCCTAATTCACCTACATATTATCCGGAAGAGCTTCCGATAGGTGCAAAATGCCGTGCACAAGAATGTATTGGCGTAAATCATAAAGGTAATTTTAAAATCTATATTGATGAATATTCAGATAACGGATATTCGGATTCAGACAAATATTCCGCAATATTTAATGTATCAGTAAACTAATAAAAAAACCGGCTCTCGCTACCAACGGGAACCGGTTTAATAAATAAGATAGTCTCGGAGAAAATCTTACCTACACCATAATTATATCATCTCCTGGATTATCACACAAGTAAAAAAAAGGAGAATGATAAAATGAATGAATCAGTATGTATCTATCTAAGGAAATCCAGGGCCGATCGGGAAGCTGAAGCACATGGAGAGGGCGAAACACTTGCCAGACATCAACGGATCTTGTTAGATCTTGCGAAGAAAAAGGAATATATCATAGGCGCTATTTACCGCGAAGTGGTATCCGGAGAAACCATTGCTGATCGCCCAGTTATGCAGCAGCTTCTCCACGAAGTAGAATCCGGCGTGTGGGATGGAGTTCTGGTTGTGGAAGTAGAACGTCTTGCCAGAGGTGATACCATTGACCAAGGTGTTGTATCCAGAGCCTTCCAATACTCTGACACGAAAATTATTACCCCCACAAAAATATATGATCCGAACAATGAATTTGATGAAGAGTATTTTGAGTTTGGACTTTTTATGAGCCGTAGAGAGTATAAAACCATCAAGCGCCGTCTGAATGCCGGGAGAATCTCGTCAGCCAAAGAAGGGAAATACTGCGGCAGCAAACCGCCTTACGGATATGAGAGAGTTAAGCTTGAAAAAGAAAAGGGATATACCCTCAGGCCAATTCCGGCACAAGCTGAAATTGTAAAAATGATCTACGCCTGGTATGCCGGCGATGGCTGCGAGCGAATCGGAATCTCGAAAATTGTGCGAAGATTAAATGATATGGGAATAGAATCTGCATTGGGCAACGACTGGATCCCTGCTACTGTGCGTGGAGTTCTTACAAATCCGGTATACACTGGAAAGATCCACTGGAACAGTCGAAAAACAGTAAAGACTATACAAGATGGGCAGATAGTTAAGACACGTCCGCGCTCAAAAGATATTATTCTTTGTGATGGGCTGCATCCAGCCATTATATCAGATGATCTGTTTAATTCTGTCCAGGAAATACGAAAAAAGAACCCGCCTCGCCCAGTCGGTATATCAAAGTTGATTCGCAATCCACTTTCCGGAATCGTCTATTGTAGTAAATGTGGGCGCGCTATGGTCCGCCGCCCTTATCAGAAGCGCGGACAGGAAGATTCTCTGTTATGCCCCTATACATCTTGCCCCACAGTAAGTAGCAAATTATCTCTAGTTGAAAAAGCTGTACTTGATGGAATCAAGGAGATCGTGGAGGAATATAAATTAAACAATGATATTAATGCATCTTCAAAGGCTATTGATTCCGGAATAACTTCCAAACAGAATCTCATACATGAAAAAGAAAACGAGCTAAAAAACTTGAATTCTCAGAAGGCGAAACAATATGATCTGCTTGAACAGGGTATCTACACCACAGAGGTTTTTCTTGAACGTGCTAAAACTATAGCCGCATCTATCCAGTCATGCTCCGACACTATAGAAAAATTAAAAGAAGAAATCAAGCATGACGAGAACATTATAAAGCAACAATCAGATTTCATTCCGCGTTGTGAAGAGCTGCTCGATAACTATTGGAGCCTTGATACAGAATCGAAGAATGAAATGCTTAAGAGTTTGATTGAAAAGGTTACTTACTCAAAAGATACTAAAAATGCTTACGGGAAGGGCGATGAGATTAGTTTTCAGCTCGACATTTTCCCGAGAATCCAGAAAAATAGTTAATGACATCATCTATGTGCTGACGAACTAGCTCATTGATGTTGTCGGTAATTTTTAAAAAAAAGAAATTCCCGGGGAATTAGCCCCGGGATATTTTTACTGCTTCTTAACATATTTTGCAGATACAAATCCATAATACTTTCCTGCAATACGGATATAGTACCATTTGCTGCCGTTTTTATCTTTCTGGGTAAAATTCATTATCTCTACTTCATTTCCTTGATTGAGCTTCGGGTATTTTTTAATTTTCGGATATTCCTCGCCAGCCCAAGTGCGGACATTCAGAACGGTTGCAGTTACGTTCCCCTTGAAGAGAAACTGGCTCTTATCCTGTTTATTTGAAATTACAATTGGCTTATTAACCGGTTTATTAACCGATTCCTTTGCCAGATATCCAGTCCAGATCCAACCAATACCAATTCCAGAAACTTTAACATGTGTCCATTTTCCACTTACTTTTCCATCAATATCAACAACAGTATCTTTATCAATGGAACCCATTACATATCCATTCGGTGTCTCGCGAACGTATAAATCGTTCACAGTCGCTATTCTAGTTCCTGTCTTTTTCCATGTGGCAGTATCTTCATAAGATTCCCAATTAATCCAAACATATCCGTCAATTGCTGGATCGTTGATGGAATAGGATTTATTTCGTACCGCTCCGCCATTTGCAATTACGCCAGCGGCACTTGAAGTATTGCCCTCATTTGTGTAGATTCTTTTACTATCAAAACTCTGAATATCAGCCACATGGGAGCCATTGCGAAAGATTACAAGCGCACCTACCTTTGGAGTATTGCGCCAAGTACCTTTTTTCTTAGCCCAGTTAGTGATTGATACGCAATTGTAAAAGCCTCCGCCCATAATCTGCAAGGCTTTTGTGATTCCAAGGATTTTTACCAATTTCCAGAACTGGTACTCCGCACACCACGGCTGTCCCTGGCATCCTGGCTGTCCCCAGTTGTTTACGTCCCTTGCAAACTTTGTATAATTGTTATATCCAGCGTTTTTCTTAAAATCATCCAGATAGGCGTTGCTTTTCTTTTCAAGATAACCGCCATTTGAAGCGTAATAATCACCAAGGTTTAAAAATTCCTGTAATTTGCTCATTGTATCATTCCTTTCATATTTGATAAGTACATGATACAACGAGCAATTGTGAATTTCAGCCCCACATTTTTATATAATATACCTGTACCCTTTGTGGTGCTTGGAGCTGAACTTTTTTGATTGGTAGTCGGGAACTCAGCTTCCTTTTTGTTGTGATATATGATTATATCATGTATTATCTTTTGTGAATAGAGTTTTTGTGATTTTATTTGTTTTTCACTAACTATTTATATGGCAAGAGTATTCATACTATTTATAAAAGAGCACACTATGATGGAAAAACTGAGTTTTCATATACTGGGGTAAGCGTAACAATTCCACGAAATACACTTACTATATTGTGCATAAACCTTGTTTACGCAAATGCCAATCCAATAGAATTTACGATATCTACATCTGATGTAGAGTTAAAATCAGCTTTAAATACCTCACAATATCCAAGGAGTTCTCTTTCTCATATTTGTTATGATACAGATTCCGATACTACATATTACTTATGGGCAAACCATAAAAATTCTGGCAAAAATTATTTTGATATTTTTCAACATTATTTTACTATAAAATAACTATTATTACTGTAATGTTCTTCTTTTTGTAAATCCATCTGGATTAACATCAAATGTTATTATGCTTCCGTTTTCTATTCCATACTCTACAGATAATCCGGAGCCACTACCATTCTCGTCTGTTCCAAACAACACGAGGTGTGGAAAGCCGCCAATTGTATTAGCGGTAAGGATATAACTGTGTTCGTATTTAAATAAATTTTTGTTTTTATTTAACGCTGATATGATATCGCTATATTCTCTATAATCACAATTTTTGTATTGGGGAACATTGCCATTTAAATAGTTAAGCGCCCCGATAACTGTCTTGTTTTCGGTTTCCAATTCCGAAATGGTAGCATCGTTTAATTTCTTAGCTACCCACTTCCAGAAAGTGCCAAAAAGAAGTCTTTTGTTTTTTCCGTCTGTAGAATCACGTGCCATTACTTCATCTGTATCTACTGGCGTTGCTGTTTTTTCTGTGTAATTACTCCATATGTTATTAGCCATAGTCTTATACCTCCATTGAAATATGTTGTTTGACAAGTTGCTTTAATTCATTTAATTCTGATTTAGTCAGGCATTCTCAATCAATTTAGCATTATCTTTTTTAATTGAGAATGCCTAATAAAGTAATACAATGTAGCTGTATCTTTTGCCCCAAATTATTATGCAGTAAGTAATAAAAAGTTAACCCTGGCAATAGTAATTTGATTTGAAAAAATCACTTTTAAAGAAGTTCCTGAAAGACTTGCAACGAGTATTGCAGTTCCGGCATCTTGACATGTTGCTATAACATAAGTATATCCACTAGGGATATCGGAAAAAGTTACAGTCGATGTGGCTGCTCCATTATAAATAGCCGTTCCAAAATACATTTTTTGTGTTGGAATCTTCGTGTTTAGTGCATTAATCCCTAGCGCCTCTTTCAACTGCGCTATAGTAATCTTCTGAGTTGTAGAGCCGTTCTCCAATACCACGATATCCGTATCAGATACTTTGGTAGCTGCTGGGAGAGCTGATATTAGTGTACTTTGTATAGATTCAGACATTTTTTATCAATCTTTTCGTGAAATGTTGTTGATAAGTTCTTTTAACTGCTCTACCTCTGTTGACAAAGCATCCAGTTTTGAATGCAGTTCCTGGTTGTCCGCTTGGAGAGCCAGGATTTTCTCATGGTCATTTTTCAGCATGGCAAACATGCATGGGATCATAATGCGGTAATTCCAGTTTTCAGCTTTACCTTTTTCATTATGGTCAACAGCTAATGGAAATCTTCGGTCAATGTCCTCGGCTATAAACATCGGCATTTCTTTACCGTATCGTTCATCTTGCTCAGATAAATATCCGTCTTTGTACTTCGCCCAGATTACCTTGATTCTGTAGAGGTCTTCCAGCTCGTCTTCTTTGATGGTTTTTCCAAGCACTTTGTATCTCATTGAGGATGATGAGGAATATCCAACATAAAGATATGTTGGACTAAACATCATCGGATTTCCAGCAGTAAGTGCTTTCATTCCTTCTATCATTAAATTTTGAGCTACCTTAAATATCAAATCACCAGTTACAGATTGGAGAACAACATTTCTCTTGTTTTCATATTGTGCTGATAAGTCAAGAAGCCCATCTGTTATGCTGCTATATCCAGCGCTAAATATAGATTCTTTTATTTGCGCCCATTCGTTTCCTTTTATGTTTTTAAATCCATCTGTATTATTTATTTTGCAAATAACATTTCCACTAGCGTCATACACCTCAAAAGTGCCATATCCATTATTTGGACCGCCGAGCTTTAATGTACCACCCTTGGCGTAAGTGAACGAAATATATAGTTGATTGCCTTCTTTATAGATTCCTTTGATTGAACCATTATTAGTAAGAAGGTTAAACACGTCCTCATGAGTGAGAGATTCTATATCAAATACAATAGGAATTGTCTGTCTATCAAGAGGATTTGTAGTTCCGCCTGCTTCATACAATATACATCTTATAGATGTAATATCATTACTATCTATAAGACTTGCACTTATATTTACCCATTGCTGATTTCCACTCCATGTATAAACAGTAGTATATAGTTTTCCGTCTATAGATGTTTGTAATTGCCATACTCCGTAATAAGGCACTCTTGAAGCACTATTTCCGTCCCGATAATAAGCACTTGCTGAGATTGCTTTTGGTGATATTTCTCCGTCTTTTCCGCGCTTTAAAATGTTCGCTGACATTTCAATAAAATACGTTCTGCCAGGTACACCCGGCTCGCCTTTTATTTTCGTCCAACTGTATTTTGTCGGGTCTGTACTGTCATCTGGCGTATAATCGGTATACTGTCCAATATACTGCTTTCCGGCACTGACAACTACATCAAAATCAGTCTCTCCATCTTCGCTATTCGCGTAAGCCACATGGAAATATGGTGTCTTTCCGTCTGCGCCTGCTTTTCCCGGAACGCCCTGCGCACCATTCGCACCTTTTACAAGCGTCCATGCATAATCATCTGGGTTAATACTATCCTCTAGCTCAAAATCAACATACATGCCGATGTATTCCCGGTTGCTGTCCGACACAGAAAAATCTGTTTTTCCATCTGCACTATTTGCATAAGCCAAATGCGTCCGCTGGGTTAATCCGTTAGATCCCTGGTACCTACTCCAGGTGTAATCTAATGGATCATTGCTTCCCGCTTCCGCTCCAGCTTTCAAAAAGCCAACATACGGGATCTCTTCCAAAGCGATACAAATAGGGTTTCCGTCTGTATCACAAATTGTATTTCCGTCAGTGTCCAGCCAGCGCACATGCAGGGGATCATCTGTCATGTCCTCGCCGTTCGGCATAGAAGCATATCGTATTGTCGGAGATACACCGGGGATGCCTTGATCTCCCTTTTCACCTTGTAATCCATCTGCGCCATCTTTACCATTTTTACCAGCGTAAATTTTCGCCAGTGAAAATCTCTTAACCACTGACAAAACACTAATATATGTTGCTTTAATATCCACCCAGCCACTATCAGAAGATAATGCTGTTACCGCGTATGTCTTGGTCGAATTATTCCAGGAGCCTGTTACGCTATCTGATTTGACAATTGTAAATTTACAATCAGATGTAATATCCTGCGTTCCGTACATTACTACTGCCTGTGTAATCACATCGCTTGGAAATGTGCCGTAATTTCCATCAGAATCAACAGAAACGCCCTGGTATTCATTGCTCAGTTGCAATGTCATGTTTTTGGCGAGAGCTGCCGCTTCCTGTGCCTGTTTCGCTGCCGACAATGCGTCCTCAGAATCTTTCAGTGCCTTTGTAACGTCCGTATCTTTCAACTGTTTCCAATAATATCCATTGCCTTCATTTACAAAGCGGTATGCGTGGCTATTACCATCGTAGTAAATATCTCCGACATGCTTGCTCATTTCGGTATCGTCCAGCCATTCGTTAGCCGGATAATTACTCAATGTAGGCACTGATGTTCCCGTCCAGGTGTTTATATTCCCGTCAATCTGCCCTTGCATACTGTTTAAAAGTCCATCCAAAGGTGATGCGCCAATTCGCACAGATGCACCGTCAATTACTATCTGGTTATTATCAATATCGGCTGAAAAGATAATTTTCCCGTTTGCGTCCCGGACAACTAACGCGCCGGCATTAATATAACTTGCATTGATTCCCTCTGCATACAAAAGCCTTGCAATAAGTTCTCCATTAATATTTAATCCATAAGGATATGTCTTTCCTCCATCCATGGAAATGCCGATTGCTTCTGCCGTAAACTTCCATACAATATCGGATTCTTCCAGTGTAGGCTTATTGTGCGCATAATAGATATTGCTGCCATCATCCTGTGGCTCAACAGTCATGTATAAACCACCAGAAGTTTTCAGTGTATTATTAAGCCTTTCAACGGCTTTCTCACGCTCTGTACGCTCATCCTTAACAAGTTGTCTTGCTTCTACCAGCGCTTTTGTAGCTGCCGACATATATGCACTGCTGTTCCGAATAGGATCATCTGCCTGCGTTTTTACAGTGGTAATTCCATTTAACGGACATGATACATCAGTAATCGGCGTGAGATATTTATTGCCGTTTCGGTCAAAACTGTATGCCATGTCACCGAACTCTAACAGAGGATTATAAATCAGATTCCCTTGCAGATTTCGAAATCTGGCTCCAATCAGATCACCACCGATCCATGCTGCTACAGTTCCAAGGTCACTGTCAGACAAAAGATGGTTTTCCAATTCTAGGACATACCCGGCGCTTCCAAACAGGGATTCTGATTCTTTGTTTTTTACTTTGATGCCGGTAATTATAATATCATCACTTGAAAGAGTCGGGCTATTTACATAATCCTCTAACTTAGTTGGAACCAAGGAGCCGTTTTCAACAGCTCCAAAACTCCACTTAATAAATTGCAAATACCCTCTATTATCAATTCTGGCGTTTGCCGTCTCCAACATTGCCGCCCATCCAATCAGCTGACGGAATGTCATATTATCTGGGAGCGCTGTGACAACTACATTTCCATGTGCCATAGAAGAAAATCCCATAGGGATATTCAAACTCTCACAAGCGTCTCTTACCAGCGCTATAACTGTCTGTGGAAGCGTCAGAGCACTATAATATTTAGCGTTGGTTTTATACATATCATCAAGCGCCGTAAAACTCAATATTTCGCCGTATTGCTCCGGTGTGGTAATTGTATAGACGCCCTTATCAATCGTCTCGTATCGGTCTTCCGACGCAGCTCGGGACAGGACTATGCTGTTTCCATCAGTGTCTAGAATTGGCTCATAAAAATCATCCATCCAAATTGATTCACTGGCTGGTTCCGCTACGGAAGTCTGAAGCTTCAAATATGCATGCACTTTAGCTTGATAGAAATTATAATCTTTCCATTGATCCTCTGTATTATCTAATTCAAGCTTCATTGTTTTGCAGACTGTAGCACCGACTGGGAAGCTGCTACTCTCCGCACAATCGGAAAAGTCATTGTTGCCGATCATAATCTCGTTTTCAAGTGTCTTTGTCGTTCCGTCAGCAAAGGCGATCTCCACGATTTCAATTACTTGCTCACCGTCCTGCAATTTTTCTTTGAAAATGTTTGATGCATTAATCAAGTGGATTCACCCCCTGCATATTAAATGATATTTCTGAGTAATACTCTCCCACTTGCTTTACATTGTATTGCATTTTTCCAACATAAAATTTTTCTGAGCGCCATTCATTTTTATGTGCCAGCCAATGATGCAAAATAAATGGTTTTCCTTTTATGATTGCATTTACCAGATTAGTTGATTTCTCGTCAACCGGCACATTAGTGGCTTTATAACTGTATTGGATCACTGTAAAAAGTGGAGTTATCAATGCAACTCCTTTTTGAGTTCGGTTGCTTCCTTCTGAATAGGTGGTTTCAAAATTACACTGCATATCCTCATCTGGTTGAGGAATGAGAAGTCCATTTATCTTATATCTATCAGTTATTGATTTGCTTATTGAAAACGCCACGTCCTCACCCCCCCTATGCCAGTTCAAACGGATTTGTACCGCTTGCATCACGTCTTAATTTTGCTTCATCAATCATCTCATCAAATATCGTTCTGCGGTTCAACTGCGCTGTAAATCTGTAATTTCCGCCACTACCCTGATTTCCGCCAGCTTCTTCTCTCACAATCTGTCTTAACAGGTCTTCTGGTGCTTCCAGGTTGCGCCCGTTCTTCTGATCTCCAAGCACTGCAAGGAACTCTGATCTTGGCGGGATAACCGCGCCACTTGCTAAGTATGGAACTGTACTCACCCTTGGAAGCCTCATAGAATAATTCCCCCATCTGCGCCCACCATTAGGAAGCTGAACATTGTATGAAAAAGTGAATCCTCTTTCAATCCCGGATATTGCATTATTGATATTTCCAACCATGCTATTTACTTTGTCAATAACATCTTTCAGAATATTGTTTATTCCTCTAATTCCGCTTGAAATTCCGGATAATAGATTATTTCCTATTCTTTTCCCAACGGAGCTTATATCTTTGGAAAAACCTTCAAGACTTGTGTTTATATTTTTAATCATTTCCGAAACAATCTGCTCAATACGTTCTTGCGCGCGTTCCCATTTTTTCGTCATGGTATTATACTGGCTTGAAAAATGGCTTTCTACTGTCTTGTGCATTTCTCCAAGCTTCAGATTTGCATGTTGTTTCATTCGGTCAAGGTTCTTATCCACCTCTTCTGCTGAGTTTCCCCAGTTCGTAGTAGTATCGGTATTGATATTGCTAGTAGAATCTGATACAGATTTTTCAGCCGCAGACATAGCTTTTTCTGTAGCAGATTGAACACTTGACATTGCAGTACCTACAGCTGTTGACATGCCGCTCATTTTGTTTTCAGCGGTTTTTTTGGAATTAATGAATTTATTGTCCATATTTCCAAGATATTCATTAATTTTCTTGATGTTTTCATTGGTACTAACGTTGCTCTCTTCAAGCGCTGTTTTCAATGCTGTTTTAAATGCATCGGATGATACACCGGCATTTTTAAGAGTTGTTATAACTGTTTGGAATTGCTGGTCAAAATCAAAGGTATTATCCTTAACAGAACCAAGATCACCGCCAAGGCCTATTAATTTATCACCAGATATAACACTTTGGTCTTCGAGCGATTTCAGGGCTTTGCGAACAACTTCAAAATCATTGAAGGCATCTGCTGTAGATTCTTCAAAATCCATAGCAGTTTTTACATCTTTGAACTGTTGAACAACAAATGCGGTAGCTCCTACATTTAGTGCTGCACTCCAGAATCCTCCGAGCTGACCGCCGGATGTCTCAGCAGCATTTCCAAGCCCCTCTAAAGCTCCTGTTGCCTGTTCCGTTCCTTTTCCAATTACCTCTGATAGTTTACTGGCAATTAATTCTGCATTCTTGCTTTCAGCAATTTTCGTTCCAATATGCCCTATGATAAGTGCAACTAAACTTCCAATTCCGGTTATATCGGTTATCTTTATAATTGCAATTGCGGCTCCAATTATTGCTGCAATCTTACCCGGAAGACCTTCGCTTTCCCAAAGGCCTTGCAATGCCCATTTAATACCGCCAATGATCATTTTGCCGGCTGTCCACAGTAATTTTCCCCATGGCAGCTGGCCTAAGAAATCACCGATTCCTTTTCCAAGTTTATAAAACGTATCTTTTGTAATACTTTCGTTTATGGTATCGCATAACTTGCTCAGAAATTCACCAAATGTTTGTCCATTTTCTTTCCAGTTAATGCCATTGATAAAATCAGTAATTCCATTTTTTACATTCTCGGCAAATTCGTCCCATTCAAAATCCCTTGTAAATTCATCCAGGGAATCAAATGCACCATTTATTGCTGTAGTCAGATAGTCTGAAATCTCAAGAAATGAAATAGTCTTAAATACTCCATTCAAGCCTTCCGCAACAGCCTTTCCTATAGATCTGTAAGGAAGATTTTTTACAAATCCACCGAATATCCGCCAAGCAGCCATAAACTTGTTTCCGATCAGCTGTCCGACTTCATTCCAATTAACTTCTGTAATGATTCCACGAATACCAATAGCAAATTTCTTTCCAAGATTGTACCAGTCAATTCCTGTGATTGCTAAATTCAAAGCTTTCACTATGGTGTTTATACCGGTTCCAACAGTCTGCCCCATTAATTCCCAGTTGATATTATCAACTAAGCTATTAAAGGTTGTTGTGAATCCAGTTATAAAAGGCTCTATTTTAGGTCCTACGTTATCCCAGTTGATTACGTTATATACTTTTTCAAGTCCCGTGTTGATACCATCAGCCATGTACGAGCCGAGGCCTTCCCAATCTTGGTTTTGGATATATCCCTTTATCTTATCGGCAATATCTTTGATAGAACTTTCAATCGGAACAGTTTCAAACATTTCACTAGCGGAAGGAGCAGTATAACCACCACCGCCGGAACCTGCTTCACTGTCTGATTTCCCATCATCGTACCGGCTAATTTCATCTAATGAAGAAAGATAACCCTTTGTGGCTTTCTTGGCTTTATTTGCGCTTTTAGAGCTTTTATCCAGACTGGCTGCATAATTCTCTTGTACGCCTATTGCTTTGGTAAACGTATCTTTTCCTGTTAAGGCTGCAACCAACATGCCTACACGCGTTACTGCTTCTGATATGAGATTTATAAATCTAACAAGAATCGGTGCAACAGTCGTTAAAATTGGCGCAAAAGCTGTAGCAAAACTGTTTTTTAATCGTGTCAGCGCGGAAGTCAGCGAGGAAATGCTGTTGTTTACCTGTCCAGTCCGTGTCGCTAAATCATACTTGGCAAGATTCTGAAAACCGGCTACAATCGCATTACGCAATTTGTTGAACAGAACAAACAATGAACGAATTCCAAACGCATATTTCAATAAATTTTTTAACGACAGTGTGCTTTTATTTGCTGATTTATGAATTCCAAATATACCACTGGAAATTCTCTGCAAGCCGCCTATGATTGCGCTTGATGTAAGTTTTAAAAGCTTAGATACCAATCCATCAATAGTCTTTCCTATGTTTTTGATTTTGTTTTTTAATCCGGAAATTCCGGCATTCATCAGTTTTTTTGAGAGACTGTCAACCTTTTGACCGAGCCTGCTCACGGAATCCGCTGTGTTGTCTATTTCCGGCGAAAGAGTTGTTTTCTTATATTCCTGTGCCTGTTTATTGAGTTCATTCAGTTTAATAGCGGCTTCGTCGTACTCATCATCTCCCCACCATTTCCCGGATTTTTCAAGAGACTTCAATTCAGCTTTTAACTTTTTGATAGAATCATACAGCTCATTCACTTTTTCTTTTTCACCATTAAACGCGTCAGCCGCTTCCTGTGCTGATTCCCTAGCGGCTTTAGCATTTTCGGCGAGTTCCCGTCTTTGTTCTTCTGAAATCTCGCTGGTATCTCCAATTAAATTGCTATTATCATTCCAACGATGAATTGTAAGCCCAGACACATCACTTGGATCAAATTTACTTACAGCTTTTACCGCGCGTTTCCCGGCTTCCGCAGTGGCTTCAAGGTTATCTGTTAGGTTAGATACCGCATTACTCGCTGTATTCGAGCCGCCAGTTAAACTGCTTACGATTTTATTTATACTGGAAGAGATATTTTGCATATACCCCAAAATACTTTCCAGGGATTTCACTATATCATCAGCACCTTTTTCGACGCCGCTTGCGTCTATTTTGGTATCAATTATTACACTTCCGTCAGCCATGCAAAATCACCTCCTATAGCCATTTTTCAAGATTTTCCATTTCAATTTTTTGTTCTTCACTGATCTTTTTTTTCAGATCAATAATATCTTTGTTTTGGTTGTAAAAATCGTTTTCCCACTTTTCCAACTTCTGATGTTTCAGCTTCTTTTGCCTAATATGCACCACCTGAGCAAAAAGGCATTCGCCAATTTCCATATAGGATCCCAGGAAAGTCCACCAATGCAAATACGGAAGTGCCCGGATCTCAGTCCCTTGCACTCTGTTTATTGCCGGAATAATGATCTGTGCGTCCTGCTGCCAGTCCATTGTGTGCGGCTTACGTTTTCCATCGTCTTCCATGCCACAATCAATAAAATCAATTACAGACTTACATGCTTCATCCCATTTATTCAGTGGCAGATTATCATAGTCTTTCACTATAATCTTCAAGATGGTATCCATCCTCACAAATGACTTTTCCTGTTCAGAAAAATCCGGCAAAAACAAATCCGGATCGCTTATGGCCGTTAATACGTCCAATACGACCCGGAAATCCGTTCTTATTGCATATGTGGTTCCATCAACATCAATGGAAGTTGGAAGTTCCCACGGGTTCATTATTTATGGTACTTTGCCGTATATTTGTTTTGACGGCTCTGTACCCTTTTAACTCGTGTATCAAACTCTGCTTCCACGATATCACCAAGTTTCTCCATTATTTCCTCGATGTAAAACTTGCCGCTCTCCAATGGAGTAAATGGATTCATGACTGAGAAAATCGGGGCTGCAATATCACAATTAAACAGCTCGTTCAGTTCCCCTCTCAGCTCGTCGCATTTATCAAAAAATACATTCGCGTTCTTTTCATCCTGTCCGATATTTGCAAACATTTTATTGAGGAAATCAACTGTCTTATTATATCTTCTGGCAATATCTAAATCCGGATTAAAGCGGATTGTGAAAAGAATATTTTCGTCAGCGTCCAAAAACTCATATTCAGCTGCTTTGACATTGGTTTTAATCTGTTTTGCTGCCATTTCCATGTCCTCCTAAATTCAATTAAAGTGTGTTATCGCTTACTGTAAAGGTTTTCTTTGATACATCCCAGGTTCCCTTTACACGATTTCCAGCTTTATAAATTGTAAATGGTGTCTGGATTCCGGAAGTATCACCGCCGACACTGTTTGGAATAACATATACATCTTCGCGATAAGCCCATACAACCGTTGGTGCTGCATCACTATCCCCTGGCTTCAGAAGCACATCAACCATTGTGGTTTTACATTTGTCTCCGGTTGCCCTTGTGTTTGCCAGCTCCATGATTTTATTGGAAAGTGCATCGTCATAATCCTCGTAATAATACGGATCAACGTCTGCCTGCACCTCATAACCGGAATGCTGAACGGACTGTTCTCCCCAAATGTTTTTGGTAACTTCAACGTCCGGGTTCAGTTCTTCGTTGTACTCTTCGAGGTTTTTGCCGATTTTTACATATGTAGGAGTTAAACTCCCAAAAGAAGAATCAAGATAATGTGCGAGATATTTTCTTTCAATCATAAAAAAAGTCCTTTCTGCCTATAACTTTTAAAAGGCTGTGTAGGTTAGCGACTATCTCCAATTGATAGCCGGTTAATTGTTATATTTGAGTGATGTAATCACCATTTTTCCCAGTCATATTCATACTTGACTGTGATCGGAAGTAACCAGTCCTGTACACCGTTCTCCTGTGGCTCTGTACCGTAGGAATTATCCCTGATGATACGTTTTATCACTCGCCCTCTGGAAAGCTCTGGAAAAGCGGATAAGCGCGTCTCAGTGCCATCTACTGTGACTGGTTCACGGCAAATCCATTTGCCAAGGTTGTCAAGAAACTTCTGAACAGAGAGCTTCTGACGTTCCTTTTCGGAAGCTGTCCGGTAAACAACAATGAAAGGATACTGGCACACCTGGTGCATCGTTCCACAGACATCTTCTTTTTCTGAATAGATTAATGCTCCGGTATCCGCAAAAAATGAAATACCGCTGTCAGCTCCCAGTTCCTCATATTTGATTGTTTCGCCATCGTACAGTCCAGGATACTGATTCAGAAGTGCTTTCATGGCTTCTGTTAGAATCTCGTAGCCCTCTGCGTCCTTTCCAATTGGTTTGTTGTCTGCCATATTGCATCCTACTTTCCTAATATTTCAAAATGTGGTATAAGGCTATACGGTCCGCCCATACTGGTGATTTTAAATACATTGTCCTTGTTCTGATTCATGTACTGATAAAATCCGCTCCGATAATCACCATCATCTACCGTTCCGCCAGTCCACTCACCCTCCCAGAAGAATGATTCGTCTGAGAATGTGATAGTATCTTCCAGAGCGTTGTTAATTTGCTGTTTCCACTCTTTAGGCGGTACCCATGGAAGAATCTTGCCGTTCTTATCAGTAATGGTTATATCGCCATTCTGAACGGTATAGCGGATGTGCAGCTGTGCGTTGTCTGTTGCGTCCGGCCCGTACTTCTTGAGAATTGCTCCCTTGTCCGTAATGAGGTCAACGCCAGATAAAACATGAGGATACCAGTACGCATCTCCTGTTGTGGCTGATTCGTAATAATTAAAAATCGTCACCGTTTTTTCGTACATGATACCCTCTCCTTAATCATTTATTTTTCAGCTTATCCACGTCAACCTTGGATGTTCGCTTCCACAATTCCGTAATCTTCTCCCATCCGAACATGGAAATAAACGCTACAATAAACCCAGCCATGATAGCTGCTAAAATCATATACCACAAGATTGTCATGTGGATATACTGCATATACGCTACAAAAGCGGCTACAGTAATTCCAATAGACAGTACAAGCACCAAGGCATCTGTCGGAATTTTCGACAGGAACCCAACATTTTTAATCACCTGTGTAATCACAGATACACAAAATGCCAGAACACTGATTACTGCTAGAATCAGAGTTACATTTGTAAATAATGCTTCCATTACTCTGATACCTCCTTAAATTCTTCTTCAAATTCATCTTTTGTCATTGTATTGAAATACCCTTCTTCATCACGCAAGATGTAGTCTCCTGGATGTATGAGTACCAAATCAACTCTTTCACAATCTCTAAACATAACAGAAAATGTAGAAATCTCAATGTGCGGTGGGTTAAGGTTGTTATTAATTTCTACTGAATCTCCAACAAACTTTTCAATTTGAGTTATACTCTCGGGAGTGGTAAAGCACTGAATAGCTTCAATTATAGTCGGTTTTATTCGTACATATTTCATACTCACACCCCCGCATAAAGAATTGGTATCCCATCATCCGTCCTTACTCCCATCAGAAGCGGCAAAGCTGTCTTGAGAAGTAAGTCATTCGTTTTCTGTACATCTCCGGCTGCGGCATACACCGCACTCCATTCCTTTGCACTTGCCCCAATTTGCTGAGGCGTTGCATATGAGATGGACTCACTGCCAGAGGATACAGATGTTACAATGCCTGTCGTGCTACCAACGGACCCGATTGTGGTTGATGTCCCACTGGCAGCGGCATTGATAGCATTCTTTTCAGCAAGCTCAATCTGATACATTAATTCAGCCAATGAACAGACTGCCTTTTTGATACGCTTCTGTGAACGTTCATTTTCCGGCAGTCCATCCACCAGTCTGTCAAACGTCATTGTGTCCACGAAATCACTGGCTTTTTCTGCCAGTCGTGGAAAGTCGGCTTCTGGCACGACATTGCCATAATAGGATTCTGTATAAAAATCATAATCAACATATGCCATGCCAGTTACCTCCTGCGATCATCATTTTGCTGTTACAGTCGCGTGTCCAGCACTAAGTGCCTTATAGGTGCTGTCACATTCAACCACTGTGATTACCTGCCCCGTTGTTGCTGTAATGTCGGATTCGCCATCCCATGCGCTCCAGTTCTTCACATTCTGCCCGTAGTCTACGGTAGTTTCAGATGATGCAACTTTGTATTTGTACACATTTCCTGCGCTTGCTTTTGTCGGAGTAATGGTTACTTTGGTATCTCCACTCTTGCTTCCTGCTGCAGAATTTACAGTCAGGGTTCCAAGCGTCTGAGTTGTGTTGATGGTTCCGACAGCAATAGCGTCAATGTACTCCGCAAAGAGGGTAAGCCCCATGATTGCGAATGCTTCTGACACTGCTGTATGGTAGTTGCCCTGTGTGTGGAATCCAATCAGGTTTGTTTCTCCCGATACAGTGTATACAAGGCCTGCCCTTGCGAAATCGGATTCGTTCGGATCCACATAGTAAAGAACGATGTTCTCAACAGGCGTAGCAATAACTGTTCCTCTCGGAATCTCGCTGTCGGATAACAGGAAGATTGTGTTGAATCCCAGGAAGTCTTTCATATACTGGAATCCGAACTGGTTCTGAATAGTGATATCAGCTGCGCCGATATACTCATACACATCCAGGATGTTAACAAATCCAACAACGCCAGTCACATTTCTGTGCATTTGCTTAAATTTGTTTTCTACACGACCCTTGGCCATTGCCAGAGCCATTTGGAAAGTAATCTCTGTAAATGTGAGGGTACCGGTTTTCAGATAGTTGTAAAATCTTTCTGTAACATTGGTCTGAAGCTGGAAAAGGAATTCATCATCGGTCATCTGAACGGCGTTCTCATAACCGTGATCCTTGATTGCTTCGATAGATACAGCCTTTGCGTACT
>ERZ1035001.579-NODE-579-length-18525-cov-17.117271_pt1 | contig 18525 bp, 33 predicted proteins | sample MGYA00520685_ERZ1035001 | MGnify/ENA primary metagenome ERZ1035001 (study PRJEB33766, sample SAMN09781749) | gut metagenome | biome: gut microbiome | host: Homo sapiens | place: Madagascar | study: EMG produced TPA metagenomics assembly of the PRJNA485056 data... | reverse complement strand
CGGAAGAATGTATGGGCTATCCGGAGGAACACCAGGCCAAGGAAGCAAGGGCTCCCACGGCTCAGACGGATACGCCATTTTGTACTATGGTCTTATCAGTAAGAGCCACACAGGCCCTCTGGCAACAGCAGACGGTAAATGGCTGCTGGATAAGCTGGGCCGCAGAATGATTGTATAAGGAGGCAGCTATGGCAACACTGGAAGAGCGTGTGACGGCACTGGAAAACCAGCTGGCAGCGCTGACCGCTCCGCCCACGGAGTATTACACGATGGCAGAAACCGGCGAGACGGTAGATGCTGCCGTGCGGGCCGTGAAAAACGGGGTGTTCGTGGTGCCGTCCTCCACGGTCAGCAGCACAAAAAAATTCAAGCTGACGGTGGATGATACCGGCACAGTCAGCGCTACGGAGGTGACGTCCTGATGGTACAAGGTGATGCGTATAGCATTGATATTACAATCCAAAATCAGGGCCAGCCCCTCAGCGTGGAAGGCGTGGAGCTGGTGGAGGTCACGTTGCTGAACATCACCCGCAGCTACCCGGAGGAAGTCACTTACTCTGACGGGAAATTCCATTTCCCCATCACCCAGACGGAGACCTTCAAGCTTCCCCCGGTGTGCCCCATGCAGGTCCGGGTGAAGTTTACCGGCGGGGACGTGGTCGGCTCCATGATCCAGATGGTGGAGGTGGCCGGGGCGATCAGTAAGGCGGTGCTGTGATGCTTACCTTTGAACTGCAACCGCGCAAGGCCCTTGAGATCTCCTTTGCCGTGTCCATCGTCGCGGGAAATGGAGACCCCTACACCGGGGCGTATCAGGTGACGCCTAAGATCTACGGCCCTGTGGTGCTGGAAACAAAGGACAAGTCCATGGCGGACGATGTGACGGTCTTAAAAATCCCCCAATTTGAAGTGTCCAACGAGGCCGGGGGAAATACATTGATTATGGGAGACGAATATTATGGCGGATAAGTACATCAACAAGGTCATCATCGGCAATGACGTCAAGCTGGACCTCACCGGGGACACCATTGCCCCGGAGGATCTGAAAAAGAACGTCACAGCCCACGACAAGAGCGGTGCCCCCATCGTGGGCACCAATACCAACGACGCCGACACTCAGGACGCCACAGCGGCTGCGGCGGAACTGCTGGACAGTAAAACCGCCTATGCCCGCGGGGTGAAGATTACCGGCACCATGCCGAATCAGGGCAGCAAGACTCTGACCATTGTCAATAAGAGCGACACGCCCGCCATTCCCATGGGATTCCACGACGGCTCCGGCAAGGCGCAGATTGATGCCGATGAGCAGGCAAAACTCATCCCCGGCAACATCAAGCAGGGCGTGTCCATCCTTGGCGTAGAGGGCACCTACGGCGGCGAAGCCGTGAAAGCGCAGCCCAATAAGAACGTCACCCCCTCCATGGCCCAGCAGGTCGTCACCCCGGATGAAACCTATGACTATCTGGCGCAGGTGACGGTGGCAGCCATCCCCATCACTTACACGGACAACGCAGCCGGAGGCCAGACGCTGGCGGTGGGAGCGTGATTTCATGGCGGTCAACAAGGTTGAAATCAACGGCGAGGTCAAGCTGGACTTGACCCAGGACACCGTGACCCCGGAAAATCTGCTCTCCGGGGCCACCGCCCACAATGCGGCGGGGGAGCAGATCGTCGGCAAATACCAATCCGTGACCCTCACAGGGCTTGAAATTACGGCTCCGCCTGAAAAGACCGACTACACGACCGGAGAAACCTTTGATCCAACGGGGATGGTAATCACGGCTACATTTTCAAATGGTGAGCAGTTGCAGCCGGTAAATTACCAAGTAGCACCGTCTGGCCCTCTTTCGCCCGAGACAACGCAGGTTATGATTTCTTACACGTGGAACGGTGTCACGAAGACGGCGTATCAGACTGTTTCTGTGGTTTCTGCGTCCATCTACGGAGTATACTGGGATTGGGCGAGCAACAACGGCCTGACAAAAGGCGTGAGGACGGACTCTGCTGCTGCGTTCGCAGATCCGGAGCCTGCGGTCAACAACGGCACTGGCAGTTCCCCCTTCGACAATCTCATGCCGTGGGCAGGCATGGTGAAGGAGACGGACGCCACCGCCGGTGTGCTGGTGAAGATCCCCAAATTCTGGTACAAGTGGACCCGCAGCGGCAAGAGCATGAAGCTCCAGATCGCGGATGCCGCCGTGAACGGTTTCCACACCTCCCCGGCCCACGCCGACCGAGGTGACGGCAAGGGTGAGCGGGATTACGTCTACATCGGGCGTTACCACTGCGCCAGCGGCTATAAGAGCCAAGCGGGCAGTCAACCGCTGACCGACATGACCCGCTCTCAGGCCAGAACCAACATCCACAATCTGGGCGCTGCCTATTGGCAATATGACTTCGCAATGTACTGGACGATCATGATGCTGTACTTGGTGGAGTACGGTGATTGGAACAGCCAGAAAACAATCGGCTACGGCTGCTCTCTGAGCGGAAGCAAATTCAACATGGGCCTGACTGACTCCATGCAATACCACACCGGTACTTCCGCAGCCAAACGCACCGCTTATGATTGCACCCAGTACCGCTATATCGAGGGCCTGTGGGACAACGTGTTCGACTGGTGCGACGGTATTTACTTCTCCAACGCGAATGTCTACTGCATCAAGAACCCGGCGCAGTTCAGCGACACGGGCAACGGTACGTTGGTCGGCACCCGCGCTACGGACAACGGCTACAGTTCGGAGTGGACAAATCCCACGGCTTCCGGCTTCGAATACGCATTGTACCCCAACGCGGTCAACGGTTCGGAGAATACGTATGTATGCGATACCTGCTACTACAACTCCCATGGTGTTGTGCTGCGCGTTGGTGGTGGCTACATCTTGTCCCAGGACTCTGGTGCGTTCTGGTTTGACGGGAGCCTCGATGTTTCCGCCTCGTGGGTGGGCACCGGCTGCCGCCTCCAAAAACTCCCCTAAAGGGGAAGGGAGTGCAGGGGGACGGGGGCCGCAGCCCCCTCCCCTTGCGTATCAATGCAAAGCCCGAGGATTGCCCCTCCGGCAGGTCCCACAGGGCTTCCGATGCGTTCTGTGTAAAACAGGGGGTGAGGCGCGCACATAACAAAAGCCGCCCAGCTGGCGGCGCGGAAAATTGACAAAGCAAGGCGAACCGTGTATGATGGGGTTCGCCAGTAAGAACGGTACGGTTGTTTTCCCGTAAAGGGGGTGACCGCATGAGCACAGCAGAAACCATCGCGTTACTTATGCTTGTGATTGCGGCTATCAAATTAGGCGTTGACCTAAAGAAATAACCGCCACCTAAATCGGCAGCGGCTTTTCTACGGATTCTAAATCTGTTGGGGAACGACCTGCACCGACCAAAGTGAGCCGTCCTTACTGGCCCTATTATATACATGACCACGCCGCTTTGTCAAGGATGACAAGGCGGCTTTTTTGATTTGGAAAACATATAGACGCCTTAAAACTGCAACTTTGAGGAGTGTGTTATGACGGAGACGATAATCTGCGCCCTCATTACCGGGGGGCTGACGCTGATGGGCGTGCTCATCGCCAACGGCAAACAGCAGGCGATCACCGACACAAAATTGGACGAGCTGACCCGCGAGGTGCGGGAGCACAACAGCTTCGCCCAGCGGGTGCCGGTGATCGAGGAACAGATCAAGGTAATCAATCACCGGATTCAGGATCTGGAACATGAAAACGAACGTTGAAAGGAGAACGCTATGGAAAACATTAAAAAACGGCTGGGGAACCTGCTGGCGGTAAAAAGCCTCGTGACCATCACCCTGACGGTGGTGTTTGCGGTGCTGGCCCTGCGGGAGACCATCAGCGGCAGCGAGTTCCTGACCATCTTCACGGTGGTCATCGGCTTTTACTTCGGCACCCAGAGGGTGGCCGAGGACAAGAATAGTTGAAACCGGTTGAAGAATCAACCGAAAAATTTGAAAGGGGTACATACCATGGAAAAGATCTACGAGAACATCATCAACGAGGGCAAAAAGAACGGCAAGAAGCTCAGCGAGATCAACGCGGAGCTGAAGGCGGCGGGCGCGACCTTCCATTTGGACTACACCATGACCCCCGACGGCCCCCAGACCGGCTGGTCTGAACAGGAGATGAAGGAGGGCTTCATTCCTGCGGATAAGGCACCGGAGGACGTGAAGCACCTCCACGACTATATGCGGTTTAACCCCGCCAAGGCCAACACCGAGGAAGAAGTCTGGGTCCCCGAAGGCCATTACCGCATCACCTTCGACGAGGACGGCCACGCCACCAAGGCCGTGAGAATCAATGGTTGATACGTTTGACTGCGCCCGTGCGCAGATCTATCACAACACCGGCAAGCTGACCCCGGCGCAGATCAAGGCCAAGACCGGCTGCACCCACATCATCAACGGCTATCTGTTCAACGGCAAGTTTCAGCCGGTTGGCTGGACGGTGATCGACGGCAAGGTCATCAGCCGGGATAAGTACAACGATTTTGGTGTCAGCATCGGTGACAACGGCCTGCCCCTTATGAGCACGGACCGCCGTGACAGTTTCCTCTCCGGCGTCCCAATCCTCAAGGGCGGCTCCAAGCTGTACCGGGGCCTGACCGCCGACGTGGCCCGGCCTGCTGCCCGGACGGCGGTGGGCTGGCTGGCCAACAGCAAGGTGGTGCTGTGGTGCGACAAGACCAGTCTGACCCGGGACCAGCTCCAGGACAAGCTGCTGGGGCTGGGTGTGGTGGACGCCCTCATGCTGGACGGTGGCGGCTCCACCCAGGGCATCTTCCCCGGCGGGAAGGTCACCAGCACCCGGAAGGTGCCCACGCTGCTGCTGTTCTGGGAGCGTGGCAGCGAGCCTTTGGATGAAGACGCGGCGGCGCTGGAGTGGTGCAAGACCTCCGGCGTCTACACGGGGGCGGACATGCTGGCAATCAATCAGTCTATGACCCGGAAGGACTTGGCGGGCATCTTGTACCGGCTGCGGGAGGTGCTGAGTCATGGTTGAGATCAACGCTTACAGCAAAGCCGCCTCCGGGGGCAAGCAGCTTTCCGCCCATTTTAAGGTGCGGGAGTTCGCGCGTGGAGACGGCAGTGACGCGGTGCTGGTGGCGCCCCGGCTGGTGATGGTGTTGGAAACCATCCGCGCCCACTTCGACGCTCCGGTGGTCATCCACAGCGGGTACCGCACCCCGCAGTACAATGCGAAGGTGAACGGTGTGGCCCACAGCCAGCACTGCTACGGCATGGCGGCTGACATTGTGGTACGGGGCAAGACCCCGGCGCAGGTAGCGGCCTACGCCCGACAGCTGATGCCGGACTGGGGCGGCGTAGGCAAGTACGCCAAAAAGGGCTTTACCCACATCGACGTCCGGGAGAAACGCTCCGACTGGACAGACTAAACATCTGAAAGGAGGGCCAGAAGATGGCAACATCCACGCTTTTTAGCGCTCTGCAAGTCTGGAAACCACATGGAGAAAACAAACCGAGAGATCCGGGCGCTGTTGTCATCGATGGCCCCGGCCCGGGCGGCGCAGGCTGTCCGGCTGGTTGGTCTCCCGCCTGACGAGGAAACGGCGGTGCTGGCGGTGGACGTCCACGGCCAGAGCTGCCTACAGGCGGCGGCGCTGCTCCACGTCAGCGTGGACGGCCTTGCCAAGATCCGGCGGCGTGCCTACGCCAAGATCGCGGATGACATGCAGGGGTAAACAAAAAGCCGTGTCCGAATCGGACACGGCTTTTTCTATTTTTCCAGCGCGGCTTCAAGTGCTTCGAGGATGAATTTCCGCTTTGAGATTCTTCTGCTGGAGGCGGCCTCGGTGATCTTCTGCATCATTTCTTTAGGGATGTCAGCCGTTAGTCTGGCATAGTTCTCAGCACGCCACCGCTTTTTCGCCTGGTCCTCTTTCTCAACGGCGGCATCTGACATGATATAGTGATAGATCTTCCCGTCAGGCATCCGCTTTGTTCGCTCACGCGTCATTCCGCTCCACCTCCAGACCCTTTCTGATAAGCCGCTTGATTTCCGTCTGGCGGGCTTTGCCTTCCAGCGCGGCGAGGATATCAGCATCGGTGTTGTTGTTCAGTTTCAAGCCGATGAAGGTGGTGTTCTGCGCCATCCACTGGCGTTTCGCTTCACTATCCGGCATTCAATTCCCCTCCTGCGCTTTGATCAGATCCAGCAGCCTGGTGTTCCCGATTTCGTGGATATCCCGGCTAATGTCACCGCTAAAAATCACGCGATTTTCGGCAGGGATTTTGTAATATGCGGCTTTGGAAATCTCGGTTTTTTCTTCCAAATGGGCGATGCGGTAGCCGCTGTTGGATTTGCGCACGGAAAAAACGGCCTCGTAAAAAGTATCGTATCCGGAAATCTTGATATAGATGGTTTTCATAATTTCTCCTCCTTTACGCCTCGACCACGTTTTCAACGCAGGACTTGGGGCACCAGATCGTCACATTCTTTTCACCGCTCATGAAGAGAGCCGCAACGGACAGCTTATAGGCCTTTTCAGTTTCGCCGATGATCTCCCCGAAAGCATCCAGTCTCTGGCAGTAATAGCGATCGTTGAGCTCCATCTTTTTTTCGATCTGGAACCATCTTTTCATGTTAGCGAACTTCTTCATGCTTGTGATCCCCTTTCCTTTACTGTACCTATAATATACCATAGGTTTAACCTATTGTCAATAGGTTAAACCGAATTTTTCAAAATATTTTTCGGGCAGTTTGAGGGCAGAATACAGGCAGTTTCCGGGCAGTTTGGCTGTCCGGATTTTTTGTATCATGAGGGTAGGAAAAAAGGAGGTGCGCTATGAATTATTTTGCAAATCCCTATCAGGGGTACGGAAGCCCCTACGGATACCCCTCAGCGGCCCCGCAGGGCGCCGCAGGAGCGCCCCAGGCGTTTGGTGGGCAAGTTACCCGGGTCAACGGCCGGAACGGCGCTGACGCTTTCCGGATGGCCCCCAACAGCTCCATTCTGCTGATGGACGAGAATGACCCCATCGTGTGGCTCAAGCAGACGGACGGGGCAGGCTACGCCACGGTGACACCCTACACGGTGACGCCGTATCAGGCAGCGGCCCCGGTAGACGTGGCCGGACTGGAAAACCGTGTGAAAAGATTGGAGGAGATGCTGAGTGGCAAACCCGATGATGCAGATGCTCCGGGGAAGCGGAAGCAGAAGGCCGAATAATCCCATCGCCATGATGGCGGAGTTCCGGAAGTTCGCGGCCAACATGACGCCCCAGCGGGCGCAGCAGCAGGTTGAAAAGCTGCTGGCGGACGGAACCATGTCTCAGGATCAGTTCCAGCAGCTCCAACAGCAAGCCCGGGACTTCCTGGCATTTCTCGGTAAATAGGCCGGTGCGCAACGGCTTGTTTTAAATTTTGAAAGGAGATCAGATATGGATAACTATTCTCTGAGCGATCTCGCGGCCGTCACCCGTGACAATGACGGCGCAGGCACCAGCGGCGCCTGGTGGATCATCATCCTGTTCCTGTTCGTTCTCATGAGCGGTGGCGGCGGCTTCGGCTTTGGCGCCCGTCAGGGCGAGCTGGGCCAGTACGCCACGGCGGCCAGTCAGCAGGATATCCTGTTCGGCCAGCACTTCGGCCAGATCAATGACCGGCTGACCAACATCGGCAACGGCCTGTGCACTCTGGGCTACGAGATGCAGGGCAACATTGGCCAGCTGGGCAAGGAGATGGCCCTGGCTCAGAACGGCACCAACATGGCCATCATGCAGAGCACCAACGGCATCCAGGCTCAGATGGCGGAGTGCTGCTGCACCACCCAGCGGGCTCTGGACGGCATCAATGCCAACATTGACGCCAAGTTCGCGGCTCTGGAAAAGAGCCAGCTTGAGGGCCGGATCGCGCAGCTGGAGCAGGCCAACAACCAGCTCTATATGCGTGAGCAGCTGTGCGGCGTAGTGCGGTATCCCACCGGCTACACCTACAACGCAGGCCCCTCCCCCTTCTGCGGCTGCAACAACGGCTGCGGCGGCAACATCTGAGCAGCTATTTCCGGATTGGAAACAGTTCAGGCCCTTCTGGCCGGGTGACGGGCGGGGCCGGTGCCCCGCCCATTTATTCTGAAAGGAGAAATACTATGAGTTGTAAATCTGCACTTTATACCGTCATGCAGACCCCTACGGCGATCCCCGTTGACGGGATTCTCCCGCTGGGCAGCATCATCCGTCGGTACGGCTGCGACGCCAACCTCAACGGCAACGCAGTCAACATCACCAACGCCGGCTATTACGATGTGGACGCGTCCGTCACCGTGGCCCCCACGGCTGCCGGCACCGTCACCGTGACGCTGGTAGAGGACGGCGTGCCCATCCCCGGCGCCACCGCCTCCGCTGCCGCTGCTGCCGGTGCGCCCACTGTGCTGAGCTTCCCGGCGCTGGTGCGCCAGCCCTGCTGCGCTGCCGGGGCGGCCCTGTCCTTGCAGCTGACCGGCGCGGCGGCCACCGTCAGCAACGTGGCCCTGCGGGTGCAACGAATCTGAGAGGTGACTTATGGGCGTTATGACAAAAGAATCCCTGCTCCAGTACAAGGATAAGCTGGAGCAGGGGATCCTGGAGTATATGCGGATGCCGCCCGGTGACCGCTCTGCCAGCGGCGTCCGTGGAATGCTGGAGTGCTGGACTATGGTGGACGCGGCGGCCAAGTCTATCGGCGGCAGCCATGGAGACTTTGACCGGGCCGACGCAGAGGCGTGGGCAGCTCACATGGAAAACGAGGACGGCACCACCGGCCCGCACTGGCCCATGGAGCAGACCACGGCCCTGGCGGAGAGCATGGGCCTGTCTTGGGACCATATCACCCCGTGGTGCTGGTGGGTCACCATGAACATGATGTACTCCGACTACGGCAGCGTGGCCATCCACTACGGTGTCAGCACGGCGGAGTTCTTCGCGGAGCTGGCCCAGGCGTTCCTTTTTGACAAGGACGGCCCCAGCCCCAAGGAAAAGCTGTCGGCCTACTACCACGGCATCGTCAAAGCGGGGAAGTAAAAACGAGTTGTAATAGAGTTGTAATAGGCTTCATTTTTTCTCGTTTTTCCGCCACTTTTCAAAAAATAAGAAAAGCCTGTAACCGTTGCGGTTACAGGCTTTCTTGGTCCGAGTGGCGAGACTTGAACTCACGACCCCTTGACCCCCAGTCAGTTAAAAAGCGTGTATTTCCAACGGGCCAGCGGTTTTGAGTTGTAATAGAGTTGTAATAGGGCTCATTCAAATTTTGTCGGTAATTTGGCGCAGATCGTCCAGATTGACGTCCTGATAATAGCGGAGCTGCTCCTCGCTGGCGTGGCCGATCAGGGACAACTTGTCCTTGTCGGATCCGGCGACACGCTTCATCAGCGTGGCGAAGGTGTGGCGGCAGCTGTGGGGCGTGTAGGTGTGTTTCTGGTGGCCGTTGACGTCAAAGGTGGGGTTTGGCAGTCCCAGCGCGTCCAGCAGATCATAAAACATCTGGCGATAAGCCTTGAGATCCAGCGCTTTGCCGTCGGCGGCACAGAACACCTGCCCGGTGGCTCTTTCCCCTATCCGCTGATCGATGATGCTCTGGATCTTGGGCGAGACGGTGACGGTGCGGCCCTTGCCCGCGTCCGTTTTGGCACCGCCAACAAAACATCGGCGGGCGCGGTCATAATCGGACACATCCAGCGCCAGAAACTCCGAGGGTCGGAAACCGAGGTAGCACTGCGCCAGCACATAGTCCGCGCCGAGGACGCTGCCGACGGCTTCCCGGATGGTCTCCAGATAGTCCATAGGCAGGCCGACACCTCCGGCTCCCTTGTCACCGGTGACCGTCAGATACTCCGACAAGTTGAGCTTTTCCGGGAAATAGCCACGGGGGATGCCGTACTTATAGATCAGGCCCGCCGTGGTTTTCATATTCCGCCGGGTGGCCTTCCCACGGGGGCACTCATCAAGACAGTCCTGTAGATCGTCCACGTCAATATCGCCGCAGCGCTCAAAGTAGAGGGGCGCGAAGTATTTCATGGCGGCTTTGTAGTTGCCCAGCGTGTCCGGCCCGGCCCGGTGGGTGGGGAGCCAGAGATCATACAGCGCCTTCCACGTTGTCCTCTGCTTTTTCTCCACCTTGGCCGCAGACCGCTGGCTGGGATCCAGCAGCGGGAGCGCATCCACGGCATCTTTCTTCCGGGCAAAGGTCCGGGACACCGTGCGCCGCCGGCTTTTCCCGGTCTCGTCCAGATACATCTGGACGCGGATTGCCTTATATTTCCCGTTTGGCAGGCGGTAGACGCTCCCCTGCCCGTTGCCCCTGCTCTTGGTGTTTCTGGCGACCGCGGCCTGCTTCGCCCCGCAACGGAGACAGTACGGTCCGTCCGGGACTTCCTGCTTGCACTTTTTGCAGATCATCGGCAGCTATCCTCGCCAGAAGCCGATCTGAACGCAATGGAAGTCCAGATACAGCGCATACATGGCAACCAAAAACAGGAGCACCAGCAGAGCGGCAATGATCCGGTTCCGGGTGCGGACACCATCCATCATGATCTTCATGGTTTTGCCGTTGTCAACCAGATGCTTTTCCAGCTCCTTTTTGTGGGCGCGGAGCGAATCATTTTTAGCGCTGAGGACTTCCTCCGACATGGTGAGCTTGTCGGTGATGCCAAAAAACTCATCCATGGAAATCCCCAGGACAGCGCAGATCGGCCCTGCGGTACTGATAGATGGCGATTTTGACGCATTTGCAAAAAAGTTGTTGACGGTAGACAGCGGCACGCCCGATTGATCCGCGATGTCTTGGGCCGTCATGCGTAGTGCGGCTTTTTTATCTCTGCATAAGTCTTGAATCGTCAAAAAATCACCATCCTGTGTCAAATTCCCCAATATGGGCAGATAAAGTCTCAATCTGATTCGGCAGTATACTACCCATTTCCCTAATTTGGGCATTGCGCTGCCAAACCTATTTGGAGTAAGGTTTTCTTGCGGACAGGCAGACGCCCCCTCTGCCGGAAACGCAAAGTGCCCCCGCCGCTTGTTGCAGAGGCGACGGGGGCACTTTTTATTTATGAGAAAAACCGAATAGAAAGTGTCGCACCGTAGTGGCGTCGCTCTCCGGTGTCTGGGTCAAACCCGCCGCCAGTCACATCAAACGCGGTAATCTTATCAATTTTATCCCACTTTGAACTTAACTCTGCAATCTCATCTTTGGGAACCCAGCCGACACAAGTCCCATTTAGCTTGATCTGGAACGCAGGCTCACCATTGTAACCCGTATCCTCTACGGTTACATTGCTGTGTTTATCAAACGGAGGGTCCCTAAAGCGAAATGCTCTCAAAATCGACTGTCTACTTGTCCCGTCCTCGTTATTGAACGATACCCCGGCAATGCGGAAAGTCATAAACTCATACGGCGCTTTTGCTTTTGCCGCTTCCGGTGCTTTGACGGGTCTTGCCGCTGCCTGAGCCATTCTCGCGGACTGCTGATCTTGCCCAATCCAACGCAGCAGCATGATCACCAGGACAACCGCGCCAACGGCCAGACAGGTCCGCTGGATCCAGTTGAATTGGAGAACGGCCAGCCCTGTAAACGATGCCGCAAAAACAATCACACAGCACAGGATCATGATAACGGCTAAAACGTGTGGAATGAATTCGTACCATTCAAATGTGCGCTGCGTTTCGCTATTCACGGGAAACTCCCCCTTTGATCCGATTCGGATATTTTTCTTGATGTAAAATTAGGCCCGAGGCTTGGGCCTTGAATATGTGTTTGGGAGGCATCACCATGAGCAACCAGATCACCTGCACTGTGTCCGATTCGGACCGCGACTACATGACCCTGGCGCTTTATCGCCAGTTGACGCCGGAGGAGCGTGAGCAAGTCAACGCTTACCTCGCGCAGCTATTAGCATCTCGATATACTCCCGTGCCTTCTCCCGCTCCTCGCGGGTGAGCAAGTCCCAGCACTCCGGACGCTCGTCCCCTTCGGGGGATGGGCGTTCCTTTTTGCCTAAGAGTTCCTCTTTTGTTATTTTGAAATAATCAGCCAATTTTTGCAAAATGGCATCAGTTGGGGCGTGGCCGTTTTTCCACCGAGTATTAGCTGATTTGCCTATTCCGAGTTCAAGCAAAACAGCAGACGGTGTTTTCCCAACGGAATTACATGCCCTTATGAAATTATCATAAAACACAAAAACACCGCCCTGCACTTTGTGTAAAGTACCGAAAGTAACAAAATGGTCCCGAAAGTGTTGACAGTACCGAAAGTACCGAGTATATTATAGCCACAGAGGACATAGCCCCGAGGACAATATACCACACCGGGGCAACGCCGTCAAGGCGGGAAAGGAGCAATCATGATCGTTAACAGAGTCAAGGAGCTGCGGACGGCTGCCGGTATGACCCAGAAGGCGCTGGCGGATCAGCTGGGCGTCACCGTGCCCACGGTGAGCAAGTGGGAGCTGGGCCAGCGGACTCCGGAGCTGGAGAGAGTTTTCCGCATGACGCTGATTTTCGGCGTCCCCATCGAGGAGATCGTCCAGCGGACGGAAAGCGCGTGAGAAGGGAGGAGCGGACATGGCACGAGAGCGTGAGAGCTTCCGGGATCAGCTGCAATCCTTACAGGCCAAATTCCCGGAGCAGGAGGTCCTGACCAAGGATCAGGCCTGCAAGCTGCTGGGGCTGGACTGGGACGCGCTGGTCCACAATGACGAGTTCCCGGCCAAGAAGGTGGGGAAGCGCTACATCATCCCCATTGTACCATTGGCACGGTGGATGGTTACATGGTAGCGCAGGAAGGAGGAAAAGACAATGGAGCGAAAGTACCCGAATTTGTACCAGAGGGCAAGGTTGAGTACCGGAATGAGCCAAGAACGTGCAGCGGAGCTGCTGGGGCTGTCGGTTGAGAGTCTCAAGCAGTACGAGGGCGGCAAGACGGTGCCCAAGGACGAGACGGTGGCCAAGATGGTGGAGGTGTATCACCTGCCATGGCTGGCGCTGGAGCACGCGCAGGCCACGGACACGCTGGGCGTGGTGCCGGAGGTAACGCCGAGGCCGCTACCCATGGCGAGCATCGCCCTGCGAAACCGTCTGCAAGACGCAACGGGCCGTCTGGACGCCCTGCTCCGGATCGCGGAGGACGGCGTCATCGACGACACGGAGCGGCCGGAGTTCGACTCCATCGTGGTGGAGCTGCGGGAGACCATGGCGGCCATCTATCAGGTGATTTACTCAGGCGCAAAAAAAGAACGCCCCGAGGCGGCAACCTCAGAGCGTTCAGGGGAAAAAGTGTGTGGTATTGGATCAACCACTGTTGGATGCATTCATTATAGCACAAGGTCCACGCTGCACGCAAGCCCTAATTTTCGCCGGGAAGGGGGCGTATCCCTGTGACCGGTTGGGCAATGTTTTTTATGGTCGTCGGCGTGGCGACGGTGGCGGCAATCCCGCTGCGGATCGTGGATCGGATGGAAAGATAAGGGGGCAATATGGCAAGGTATGACTGCGGCTATGGGGCATGGATCCCCGGCCCGGTTTTGGACGATCCGGGGCTTCGGCCCCGGTCGCTGATCCTATACGCGCGTATCGCGCGGCGGGCCAACCGGGTGGGTTTTTGTTACGCCACCAACGCAACGCTGATTGAGGACATGACGGCAGTGGACGAGGATGGCTCCGTGCGGGTGATCTCTGAGCGGACGGTACAGGCCATGCTGGCAGAGCTGCAAGAGCGAGGGCACATCTACACGGACAACGGCCCCCTTCCTCCGGACAAAAGCGGCACGGTGCGGACCGGTCGGCGGATCTACATTGGGCGGTCTCTGGCAGCGATCCCGGACGCTGCGCAGGGGGGTGAAGAAAATTTCACCCCTGAAGATTTCTGCACCCCAGGGGTGAAGAAAACTGCACCCCCCTTTAAATGTATAAAAGATAATAATAAAAATACCCCTATAGCCCCCTGCGCAGATGCGCACTTTGAGTCGTTCTGGTCGGCCTATCCCCGCCATGTGGACAAGCAGCGGGCACGGAAGGCATGGGCGAAGCTGAAACCGGACGAGGCGCTGGTGGAGACCATCCTCCGGGCGGTGAAGGCCCAGGCAGTCTGTGAGCAGTGGACCCGGGACGGCGGGGCGTACATCCCTTATCCCGCCACTTGGCTTAACGGCCGCCGGTGGGAGGACGAGCTCCCGGGGCGGTCCGATTCGGACCGGGGCGGTGAGAGCCGGGAGGTCAACGGATGGGAAACGTGAGAACGGACGAAAAGCTGGATCACCTGCTGGACGCGGAGCGGGCGGTGATCGGGGCCATGCTGGTGGACCCGGATGTGGTGCGGCCTTTGCTGTCCCGGGTACGGGACGCTGATTTTTACAACCCGGCCAACCGGCTGATCTTTCAGGCGGCTCGGGCGCTGTTCCGGGCGGGCGTCACGCCGGACGCCGTGACCATCCGGGACAGGATCGGCCCGGACTACTCCCGGTACATGGCGGAGCTGGTGGAGATCACGCCCACCGCTGCCAACTGGGAGGCTTACGCGGAGGCCATGCGGTCGCAGGCCACCGTCCGCCGGATCCACGAGTTTGCCGACGCTCTGAGCGCGGCCCAGACGGTGGAGGACTGCCGTCCGGTTTGCGCCAAGCTGTCCCGGGAACTGAGCGAGGGGACCAGCGTGGAGGCGTGGACCATGGCGCAGATGACCGAGGACTTCTGTCAGGCGCAGGACCCGGACGCCCCGGCCCCGGTGTACATCGACTACGGTCTGGACTTCCTCAAGGGCCGGACCTACACCAAGCCGGGAGACGTGGTCATCATCGGCGGCTATCCCTCCGACGGCAAAACGGCGCTGGCCTTGCAGATGGCCTACCGGATGGCCCAGGATCACCGGGTTGGTTTTTTCAGTCTGGAAACGGACAAGGCCAAGATCCGGGACCGGCTCATGGCTGCCGTGGTGCAGATTGACTTTGACCGGATCAAGACCCGCAGCCTGACCGAGGATGACTGGCGGGCGTTTGCCGAGAAATCCGCCGACATGGCGGGCCGGGGTTTGACGGTGGTAGAGGCATCCGGCATGACGGCCACCACCATCCAGAGCGTCAGTCAGGCGTATGGCTTCGACGTGATCTTTCTGGACTACATCCAGCTGGTGACGCCGGAACTCGACCAGCGGGCGCCCCGCAGCGAGCAGATGGCGGCGGTGTCCCGGCAGCTGCACACCTTTGCTCAGAAATCCGGGACGCTGGTGGTGGAGCTGGCCCAGCTGAGCCGGCCGGACAAGGCCGCCGGATGGCGGGCGCCGGTGATGAGCGACCTGAAGGAGTCCGGCCAGTTCGAACAGGACGCGGACATGATCTTCATGGTCTATCGGCCTGATCCCAGGCCCAAGGATGACGGCCCGGAGCTGGACCAGAACAAGCACCGGGTTTTGAAGATCGCAAAGAACAAGGAAGGCCCCCGTGGGGCCTGGTACATGGTATTTGACGGCCCGAAGCAGACGTTTTCGCTTCTGGTCAACCCGGACGGCCGCTCCGTCATGCGGCAATTCTCTGCCGCCGGGAAGGCGGCCAAGCAGCGGCCCCGGCAGGTGAGCTTTTGGGGCGACGGGTCCGACTGGACCGAGGCCCCGGCGGACACTGAGACGCCGTGGGAAAACGAGGTGGAAAAGAAAACATGAAACGCAAAAAGAAATTGAACTTGGATGAGGCTCAGGACGAAACCGCAGATATTGAGCACGTTGGCCTGCTGACCAGCAGGGTGGTGTATACCCACCCAGCAAGGCGGTACTACGTTGAGGAGTTTCTCAGCTTGGTCACTGGTGAGCGGTGGCGGGAGGCGAGATCGTTCCCTCTGGAGCCGCAGGCAGATCTTCCGCAGCGGAAACCGCATTTTGACTACACGAAAAAACTCAAGACTTGAGCGATAAAGGGGAAAGGTGAAGTATGAGAGCAATCGCGATCATGAACAACAAGGGCGGTGTCGGCAAAACCGTCACTGCCATCAATCTGGCTGATATTTTAGCCAATGACTACAAGCAGCGGGTCGTTCTGGTGGACTGCGACGGCCAGGCCAATCTTTCCGGCTTTTTCTTGCTGGGGGAAGCCATGGACGCCGTCACCACGGCGGACGTACTGACCGGGGACTGTGAGCAGGTATGGAGCGATAACCTCCTCCCTCTGGGAGGGCGCTTGCAGCTCCTGCCCAGCAGCTCCGGCCTGTACGATCTGGATCTTAGCTCCATCAAGGATGGCGTGGGCGCGCCGGAGCGGATGATCGGTTTTGTGTCCGCCGCCCGGGAGGACAGCGACGTGGACTGGATGATCTTCGACTGCCCGCCGGGTTATACGCTGGCCAGTGTGGCGGCGCTGCTGTCCGTTGACGAGGTTTTGATCCCGGTCACGGCGGACAAGTTTTCCATCGACGGCGTGCTGGCCGTGGCCCAGCAGGCCAGAAAGCTGACCAGCACTCGCCCCGGGCTGCGGGTCCGTGCTCTGCTGACGCAGGTGCGCCGGTCCGACATTGTGACGGAGGCGGAAAATGCGCTGGAACGTATGCGGGTGGAGGTGTGCCGGGCCAAGATTCGGCGGACGGATAAGGTCCCGGAGAGCACGGTGACGCTGCTGCCACTGCGGCAGTACAGCCCCGGCAGTAGCGCCTGTCAGGATTACCGGGCGCTGGCGTCGGAGCTGATGGAGGAGGTGCAGGGATGAGTAATACTCCCAAGTGCGTAGGATGCACCTATGCTAGACTTGCTTGTACCGCACGGGCAACAGGCAATAATTCCCATTTAGATGGCCCCAGATCGGAGTTTATGTGTGATCACCCAGCGGCTGTAAAAAGTTTCAATCGAGTTTGTCCACGAAGTAACAGAATGGCTGGCTTTATAGGCTATTCTCAACCAGGGCTCATCGTCCCTGCCATTAAGACTTCTCCACGCTGGTGCCCATTGCGTGGCTATAAGGAGGTACAATAATGGCCGGGAAGAATTTTGATATTTCCAAATTTGCCGCCACGCTGAAGCCGGTGTCCGAATCGGACCACACAGGCCCGGAGCAAATTGAGTACATCGACATTGGCCTGCTGGACGGCGACGAGCGGAATTTCTACCAGCTGACGGACATTGACGAGCTGGCGGACAACATCCAGATGTGCGGCTTGCAGCAGCCTATCCGGGTGCGGGCCGGTGAGGGCGGACGGTTCACGATTGTCAGCGGCCACCGGCGCCGGGCCGCCTTGTCTCAGCTTGTGAAAAAAGGACTGGATCAGTTCCGCCGGGTGCCCTGCATCCGTGAGACGGACGATGTCTCCCCGGCGCTTCAGGAACTTCGACTGATCTTCGCCAACAGCTCCACCCGCAAGCTCACCAGTGCGGAGATCGGGGAGCAGGCGGAGCGTGTGGAGGCGCTGCTGTATCAGCTCAAGGAGGACGGCTTTGAGTTCCCGGAGGGCCGGATGCGGGACGTGGTGGCTGCCGCCTGCAACACCCACGGCTCCAAGTTGGCCCGGATCAAGGTGATCCGGGAGCGGCTGCTGTCTAACCTTCGCCCCGCGTGGGACGGCGGGAAGATGTCGGAGCAGGCGGCCTATGCGCTGGCCCAGTTCCCGGCGGATATGCAGATGCGGATCGCCGAAGCCTTTCCCCAGCTGCCCACTGGTTCCACGCTGGAGCATCTGCTGCGGCTCTACAGGGACAGTGGCTACCGCTGGGAGCCCTGCATGACCTGTCCTGACGGCAAGGCGTGCAAGCGGGGAGACGCTTTCCTCCGGCATGACGCGGATGCCCTTGTTTGTGAGACCTGCGGCGGTAAGACGTGCTGTTTGGATTGCCCCAGTGCTACATCTGAGTATTGCGCCTGCGACAATGCCTGCTCCAAGGCCAAAACCAAGCGCAAAAAGAAACTGGACGCTAACAAGGCGGCCGCGAAGGAATTTGAGGAAAAGCGGACGCGGAAGCTGGAGCGAGAGATCCAGGCCAAAGCGGCCCGTCTGGCCAGAGCGGCGGACGCTGCCGAACTGCCGGACACTGCTACCGCCATCTGGTCCAGATACGGCGGTGGCTACACGGTGGGTAAACTGCGAAAGTTTGCCTCCGGGGATTTTCAGGGCGAACGCATTTGGGTCAATGAGTTGGAGCCGGAGAATATCTACAACGTTGACAAGACGGCCAAGGCGCTGCACTGCTCCGCCGACTACATCGTGGGCCTGACGGACGAGTTGACACCGCCGACGCTGCCGGAGGGCCAGCTGATGATCGCCGGATGGATGCCCGGCAGCACTACTCCGGCGGAGCCGGGCGAGTTTGCGGCCTATGTGAACCTGGGCGACGGGAAGCTGCTGAAACGGTTTTTTGACTGGGATGGCCAACACTGGATGATGCCTGGCGGCATCGAGGCACAGGCCCCCGTAGTCTGGTGGATGCGGCTGCCGCCTGTCTCAGCGGCAGGGAAAGGAGCGGACACATGATCCGATACACAGGGCGCGGGAAGCGCCGCAGCCGGGTCCTCCCGGTGCTGACTCTGGCGGCCGCCGTGGCTGCCGTGATCCTGCTG
>ERZ1035001.574-NODE-574-length-18572-cov-9.808554_pt1 | contig 18572 bp, 29 predicted proteins | sample MGYA00520685_ERZ1035001 | MGnify/ENA primary metagenome ERZ1035001 (study PRJEB33766, sample SAMN09781749) | gut metagenome | biome: gut microbiome | host: Homo sapiens | place: Madagascar | study: EMG produced TPA metagenomics assembly of the PRJNA485056 data set... | reverse complement strand
CGCTCATGCCGTACGTCCTGCGGGCGATTCTGCTCGCGGCGGACGGCCTCCGCGTGGCGCTCGGGATGGGGTCGGTACTGTGACCGGAAGGCGATTCGCGTTCACCGTCACGTTTGCGGCGGGCAAGCAGCGCCACAGGCTCGACCGCCGGCACGCACGGATGTACACGCCCGACGACACGATCAGGAACGAGCGGGCCATCGCGGCGGCGTGCCGGGAGGCGATGGCAGAGGCGGGCATCCAGACCCTGCCCTTCGGCCCGCACGAGCCGGTGATTCTCAACGTCGACGCCTACCGTCCGCTGCCGGAGAGCCAGCCCAAGCGCGTGTACTCGGAGCCGGACACCTACAGGCCGGACGCGGACAACGAGGCCAAGCTGGTCATGGACGCGCTCAACGGGCTCGTCTGGACCGACGACGCGCAGGTGGTCGACCTGCACGTGGTAAAGCACCCCAGGGTGCGCGGGCAGGCAGAGCGCATGGACATATCGATTGCGCCCGGGTGGTCCGGGCGCAGGGACGAAACGGAGGAATAGAAATGAAACGCAAGGCATTCAAGGAGCTCATGAGGCAGGCCGTGGGCAACGTCCTCATCAACACGGAGCTCAACGCCGAGAAGCTCGAGAAGGACGTCGACCCCGCGGTACTGCGCGGCGTCGCCTACGGCATGGCGGTCGCGCCCGTGCTGATGGACGAGGAGCCCATCGAGTTCGACCGCGACTTCCTGGCCGTCATCATCGCGTACGGCAAGGAGTGCGAGGACGTCTACGCCGAGAGCGGCGCTCTCGCCACGATCTCCAAGCTCTTCGGCTGCGAGGTGGGCGTCAATGGCTAACGAGATCATCGAGTTCAAGGACGATGCGGGCATGCCCGTCAAGTTCACCTCGCAGGACATCCGCGAGCGCCTGTGCCCGAACGCGACCGAAAGCGAGCTGGCGCTGTGCGTGGAGCTTTGCAACCGCCAGCACCTGAACCCGTTCACCAAGGAGGTGTACCTGGTCAAGTACGGCAGCGCACCGGCGAGCATCATCACTTCCTACCAGGTGTTCAACCGCCGCGCGAACAGGCAGCCCAACTACGGCGGCATCGAGAGCGGCGTCGTGGTGCTCCGCGACGGCGAGGTCGTCAAGAAGAAGGGCTCCGCCGTCTACAAGATGATCGGGGAGCAGCTCATCGGCGGCTGGGCAGAGGTCGCGTTCACCGACGGCAAGAAGCCCGCATACGTCGAGCTGGCGCTCACCGACTACAGCACCGGCAAGAGCAACTGGGCGAAGATGCCGGGCGTCATGATCGAGAAGTGCGCCAAGGCCGGCGCGTGGCGCCTTGCCTACCCCGACGAGTTCGGCGGGATGTACACGGGCGAGGAGATGGACCAGAAGGTCGAACGCGACGTGCACGCCGGCACTCGGGCTGTCGAGGCCGAGAGCGTCGAGCCCGTGGCCGACCTGCAGCCCGTGCGCGACCTGTTCAAGCCGTTCATGGCGGCGACCGCGCTCGACAGCGCCGGCGCTATGGCCGCCATCTGCGCCGCCGTGGGCTGCACGTCGGGCTCCATGCACGACATGACGGTCATGCAGGCGCGCCGAGCCGCTTCGTGGATGGAGGAGGAGATCGCGGCCCGCAAGGCGCAACCCGAGCCCGCCGCTCCCGAGCCGGAGCCCGCGCCCGCCTATGAGCCCGCGCCCGCCGAGTACGCGACCGACGACGACCTTCTGGGAGGCTTCTGATGGCAGACGAGGTTTTGGCGGTCGAGGCCGTGCCGCTCGAGGAGGACTTCGACACGCTGGTGGCGTCTCTCGCCATCGACGACACGCTCGAGGACAAGCTGGCACGGCTCAAGAAGAACGTGGACGAGAAGCTGGCGGACTACGTGGACGTCAAGCACATCGAGAAGGACGAGGACTTCAAGGCGGCGAAGAGGTACCGCGCGGCGGTCAACGACGTGAAGAAGCCCATCGAGGCGCAGCGCAAGGCCGCGAAGAAGAAGTACAGCGACCTGCTCAAGACGTTCGACAGGACCATCGGCGAGATCACGGCGCCCATCGACAGGCTCTCCGATGAGTACAAGGCCGAGATCGACCGCTACGACGGCGAGTGCAGGGCCCGACGCTTCGCCGCGCTCAGTGGCCACTACTACGACCTCGCGGGAGAGATGGGGCCGCTGGTGCCCTACGAGCGCATCGCCGACGACAAGTGGCTCAACGCGAGCTTCGGCGAGGTCAAGGCCAAGAACATCATCGAGCGCCGCGTGGGCGAGCTGCTGCACCAGTTCAAGTTCGTCAACGGCCTCGACTACGCCGACGAGTCCGAGAAGGCGTGGGCCGTGGCGTGGTGGACGAGGACGCTGCCGGCGGACTCGGGCGAGGTGGCGGCGGCTGTCGCCGCGCACCGCGAGGAGGTCGCCAAGGCCGCCGCGCTCGTGTCGACCTACGAGCAGGCGACGGCGCCCGCACCGGAGCCCGAGCCGCTGCCGCTTGACCCCGAGCCGCTGCCCGACGAGCAGCCCGAGCCTGAGCCGCCCTTGGGCGTGCCGAGGTGTGTGCGGGTGGTCCCGTCGCGCCCCGAGCCGGATGTGGCCGAGGATGCGGCCACGGCAACGCAGAGGGGCTACCGCGTGGTCATCGAGTGCGCCACGGCAGACGAGCTGCGTCGCGTGAGGGCCGTCATGGTCGACAACGACATTCACGGATACGTCGAGAGGATGTAGGACATGGGAGAGAGCAAACTGCCGCCGCTCCGAACGCCGGAGCAGCGCAAGGAGGCGATGGCGAAGGCCGTCCACACGCGCCGCGAGCGCGCCGCGTTCAAGGCCGCCTGCAAGGCGGGCAACATCCCGCCCGAGGCGGCCATCGAGGCGCCCATCGCGCAGAGGCTCAAGGTCGAGGAGTTCGCCCGCTCGTTCCCGGGCATCGGCACGGTCAAGGCGAAGGTGATCGTCAAGGCGCTTGACATCCCCGATGGTCGCCGCGTGAGCGGCCTGGGGTACATGCAGGGGCCGCGCCTTGTCGCGTTTATCAAGAGCAACATGACCGCGAAGGAGGACGGGCAGTGAGCATCAACCGAGTGAACATCAGCGGCAACCTGACGCGCGACCCCGAGCTGCGCGCCACGGCGTCGGGTATGCAGGTCCTGTCCTTTGGCGTGGCGGTAAACGACCGCCGCCGCAACGCGCAGACGGGCGAGTGGGAGGACTACCCCAACTTCGTCGACTGCACGATGTTCGGCAACCGCGCCGAGGCGGTCAGCCGCTTCCTCGCCAAGGGCAACAAGGTCGCGATCGAGGGCAAGCTGCGCTACAGCTCCTGGGAGAAGGACGGCCAGCGCCGATCCAAGCTGGAGGTCATCGTGGACGAGATCGAGTTCATGGTGCGCCGTGAGGGGCAGACGCAGGCCCAGCCGCAGCAGAACCTCGCGGACACGGTGCCCGTGCGGCCACAGGCGCAGGCCGCGCCGCAGTGGAGCGCCCAGCAGGCCTACGCCGCGGCCCCGCAGTCCGAGTTCTACGACGGGTACGTGCCGTTCTGATGAGGCACGTACCCGACATCATCCGCGACCACTGGGAGGCGGCCCTGTTCGCCGCCTCCTTCTCCGCGGGTTTCCTGTTCTTCTCTTCGCTTCTATGGGGGTGGTTCTGATGGCCTTCACCGTGTTCGACAGCTTCGCCGAGGTCTACGACGACTTCGACGCGAGCGACCCCGAGGACCTGCGCGACCGCGCGATGCTCGCCGACGCGATCATGATGTACGGGCTGCACGGCGTGGAGGCCGACCTCCCGAAGCACCTCCGCCGCGTTTTCAAGGCGATGAAGAACGCCATCGACAACTCCAAGGACGCGCGCGGCAGGGGCGGCAAGGGCGGCCGCCCGCGCAAGAAACCAGTTTCCGACAAACCCGAAACGCAGGTTTCCGAAAGTGAAAACCTAGGTTTTTCAAACGGGAAACCAGTTTCCGACAAACCCGAAACGCAGGTTTCCGAAAGTGAAAACCCTAACCTAACCTGTCCTGTCCTGAACTGTCCTGAACTGGATTGTGCTGAGCTGTCCTGTGATGGGGGCGATGCCCCCGCCGCGCCGCCCGAGTTCGAGCCGCCGACCCTCGATGAGGCCCGCGGTTACTTCGGCGCCAACTGCCTGAGCGGCGACCCGGACGCCTTCTGGGCCTACTTCGAGTCTCAGGGATGGGTCAAGGGCAACGGCCAGCCGGTGAGCAACTGGGGCGCCCTCGCGCTCGACTGGTCCAGGCGCCAGAAGCGCATCGACGCCGACGACCGGGCGAGGGGCAAGCCCACCGCCTCGGAGGTCGAGGCTGCCACGTTCAAGCCGACGAGGACGCCCGAGCAGACGAGGGCGGAGCTCGAGCGCAGGTGGCGCGAGGAATATCCGGGCATCGACCCGGCGAAGGTGAAGGCCCCGAGGGGGACGACCGCCGACCCGGTGGCGCTCAAGGCGTACCAGGACGCGCGGCGTCTGCTGGATGCGAGGGCCGCATGCGAGAGGAGGGCGTCATGAGCTTGGACGCCGAGAGGAACGAGAACATGGGCAGACCGAGGGGGTCCGCGAGCATCTACGACGACGGGCCGCGCAGCGCCCGCTGCGAGACGTGCGGGTTCTGCGCCGTGAGCGAGGCGGTCATGACGGCGTCCGGCGAGGGCCGCAAACGGTACACGTGCATGCGCTGCCCCGACTTCGTGCACACCACGCAGGGGCTCGCGAGGTGCAACTACTGGGAGGCGCGACATGAGGGCTGAGTCGTGGGATAGGCGCGGCGGCTACGTGCTCGAGTGCAGGCAGTGCGGCAAGCGGTTCCGTGCCAAAGGCAGGAACCAGAGGTACTGCTGCGGTTGGTGTGAGAACGTGGCGCACAGGAACGCGAGCAGGCGGCCCGTGGACGTGTACCTCGGGACGAGGAGCGAGACGGGCCGCGAGATCAACGCCATGCGCGCGGCGCTGGCGGAAGGGAGGTGCGTCTGATGCGGGACGGTTACAGGCTCATGTTCGGCGCGTTCGACAAGCCGGATGCGCCCAAGGCGCAGGCGCTCAAGCCGCTCGAGGAGGCGGCCGAGGTATACGGCGCTTGGCAGGATTGCGACGACATGCGCCTCAGCCCGATCATGACGGCGCGCAGGGAGTACCGCCAGAACCTTATCGACGAGTGCATGGACGTGGTACAGGCGGTCGTCAACCTGCTCGATGCCGAGGAGTTCACGCAGGAGGACGTGGACGCCGCCATCGGGCGCTGCAACGAGGGGAACCGAGAGAGAGGACGTCTGTGATGGAGACTTTGGAGCAGATCAAGGCCGACGCGGTCGAGGTGTTCCATTTCGACCGCGAGTGCAGGCCGCAGGACAGGGCGCACGCCTATCTGGGGAAGTACCGCGTCAGGCGCGGCTACAACGACACGGCGATGCAGGTCGCGGTGACCGACATGATCGAGCGCGCCTACGAGGCGGGGAGGGCGGAGGTCGCCGACGCGAACCTCGTGCAGAACCTGCGCCGCCAGCTGACGAGTATCGAGGCGACCGTCGGGGATGCCATCGACCTGCTCGACGAGAGCACGGGGGCGGTGGAGTGCGATGAGTGACTCGAGGGTCGGCGGCTACCCGATGGGGGTGACCGACGCCACGATAGAGCGCTGCTACGGCGGCACCCGTGAGCCTAGGATGTGCGGGAACTGCAGGCATTTCTGCAGTAGCGACATCCACGTCGACTACGGCTACTGCCACCTCGAGTTCGAGCGCGTCTTCGACGCCGAGGCGCCGGAGCGCAAGGAGGGCTTATGGCGGCTGGCGAAGTGGGCCGTGGCGTGGCTCATGGAGAACCTGCTGTACTGCGAGGACGAGTGTGGCGAGTGCCGCGACTACGAGGAGGTTGGGCTATGAATATCGACATCAAGACCGCCAACGGCGCGGAGATCGAGCTTGGCGGGATGTATTACGACGCGCGCGGAACCGAGTACAAGGCGGTCGGTATCAGGCTGATTGACTATCGCCGTATCACCAATGTGTCCCTCTCGTGCCTTACCGGCAAAGTGGAGAATCTCTGCTGCGTCTCGATGCGACCGAACGAGCTTTACTCGGTTCCGCCCGACAGCTGGGAGAAGCTGGAAAAGGACTTGGGCAGGGGCGCGGACGCGCTGAATTACGAAGCCTGCGCCTATTTTGGCAAGATTGCATGCGACTGTTCATCGTGCATCGCCGACAAAGGCGAAACCTGCGAAAGGGTTGCCATGCGCGACATCGCCGACCGCATCCGCAAGCTGAGGGGTGAGGATTGATGAAGCGCCAAAAGACTGTAGAGGCCTACACGTGCGACTGCTGCGGAGCAGAGATCGACGACAAGGCAAATGCGAGCATCACCGTTCGATGCAATGGCGAGATCTATTACGAGTGGTGGGCCAAGGGCGATTACTGCGAGCACTGCGCCGGCATGTTGGTCGATGCCATCACGAGAGCGATTCCAGTACCCGAACGCTACGACGATGAGTTTCGCGATCAAGAAACGTGCGTCGCGTGCGAGGTTGGCCTGATTAACAATCAGCGTGAGTTGGGAAGTGAGTGAACGTGGGCGATTGCACTTACTGCGGCAAGCGAAGAATTAACTTCAATCAGGACGAAGACCACATCATGCGCATCGAGAACAATGAACGCGGATATTACTTCATTGCGACCGGCGAGTTGATGATTGACAGCGTCCCGATCAGCTTCTGCCCGTTCTGCGGTCGCAAGCTGACGAAGGAGGACGAATGAACATGGCACCCTGCTTCATTTCCGAAATGCCCGGGGAAAAGACAAAAGCGTTGCTTATCGGCTTCTATCAGAAAGCATGGACGCATGACGCATCGCCCTTAATCGGTGGATTTCCCGCCGGGCAAATCGCGTACCCGGTCGCGGTCGTGCTGCTCGAATCGGGCGACGTTGTGACCGTAAACGCTGAAACCGTGACCATCGACGCGCCGGAAGACCTATTTAGCCAGTACGCATGGATAGGTGGTGAGGACTGATGGGAAAGACTAGGGCGATACTCACCGAGGAGCGTCGGGAGGCGGCCAGAAGGCTGAGGGAGTGCACGGACGGCAACATGGAGAACGGAGTGCTGGACTCCGACGTGCTCGACGCCCTCGAGGTTGGCGAGGAACGCGACGGGCTGTCGGATGCGTACGACGTGCTGGCCCTGGCGGACATCATCGACGAGCCCCGGTGCACCAACATTGCACGCAAGAGGGCCGACGAGTTCTGGTGCTCGGTATGCGGTGAGCACGTCGACATCGCGTACGTCGACAGCTGCGACGATTACCACGCACAGTTCTGCCCGCGTTGCGGGACGGAGGTTGGCTAATGACCGACGAGGAGAAGCGCGAGGCTGTCGAGTTCCTGCGTTCCGGCAAGTGCCTTTACTGGGTCGAGCGCCGGAAAACGCCGCTTGACTGCTCGCGTTGCATGAGGGTGAGCGAGATGCTTTTCGGTCATTACGATGCGCTTTGCGAATTGGACAGTTGCGGCACCGGCGCGTGGAAGAAGCTCGCAGACCTTATCGACTGCCCAAGCGAGAAAGTCGAGCGTCGTCGGTGAGTTGGTCCCCGGCGCTTGATAAGGTTCTGCCGTTGCGGTCGAGCCTTAGGGGGTATGCGAATGGCGTGTAGGCCACCTGTAGGAGATGGGCCAAAAGGCCCATCCACAAAGTCAACACATCCGTTGAGGGACGAGTGGGCGCTCCGGAAGGGGCGCTCCTCCTATGTGCTTTGGTCGGACGAGATGGTGCGCGCCATGCAGGCGCACCCGGAGCGGACGGCGGCGGAGATCGCGGCGGAGCTGAGGGTGACGCCGAGCGCCGTGAGGCACGCGCGGCAGCGGTACGGGCGCTTCTCGACGGGAGCGGACGGTCTGTGCATCGTGTGCGACGCGCGGCCCGTGTTCGACACTTCGGCGCAGGCGAAGAAGTGGAGGCTGTGCAAGGGGTGCTATCTGGCGGAGCGGAAGAGGCGGCTCGAGGAGGAGGCGGAGAGCAACCGCATACGACAGGCCGCGCACAGACGGCAGAAGCTGGACGGAGACGTTTGAGAGGCTGGCCGAGGTAATCAGAATCAAGTCGACTAAGGTCGAGTAGCCGAAAGGCCCCGGTTTCCCGGGGCCTTTTCTTTAAACGTTACCCCCTTTTTACGCTCGCGGGCAAACGTACGCGCTTGTCCACGTGCGTAAAAAGGTGGGAACGTTCGTGTTTCCATATGGCTATCTACCAGCGGAAATGTGATTTTGTGGCGGGAAAAGGGCGTGAAAAACTGACCAAGGAGGGCATCGAGGATGCCGTCCGCCTGTGCCGTGCCGGAATGACCGACAGGGACATCGCCGCGTATCTCGGGGTCGCACGCGAGACATACAGCCGCTGGATCAACCACCCCAGAACAGACAATCAGCGTCAACTGTGTCACGTTCTAAAAAAGGCCGAGGTCGAGCGCAAGGCGACGCTCGTGGGCCGCATCATGGACGCGAGCGGCGACAGCTGGCAGGCGGCGGCGTGGCTGCTCGAGCGCAAGTACCCGCAGGAGTACGCCAAGGCGCAGCGCATCATGGATACCACCGACACGGCGGTGCTCAAGGCCGCCAAGGAGCTGGTGCTGTCCGTGCCGTCCTCAATCGGCGGGGACGAGTAGCCGATGCCGCTCACGAGGATGCAGGGCGAGTACCTCGCCAACTGCACGCACCGATACAACGTGAAGTGCGGGGCGACGGGCTCGGGCAAGAGCTACGTCGACATAGCCGTGACCATACCGCAGAGGCTTCTCGCCATGAGGGGCGAGGGGCTGGCGGTGATGATCGGGAACACCCGCTCGACGCTCGAGCGCAACATCCTCGAGCCGATGCGCTCACTCTACAGCGAAGACGTCGTCAGCCAGATCGGGCGGGACAACACGGCTCAGATTTTCGGGCGCAAGGTCTACTGCCTCGGGGCGGATAAGAAGACAAGCGTATCCAAGATTCAGGGCGCCACGTTCGAGTGGGTCTACGGCGACGAGGTCGCCACGTGGAGCGAAGACGTGTTCCAGATGCTCAAGAGCCGCCTGCGCTGCGAGCACAGCCGCTTCGACGGTACCTGCAACCCCGACAGCCCCAACCACTGGTTCAAGCGGTTCCTCGACGGCGACAGCGACATCTACAGGCAGGACTACACGATCTGGGACGGTGCGCTGGCACCGGATGTCATCGAAGCCCTCATCAAGGACTACGGCAGCGGCGTGTACTACGACCGCTACATCTTGGGCAAGTGGACGCTAGCCGAGGGTCTGGTCTACCCCGAGTGGGAGGGTGCCCTCGAGAGCCGATATACGGGCAGCGCCGCCAAGTACGCGGTATCTTGCGACTACGGCACGCAGAACGCCTTCGCGGCGCTGCTGTGGGCGTTTGACGGCAAGGTGTGGCACGCGGTGGACGAGTACCGCTACTCGGGCCGCGACACGGGGCACCAGAAGACGGACGCCGACTACGTGGCCGACATGGCCGACTTCGTGCGCGGGCTGGGCAAGCCGCCCACGTTCATCATCGACCCGAGCGCCACGAGCTTCATCGCCGCGATGCGGCAGGCCGGGTTCAAGACCAAGAAGGGGCGCAACGACGTCGCGGACGGCATACGAGAGACGGGGGTGTGCCTGGGCAACGGCACGGTGCGCATCTCCGACGCCTGCGCGGGGCTGATAGGCGAGCTCGGCGGCTACTGCTGGGATGCCAAGGCGGACGGCGACAGGCCCGTCAAGGTCGAGGACCACAGCTGCGACGCGCTCCGTTACGGCGTGGCGACCATGCGCATGTACAAGCCTGCGAAAGAGCAGGTAAACCCATTCTTTGGAGGGAGGTAGCGGCTTGTCTAAGGGGCCTTTGGTGACCGATGGCGACCTCAAGGAGGCGGCGTCGGCGACGGCGTTCGCGGCAGATGCCATCGAGCGGCACATGTCGAGCGAGATGTACCGCAACGCCGTCACCGCGAACGAGTACTACCGCCAGCACAACGTCACGATCAACCGTTTCGTGCAGAAGATCTACTCGTGCTCCGGTGCCGAGGCCGAGGACTTCACGGCCTCGAAGCTAAGGCTGGCGAGTAACCTGTTCAAGCGCCTAAACGTCCAGCGCTGCACGTACTCGCTCGGTAAGGGCGTGAGCTTCGTGGACGTCTCGGCGGGCGGCAAGGACACGACCAAGGAGGGGCTTGGCGACCGCTTCGACGACGATGTCATGGAGATGGGGCTCAAGGCGCTCATCCACGGTGTGTCATTCCCGTTTTGGAACCTCGACCACATCGACGTGTTCACCGCCGACGAGTTCTGCCCGGTGTGGGACGAGTACTCGGGGGCGCTATACGCCGGCGTGAGGTTCTGGCGGCTCGACTCCGACCACCCGTGGCATGCGACCCTCTACGAGCAGGACGGCTACACGGAGATGGTGTCGGGCGGCAGCGGCTTCGACTTCGAGGTGGCCGAGGCCAAGCGCGCCTACAAGGTCACGTATCGGGAGATACCGGCGGACGGGATGAAGCTGGCCGTCGATGCGGAGAACTACTCCCGCCTGCCCATCGTGGCGGTCTGGGGCAGCGACGCGCACCAGAGCACACTCGTCGGCATGCGCGAGAGCATCGACGCCTACGACCTGATCAAGAGCGGACTGGTGAACGACACGCGCGACTGCGCACAGATCTACTGGCTCATCAACGGAGCCGGCGGCATGGACGACAGGGACCTCGACCTGTGGCGGGCGAAGCTCAAGCTGACGCACGTGGCCGAGGTCGACGCCGAGCAGGGGCAGTCCGTGACGCCGTACACGCAGGAGGTGCCAGTCGAGGGCCGCAAGGAGACGCTGGCGCAGATCAAGGCCGACATCTACGAGGACTTCGGCGCGCTGGACGTCCACACCATCGCGGCGGGGGCGACCAACGACCATATCGACGCGGCATACCAGCCGATGGACGAGGAGGCCGCCGAGTTCGAGCGCCACATCCGCGAGGGTATCATGGACATCCTTGCGTTGCAGGGCATCGAGGACACGCCCGTGTTCACGCACACTCGCATCAGCAACACCAAGGAGCAGGTCGAGACCGTGTGCCTGGAGGCCGAGTATCTGGACGACGAGACGATCCTGCGAAAGCTGCCGAACATCACGCCCGACGAGAGGGCGAAGATTTTGGAGCGCAAGCAGCGGGAGCAGGAGGAGCGCATGGCAGCGCTGCCGCCCGCCCTGGCGGCTAACGCGAAGGGTGCCCAGGAGGGCGACGAGGACGACGACAACGACGAGGAAGGTGATGAGTGATGGCGGCATTGCAGGTGCTTGACGGCGAGCTGTGGCAGTGGGACACCGGGCGCGAGGTCGAGGTTGTCGGCTGCGAGCAGGTGCATTTCGCCAAGTCGACCACAGGGACGTGCTACACGGTTGCGGTGGCCGACAGCAAGGCGAAGATTCCCGACGAGCTGCTCCAGGCGGCCGGTCGCGTGTACGCATGGGCCTACATCACGGACGAGGCATACGGCGGACGCACGCGCATCGAGGCGCTCTGGGACGTAAAGAGGCGAGCCAAGCCCGCCGAGTACATCTACGAGCCGAGCGACCAGCGCACCATCAAGGACGCAGAGACGGCGCGAGACGAGGCCAAGGCCGCGCAGAAGGCGGCGGAAGCCGCGCGCGACATGGCTGTCGCCGCCGAGGTCAAGGGGGCACGCGCCACGACGCTCGCCTCGGGCTCGGAGGCAACGGCGACGATGGAGGGCAACGTGCTGGTCGTCGGCGTGCCGAAGGGCGACGCGCTGAGATACAGTGACCTCACCGCCGAGCAGATCGCGGAGCTCAAGAAGCCCGCGACGGACGCGGCGGCTGGCGTGAACAAGGTCAACAACGAGTTCAAGCAGCTCAAGACTTCTGTCGAAACGGCTGAGAAAGGACGCGCCGACTCCGAGTCCGTGCGTAAGGAGAATGAGACCGAGCGCGGGCAAAACGAGACGGAGCGCAAGGCAGCGGAGGCTGGGCGCGAGACCGCCGAGCAAAAGCGCGAAGAGGACTCGACCAAGGCCCTCGCCGACGCGCAGGCGGCGCTCAAGGACGCCAAGACGGCAGCCCTGAACTACCAGTCGATTATCGACTCGGCGGCCGCCGTGACGGCGCTGGGACTCAAGAAGGTAAACGGCAAGATTTGCCAAATGCGAAAGGTAGGTGCCTAAATGGCCGATACGCAGACAGCCGAGCAGGCAACCGAGGGGTTCGAGTACGCGGACCCGCTGGCATCGGACAAGGCGGTGTGGGCGCTTGTCGGCGCGGTGAAGAATCTGGGCGACCAGAAGTCGCTCGAGCGCGACGCCTCTACGGGCCGCTACGCCAACGAGAGCGTCGCCGCGATGGTGGACAAGCACAAGACGGGTCTGGTGTACACGTTCCTCATCCCTGCGGGCAGCCCCACCGACATCAAGCCGATGAGCGCGGCGGCGAAGCGCGTGGCCTCCACCGAGTTCGTGCCGGCGACGGCGACGAGCGCGGCTGTCGACCCGTTCGACACCGAGGGCGGCCCGTGGTTCCACGTGTCCGCCAACGCCGGTGCCGACGCCGACGGCGTGCCGTGGGTCGAGGCCATCGACGGCGTCGACTACGGCTTCTCGCGCGTGGACAACGGACACGGCAACAACGTCTACGAGATCGCGCCGGTCGTGTGGCAGGCGGTCGAGGTGCTGGCGAACGGCAACCTGCTCGTCTCGTGGTCCGACAGCCGATTCAGCGGCTCGCAGCCGAACCCCAAGGCGTTGCTGCCGGACGGCACGCTGCGACCGTACATGCTTACGCCGACGTATCCCATGAGCATCGACGCCGACGGGCGCCCGCGCTCCGTCTCGGGCGCGAAGGTCGCCAACCGCACGACGTCGCACGACTCGCTCGTCGACCTTTGCAAGACCGCGACCACGGGCTACTCGGGCATGAGCGTCTATGACCAGTGGTATATCAACTTCCACCAGTTGACCAAGACGCTCTGCAAGTCCTCCCAGGTGGACTTCCCGGGTTGCACGGACTTCAACATCCAGATCCACCCCGCGCTCGCCGAGACGGGCGTCACGCGCGTGGTCGTCACAGCCGAGCAGGCGGCGAAGATTCCCGTGGGTGCGTCGATGATGTACGGCACCGACACGGGCACCACGTGCCCAGACCGAGGCGCCGCGGCGGCGTACGACGTGTTCGACGGCGCGGTCGTCGGCGGCAAGGAGACGCTCGCAGACGGCAACGTGGCGCTTCTCATGGACGTCGCCAAGGCGTTCGACACGACCGTGAACACATGGCTCCAGAGTGCGCCGTGGTGCACGGGCAACACCGATGCCCTCGTGGGCGACGGCCAGGTGGCGAAGGACGGCAAGCACCCGTTCAAGGTCGGCGGCGTCGAGACGGGGCTGGGCCTGTGGGAGTTCATGGGCGATACGCTCTTCGTTTCCGACGGCACGGGCTTCGGCATCGCAGTCAACCCCGACACACGCAATGAGAAGAAGAACGCCGTGGCGGACGGGGTGACCCCGACGGCGGCGTGCATGCCGACGTCGGATGGCTACATGCTCGACATCCAGTTCGTCAACGGCCTCATCTTGGGGAAGGGGCTCGGCGGCTCGGCGACGACCGGTGTCGGTGACTACTTCTATTTCGACACATCCGGCAGTAAGGTTAAAGGCACAATCCGTCTGGTTCGGTTCCTCGGCTACCTGGGGAGCGGCTCGGCGGCCGGTCTTCGTTGCGCGCGCTCGTGGAACTGGTCCGGTAGGGCCACTTGGAACTTCGTCTCCCGGCTTTCTGCTACGGGCCGTAGCCGGGGGTGAATCAGGGCGTAGCCCTGAGAGGGGGCTGGCCCCCTCCTAACCCCAAACAGGGATTCACGGTGAGGGCGGCGCTGGTTTCTGGTTCAGTTCCTCGGCAACCTGAGGAACGGCTCGAAGGCCGGTCTTCGTTACGCGAACTCGAGGAACAGGTCCGGTAGGGCCACTTGGAACTTCGTCTCCCGGCAATCTGTCTATAAATCTCTACTCGCACCGTGTCTACCGCGCCCGCCGCTTTCTGGCGGGACGCGGCTCTGCCTGACTCCTTTGAGTGAAATTTGTCCGCAAGGCTCACGGGCTGGTAGCCGCAAGGCGAACGCTCGTATGACAGACAGAAAGAGCTTTGATCTATGAAAACCTATTGCAAGGGCCTCGAGTTCACGCGCAGAAGCGTCGTCGAAGCCCTGCACCGATGGAAGAAAAGCGACTCAGGAAAGGAGAACGGCTGGCGCGTCGCCGACGAATACGGCACCGAGACGGCGTTCGTCGACCGCATCTGGCTAGAGCTCTCGACCGAGACGCTGACATTTGAGCCCATCCGAACCTATCTGAAACACGACCCGAACAGCGGCAAACTGCGTGAGATAAGCGTCGAGAGCATCAAGCGGCAGGTGTGCAACTACCTGTGCGTTGGGGCGCTCGAGCCGCTCCTTGCCGCCAAGGTCGGCTTCTGGCAGGTGTCGAGTGGCGTCAAGGGCAAGGGTGCGGCGCTGGGGATGCGCAAGCTCAGGCGCGAGGTTCACCGCTTCGCCTATCACGTACACGTCGACATCCGCAACTGCTACGGCTCGATGCGGACGGCGATGGTGGAGGGTCTGGTGGCGCGCTACGTGCGGAACCGCTCCGTGCTCTACCTGCTCCATGCGCTACTGTCGACGATGGACGGCGTCCTTATCCTCGGCAGCTACCTGTCGCTTCGGTTGGCGGCGTTCGTGATCTCGTTCGCGTACCACGCGGTCGAGGAGGCGGCGAAGGAGCGGCGCGGCAAGCGCGTGAGACTCGCGGGATGCCAGGTGTGGTACGCCGACGACGGCTATTTTCTCGGCAACTCAAAGCGCTCGCTCAGGAAGGTCGCGGCCATCGCCGCGCGCGTTTTGGGGCGGCTAGGATTGTCGCTGAAACAGTGGAAGGTGAGGCGCAGCGGCGCCGAGCCCATCGACTTCGCGGGCTATCGCATCTGGTGCGCTCGCGGGCGCCGGGTCGACTTGCGAAAGAGGCTCTGGAAACGACTGCGACGCGCGTTCGCGCGCTACATGCGCAGGCGCACCGAGCGCTTGGCGAGGCGCGTGTGCTCTTACTGGGGCTGGTTGAAAACGGCCGTCATGGAGCACCAGATGAACGGTAAGCGGTGCATATTCAACGCGGCGAGGGCCGTGGGTTAGGAGGTAATTTATGGTTGTGAAGTCTGAGCGAACGGGCGAGAGGCCCGAGACGGTCGAGATCGCGGGAACCGACGTCTGGTTGCGCCGCGGCATCGCCGAGGGCGAGCGCGAGGAGCAGGGGGGCGAGGGCGGTTCCGTCAAGGTGAAGGTGTTCACCTACGAGGAGCTGCACTTCACCGACCCGACTGGCGAGCTGACGGTCGAGGGCGCAAAGGCCGACTTTGACACCGTCTGGGCGGCACACGAGGCAGACGGCATGAGCATGGAGGAGCAGATCGCATCGCTCCAGCAGCAGGTCGCCGACTCGCAGGCGGCCCTTCTCGAGCTCGGCGACATCGTTGGAGGTGAGTAACTTGGCGAAGATCTACTACCGCGCCGTGAAAAGCGGCAAGCGCACGCTCGAGAGCGTTCCCGAGCGCTGGCGCGACGAGGTGCGCCAGATGCTAGAGGCAGACGGCGAGTAGGGAAGGGCCCCGGCTTCGGTCGGGGCCCTTTTCCGTTATGCGCGGGTGACCATGCGTGCCGACGATTGGAGGCGGCGCATGGCGAAAGATAGCGCTCACGAGTTCTCAGACGCCGAGATTCGGGCGTTCGAGCGCGAGGTGGCGGGAGTGTACGGCGAGGCGAGCAAGACGGCCTACGCCAACCTCAAGCGCTATCTGGCGCAGTTCGAGGCCGACGACGAGAAGATGCGCGGGCGGCTCGAGGCCGGCGAGATCACCAAGGCGCAATACAGGTCTTGGCGAAGCGGGAAGATCGCGGCGGGCAGGCGCTACCGAATCGTGCTCAAGCAGTGCGCCGAGGCAATGACGCGCGCGAACGTCGTCGCGGCCGCCGCCATCGAGGGCAGGCTGCCCGAGGTCTACGCCGAGAACTACAACTACGGCACGTGGCAGGTCGAGAGCGCCGTTGGCGTTGACACGGCCTACGCACTGCAGGACGCCTCGACCGTTCAGAGGCTGCTCACCGACCACGACAGCTACCTGCCCAAGCCGTCCGTCAACGTCGCCAAGGACGTGGCGTGGAACCGCCGGCTCATCGCCAACCAGATCACGCAGGGCGTGCTGCTCGGCGAGTCGATACCAAAGATAGCCAAGCGCATGCAGGACGTGACGGGGGCAAACCGCGCGGCGGCAATGCGCCTGGCGCGGACCTCGACGACGGCGGCGGAGAACGCCGGGCGCGTCGACAGCTACAAGAGGGCCAAGGGGCTCGGTATCAAGGTGCAGCAGGAATGGATGGCGACGCTCGACCTGCGCACGCGCTCGAGCCACAGGCAGCTCGACGGCGAGAAGGTAGAGGTCGGGGAGAAGTTCAGCAACGGGTGCCGCTACCCGGGCGACCCCGAGGCGCCGTACGCCGAGACGGCGAACTGCCGCTGCACGCTGGTGGCGTGCTGCGACGGACTCGACGTGCTCGACGGCGAGCGGTTCAGCCGCCTGCCCGAGGGCATGACCTACGAGGAATGGAAGGCGGGCAAGCCCGCCGTCAACGGCACCAAGCCCGCGAACCGCACCATCTCCGAGTTCATGGACATGCCCGGCACTAAGCGCAAGCTAGATGCGGCGGGCGTATCCAAGACCGAGGCGCGAAAGCGGCTCTCGCGCCAGCTCGAGGACTACGGCATACCGTCCGGCTCGTTCCGCAAGATGAGTGCCGGCGACCAGCAGAAGGTGTTGGACACGGCGCTTGCGCCCGGTTCGACGCCCATTGTCAGCGGTCGGCGCGTTTTCAAGGAGATCAAGGGCGAGCATTCCGCAGGCTCCGACCTTGCCAAGGTCAACCCGAACTTTAAGACAAAGAAGGACAAAGACGGCAGGTACTCGTACAACTGCCAAAGGTGCGTTCCGGCGTATGAGGCGAGACGGCGTGGGCTCGACGTCGTTGCGAAGCCGGTTAAGATGAACAAGTGGGGGAAAATATCGGCATATGACCCCTTCGCGCGCGCCGAGTCGTACAAAAAGGTGTTTCCGGGGGCCACTTGGAAACGTGGTGGCGATAAGCCGGAGAAAGAAATAACGTCATTCCTCCTTGCGGTAAACGGGGACGCGAGGGCCGAGGTCTCCGTTTCCTGGGACCACGCGCTTTGCGGCAAGAGCGGACGACACGTTTTCGTTGCGGAAAAGACGGGAAACGCTATCAAGTTCATAGACCCACAGAGCGGTGATGAGGACGTGAGCTGGTATTTTGGTATAATCAAGGCCGAGGAGACGGAGTTCGCACGAGTTGACGACGCCGAGTTTGGCGACCTTATCGACGAGTGCCTGACGACAAGAGGTTGATATGCTCACATTGGAAGAGGCTATAAAGCCGATTCTGGAAGAGGAGGCCGTTGATGGTTATGGCCCAGTGTGCGCATACGAGGGCAAATATCATTGGTTCGTCGGTTTCGGCTTCGATGGAAAGATGACCCAGGGCGACACTCCTTATGCCATCGACAAGGAAACGGGCAGGATTGACTTCTTTCCGATTCCATTTTTCCTCAGAGGCGAGAGTCCATCCGCTATCGAGCTTGAGATGGACAAGGCCCACGAGGTAAAAGTCAAATAGATCACAACAGGCCCCGCCACGGTGGGGCCTTTTTCATGCCGCGTGACGGCGGTGCGACCATCCCCGCAGGCAACCGAGCGCGGGGAGGAACATGAGCCAGAGCAGGGAGAGCTTCGAGGACTACGACGGCTTCGTCGAGAAATTCAAGCCGAAGAGGACCACGGACGACTGTTACACGCCGCCGGAGATCTACGCCGTCGTGCTCGACTACGTGCGCGAGCGCTGGGGCGTGGAGGAAGCCGACGTTGTTAGGCCGTTCTGGCCGGGCGGCGACTTCGAGACCTTTGAGTACCCGGAGGGCTGCGTCGTGGTCGACAACCCGCCGTTCTCCATCCTTGCCAAGATCCAGGCGTTCTACCTCGAGCGCGGCATCAGGTTCTTCCTGTTCGCGCCGTCGCTCACGTGCCTTTCCGGAAAGCGCTGCATGGAGGTCGACCACATCGTCTGCGACTGCAGCATCACCTACGAGAACGGCGCCGTGGTGCGCACCGGGTTCGTCACGAACCTCGACGGGGAGAACGTCCTCGAGGCGGAACCGGAGCTGGGCCGCAGACTGAACGACGCCAACGACGCGCGGCTCAAGGCAATGAAGAAGACCGTTGCCAAGTACGAGTACCCCGACGACGTTATCACCGCCGCCCGCGCGCAGTGGTTCGCTGCGCACGGCACGCCGTTCCGCGTGCGCAGGCGCGACGCGTGCCGCATCTCGGCGCTTGACGAGCAGCGGGAGAGGGGCAAGGGCATCTTCGGCGGCGGCCTGCTGCTAAGCCGGGCCGCCGCCGCAGAGCGTGCCGCCGCAGAGCGTGCCGCCGCAGAGCGTGCCGCCGCAG
>ERZ1035001.561-NODE-561-length-18946-cov-41.272511_pt1 | contig 18946 bp, 34 predicted proteins | sample MGYA00520685_ERZ1035001 | MGnify/ENA primary metagenome ERZ1035001 (study PRJEB33766, sample SAMN09781749) | gut metagenome | biome: gut microbiome | host: Homo sapiens | place: Madagascar | study: EMG produced TPA metagenomics assembly of the PRJNA485056 data... | reverse complement strand
TTTATTTACAAATAGGGAACCGTGGTTTTTGTTGTCCGGACAAAACCCTAATATGTACTAGATTTATTTAAACATTTGCTTTATGTCGCTCATGCTTAAACCATTTTCACCCATAAAATTATTAAGTGTCTGCTCTACGCCTGCCATGTTTCCAGACTGGATATTCTGCAAAATTCCGCTTGCCATTTGATTTCCTTGCCTTGCTGCATTCTGTAATACCTGCATGGCTGCCTGTTGTGGATTTCTGATTGATTTTAACTGATTGATTGCTTGTATCATCTGCTGATTCATTATGCTTCACCTCCACTTACATCATCTTCAACCAACTTTTGGCTAGTTTTAGATTTAGCCGAAGATTTAGCCGAAGATTTAGTCAAAGATTTTTCATCAATTTTCTTCTCCAATTCTTCTATTTTTGAAAACAAGGTATCAAAGTGTTTCTCAAATACCTCTGTAACGTTCTCTGATAGGTCAAATTTCAATTTTTCTGTTTCTGTCGATAACTTGTTAGAGTTATCTGCTAAAACAGGCTTAAAAACGCTTGTAGAGATTTTTCCGTCCGTTCCCCATTGTTTGGCATAAATTTCTGACAGGTCGCTTTTAGGGAAGAATGCAACCGCACCATTCATAGGTACGTCACTAGGAATTATATTTTCTGCATCATGTACCACTTTACCAAACAACCCGGATTGCATTTGAAATTCCTGTTGCGGTTGATACCTTTGCTGCATATTTCCCATTTGATTGTATTGGTATGCCGGATATTGCGGCATATAACTATTCATCTGTTGCTGATAAGGATTGTTGTTTATATTCATCTTCGTATTCCTCCATTGATCTTTCAATTGCGTGTACTACTCTTGATTGCGTTTCGCAATCCAATTCTTGTAATTCTGGCTTTGCAAAAATAATTGATAACAATTCATCCGAAAACACGGTAACACCTCCTTATGCCTTAAATTTTGGCATAAAAAAAGACGGTGTAACCGCCAGTTATCCGCCATATATCCGCCACTATTCATTTTATTTTGGAATCTTTACATTTCCTTTCTTTTATCGTTTGATTACTTTTTTGAATACTATTTGATTACCAAATTTCTAAAATGCCCTATTTAAAAGGTTTTTATGAAGCAGATAACGGGAGTCGAACCCTTTAACCATTTTCGCTTTTCCCTTTATTTTACTGCATTTTCTTAATTTTTTATTGATTACTTTTGATTACTTTTCCGAAAATAGTAATCAATTATCTAGCTTTCAAATCTGGTATATTACTAAGTATTGCTGATTTCTTTTCGATTGTTCTTCGGTTTCTGTGATAGTGAATCTCTGATGTAGATATATTTGTGTGTCCCATCTGACCAATTATCATTCGGCTGTCTATATGGTTATCCATCAATATTGTTCCATAAGTCTTTCTGACCTTGTGTGGCGACTTATTGTATATTTTTAATTTTATACACAATCTTCTCAACCTCATTCTTACTGCCTGCGTTGTCATTCTTTTGTTTTCACTCACAAAAACATATTCAGAAAATGGGTTGGTTGCCTTTATCCTTTTGCACAGCCACATATAATCTTCCGGTATGATTGCTGTTCTAACCCCGGCTTTTGTCTTAGGATATTCTTTTACATCCGTTTCATATCCGTTTTCTCCGATAAACCGTGTTTCCGTTCTTCTTACTTTCACTGTATTATCTTCAAAATCATCATGCTTAAGCGTTACTATTTCACCAATTCTTAGACCGGTTAGAAACATTAACAATATTGCGATATTTTTTGTGTCGATATGGCTTTCCAGATATTTTATCATAATATCTGTTTCCTCTTCGTCGTACACTTCTTGATAATCTTCTTTTATCTCTTTTTCAAAATCCCTATCAGAAACATCCAATGTTTCAAACAATTCCGTAATATTAAAATCTATTAGTTTTCTTTTTTTCGCCCTCTTAAGAAGACTTCTTGTCACTCCTTTTAAACCGGCGAATGCCTTTGGCTTTAAATGTTCCCTGGATACTTCCTCTTCCAGAAAATCCTGCCATTCATCTTCCGAAACATTTTTAATTCTTCTCTTTCCGAAATCCTTGTAATGCCTATTAAAAAATTGCTTTTCACGATCATATGTCGCTTTGCATATTTTATTTAACGCTAGCCTCCTTTCCTCGCTTTCTTCAAACACTTCTTTTACTGTTGGGTTTTCTTCTGTTTGTTTCCAATACCTAACAACTTCATCCTCTAGCAACTTTCTGTCTTTCTTTTTAATCAACTTTCTGGACTTCTCATTGTCCGGTATATACGTTCTCCAATAACCGTCACTTCCTTGCCATATTTCGTATTTCTGCATATCAAGGTATTCTTTTCGTTTTTTCATTGCTATTCTCTTTTGTAAAGATTCCGCATCAATAATACCATTTTCAATCGCATATTTCAACAGGTCACTGTCTGATATTTCTTCCACCAACATCACCCCCTGTCTTTTTCTTAATTTCTCTTACTCTTCTTTCCACCGTCCGCAAGGATAAGCACATCTTCATGCTGATTTCCTTTTGGGAATAACCACGGAAGAGAAATCTAAATATCTGTTCCTCTTCCGCAGTAAAATTGGCGTTCTCTAGTAGCTTTTCAAGTTCCGGCTTTGTGAGTTTTGAATAATTCACTCTCATAGCCGTTTCTCCTTTACTTCTCCCTAATCATTGCTTGATATTCTATATATCTTCTGCTTTCTCTCTTTTTGACTTCTTCTCTTGCCCTTTTGCTTGATTCTGAATCTACAACCTTTAAAATTTTCCCATAACACTCTTCGCATACGTTGTAATCTTTGTATGTTTCTTTTCCGCAATTGGAACACAACCCATTTTCCAACCAGATAATGTGCAAGCTTTTATCCGTTCCTCTTTTCCTCAACGAATATGACTTCATGTATTCTCTTCTCTTTTTCTTGCAAACATCACACATTGCACAACCAACATCTGCCTTTCTTTTTCTGCAACTTGTACAAATACCGTTTTCCCTGTCTTTCTTTCTGTTTCTTTTTCTGCTTTCGTAATCTGATTTTAACTTTAAATCCATATTTCTCTGTACATACTTGTCGTTTATCGCTCTACATTCCGGGCAATTTTTTTCATCTCCGATCATCTTATTCTTTCCGCATCTCGGACACAACCCAAGCATTCTTCTAAACTCTCTCGTTTCTTGTGCTTCTTTTGTGTTTTTCTCTTTACACGCCTCACATGTTGTTTTCCCTTTTCTCTCTGGCTCTATCTCCTTCCCGCAATCTGTACATAGCCCGTTGGCTTTTCGGTAATAATACGTTTTTTTGCTCATTTTCAGGAGGTAACTATAGTTTTATTGTCCGGACAAACCTCTTCACCTCCAATCTATTTATTTTATTCTGCCTCTTGTCATTCTTTTTCTTGATTCGTTGATCTGCTTTACAATCATTTGGCACTCTTCGGCTCTTTCCATTCTCTCGTTCCTTATTTTCTGTTGCTTATTGTTGTAGTCGATATAATCAGCGCATTCAGAATGACACCCCAAATATCTTTTATAGCAGTCCTTACATGGTGCTTGTGGTTTCATCCTTTACACCCCGTTTCTTCAACTCTTCGTTCACATCTACCCCTGCCATATCTTTCAACAGGTCTGACAGTTCCTCTTTGCTTACCGTTCCATCCTGGACCGCTTCATAAAGACTCATTACATCATTGATAAACTTTGGTGCTCTTTTCTTTGCCGACTTCGACCAATAATCATTAACCAACACGTTCAGCGGAATCGCAAGCATATACAGAAATGCGTTGTCTGTTGCACTATTTTCCATTTTTTCTGCTTGCTTTTTAGCACATTCTCTAATCATGCACATATCAACTGCCGACAACCCGGCTTTCTTACCTCTCAAATTCTGCTTTCTAATCTTGTACAAGTCATGGCCACTCCTTTCTATCTTCCGGATTCAATATCATCCATCAATTCTTCGTAACAATCTGTGCAGTAATCTTTTCCTCCGACACAGCGAAACTCTGTTTTGTCTTCCGAAGTGTAACCGCACTCATCACATTCCCAAGTGTAATAATTTCTGTTTCTTCCACAATTCATGCAAGTTTCACATCCAACACAATCATTTTCTCTGTAACTAGCCATTGTTTTCACCGCCTAACACTAACTTTTTCCGGCATTCATCAATTGCATTTGATATTTCGTTGAAATCTCTTGTCTTTTTCTCTATCACATTTGGCAATTCTGCAATTGGTTCTTTCTTCTCGATCTGCACAGCCGGAATGCTGCTAATCAATTTCTTAACATCTTCCGGCATCTTTGCGTATTCTTCATCCCTCTTAACTGCCGTTCTGTAACTCCGCAAAAAATTTGATTGAATAACCGTTGACACCTCGTTGCTATCACTCATAGCCCAACGTTTAATCATGTCAGCACTACCGACCGCTTTCTGAACCGTTGATGGAAGCTTTTCAAATTCTTCCACCGAACCATAGTTGCCATTCCCAATTGCTTTCCTCACTAACGACCACGCTTCCATTTCTCCTAACTGCTCTTGCATCGTACATTTCTGAATAAGTGATATAATCCGACCAATACTGCAAGCAAATCCGCTAGTGTCTGTTGCTATGTACGTTCGCAATGCAGTTTCAACAATTTTGTAGTCATAATCCTTTAGCATGATGTACCATGTATTTACCGCCACTGACTTGTCCGGTATTTTGTAATTTGGGAAAGCTGCTTGTATCATCATCAACAATTGCTTTGTTTCATCTCTTGTCATCAAGCATCCCTCCATTCGTCAAATACCGTATTCTCTTTCTTTGCAGTTACTTTTTGGTTCAAATAGCTTTCAAACTTTGTACCAAACAGTGTAGCCGGTCTTAAATACTTCTCCTGTTCAGTTCCAATCCATTCGGCAGACTTTTTATCAATCACCGTAAAAAAGTCATCCTTTGTGTAACCATCCCTTAACCTTGCCCTTATGTGTTTCTTACTGTCTGCCGTTGTATGTTTATATCTAGTATTACACTTAGTATTTAGATAATTTATAATATCTTTAATAATATCTATATCTTTAGTATTATTTATATTATTTACTGTATCTCTATATATACTATTAACAGTATCAGATACAGAATCAGTATCAGTATCAGAATCAGTATCAGAAACAGATGTTACCATAGGGTATGCATACCCTATCGGTAAAACGCCGTTCCTTATTGAATTTACTACTTCTAACACGTATTTCTTAAAAGATTCACTCTTAATAAACTGTGCTACTTTTTCAACTCCTGTTAATACCTTTTCCGATCTGCTCCAATTGTACTTGTGCCAATTAAGAATCAAAACTTCTTTGGTTAAAGAATCAAACTTGATTACATTGTGAACCTTATCAAATCTTTCTAACAATCTGATAATAGTTTCCTTGTTGTAACCAGTCTGCCTTGTCATCTGTGAGTAACTAACTTCATAGCAACCGCATATATTAGTTTGTGGATTGGTAAGCAAATATAAATAAAAGTATTTATCTTCCGGTGTAAAGTCATCCTCAACCTTATTGTCAGTCCAAAATGATAACTGTACATTTCTATAAATTGCCATCTCAAATCACCTCTTCAAATAAAATAGAATAGCCCTTTGCAAGTGCATATCCTTACTCTTGACACGCACCGCATGAATTTTTCCAACCGTCCAACATATAGATTGTTTTGCACATATCTAATAATGCAAAGCTAATATTCATATAATCTTCGTGTGTGAAATCATCCGGCATATTTGAGTTGACTTTTGCGGGATTTACGCAACTAAATCCCAGTTTCTTTAATTCGTTTTCTACTCTTTCAAAATGATTGAAATAGTTCTTATCTTTTGTGATTGCACCGCTTATATAAATTCTCATGTAATCACATCCTTTCAAGTTCCGGTACGCTATTATAAAATTTCTAACCAATAGCCTTTCTCACCATCTTTTTCGTAAAGAAAATCTGTTTGAATATCCTGTTGTTCCAATTCATTCATGGTTTTAATCATATCTTCTGCATCAGAACATTTAATTGTGTCTCCACTTTTTAGCACAAGATCACCGCCCTGGTCTATATTCAAGTTTTTAAACATTGCACACATAACATCAACTACAATGCTATTACCAAACTGCTTGTACAACTGTGTATTGCTGTTTACTGCTGCCATTTTGTCTATATCTTCATCAGATACACACATCAACCGACCGCATTCTCTAGGGGTTAGCTTTCTGATACGATATTGCGGATTTTCAAGCAATAAGTTATCTTTCTGCACACTCGTCAAACAATTACTTGTGCCTTGTGTATTCGCTTCTAACCGCTGCTCTGTTGGACTTCCTGTGGTTCTATCTGATGGATCATCTGGATTTCTGCCACGCATGGAAACTATCTGACTTTCACATATTTTAATCTGTTGTGTGCCACCGCCCTCAACCGTTGTAATGTTGGGGCAAAGTTCATTTTCATCATATACTGTGTTTGATTGATGTTTGCCTGTTCCATTATCCATAAATTCCAACTGCTTTGCTTCAAGAATTTTCGGTTGTAGACCGCCGCCTCCGCAAGTATTCATTGTAGGTGCCACCCCCCCCACGTCATAAACACGATTGGCACTTTCAAATGTGTGGTCTATCGTATTATCCATTTGTCCTATTACTTTTACATCTGCCATAACTACTCCTAAATCATTTTTTTCAGCCTTGACACACCGTGATATACCTCCACTAATAATGCCTTTCTGAAACATTTCTGAAACTTCTGTGTATATACTTCCTACTACTTCCATTCAACTACTCCATTCGTTCCGTAATTATTCAATCCCTTATAATCTCTTGCCATAATCGTCGTAGAAACATCAATCACGGACGCTGTTGGTTCAATATCCTTATTAACCATTCCTTTTAACAATAAGGTTTCCGTCCGACCGCAAGCTTGAAATTCCCGCGTCATATCTTGCCTTGATGCAGTTTGCAATCTCTCTTTGCTTCGGTTCGTTGATTGTTCCGTCAATGCAAGTCTGCTCTGCTCTGCTCTGCTCTGCTCTGCTCTTAGGGATTGTATTTGGTAATGTGCCATTGTCAATAAGCTGTTTTATCGGCTTGTCGGCCTTTTCGTTATTGATGTAATACTTTTCTTCTACATTATCTTCCAGATAGTCCTTCAACTTCTTTTTGAGCGGCATAGGCTGTGGAAAATGGTAATTGTATTCTCCTAAAAACGAAAACATAAAACATCTTTCGCGATTTTGTGCCACACCATAATTTTTAGCATTTAAGTCTTGATAGTAATTTGTGTAACCTAGGATTTCAAGGAAGTCTAGCCACTTTCTAAAGTCAGGCATATTATCCTGACTATGTACTTGTGGCACATTCTCCATAAACAAAATCTGTGGCAATTCTCCGTTGCTATATCTGATTTCTGTTAGTATTCTTTCAACTTCCCATAACAGACCGCTTCTTGTACCACTGCCCTTAGACATTCCGGCTTGCTTTCCAGCAACTGATAAATCCGTACAAGGGAATGAGTAAGTAAGTAAGTAAGTGAATGCGTCCGTGTCGCAAATATCCAAATCTTCCGCATGAACCTTAGTTATATCCATTGTGGGAAAATTTGTATTATGCACTGCGTTATAGCTTGCTATGGCATACTTATCGAACTCCACAACTCTGTAATGTTCAAACTTAGCACCTATTCTCTTTAATGCCATTGCCTGACTTCCGTAACCAGCAAATAATTCTATCAAGCGGATAGGCTTTGTTATGCTGATTGGTTCTCTTGTAAAGTCAAATATGCTCATTTGATTATTCAAGTTCATACTGTATCTCCTATAAAATCGCTTATATCCATTTGGCTATCCTTTTCAAATACAAGCATTTCATTCTTTGCTCGCTCGTAAAAGTTTCTGTCAATTTCAAAGCCGTAAGCGCTTCTGCCAAGTTCTGCGGCGGCTCTCAATGTGCTACCACTTCCGCAACAAGGGTCTATAACTACATCTCCCTCGTCCGTAAAAATCTCAATCAGCTTCTTAATAACTGCAACAGGTTTTTGTGCCGGATGAATCTTCGGTATGTCTTTACCGTCTTTCTCCCATGTGAACCAATTAAACACCATACGACCTGTTCCTCTGATATTCTTTCCATTCTCGTCTGTCTGACAACCATTTCTGAATTTCGGAAGTTTATCACGATAAAGGACAAGTGCATATTCCGTTGCACCTACGATACGCATGTTTGCTTTAAGCACCTGTGGACTGTAATTTTTAACAAATACTAAAGGTATGTAATTGACAAATCCGTGTTTCTTTGCGGCGGCAATCAATGTTGATAACTGTTCAAACGAACAAAACACAATCATACAAGGGCTGTTGCTACTTCTGCCCCTTGCGATAGGCTTTGTGTCCTCTTTCTTTAACATCTTTGAACAGAAATGGAAGTATTCATACAGATTGAAGTTAAAATCTGAATTAAAAGCCGCCTTTTTAGCAAGTTTACTTTCTCCGTTCTTATTATCGCCGCCGTTATACCACATAGGGTTACTTCCGTAGAAGTTAGTTCCTACATTGTAAGGAACATCAGCTATAATAAGCTGTGCTGGCGGTATAGCATATTTCTTGTAATTCTGCATAGAATCACGATATATCTCACATTTAACTTTTTTCTTATACATTCTAAATCTACCAAAAGGAAACCTAGGTTTTGTGTCCGGACAACCTTATTCCTTTCTTTGATTTTTATTTAATACAATCACTCACAAGCATATCTGCCTTAATAAGCTCATATATAATGTCAAGATATGTTCTGCGGTCTCTGTATCTGCAATTTGCGTCTTTATGTATTCTTGGGTCATTATCTTTCCAATCATTAACATCAAAATGCACATCACTAACGAAAAGCATTTTCACGCCCCTTGCAACGCAAAGATAATAGCAGCCATTCTTGCCATATTCGCCCTTGCATTTCTTAAATCCAAATTTTTCAAACTCTTTGGCTTTAGCTTTCGGAATTAGCATTGTTCTCACCCACTTTCAATAAATCCATAAATTTCTCATACTGCTTCTGTGACACCTTATTATGCTTTTTATCCTCTCTCAATTCGATTTTAAGGTGCTTTTCTGCGATAGAGTATAATTTCCTTGCCAAAACCTTTTTGCCTTGCTGTATGCCCTGCGTATAGCCTTTAGGAAGCTTTCTTTCTCCTATTGAACCGCTCGCTCTGTTCTCGCCTTGCCCTCCTAGACTAACGTTTCGGAGCTGATAACCCTTTTCGGCATATAACCGAATATATTTCTTTTCTACTTCGTCAAGTTGTGAAACCGGAAGATTCAGAAATTCAACTCTCCATCCATAAGGGTTCTTCTCTGCATCGTACAATCCATGCGATCTGATGCTTAAATCTATGTGCTGTTGATAACCGGATAAATGACTTGCCAATCTGCTGATTATGTGTACAGCCTGTCCGATATACGCAAACTTAAATCCGTTTTCATCCTCTCGAAGCAAGAAATATATACCGCTTTTATCATTCAACTTAGGATTCACTTTGAGAAGTCTGTCTTTGTTCTTCTTCTCAATCGCATACACCTGTCTGTAATTCGTAGCCACTTATGTCTCACACTCCTTTAAGTCACTTGCTATCTGGTCTAAATCAGATACAATCTGTGCGAAACAATCTGTCGGATTCTCACTTACAAGGTCTTTAATTGCCTGCACAACATCATCCACGCCTTGATTGTACTGATTCTGTTCGTCATTATTTACCACATTTTTCACTCTCCTTTATTCCCTACCGCCCACCACTTATAAAACTTAATATTTAATATTGAAATGTCCGTGTTCATTTACCCAATCAATAGCTTCCGCGTATGTAATACCATTGTTTTTCAGAACATACAGAAGGTTATGGAATTTAGGATGTGTCTGTTTCAATCGTTCAAATCTGCTTTCCTTTTCCAAGTGGCATCCGAATCCGCATAGAACACACCCAGTTCTATCACATCCGGTCGTATGCAAAATCGGTCTGCCTAATTCAAATTCTTCCATATCCATAAAATCTGCAAGAGTAGTCTGCCCGGTTTCTTCGTCATCCGTAACCACATCGCCATAAACCGAACATATAGGAAGCCTATTCTCTTTGATGTAAAGCAAAACATCCTGTTCCGTCCAAAAGCCCATAGGATTGCTTGTTGGAATTTTTAAGTTGAATCCATTGCAACCATTCCGTAGCCATTGTGAAGTTCTTAATTTGCTTTCGCTTGCCATTTGAGCAGTAATAGGAACTCTGCCTGTATCTTTGTGGTATTGGTGCATAGGCTGTTTCTTCATTACATTGCAACATTGACCAGATACTTCAAATGGCGCATTTAACATAAACAGGTATTTTGACCTGTCATACATACTGCCAAATTGCTCACACTTAACTCCAAATAGCTGTTTTACTCTGATTGGAGCCTTCAAAATTTCACTAGGGATATTCCCCATCTTCAAATCGGCAAATGCTTTGTTTTCCTTGTCCGTTCTCCTGTCTATTCCTATTAAATCTGCTATGCGATAAGCAAACGGAATCCCTTTCTGTCTGTCTGTCTGTCTGTTAGGGTTTTAATGTATTTTCTGCTATCTGCAATACATTCCGATATTTCTTTTGAAAATATTGGAAATCCATACTTTTCGCAAACCTGTGCAAATGAAATTTTCGGTTTCAAAACAATCAAATTTTGAAATGTCTGTGCAAATTCCTTTAATTCCGGATATTGCGTTGGAACATCGACAAACACCAATGGAATATCTTTATATTTGCAAACGTTTCGCACAATGTCTACCAATACTGTACTGTCTTTTCCACCGCTAAAACTGACGTAAACACCTTCTTCTCCAAACCGATCGACCCATTCAGTTATCCTACGTGCCGTCATTTCAATTTTTGCGGAAAGCGGAAGTGATCGCATCTGATACAAGTCTGTCATTGTATGTTTATCACCCATATCATCAACTCCTACTTAAACGGTAAATCATTACCGATTCCGCTTGACGACGGAATATCCATAAATCCAGCATCAGCAGGCATCGGCTTTGGAGAATCCTGTGTATTACCGCCCTGTCTACTTTCGCAAAATTCGTGTTCTTCGACAACAACGTCTGTTGTGTATACCTTGTTTCCGTCTTTGTTAGTGTAACTTCCTGTCTGTATGCGCCCTACAATCGCAATCTTTGTACCCTGCTTCAAATACTTTTCTGCAAACTCGGCGTTTTTTCCAAAAGCAATGCAGCCAATAAAATCTGCGTTCTGTTCGTTCCCGGAATTGTCTCTTCTCTGGAATCTGCGATCAACTGCAAGTGTATATCTTGCGATTGCTAAAGGCTCCGCAGATTGTGTGTATCTGATTTCCGGGTCACGTGTTAAACGACCTATTAAAATTACTTTATTCATAATTTATTATTCCTCCATTTCTAAAATTGCGTTCAGTAATTCTTTCGCTTTATTAAGCGACTTTTCATTTTTCTCAACGATGCTATTGTGAGCAAGCAAGAAAATATCTTTTGCAAGTTTCGCATTTGGTTCCGTAAGTACAACCAAATCATTCCAATATCCAGAAACATGACCGATATCAGACTTATGAATGTTCTTTCTGTATACATCGTCTGGAAATCTATCAACAGCGTAATAGGTTTTAGGCTTTTCTATAGCTTCGCACTCTTCGACCTTAACAAATGGTTTCTTGCCATATGGTCTTTTCAAAATGTAAAAATACAGTTTCATACCTACGCTCCTTTCTAATCTCTATCAAATTCATTGCCGATCACAACAAGTTCATCTACATATCCCATTTCGTAGGAAATGCCGTTATCTCCTTTAAGTTCAAAGCACGAATCACTTACAATCCAGCGACATTTGTACTTGTTTCCCTTATCGTCTCTAAGGATGTCATGCTCAAATACAAGCTCTCCATCTGCATCACGACGGCCTGTGCTACGGCAGATCGTGTCCTTTTCAACGATATTCGCCTTGTCGATAAGCAATTCATACATATCCCGCATCGCCATGCCTTCAAACTTCTCGATGATGAATACAAAGTTGTCTTTCCAATCTTGTACTACAAGACCACCTGTAACCCAATCATGTGTTTCGTTGTCGATTGCTTTTGCGCAATATACATCCACTCTCATATCTTCCTCACGCTCCATTTCTTCCCAACAGTCCTTGCAGTAATCGTTATCTCCGTCGTGAATATAATCAAATTCTTCCGAAGATGTTTTCCCACATCTGTCATACTCAAACACGTAATAGTCGTTCTGCCTACCACAGTTAATGCAACCTTGCGGACATCCGACACAATCATTTTTTTCCATCTGCTCATCATTCCACCGCCTTGTCCTGAATAATCTTGCCCGGCTTAATACGTGTAAGAAGTCCAAGTTCCAATCCGTTGTGTGGTCGCCACAGATGCAGGCAATTATCAACCATGTTGACGTACTCACTCTTCTTCGGCATGATCTGATATGCTTCCTCTTCATCATCGAAAAACATATCTTTCAGCTCGCACATTGCATACCAATCCGGCAAGTGACCGTTATACGGACAGAAACTTACGTGCTCATAACCTCTCTCATTATTCGAGAAAACAACGCTGCCCCTATACTTCCCGACCGTGATTTCTGCGCTGTACGTATTGATGTCGATTTTCTTCACATATGGCAATGACTTCTTAATATCTTCAATCTGCTTCATTCGCAAAACTCCTATCCGTCATAATTTCAGCAAATCTCTTCGCAAGAATTTCCTTAATATTTTTCTCGACGAAATCGCCAATCGCTTTTTCAGTCTTACTCTTAACAAAGTCTGAAAAAGGCATATCATTTATAAGACGGTCATTACTCCAATTTGGAGCAGAAACAAGACGCTCGATTCTCTTGTCAATTACCTTTGCAATTTCTTCATCAAGGTTCTTATAGATTACTTTCTGAACATATTCGTCCATAGCAATCTTGACCTTTTCTTCAATTTCCTCGCTATTGAGAGATATATTTAAAATCATTTTTGGTTCAGATTTCTTCATTTTAATTCTCCTTTCTAAAACGGACATTCATTCGGATTCTGCAACAACCATTCATTTCCAGGCTCTGCAACTTCCACATTTGCATTTGGAACAGTTTTTTGCATCTTCTCAATGAATAAGTCCTTATCAGCATTATTCTTCGATAAATGGCACATGATAACATTTTGCAAGTCTTTTGAGTTGTTCGCTTTTACAAAATCGCAAGCTGTGTCAATACTCATATGCCCCCGGTATACGTGATTTACCTTTGCAGAATCTTCATTGTCGATTAAATCCTTGTCATAGTTCACACCTAAGAGAATGTGATTTATGCCTTTGAATCGCCATTTTATCAATTCTGTGTCGGTCGCATAAATCATTCTTCCCATCTCTGGGTGAGTTATCAAAAATCCATAACAAGGACATTCGCTACCATCTGCATTTGTGTGTGTCCATCTATTGTCTGTTGTTGTCAATGGGAAATCTTTAACCTCAAATTCTCCGTATATTTTTGTGTAAAAATGCGGTTCAAATTTTTCATATGGTGCAAATGCAGGTATTCCCATTGACTCAAAATCGTTTAATGACCTTGAATGGTCGTCAATAATGCTCATGTGAAATAAGGCAACCTACTATATTTTTTACATTCCAATCACACATCTTTTTTATGTCTTTAATTCCCATTCCTGCATCAAGAATAATTGTTTCGTTTTGTGACATAAGAGCATAAGAATTTCCTTTACTACCAGTTCCGCAACATTTCAATTTGAGCATTACATCACCTCACTTTCATCTTCGATATATAGTTTTCATTCATTATCCCTGGAAACTATCAACATATCCGTCATATATATGTCCATAACTTTTTGGAATAAATGTATCTTTTCTTTTTTCTCCACCAAAATCATCTTCAAATATATAATGTTGATATCCCAAATGTTCCATTTTTTCTATGTCATCATCTTGACAAACATTTATAAAGCCAAGATATTTCCCATGTCCACAGCAACATCCGGTTGTTCTAATTCCTTTATTCCATAAGGTCTCTATTTCATCTGCTAAACATTCATCAACCAAAATATTAGTTTTGTGTTTTTTACTGTCACAATTATACGTAATAAAATTTTTAGGTGGATATATAATTCTCTTCTTACAGTTATATATCATTATATATTCTCTCCGTTCACTCCAAAGAAATCGAAATTTACTGTGATTCCGGTTGCGATACATTTAAGTTTCATTCCTTAACCTCTCGGCATCTTCTCTTAACATCATTTTGAATTTTCCACCACAATCACAAACAGCTTTTGTGTCATAGACATTCCAATTTTCGTTAGAACGCGATTCATCTTTTGGTTGTGGCTTTCCACACAATTCGCACGCAATTATTATTGGATTCTGTTTCATACTCACACCTCGATTTCATCATCATGTGGGAACTGAAAGATAGCATTGTTAATAAAATCTACTTTTGACGGCTGATTTTCTGCTCGCACAATAACACCGCATTTCTTTAATCTTCCAAATTCCTTTGCCATATCTTCTGAAACATCAACATTCTGCATTACGATAGGCATACCGATATATGCTTCTCTAAGCATTTCCATAGCCTTAATTGCCTTTTCCTCGGTGGAATATTCAGCTACAGTGTCAATCTCCGTGCCTCCATATAATTGTATTTCTACGCAAGTATTTCCTTTTATGCAGCTTTCATGCAGAAAAACCAAACTGTTATCGTACGGAAAATCCATTGTTCCATTCTGTGAAATTACTCTCATCCTTACTCTCCCTTCATAAACTCCGGCTCTGCCGATTCTTCGCTCACGATTTCTGAATCTACAACATCCTCGTCGAAGTCAACGGAGTTGGCGTTTTCTTCAATCTCACTTTTTGAAATCTGATATACCTCGTCCATTTCCATCTGCGCCTGTCTTGCCATAGGATCGTAATTCTTTGGGTATTTTTTCGTCGCATTGTTGCACATCTTACGGACAATCATGCTTTCCGGCGTATCAAGCCATGCACCGCTGATATATGGTCTTGCAATCTCGCATTTAAGCATTTCATCAACCGTTTTGCACGATCTAAGAGCATTAAGAATCTCTTCTTTTTTTGCCTTAATTTCCGCTTTCTGTTTTTCCGTTGCTTTATATCTATCAGCACAAATTCCGAAAGTAACATTCATCAAGTTTTGCTTAACATGTGCCATAAGATTGATTTTTACGCTGTCGCGGTCTGCCGAAAGATATGTGATATTCCCATCATTTAACTTCACAGGATATACAACCCTTACCGCCTTATCTGACAAGAATTTTTCTTCCCATTCCGGATCTGTAACTGTAAGCCCTTTGTGTTTTGGCGGGATATATACATCTCCTTCCTTAATTACCCAATATGGATATACTTGTTTTACATCCTTGCCATAATTAGCAAGCAATGAATCGTAACCGCTGCCCTCGATTCCCATTTCTACCTGTTTCTGCCAAACATCCTTACCTGTCTGAGGATCAGTTCCAACTTTTACATTTCGTAACTGAAAATAACACTCTCTCGGATATGCGCTTGCGTTCAATTTAAGTGATGCGCAACGCTTCACAATCCCTCTTAAATTGCTTGTATCAAGGTTTCTCATATCAATCTTAGGGTCACTCTTGACAAGATTGAAAATGCTTGTCATAGCTTCCATAGCGCACTCTTTCGAGTAATCATCCATCTTCATCCCGCAAGACTTATAATCTTCGATAATCAATCCTGTCATTGCATTGCTCCACTCACTTAACGAAGTGGTAAATTCTTTCTTCTCTGCTACCTGTGTATTCTCTGCCATATTACTTTTCCTCCATATCCTTAATAATCAATTCCTTGTCGTCTGTCCGGCGAATAACAATCAACTGCGTGTCAATCTCCGGGATTCTCCACGCATCCAAGGATTCCGTGTCGTCGATGATAATTGGCATTTCTACGTAATTCTTACGCTGAAAAGCACGACAAATATCAATCTCTGTAAGTAACTTCGCTCCGTGGTTCATATTACGGTTATACGGTTCTCCTTTGTATGTGAACTCGCAACACTCTTCTGTATCTCCGTTGATAAGCGGTCGGAACAACTGTACCTTGCAAAACTCCAAATACTGATTGACACTTTCAGAAAGAATCTCATTTTTCTTTCTGTCAAGTTTCTTCAACAAATCAAGAATTGATTCCTGATCGGCGATCTTCTGCTGCGTGTCTCTCTGTTGCTCACGAAGCTTTGCTATCTGCTGATCGACGTAATCATTGACCGATGCTTCACCAATTTTCTTTGTTACATCCAACAGATCATGTTGCAGTTTTTTAAGTTCTTCCTTTAAGGAATCGGTTAAGTTTGAACCAATCGCTTCCTTATTATAAAGAGCTTCTTTTTCGTCCAATTCCGACTTAACTTTCTTGTATTCGGAAGTGTTCGTAATATCAACGCAAACCGGCATACCATCTATACGATTATTCAGCGAATCATATTCAGCCTGTAACTCTGATACTTTCTTTCCCTCCTCATGTATCTGCTTCTCCATCTTTTCGATTTCTTCCTTGCAACGGTCAAGTTCCGATTTCTCGAAGTTCCCACTTGCAACAATGTTTTCAAGTCTCTGTTTCTTTGTCTCTTCGTATCGTTCTCTGATTTCGTCGGCATTCTCCAGCTCTCTATGGCAAGTAGGACAGATCGTGTCATTCTCTCCGATTGTCTCTGCGTTGGTTCGCTTCCAATCTTCTGCATATTGCTCACGAAGAGCAACATGTCGCTTAAATTCTGCTTCAAGGCTCTCTTTCATGCGCAAACGATCGTTTTGCAGATTCTTCCACGCAATCAATTTCTTGTTGACATCAAACGACTTCTGTATAAGCTCCGCTCTAGTATCATCAAGGTTCCCGTTCGCTTTATTCTGCAAGCCAGACAGTTCAAATTTAAGGTTCAAAATCTCCTGCCCTAGTGCGTCATGTTCCGCTGATGCATCCTTGATTTTCGTATTCACAGCTTCAATCTTAGATTCGATGTCTGACCTCATCGACTTCAACTGTGGCACGTCAATGTCCGTCTTTTGTTTCATCAATTCGTCGATACGTGGTGCATACTCGTTTGCAATCTGACGAAGTCCTTTAGACGACGATTTTCCACGTGAACCATTCAGAGTGCGATTGCAACGCTCTTTCAGTTCTTTAATCGTCCCATCTTCAAGCATCGGAACGATAGGCGCGAACTGTTCATCTTCCTGTGCGATATCTAATGTCGTTTTATCTCCGAAGGTCTTTTCCAGCACAGTTCTCTGATCTGCTGGCGACTTTTTCAATAGCGATTGAGCATTTAAGCAATACTGCAATCTATCGGCGTCAAGGAACCCATCTTCAAGGAACTCTGCGTAGTCCTTAACCTTTTTCGGAACGTCATTGATGTATGAATCCGTGATATTTCCAATGAAATCTCCGTTCTTATTGATGCTCTCCCGGAACACCTTTTTCAGTTCCTTTTCTGTTCCGTTTATGTCGAACGTAACTGCGCACGTTGTCTCGATTCCTGAATAATCATTTCCGGATTCGTCGTGCGGTCGGATTCCTGTAATCTCCTTGCCGTTATCATCCCGGCAATTAAGAACATACTGTACCCCACGTTTTATGGTTGTCTTGCCGGATTCATTCACGCCACAAATCTCTGTTCTGTCTGAAATGTCTGCATCAACAGTATTTGCACCGAAGAATTTACCGAAATTCTGCAAGAAAATATGCTTAATTCTTATCTTTTTCATTCTTGATCTCCTTCCTCATAATTTCGTCGATTGTGCTAAACGTTAAATTGCTCGAAGCCTTGTAGAACCGGTCCTTGAATTTCTCGTCTGTAATCGACCGACCAAGAATCATCGACCCGATCAATCGTGTTGTAGTCTCGACATCTGCACCGCCTCTTACGGCTCCGGCATACAGTTTGAACATAGGGAATCCCTTAAATTCCTCTGTCAAGGTATCGACCGATGCGTCTTTCGTGTTCTCGACGTACTCCGCCAATTCTTCCTCGAAAGAAACATCCTCATTCAGTTCATCTTCTACGTGCAGCTTGCTCAAATCGAACATATTCTTTGTTTTTCCCATTTCTTCTATTTCTCCCTTCCATTTTTCTATAAATTCTCATTGCTTTGCTGATCTTGTCATAGTTCCAATATCCGTATACCGTAAGCGCCATGCCGATGATTAAGATAATCTTCGGGATTGTCTGAAAATCATCCGTAATCGAATATGCGCCTGTGATTGCCATAATGCTTCCGGCTACAACATATGGATTGAATTTGTTCATTTTCTCGCCCTCCGAATATAGTTATCAACGGTTACTCTTCTTCCTGTGTCCTTGTGAACCAAGAACAAATGGAACTCCGTTTCTCTTCGAACCATCCATTCATCTACGTTATAGCCTTGCGAATGAACGATTTCTTTCTGTGTTCTTGTGAGTTTCTTTGGCTGCTTCATTACTCGCTCACCTCCACGATCTCACCATTCACCATAGTGTAGAATGTGTTTTCTTTAATCTTCTCTCCGTCAACACGAACCATTTTTGCGCCTTTAAGCGACCATCTATCCTGCGTCCAGTAATTACACTCGTCGCCTTCCCAATCAGCCAATACAAGATAAGATCCTAAGACACCTTTTGCCTTTCCGTGATAACCCCACGCCACCGCAATACTGTCTTTATCTTCTGCCGATGAAGCACCTTTATATCCGGTAGCCGATGAAGCACCACAATTCCCGGTAGCCGATGAAGCACCGTAATCTCCGGTAGCCGATGAAGCACCTTTATATCCGGTAGCCAATGAAGCACCGTAATCTCCGGTAGCCGATGAAGCACCGTAATCTCCGGTAGCCGATGAAGCACCGTAATCTC
>ERZ1035001.560-NODE-560-length-18960-cov-6.113092_pt1 | contig 18960 bp, 12 predicted proteins | sample MGYA00520685_ERZ1035001 | MGnify/ENA primary metagenome ERZ1035001 (study PRJEB33766, sample SAMN09781749) | gut metagenome | biome: gut microbiome | host: Homo sapiens | place: Madagascar | study: EMG produced TPA metagenomics assembly of the PRJNA485056 data set... | reverse complement strand
CGGCGGAGCAGGCAGAAGCAGCGGCGAAGCTGCTGGGCGGCGAGATCGTCGGCGGCGCCGTCGCGGTCCTCTTTGGTCTGGCCTACAGCAAGATCAAGTGGCTGTTCCCGCCCGTCGTGACCGGTACGGTCATCTTCTCCATCGGCGTTTCGCTGTATCCCACGGCCGTCAAGTATATGGCCGGCGGTATGGGTACGCCGCTGTGGGGCACTCCGCAGGCCTGGTGCGTCGCTCTTATCACCTTCGCCGTGGTCTTTGCGCTCGCCAACTTTGGCAAGGGCACGCTCAAGCTGGGATCCGTGTTCTTTGGCATGATCGTTGGCATGATCGTTTCGATCCCCTTTGGCATGATCGACTTCTCCAGCGTCGCCACCGCTCAGGTCTTCGCCCTTCCCAAGCTCATGCCCTACGCGCTCGAGTTTGATCCCGAAGTCTGCATTACCCTCGCTGTTGTGTTCCCCATGGTTGCCATCCAGGTTATCGGTGACGTCTCCGCCGCCTGCCTGGGCTCCATCGACCGTATGCCCACCGAGCGCGAGCTCTCCGGCGCTATCGTGTCCCAGGGCCTCACCTCTATGGTCGGCGGCCTGCTGGGCGGTCTTCCCACCAGCGCCCTTGGCCAGAACGTGGGCATCATCTGCTCCAACAAGGTCGTCAACAAGTGGGTCTTTGTGATCATCGCGGCCGTCTTTGCCATCGCCGGTCTGTTCCCGCAGCTCTCTGCCGTCCTTTCCGCTATCCCGCAGCCCGTTATCGGCGGCGCGACCGTCGGCGTCTTTGGCACCATCACCATGAACGGCGTGCGCATGTTCACCCGCGAGGGCCTCACGCAGCGCACTACCACCATCGTTGGCACCTCCGTCGTCTTTGGCCTGGGTATCTGGATGGCCAGCGGTTGCCTTGCCGGCGAGGGTATGCCCGCCTGGGTGTCCACCGTCATCGGCTCCAATGCCGTAACCCCCACCGCCATCATGGCCATTGTCCTTAACCTGATCCTTCCGCAGACGCCGGTCGTGGCTCAGCACATCGATGCTGCCAAGGACGCTGCCGTGGATCTGGTCTTGCCCGAGAGCAAGAAGTAACCAATTCGGTGCTATTCGTCGGCGGGCGCATCGCCTCGTCCGCCGACGCCATGCGGCGCCAAGCCGCACTTCAAAGGGTTTGTCCCTTTGGTGAAGCGTTGACGGGAGAGGGCCCGTTTCCGGTGTAGGCCGGCGCTTCGCACTCCGCCATGTCAGAGGTGTCAAACCCCGCCCCTGATGTTGAAGGGAGCATTCATGCTTCTGGTCGCTAACGGTTCCGTCTTTACTCGCAACGCTCAGACCCCGTTCATTCCCAACGGTGCGGTCGCCATTGACGGAGATACGATCGTCGAAGTGGGCCCCGAGTGCGAGCTCAAGGCCAAGTACCCGGATGCCGAGTACGTCGACACCCAGGGCAACCTCATCATGCCCGGACTCATCAATTGCCACACCCACATCTACTCGGGTCTGGCCCGCGGCCTTGCCATTAAGGGCTGCAACCCCACCAACTTCCTGGAGAATCTTGAGCAGCAGTGGTGGAAGATCGACGACAACCTGACGCTCGACGGCACCAAGGCCAGCGCCTATGCCACGATTCTTGACTCCATCCGCGATGGCGTCACCACGATCTTCGATCACCATGCGAGCTTCTGCGAAATCCCGGGAAGCCTCTTTACCATTAAGGATGCAGCTCAGGAGCTGGGCATGCGTTCGTGCCTGTGCTACGAGGTCTCCGACCGCCGCGGTCAGGAAAAATGCGACCAGGCCATTGCCGAGAACGCCGAGTTTGCCCAGTGGGCCGCCAAGGAGCGTCGCGATAACGACAACCACATGATCGCCGCCATGTTTGGCGGACATGCCACCTTTACGCTATCGGACGAGACCATGGATAAGATGGCCGAGGCCAACAACGGCCTGACCGGCTTCCACATCCATGTGTGCGAGGGCATGAATGACGTGTGGGACTCCCGCCTCAACCGCGGTGGCATCAGCCCCGTCGAGCGCCTGCTGCAGCACAATCTGCTGGGTCCCGACACCATGCTCGGCCACTGCATCCACGTGACGCCTGCCGAGATGGATATCGTCAAGGAGTCCGGTACCTGGCTCGTCAACAACCCCGAATCCAATATGGGCAACGCCGTGGGCTGCGCCCCCGTGCTCGAGTTCTTCCGCCGCGGTATCCCCGTGTGCATGGGCACCGACGCCTACACCCACGATATGCTCGAGAGCCTTAAGGTCTTCCTGATCATTCAGCGCCACAACGCCGCCATGCCCAACGTGGGCTGGTGCGAGGCCATGACCATGCTGTTCGAGAACAACGCCAAGATGGCGAGCAAGTACTTCGATCGCAAGCTCGGTGTGCTCGAGGCCGGTGCTGCCGCCGACGTCATCGTTATGGACTACAAGCCCTTTACGCCGCTGAGCGAGGAGAACATCGACGGCCACATGCTCTTTGGCATGATGGGCAAAAATTGCCGCACCACCATCATCAACGGCCGCGTCCTGTACAAGGATCGCGAGTTCGTTGGCATTGATGAGGACAAGATCAACGCGTGGACCATGGCCGAGTCCAAGAAGCTCTGGAGCACGCTCAACGATCGCGCCTACTAATTACAAGTAGATTTGCGCGCGTCAGATGTTTCGCCGCATCCGACGCGCGTATAGGCGACCTCCGCGGGGTCGCCGGCGCTGTGCTAGCGCTACACCGTATTTGCGCCCGCCGCGCGGTCTCGCCGGGCGTTACAGAGAGGAGCTCACTATGAGCGACATCATGAGGCCGATCCCGTTTTCGCAGCTGATGAACTGGATCATCGAGGAGCACAAGACTCAGGGCGCCGTCTTTGGCGTGCGCAAGATGGCCACGACCAACCAGGAGGGCGCGCTTCCCATTTTTGACGAGCGCATCGAGACTCCGTTTGGCCCGGCCGCCGGCCCCAATACACAGCTTGCCCAGAACATCGTGGCCTCTTATGTGGCCGGTTCTCGCTTCTTTGAGCTCAAGACCGTCCAGGTTATGGACGGCGAGGAGCTTTCCCGTTGCGTCAACAAGCCCTGCATTGTGGCGCAGGACGAGTGCTACAACTGCGAGTGGTCGACCGAGCTCGAGGTTCCGCAGGCCTTTGCCGAGTACGTGAAGGCATGGTTCGCCTGCCACCTGATCGCTCGCGAGTACGGCCTGGGTAGCCCGGACGGCTTTGTCTTCAACATGTCGGTGGGCTATGACCTCGAGGGCATCAAGAGCCCCAAGGTCGATGCCTACATCGAGGGTATGAAGGACGCCAGCGGCTCCGACGTCTGGAACGAGTGCCGCGAGTGGGCCCTTGCCAACCTGGACAAGTTTGAGCATGTCGACGCCGCGTTTGTCGAGTCCATTCCGGCACGCGTCTCCAACTCCATCACCGAGTCCACCCTGCATGGCTGCCCGCCGGCCGAGATCGAGCGCATCGCGACCTACCTCATCACCGAGAAGGGCCTCAACACCTACATCAAGTGCAACCCCACGCTGCTGGGCTACGAGTTTGCACGCCAGCGCCTCAACGAGCTGGGCTTTGACTACATCGTCTTCGATGACACACACTTCCGCGAGGACCTGCAGTGGGTCGACGCCGTGCCCATGTTCGAGCGCCTGATTGCCCTGTGCGCCGAGCGCGGCCTGGAGTTTGGTGTCAAGCTCACCAACACCTTCCCCGTCGATGTGACGAGGGACGAGTTGCCCTCCACCGAGATGTACATGTCCGGCCGTTCGCTGTTCTCGCTGACCATCGAGGCTGCCCGCCGCATTACCGAGCAGTTCGATGGCAAGCTGCGCATCAGCTACTCCGGTGGTGCCACGGTCTACAACATCCGCGCCCTGTATGATGCCGGTATTTGGCCCGTCACCCTGGCGACCGACGTGCTCAAGCCCGGCGGCTACGAGCGCTTTAGCCAGATGGCCGGCGAGTTCACCGACCTGGACGGCAAGCCGTTTGCAGGCGTCTCTCTCGACGCCGTGACTGCGATCCAGACCGATTCGCTCACCAACCCGCTCTACAAGAAGCCGCTGCGCCCGCTGCCCGACCGCAAGGTCGCCGGCAAGAGCCCGCTTAACGACTGCTTTACCACGCCGTGCCGCACGAGCTGCCCCATCCAGCAGGACATTCCCGCCTATCTGGCGGCTGTTGACGAGGGCCGCTACGAGGACGCGCTCAACATCATCATTGAGCGCAACGCCCTGCCGTTCATTACCGGCACCATCTGCCCGCATCCCTGTGGCCGTGCCTGCGAGCGCGCGTTCTACGAGCCCGAGGGTGCCCAGATTCGCGCCAGCAAGCTCAAGGCTGCCCGCGAGGCCATGACCGCCGTGCTGCCCAAGCTGCGCGCTCAGGCCATTGCCAACGACGGCGAGCGCAACGTTGCCGTTATCGGCGGCGGCCCGGCTGGTCTGGCGACGGCATTCTTCCTGACGCGCGCCGGCGTGCCCGTTACCATCTTCGAGGCCCGCGACTCTCTCGGCGGTGTGGTCCGTCACGTCATTCCTGAGTTCCGTATTGCCAGCGATGATATCTCCCACGATGCTGAGCTCTGCCTGGCCTTTGGCGCCAAGGTGCAGCTCAACGCTCGCGTGGAGTCCATTGACGAGCTCAAGGCCCAGGGCTTTACCGACGTGGTCGTTGCCACCGGTGCCTGGATGCCCGGCTCTGCGGGCTTGGGCGAGGGCGCCGAGCTCGACGTGCTGGAGTTCCTCGAGGCCGCCAAGAAGGGCGAGAAGCTCGAGCTGGGCGAGGACGTCGTGGTCATTGGCGCCGGCAACACCGCCATGGACGCGGCCCGCGTGGCCAAGCGTCTGGCTGGCGTGAAGAATGTGCGCCTGGTGTATCGCCGCACCAAGAAGCAGATGCCCGCCGACGAGGAAGAGCTTGATCTTGCTCTTGCCGACGGTGTTGAGTTCCGCGAGCTGCTGGCCCCCAAGGCGCTTAACGGCGCCGTGCTGACCTGCGACGTTATGGAGCTTGGCGAGCCGGATGCAGGCGGCCGTCGCAGCCCCGTCGCCACGGGCGAGACCGTCGAGCTTTCCGCCACCACGGTGATCTGCGCCGTGGGCGAGGGCATCGACGCCAGCCTGTACGATGCCGCGGGCGTCGAACACGACCGTCGCGGTCGCCTTGCCGCCACCTCCACCGGCGTCGAGGGCGTCTGGGCTGCGGGCGACTGCCGCCGCGGTCCTGCCACCGTGGTCGAGGCTATTGCCGACGCCGCCGAGGTCGCCCGTGCCATCGCCGGCGTGGACTTTAACAAGCACGCCGACTGCAACGAGCAGGCCGGCCGCGAGGACACCTGCTACGAGCGCAAGGGGACGCTCTGCCGCGATAAGCGCAACTGCACCAAGACCCGCTGCCTGGGCTGCGGCTCGGTGTGCGAGGTCTGCTGCGACGTGTGCCCCAACCGCGCAAACGTTGCCATTAAGGTGCCGGGCCTGGCCAAGCATCAGGTCGTCCATGTCGACGGCATGTGTAACGAGTGCGGCAACTGCGCCGTGTTCTGCCCCTACCAGGAGGGTCGTCCCTACAAGGACAAGCTCACCCTGTTCTGGAGCGAGGAGGACATGGAGAACTCCGAGAACGAGGGCTTCCTGGCCGTGGACGAGGACCACTTTAAGGTTCGCGTCGCCGGCACGGTTCGCACCGTCTCGGTCGATGCCGTCAACACCGGTCTGCCCGAGGCCGTCCGCCTGACCATCAAGGCCGTGCGCGACAGCTATCCGTATCTCCTTAAGAAATAGGCGAGTCTCTTATGGCCAAATCCATTCAACATAACGTGGCCTACGTTGCCTGCGGAAGCGGCTGTGCCTCCGCAGGCGGCGACGCCCGCTGCAGCGAAGGCTGCATTGGCTGTGGCGCCTGCGTCACGGCCTGCCCCCACGGCGCCATTGCGCTGGTCGATGGCATCGCCCGCGTTGATCGCTCCAAGTGCACGGGCTGTGGCCTGTGCGGCATGGCGTGCCCGCAGCGCGTGATTGCCTTCGTTCCCGGCTACCAGAACATTCTGGTGCGCTGCAACAACACCGATAAGGGCGCCATTGCGCGCAAGATCTGCGACACGAGCTGCATCGGTTGCGGTATGTGCGCCAAAAAGTGCCCTGCCGGCGCTATCCGCATCGAGGACAACTGTGCCCATATCGACGGCGCGGACTGCCTGTCGTGCGGCATGTGCGCCGTCGTCTGCCCGCATGGCGCCATCCACGACCGCACCGGCATCGCCGCCGGCGTGTAGAGGGGATCACCATGGCACAGGAATTCACTTTTACCGTTAACGGCGTCGAGCACACGACGACCCAAAACAAGCCGCTGCTGCGCTACCTGCGCGACGACCTGCATATTCACTCCGCCAAGGACGGCTGCTCCGAGGGCGCGTGCGGTACCTGCACCATCCACGTGGACGGTGCGGCCGTCAAGGCCTGTGTGCTGACCACCGCCCTTGCCGCCGGCCGCAACATCGTGACCGTCGAGGGCCTGCCCGAGGACGTGCGCGAGGCCTTTGTGTACGCCTTTGGCGCCGTGGGCGCCGTGCAGTGCGGTTTTTGCATTCCCGGTATGGTCATGGCGGGTGCAGCGCTCATCGCCGAGGACCCCGAGCCCACCGAGGAACAGATCAAGTACGCCATCCGTGGCAACGTCTGCCGCTGCACCGGCTACAAGAAGATTATCGAGGGTATTTCGCTGGCAGCTGCGGTGCTCCGCGGCGAAAAGCAGGTCGACGAGGACTTGGAGCGCGGCGACGACTACGGTGTGGGCAAGCGTGCCTTCCGTATCGACGTGCGCAAGAAGGTACTCGGCGAGGGCAAGTACCCCGACGACATCGACGAGCTCGATCAGCCAGGTCTGACCTACGCCAGCGCCGTGCGCTCCAAGTATCCGCGCGCCCGCGTGCTCTCCATCGACACTTCCAAGGCCGAGGCCCTGCCCGGCGTGGTGGGCATCCTGCGCGCCGAGGACGTGCCGGTCAACCAAGTCGGCCACCTTATCCAGGACTGGGACGTCATGATCGCGGCGGGCGATATCACCCGCTGCGTGGGCGATGCCATCGTGCTGGTGGTTGCCGAGGACGAGGCGACGCTCGAGAAGGCCAAGAAGCTCGTAAAGATCGATTACGAGCCGCTGGAGCCCGTGCGTAACATTGTCGAGGCCAGGGCTGCCGACGCCCCGCGCCTGCACGACAGCTTCTTTGCCTTTGGCAACACGGTGGAGCTCAAGGACAACGTGTGCCAGAGCCGCCATGTGACGCGCGGCGACGCCGCCAAGGCGTTGGCGGAGAGCGCATTTACCGTGACGCAGCGCTTTACCACGCCCTTTACCGAGCATGCCTTCTTGGAGCCCGAGTGCGCCGTCGCCTTCCCGTACAAGAACGGCGTCAAGGTGCAGTCGACCGACCAGGGTGCCTACGATACGCGCAAAGAGTGCGCCCACATGTTTGGCTGGGATAGCGAACCCGAGCGTGTGGTCGTCGAGACCATGCTCGTGGGTGGCGGCTTTGGCGGTAAGGAGGACGTTTCGGTCCAGCACCTGGCCGCGCTCGCCGCATATAAGTTCCAGCGTCCTGTGAAGTGCAAGCTCACGCGTGCCGAGTCGCTCGCTTTCCATCCCAAGCGTCATGCGATGGACGGCACCTTTACGCTGGGCTGCGACGCCGAGGGCATCTTTACCGGCCTGGACTGCGAGATCAACTTTGACACCGGCGCCTACGCGTCGCTGTGCGGCCCGGTGCTCGAGCGCGCCTGCACGCATGCCGTCGGCCCCTACAAGTACCAGAACACCGACATCCGCGGCTTCGGCTACTACACTAACAACCCGCCTGCCGGCGCGTACCGTGGCTTTGGCGTTTGCCAGTCCGAGTTTGCACTCGAGAGCCTGATCGACCTACTGGCCGAGAAGGTCGGCCTGGATCCGTGGGAGATCCGCTACCGTAACGCCATCGAGCCGGGCGAGGTTTTGCCCAACGGCCAGATCGCCGATTGCTCCACGGCGCTTAAGGAGACGCTGCTCGAGGTCAAGGATGCCTATTACGCGCATCCCGGACACGCCGGTATCGCCTGCGCCATGAAGAACGCCGGCGTGGGCGTGGGCCTGCCCGACGCCGGTCGCTGCAAGATTCGCGTCGAGGACGGCGTGGCGGTGGTCTATGCCGCCACGTCCGACATCGGCCAGGGCTGCAACACGGTCTTTTTGCAGGACGTTGCCGAGGCGTGCGGTCTGCCGCTGAGCTGCATTGCCAACGGCGAGTGCTCCACCGAGAACGCTCCCGACTCCGGCACCACGTCTGGCTCGCGCCAGACGGTCGTGACCGGCGAGGCCGTGCGCGGCGCCGCCTTCCTGCTGCGCGACGCCATGGTTGGCATCGAGGCCGGCAAGCCTGCGCCCGCCGCTCCGGTGAGCGCGCATGGCGACGGCGTCAAGATCGAGTACGACGACGGTCGCGCCTACCAGCTGCGCACGCAGGAGCTCGTCGCCGGCCAGGGTATGCATCCTCAGGACCCTGCGGCCACCATCAAGGCGCTCGAGGGATGCGAGTTTGGCTACGTGTATCTGGAGCCGACCGACAAGCTGGGCGCCGATGTTCCCAACCCCAAGAGCCACATCTGCTACGGTTTTGCCACACATGTGGTCATTCTGGATGATGACGGCCGCGTGAGCGAGGTCTATGCCGCACACGATTCCGGCAAGGTGGTCAACCCCATCTCCATCCAGGGTCAGATCGAAGGCGGCGTGCTCATGGGTATGGGCTATGCGCTGACCGAGGACTGGCCGCTCAAGGACTGCGTACCCCAGGCAAGGTACGGCACGCTCGGGCTGTTCCGTGCGCCCGAGATTCCGGATATCCACGCCATCTACGTGGAGAAGGACGAGCTGCTGCCCGTGGCATACGGCGGCAAGGGCATCGGCGAGATCGCAACGATCCCCACGGCGCCCGCCGTGCAGAACGCCTACCGCGCATTTGACGGCAAGCTGCGTCCGGATCTGCCCATGGTGGATACGCCCTACAGCCGCGTCCGCAACCGCGGGTAGGGTAGGGTAGGGCGCGGACAGCTATTGCTGACGGGCCGTCCATGCTCAGCATCAACTGTATATGCTGTGCCTTTGGCCCCGGTTCCATCGCGAGTCGGGGCTTTTTGTTTGAAGCGGAAACTGCGTCCCGGAATTGGCGCTCGGAATGGGACGCAGTTTCCCTTTGGGCTCGCTTCGGAAACCGCGTCCCGGAATTCGACTCCAGAGTGGGACACACTTTCCCGTTGAGCTTGTTTGGGAAACTGTGTCCCAGAATCAGGCTCCAAAGTGGGACAGGCTTTCCCGTAGGGCCCCAAGCGGAAAATACATCCCATTTCTGAGCCTCAAAGCGGGACGCGCTTTCCCTTTGGGTACGCTTTGGGAAACTACGTCCCGGAATCAAGCTCCAGAGTGGGATGCACTTTCCCAAATGGCCCCCATCGGGAAATTGCGTCCCAGAATTTGAGCTTGGAGTGGGATGCGCTTTCCCTCTGGGTACACTTTGGGAAACTGCATCCCAGTTCGAGCGTCTGTTCCGTGACGCGGTTTCCGCTGAGGGCTTCATCTGGAAAGTGCGTCCCGTTTTGAGTGCTCGGACTGGGACACGGTTTCCGTTGTAGCGGTCAATGGGAAAGCGTGTCCCAGATGGGGGAGATGCGATGCGTCAATGCGTGGCTCAACGGCCCCTACAAGTCCACGTCGTTGAGCCATGTCGGTAGCGCGGTTTGCCTGACCCCTGCCGTTTGCAGCTTTTTCGCGAGGACTCCTGCCGAGCGGACTTCGTTCATGGTGAAGCGGATGAGCGGATGACCGTAAAGTGACAGGTGTGCTTCGCGCTGGCGTTCGGCAACGAGTGTCTCGGCTGCAGTGCGTCCCGCAAGCATGGTCTGGTCGGTATATTTGATGAGCCCGTCGAGCTCACCCAGCGTGAGCTCCCTGGCTTGGCGCTCCCAGGCAAAATCCGTTCGCATGCTTTCGGTCGAATCGAAGGGATCCGTCAGCTCATACTGGAGCCGGTCGGGCGCAAAGCCCGTCTCGATCATGACGGCTCGAGCGACTGATTCCCCGCCGCTTTCGGCGCGTGCGTCGGCATATTGCAGCGTGGTGAGCGCAGTGCGCACCGCGCGACCGTTGCGAGCTCCCGCCCGCTTTTCGACTGTTTCCATCAGCTGCTCTCGCGTTAGACCGAGCTTTGAGATCGCCGAATCGGCAATGGGCATGCCGTCGGCAAAACCGGTCTGAAGCAGGCAATCCGTTACCGTTTGGATGGGCGGCGTTATCGATATGCCGCCTTGATCTATCGCGCCGGTCCGATGTCGTTGGATCCGTGCGCCCGGGCGAGCCGATGGCTTGGTTGCACTGCAGACATGCACGACGTTCAGATGCCGCCATGAGACCTCGAGTCCCAGCAGACGTGCTGCCGAAAACGAGCAGAACGTCCAATCGGGATGGGCGACCGCAAGCGCACGGATAATCTCGACATGACGTTGTGCCCGGTTGAGCTCATCCCAACGCGCCTTGCGTGCAAACAGCCCCGGCGTGGGCGAGACGACCGTGTCGCCGGTGCGCCGCAGCAGCGCTTTTCGGATTGCCGTGCTCGGGGGAATAAGGCATCGACCCTCCCGCTCGGCTTGGGTTAGTAGTTGGTCGATGATTTGGTCGTTGCAATGCGTCATGGGCCACCGCCTCCTTTTTGGGGTGGCAAAAACGTATCAGCCGGAACTTGCTGCTCAGCTGACCAAAAGCTGACCAAAATCTAACCATGCAGGTAGATGGCCTGTTTTGACGTCGTTTTTTGAAACTGAATCGGTAAGCGGTAATCGGCACCCCTGAACGGTCGAAAGTTATGAAAACCAGGTAAGTTTAGGGACGTGTACTTTTCCGAAAAACGGCAGTTTTCCTGCTGTATTGAAACTGCTGAGCACATGCTCAAGGACGTGTGATATGAGCGTTGGGCCGGCGGCCAGAGTGGGATGCATTTTCCCAAAGAGCCCGCTCGGGAAAACGCGTCCCAGAATCAACCCTCAGAATGGGACGTACCCCCCCCGCTGAGGCCGCTCGGGGGAAACCACGTCCCAGAATCGAGTCTCAAACCGGGACGCGCTTTCCCCTTTAAGCTCGTCTGGGAAAGTGCATCCCAGAATTCGGCTCCAAAGTGGTCCCCCGTTTCCCAAAGGGGCCGCCCGGGGAAACTGCATCCCATTTCTCGGCCCCAGAGTGGGATGCCGTTTCCGGATCGGCCCTCAAGCGGAAACTGCATCCCAGATTTAGCCTCCAAACCGGGATGAGCTTTCCCAGTGGCACCTCTGCCGGAAACTGTGTCCCGGAATTGAGTTTCAGAGTGGGACCCATTTTCCGTTAGAGGCATGGGGCGGAAAGCGCGTCCCGGAATAAGGGCGATTTAGTGATCAGGTGGTTGAGCGAGCGTCGCGCCAAGGATGCCAAGCGTAAAACCTACATCGAGAATGGCGTAAAACCTACATTGAGAACGGCGTAAAAACTACATCAAGAATGGCGTAATTTCGCAGGATAGCGTCGCCCGCTGGTGCTACAGGGCGGTTGACCTGCAAACCTTGGGCTTTCGGACGAGCTTGCGCAAGAGGCGGCAAGCCAGTACGTACGCTCGAAGGCCCGCGTTCGCGTGCGTCCCAAGCGTTACTTCTGCGACCCGTCGCTTGCGGCGGCGTTGCTAGGGGCTACTCCTGAGCGGCTGCTTGGCGACATACAGACGCTGGGGATGTTCTTTGAGAACCTCGTTCTGCGCGACGTGCGCGTGTTCCTATCCACCTACGGCGGCGTCGACAACAGCGTCCATTATTTCCGCGACGAGAAGGGCCTTGAGGTCGATCTGGTCGTCGAGCACGACGGGCGCTGGGGTGCCATCGAGGTCAAGCTGAGCGATGCGAAGGCTGACGACGGAGCGAGAAACCTCAAGGCACTGGAGAGGAAAGTGCTCTCCAATCCTGCCGCCCAGAATGCCGCGCCGGCGTTTTTGGCGGTCGTGGTTGGAAAGGGGAGCATCGCCTATACGTGCGACGACGGGCTGGCGGTGATCCCCATGGCGGCACTTGGGGCGTAGTGGTTTTGCGGGGCGCGCCGGGCGAGCTCCGGACTTCGTAACCGAAAATCCATTTGTTAAACCCGACGCCCGTGGGTAGAATAGAGTCGACGGCAGCCCAAGTTGTAGCTTGCTGGGCAGCGCCGTTGCTTGGTCAAGGGGTCAATGCCTTAAAGGCAGCGACTTGTTATGCTTCGAATGCTGCTTGAGTGCCTCGGAAAGTTCGATAAGCGCCGTGAAGAGCGAGACCAAAGCAATTAAGAGCTCTACGAGCTCTGATGGGCCCGGGATGACCTCTGATTCAAGTCACCGGGCCTCAATCTTTTTCATACATTTGAATAGAGCGGGCGGCTTCCTTGGGGCCGTCTGTATAGCGTGTGCCTGGCGCATGGCATTGCGCTCCGCTTTCATGTCCGCACGGGAGCCTATCCTTACGGCAATGTAGCCGCCTATGTAACGAGCGGCAGTTGACGGAGAAAGGCCCTGACCGTGCCAGACAAAAAGACGCCGGGTGTCTCGGCTATCGATACGACGAACTTTGCGCGCCAGATCGTGCTCGACTTTGAGTTTGCGCCGGTGCCAAGGCAGCGCCAGCGCCGCGGGCTGCGCAACGAGATTATCGAGGTCGGCGCCGTCAAGCTCGATAACCGCGGCAACGTGATGGGCGAGTTCTCGCAGTTTGTGCAGACGGAATATGCCGAGGGTGTTGCATATCCCGTCCGCGAGCTCACGGGGATATCGGCCGTGGACACCGCAATGGCCGATCCGCTCTACGTGGTGATTAAAAGGCTCGGCGATTGGATCGGTCGCTACTCCGCCCAGGTGGTCTGCTGGAGCGGGGCGGACCGCCGACAGCTTTTAACCGAGTGCCAAGCGAAGCGTATTGACCTCGCCGCCTTCCCTGCGGACTGGGCCGACCTGCAGGCGTTTTACACCTCGATCATGGACGTGGGCAGCCACGGGCGCGTCTCATTGGGCGACGCGGCAACGTGGTTTGGCATCGATTTTGATGAGTCGACGGGCCACGCCCACAGCGCCCTAGCCGACGCGCGCGTAACCGCCAAGCTGCTCAGGCAGATGATGGACGGGGACTATCACGTGAGTCCGCGTGCCCAGGAGATCCGTCAGCGGTGGGGGATGGGCGAGCGACTCCAGACGCGCCTTTCCAACAAGTGCTCCGAGCTGAGCGATCTGCTGCTGAAGCTGAAGGCGGAGGGGAGGTAGGCCTTTTGAGAACGCCATTCGGTTTGGCATGGCGGGGCTGTAAGCGCGACTCCGCCCTGCTGTTTGAATCGAAGCGTCAATCAGTATGACGAGCTGTCTGGTCTGTCTGCCTACACCCTCGCAATCCCGCGCGCGGCACTCAGCAGCTCATACTCCCTCTGGCTCCACTGGCGCAGTTCAGCGGCGTCGACGGCGTCGCGGCACAGGCCTAGGAACACCTCGGCGCCCTCGCAGAAGCACTCGCGGGCAAAGGCGCCGGATCCGTCCGCGATGCACGTGCCATCTGCAAACAGCTTCCAACTCGACGGCTCGCGCGAGTCGTCTCCAAGCAGCTTGATTTGCAACACATGCGGGTCGCCGGCAACGCAGAGCTCTTCTTCGAGCTTCTGCACCGTAAAGCGCATCTGGTGGGAGAGACTGCTCTTGACCATGGCCGAGGCATAGCCGTTCGGCTTGTCCAGAAGATGCATTCGTTTTGGCTTGGCTGCCAGGTTGTGGAAGTTGCGCTCGTTGCGCACAGAGAAATTGTCCATACGGACTCCTTTCATCGATGTTGGCAGGGCCACCGTGCCTCTTAGCCGGTTGGCGTCGGGATCGTGGAGCCAACTCTCTACCCCGACTCTGGATAAAACGCGCCCGCTCCTTGCGGGCACGATGGAGTCTATCAGCATGCGCGGACACAAATCAAGCGCCGCCTGCGAAATGATGTGCAGACGGCGCCTGATTTCGCCGGCTGCTGTTAGGCTTAAATCCGAAAAAGTGTCGAAATATCCCGTGTAAAAGTACGGAAAAGTGTCGTAATACACACTTCAAAATCTCGAAAAAGTGTCGAAATAAGCACCTAGCAACCACGGAAAAGTGTATCCTAGTGCTAAAACAGCACGTAATAAGGGGTACGCTTATGCTGCAGAGAAAAGCGAAAGCACAGTTTGAATCTTGGCTTGCCTCGTCGCCTAACAAGGCTCTTTTGGTCAAGGGCGCCCGACAGGTAGGAAAGTCATATTTGGTCAACGTCTTTGCAAGCGAATCGTTCGAAAATGTCGTGACGTTCGACCTTATCGCCGACGCGTCCGTGCGCGATTCGTTTTTGGCGGCAAAAAGCGCGGATGACCTGCTTATGCGCATGTCTATTGCTGCAACGCAGCCGATGGTTGCGAACAAGACCGTTGTGGTTATCGACGAGGTGCAGCGATGCCCCAACGTAGTGACGTTTATCAAATACCTGGTCCAGCGCGGCGACTTTCGATACATCCTTACCGGATCGCTCCTTGGCGTTGAGCTCGAGGGCATCGATTCCCTGCCGGTGGGGTATGTCGAGCAGGTCCAGATGTACCCGCTCGACTTTGAGGAGTTCTGCTGGGCAAGCGGCGTTGCTGCCGGAGCGTTTGACATGCTCAGGGGTTGTCTAAAGGACGAAAAGGAGCTCCCCGGCTATCTGTATGACCGCTTGCTCAATCTGTTCCATCAGTATGTGGTGGTGGGGGGCATGCCCGACGCGGTCAATTCCTTCTTGGCGACGCGCAATGTCGACGAGGTTCGAAACATCCATCGTGATCTTCACGCCCTGTATCGCGATGACATCGCAAAGTACGCTCCGCCTGAGCTACGCTTGGTTATTCGCGATATCTATGATCTGATTCCCAGCGAGGCCGGCTCCAAAAACAAGCGATTCAAACTGTCATCGATTAACGGTGTCAAACGTTTTTCGCAGGTGACGGACCATTTTCTCTGGCTGTCGGAGGCGGGCGTTGCGCTTCCCGTGTATAACGTAACGGCGCCCGTGGCACCCCTTTTATTGGGGGAGCAGCGAAGTCTTTTTAAGCTGTTTTACTTGGACACCGGAATGCTCATGTCGTCGTATTCCAAAAAGGTTGCCCAAGGCGTTTTTGATGGCAAGGCAGAAGGCTCCTTTGGCATGAACATGGGAGCGGCGTTTGAGGGCTTCGTTGCCCAAGAGCTCAAAGCCCACGGATTCAGGTTGCGTTACTTTACGTCGAAAAAGGTCGGCGAGCTCGATTTTGTCGAGGAGACGCTCGATGGGGAAGTGCTTGCCATCGAGGTTAAGTCGGGCAAGAGCTTTAAGTCCCACGCGGCGCTCGATAATGCGCTCGCAACGAAGGGCTACGGAATCGATCGCGCCCTGGTGCTTGCGGAATGTAATCTTCACCGCGATGGTGACGTGCTGTATCTGCCCATCTTTATGGCAGGGCTTTTGGAGCCGTAACATGCCGCCGGCTCTTCCGGCCCTCCCTTAACCCTCGCTACTCGTCTCCGTCGTTGGGGTCGCCTTTGAGGGTGTTGATGTCCAGGTGCTGGTTGTCGTCCTCTTTTTGCTGCGTTGCCGATTCGGATGCGGTGGGGCCGCGGAATAGCTGGAATCCCTCAAACGCGATCACGCCGAGCAGGGCGATGATGATGGCGATAAAGACAACCTTTGCCGCCTGCGAAAACTCCGAAAAGCGCGGCGGTTCTTCTTCGGTGTGGTAATCGGCAGCGCGCCTATCGTCGGTGCCGTGGGTATACGACGATGCCGAGGCTGCCTTTACGCTCGCTTGGTTGTAATCGGGAGCGGGCGTGGCGGCAAACGGGTCGCGAGAATAGTCGCTCGACGTTTGACCGTAATCCTCGGTTTCGATGCGGCTGGCGCGAGGCTGTTTCCTCGGGCGGTTGGTGTATGCTGCGGTGTTGTCGTGAGCGGAGTCGTGTTCCTCGGCAGCCGCAAACAGGGGGTTTACCGGAATGTCGAGTGCCGGCATGCCGCCCGAGGTCTCGTCCAGATCTGCCGCCGCCCAGGAATCAAAGGCAAACTGGCGGTTGGAAAGATCATCCAGATCCATGACAGGCGGCTCGAGCTCGGGCTCGGGAGTCGTGTATGCCGACTGCTGCGGGGCAGCGTAGTGAATCGTGTTGTCTGCCGTGGGGCGCTGTGCCGCTGCAGCGAGAAACGCCGCCGTCTCGGACGGATCGCTAGCAGGACGGGGTGCGGGGGCGGCTTTACGCGTCGCCTGCACGATGGGACGGGTGGCAAAGTCGTCCGCGGGCACAGATGCCGGCGCGGGCGTGGCGGAAGGTGCGTGCTTTGCACTTGTTGGGCGAACCCCGCCGCCCATGAGCTCCTCGGCGGTCCAGGGGCGGTCGCTCATCACGTCGTCGAGGCTCAGCGCAAAAAGGCCCTCTTCGCCCTCGTCAAACGCGTGTTTCGCATGCCTGGCGCCAGAAGCGGTGCCTCCGCGGCCGTTGCGTGATGCGTTGCTCGACCCCATCTTGTCCCATCCTTTCGAAATGCTCACATTCATCGATTATATGGAACTTGCCTTGCGGCCGACTCTCGGATTCGCGCATTCCAGAACTCGCGCCCAAAAGGGGAGGGATGCGGGCGCGCTGACTATTTGTCGTCGGCCTCTGCCTTGGCCTCGTTGAGGTAGCTGTAGAAGCTGTACTTAGAGATGCCAAAGAACTCGCAGGCGCGTTCGCTCGACTTGGAGATGAGGAAGGCGCCGCGACGGTCGAGGTAGCCAATGGCGCGGATGCGCTCGTCTTTGGTCATGAGTGCCGCGGGCTTGCCCACGTACTGCTCGCACTCGCGCAGCAGATCCTCGAGCAGGTCGCCGATGTTTTTGGTGATGGGCTCGGGCTCGGTGTATCCCTTGTCGCCCGTGCCGGTGAGCGCGTCGAGCGAACGCTCAAACGCTTTCATGAGCGTGATGTCAAAGTTGATGCCCATAATGCCAACGGGGTTGCCGGCGTCGTCGCGAATGAAGATGGTCGACGATTTGAGTAGCTTGCCATCTGCGGTCTTGGTGAGGTACGGCGCGCGGTCGTGGACCTCGGCGGCATCCTCGTGCATGGACTCGAGCACAATATGGCTGGGGCCGTCGCCCAGTTTACGTCCGCTGATGTGGCCGTTTTCAATCACCACGATAGAGTGGTCCATGTCCTCGGTCTCCAGATCGTGGACGACGATTTCGCAGTTGGGGCCAAACTGTAGCGCCAGGCTGCGCGCAAGACGCTTGTAAAACTCAATCTGTGCGGGGGTCATAGGTGCCTTCCTAAAAATTAGTTTGGGCTCACTGTGCCATAAACCACACCTGTTCGCAAATAACGAAAGCATCGCTGCGTTATGCGACCGTTCGGCGGCGAAAAGGTACCGATTACGGCAACAAACAATTTGTTAGGTTTTCCATTCAAAAAGTGTGATAGAACAGTGCTAACAAACTTTTTGTTTGGCATCCACATAAAAGTTCAGCCGCATGAATGGGAATGGGCTGAAACGCGTATGCGGGGGCCGGCAAGAGAGAACTTAAGGAGTTCACCGTATGGCCGATAAGATCCAGTGGGCGGGCAACACGATGCCCAAGAGCGATGACAAGCACTTGGGAATCATGAGCCTCGACCACGTGAAGAAGGCCCGCGCCTTCCACCAGTCGTTCCCCCAGTACACCGTCACTCCGCTTGCCCGCCTGGACGGCCAGGCCGCACGCCTGGGCCTGTCCAACCTGTGCGTTAAGGACGAGAGCTATCGCTTTGGCCTCAATGCCTTTAAGGTTCTGGGCGGTTCGTTTGCCATGGCCAACTACATTGCCGACGAGACCGGCAAGGACGTTGCCGAGTGCACCTTCGATTACCTGACCTCCGATCAGCTTGCCAAGGACTTTGGCCAGGCTACCTTCTTTACCGCCACCGACGGCAACCATGGCCGCGGCGTGGCATGGGCTGCCAACAAGCTGGGCCAGAAGGCCGTCGTGCACATGCCCAAGGGTTCCACCAAGCCCCGCTTCGATAACATCGCCGCCGAGGGCGCCACGGTGACCATCGAAGAGGTCAACTACGACGAGTGCGTGCGCATGGCCGCCGCCGAGGCCGATGCCTGCGAGCGCGGCGTCATCGTTCAGGACACCGCCTGGGAGGGCTACGAGAAGATTCCGTCCTGGATCATGGAGGGCTACGGCACCATGGCTTCCGAGGCTGCCGAGCAGCTGCGCGAGATGGCCATCAACCGCCCGACGCACGTCTTTGTTCAGGCCGGTGTAGGCTCGCTGGCCGGCGCCGTGGTGGGCTACTTCACCAACCTGTACCCCGATAACCCGCCCACCTTCGTCGTGGTCGAGTGCGCTCCCGCCGCCTGCCTGTACAAGGGCGCTGCCGCCGGCGACGGCGATCCGCGCATCGTGGACGGCGACATGCCCTCCATCATGGCCGGCCTGTGCTGCGGCGAGCCCAACATTCTGGGCTGGGATATCCTGCGCAACCACACCACCGCCTTCGTGTCCTGCCCCGACTGGGTTACCGCTCGCGGCATGCGCACCCTGGGCGCTCCCGAGAAGGGCGACCCGCGCGTCATCTCCGGCGAGTCCGGCGCCGTGACCACCGGCCTGGTCGAGACCCTCATGCTCGATCCCGAGTACGCTGAGCTCAAGGAGCTCATCGGCCTGGACAAGACGAGCTCCGTGCTCTGCTTCTCCACCGAGGGCGACACCGATCCGGATCAGTACCGTCGCATCGTCTGGGAGGGCGAGTATCCCACCTGCTAGCAGGATGACCTGTCCGGAGGCAGCCGGAGGACTTTACTCCCTGCTCGGACAGTCCTGCTCGCACGGAGAGCACATTAAGTGCTCTCCGGCTCGTGCGGAACTCGCGA